>JADMIO010976116.1_pt1 | contig 60962 bp, 65 predicted proteins | sample 8958161 | NCBI WGS metagenome assembly JADMIO01 (sample SAMN16585339, study PRJNA669376) | soil metagenome | isolation source: Crop rotation soil | place: USA: Cullars Rotation, Alabama | collected 2011
GCCGCGACTTCAAGTCACGTGAATTCCAAGCTTCGGATCCCACTGTGCTGGAAAGGAAGGGCGATCGTCAGGGCGATGACGCGCGGCAGCACCAGTGTCTCGATGGGATCGAGGCCCATGGTTTTCAGCGCATCGATCTCCTCGCGCATTTTCATGGAGCCGATCTCGGCCGTGTAGGAGCTGCCCGAGCGGCCGGCGACCATAATCGCCACGATCAACACGCCGATTTCGCGCAATACGAGGATGCCGACGAGGTCGACGACGTACTCGTCGGCGCCGAACTTGCGGAAATGAAAGAAGCCTTGCTGCGCGATGATGCAGCCGATCAGGAACGTGATGAGCAGGATGATGGGCACTGCCTGCCAGCAGACGCGGTCCAACTGATGTACGATGGAGGTGATGCGAAAGCTGCGCGGGTTCGCAAGTGCGCGAGCGAGCGCCACGGTGAGCTGGCCCAGCATGGCGACGAGCAGCCCGAGCTCCTGCCATCCGCGCTCCACCATGCGCCCGAGCCACTCGAGGCCCGCGCTCCAGCCGCCCCCGCTATCTGCCGCCGGGACAGGCTGCAGGCCCAGGTGGCGCACCTCCTCCAGCAATCCCCGGTAGTGCTCGGGGAGCCCGACGAACTGCACCGGCGCGCCGACCCCCGACCACCGGCGCGACAGCCGCTCCAGCACCCATGCGCCGAAGGTGTCAAGCTTGTCGACGCTGCGCATGTCGATCCGGAGCGAGCGGGCGTGCGAGACGGCCGCCCGCTCGACGAGCGCCTCGAGCTCGGCCGCGTGCGCAGCCGTCCACGATCCACCGGCCGCCAGTTCGAGCTGATCGTCGACTTTAGCCCCCGACAGCAATGGATTGCTCAAGCCGCTCCTCCTTGGCCCCCGGCCCGCAAGTCACTGTTGTCTAGCCCGGCCCCATGGCTGCATTGTTGATTAGCATCAATGGAGCCGGAGGGCATCGCACTCCTGGCGCCTTCGCCGGCTGTATAGCTTGCGAGCCTTACCTTGCGGTCGCCCGCACGCCAACATGGAAAATACCTCGAGGTGAGCTGGATGCGGCCCGTTTAAACGTTCTTTGAGGTCTCGGTCTAGTGTTGCGTCCAAGAGTTAGCCTTGGCCAAACGGCGTTGGAGGAGAAACCGGATGACGATGTCAAACAGGCGCCCGCTTCGCCGCGCGCTCTTTCTCGGCGCTTGGACGCTCACAGTGGTCGTGGCGGCACCCGCCGACGCCGCGCCGGGAAAGACAATCGATTTTCCGTCCGGGCAGCAGCTGTACCAGGATCATTGCGCCACCTGCCACGGCGCCGACGCCACCGGCAACGGCCCGATGGCGCAGGTCCTCAAAGAGCCGCCGGCCGACCTTACCGGCATCAGCATCCGCGCGGGGGGCGCGTTCCCAGCCGGTCAGGTGGTTGAAATCATCCGCTACGGCGGCAACCTGGCGGGGCACGGGACGATGCCGGGGCACGGAGCGGCCGTCATGCCGGTGTGGGGCAGAGTCTTCAGCGAGGAAGGCGGCGGGGGCAAGGGAGGCGGCGCCTTCTCGCGGCGCGCCGTCATCGAGCTGAAGCGCTACCTCGAGAGCATTCAGCGCAAGGCGCCTTAGCACCGGCTTCGTCTAGCGGACAATGAGAACGGGCACGCGGCTGTGGGTCAGGACCTCGGTCGCCTGGCTGCCGAGCAGGAACCGCGCCACGCCGCGCCGTCCATGCGACGCCATGACGATCAAGTCGGCGCGGCCGCTCGCGGCAGCCTCGAGGATGCCCTCGGCGGGAAAGCGATCGCGCACGTGCAAGAGGGAGCAGCCAACGCCGGCTGCTTTCGCCGCAGCTTGGGCGGTATCGAGTATGCGTTTGGCCCCCTCGCTCGCAGCCCGCTCGAATTCCTGCACGAAGGGCTCATTGAGCACCTCCGGCGGAGCCATGGTCGCCCACGGCTCGGTGACCGTGACGGCGGTTACGCGCGCTCCGAGGGCTTTGGCGAGTGCGAGCCCTTGCGTCACGGCTTTGGCCGCGAGGGGCGATCCGTTGGTGGCAATCAGGATATGGCTGTACATTGCGGGTTTTCTGCTGTTTCGCGCAATAAACTCATACTCGCCTTTTGCAGCGTTCGAACAGCCGGAGGTTTGAGCAAAAGGCCGGCTCTCCACCCTCCGGCGCGTTGCCATCAAGCCAGCGCAGGCATTCCTGCGCCCTGCTGCAGTGCAGGCACTTGCCGCGCGCCTCGGCGTAGGCTTCTCCCCGACGCTCGCGTGCAAGCTTAAGCGGATCGACGTCGAGCCGCTCCATCACGTCTACCATGCGGCGCGCCTGCCGCTCGACCGTACGAGACATGGGCTAGCTCATCTCGCCCTCCTTGGTGCTTCGTCCCTGTGCGGCAGGATTTGGCGTCCTCCGGCGCCGCGCTTTGATGCACGTCAACCAAGATAAGCATGCCGCATTGGCCGATTGGCGCGTGCGGCATCTAAGCCAATCTTGCCGCAGCTTGACCTACGTCAAAGCGCACGGGCCCGTCTCTTTCGAGAAACATATCTCTCAAGAGGGAGAGAGGGCAGGAAAGATGACTACGCCAGCGAGGGAAGAAGTCGTTGCCCTTTCGCATGCCGTGACACTTCTCATTGCAATAGCTGCAGCAGGCGGCGCTTTGACGCTGGCACTCGTGACCCACGATCCGGTCATGAGTTTTCACGCCGTCCTGTTCGCGCTCTTCTTCGCTGCGGCTGGATTTTACGTCGCCAGCAATCCGCGCCGAGGGGGTCCCGCCGAGCAAGACAGCTACATGGACGGCCCCATCAAGGTGGCAACCGTCGCCGCCGTAGGCTGGGGCATCGTCGGGTTTCTGGTCGGCGACATCATCGCCTGGCAGCTCGCCTTCCCGGCCTTGAACCTCGACCTGCCGTGGACGAACTTCGGCCGCCTGCGCCCCGTTCACACCTCGGCCGTCATCTTCGCCTTCGGCGGCAACGCGCTGCTCGCGACCTCTCTCTACGTCGTCCAGCGCACCTGCCGCGCGCGCATTGCCGGCTACTGGGCGCCCTGGTTCGTCGTCTGGGGCTACCAGCTCTTCATCGTGCTCGCCGCCTCCGGCTACGTGCTCGGCGTGACGGAAGGCCGGGAATACGCCGAGCCCGAGTGGTACGTCGACCTGTGGCTGACGCTCGTGTGGGTGGTCTACCTGCTCGTTTTCCTCGGCACGCTGTGGAAGCGCAGCGAGCCGCATATCTACGTGGCGAACTGGTTCTTCCTCGCCTTCATCGTCACCATCGCCATGCTGCACATCGTCAACAACCTGGCGGTGCCCGTCTCCCTGCTCGAGACCAAGAGCTACTCGCTGTTTTCCGGCGTGCAGGATGCCATGACGCAGTGGTGGTACGGCCACAACGCGGTGGGCTTCTTCCTCACCGCCGGCTTCCTCGGCATCATGTACTACTTCATCCCGAAGCGCGTGGAACGGCCAGTCTATTCCTACCGGCTGTCGATCGTGCACTTCTGGTCGCTGATCTTCCTCTACATCTGGGCCGGTCCGCACCACCTGCACTACACCGCATTGCCCGAATGGGCGCAGACGCTCGGCATGACCTTCTCGATCATGCTGTGGATGCCCTCGTGGGGCGGCATGATCAACGGTCTGATGACGCTGTCGGGCGCCTGGGACCGGCTGCGCACGGACCCCGTCGTGCGGCTGCTGGTCGTCTCCGTCGCGTTCTACGGCATGTCGACCTTCGAAGGTCCGCTGATGTCGATCAAGTCGGTGAACTCGCTGTCGCACTACACCGACTGGACCATCGGGCACGTGCACTCGGGCGCGCTTGGCTGGGTCGGCATGGTGTCGTTCGGCGCCATCTATTGCCTGGTGCCGTGGCTGTGGAAGCGGCAGGGGCTCTATTCGCTCCGCCTCGTCGAGTGGCACTTCTGGATCGCCACGCTCGGCATCGTCCTCTACGTCTCGTCGATGTGGGTGTCGGGCATCACGCAGGGCCTGATGTGGCGCGCCTACGATAAGCTCGGCTTCCTCAAATACTCCTTCGTCGAGACGGTCGAGGCCATGCATTGGCCGTACGTGATACGTGCGACCGGGGGCGTGCTGTTCCTCCTCGGCGCCGTGCTCATGGCCATAAACGTCTGGCGCACGATCCGCGGAGACGCGTCCGTCGACCTCGCCGAGCAGCCGGCATCGGCCGCTGCTGCGGAGCTACGCGGCGAAGCCGCGGCCGTACCAGCGGAGTGAGCGCGCCATGAACCACGCCATCTTCGAAAAGAACTCGCTCGTGCTGTTGATCGGCATTCTGGTTGTCGTCGCCATCGGCGGCATCTTCGAGATCGCCCCACTGTTCCTGCTCAACTCGACGATCGAGAAGGTGCAGGGCATGCGGCCCTACACGCCGCTCGAGCTCGCCGGACGCGACATCTACATCCGCGAGGGCTGCTACAATTGCCACAGCCAGATGATCCGCTCGCTGCGCGACGAGGTGGAGCGCTACGGCCACTATAGCCTCGCGGCCGAGAGCATGTACGACCATCCCTTCCAGTGGGGATCCAAGCGCACGGGGCCCGACCTCGCCCGCGTCGGCGGCAAGTATTCCGACGGCTGGCACGTCGCCCACATGCATGACCCCCGCTCGGTCGTGCCTGAATCGATCATGCCGGGCTATCCGTTCCTGGCCGCGCGCAAGCTCGACTATCCCGACATCGCCGCCCACCTGCGCGCGCTCAAGCTGACCGGCGTTCCCTACACCGACGACATGATCGCCAAGGCCCAGGCCGATCTCGCCGCTCAGGTTTCGCCCGACACCAAGGAGGCGAAGGAACTCATCGCCCGCTATCCGAAGGCGCAGGTCCGCAAGTTCGACGGCAGCCAGAGCCCGGAGCCGAGCGAGCTCGACGCGCTCGTCGCCTATCTGCAGATGCTCGGCACGCTCGTCGACTTCACCAAGTTCGACGCTGCCGGTCCCAATCTCCGCTAAGGGCAAACCATGACATACGAGGCCGCATCCGTTCTGTCGCAGACCGTGGTCCTGGTTCTGTTCGTCGCGCTTTTCATCGCCATCGTGGCCTACGTGTTCTGGCCGGGCAACAAGAAGAAGTTCGACGAGGCGGCCCGCCTGCCGCTCGATGACGATGACAAGCCGGAGGGAGACGGCCGATGACGAACAAGGATATCGACAGCGTCACCGGCGTAGAGACGACCGGACACGTCTGGGACGGCGACCTGCGCGAGCTCAACAAGCCGCTGCCGCGCTGGTGGCTCTACACGTTCTACGCCTGCATCGTCTGGGCGATGGGCTACTGGATCGTCTACCCCGCGTGGCCGACGCTCAACGGCTACACCAAGGGCTACCTCGGCTACAGTCAGAGAAGCTCGGTCGACAAGCAGGTCGCCGATGCCAAGGCGGCACAGGCACAATATCTCGCCAAGATCGCCGCGACGCCGCTCGAGGACATCGAGAAGAACCAGGAGCTGATGCCGTTCGTGATCGCGGGCGGCGCCGCCGTCTTCGGCGACAACTGCAGCCCCTGCCACGGCAAGGGCGCCCAGGGCAGCGCCGGCTACCCCAACCTCAACGACGACGATTGGCTGTGGGGCGGCACCCCGGCCGATATCGAGCGCACCATCACGCACGGCATTCGCTCCGGCGATAAGGAGACGCACGACACGGCGATGCCCCGGTTCGGGCTCGACGGCATCCTGAAACCCAACGAGATCGCGGATGCGGCCCAGCACGTGCTTTCGTTCTCGGGTAAGGCCACGGACGCTGCGGCGGCCGAGCGCGGCGCCAAGATTTTCGCCGACAATTGTGCGGTCTGTCATGGCGAGACCGGCAAGGGCAACCAAGAGCTCGGCGCGCCCAACCTGACCGATGGCATTTGGCTTTACGGCGGCAAGCTTGCAGACATCGAGAAGACGATCGAAACTGGGCGCGGCGGCGTGATGCCATACTGGACCGGCCGCCTCGATCCTGTGACGATCAAGATGCTGGCCGCCTATGTCCACTCCCTGGGCGGCGGCAAGTAGCGCGCAGGCTTCGCGGCGGGAGCCGAGCATGACGATGATCAACCGTGCAGTCGATATTGCCCCCGACACCGGCGCGGCCGAAGCGGCGCCGGGGATCGCGCGCGTCGAGGTCACGGTTCCGTCGCGCGCCGAGCGCGCTGCACGCACCTATGCATCGCGTGACAAGATCTACCCCAAGCTCGCGCACGGCACGTTCCGCAAGGTCAAGTGGGCGGTGATGGCCGTCACGCTGGGCATCTATTACCTGCTGCCCTGGATCCGCTGGGACCGCGGTGCCACCCTTCCCGACCAGGCGTTCCTGCTCGACTTCGCCAACCAGCGGCTCTTCTTCGGCCCAATCGAGATCTGGGCGCAGGAGCTCTACTACATCACCGGGCTGTTGATCGTCTCTGCGCTCGGGCTGTTCCTCGTCACTGCGGTGGCCGGGCGCATGTGGTGCGGCTACACCTGCCCGCAGACGGTGTGGACCGATCTGATGATCGTGGTTGAGCGTTTCTGGCAGGGTGACCGCAATGCCCGCATCCGGCTCGACAACAGCCCGTGGACCTTCGAGAAGATCTGGAAAAAGTCGGCCACGCACGTGAGCTGGCTTCTGGTCGCGCTCGCCACCGGCGGCGCCTTCGTCTTCTATTTCAGCGATGCGCCGACGCTCGCTGCCGAGCTCGTGCGCGGCGATGCGCCGACGCTGGCCTACGTCTTCCTCGGCGTGTTCACGGCAACGACCTACCTCCTTGGTGGCATCGCGCGCGAGCAGGTGTGCATCTATATGTGCCCATGGCCGCGCATCCAGAGCGCCATGTTCGACCGCGACTCGCTCCTCATCTCCTACCGCGGCTACCGCGGCGAGCCGCGTGGACCGCACCGGAAAGGGCAAAGCTGGGAAAGCCGCGGCGATTGCATCGACTGCAAGGCCTGCGTCGCCGTTTGTCCCATGGGTATCGACATCCGCGACGGCGTGCAGCTCGAATGCATCCAGTGCGCCCTGTGCATCGATGCCTGCAACGATATCATGCAGCGCATCGATCGGCCGCAGGGCCTGATCGCCTACGACACGTTCCGCAATCTCGACGCCGCCTCCCATCACGAGCGCGCGCCGCTCCGGCTCATCCGTCCGCGCATAGTGCTCTATGCCGCGCTGATCGCGGTGGTCGGCGCGGTGATGCTCGGCGCCTGGCTCAACCGCTCGGTGCTGGAGGTCGACGTGCTGCACGACCGTAACCCGATCTACGTGCAGCTCTCCGACGGCGGTTTGCGCAACGGCTATACCGTCAAGATCGTCAACAAGACTCACGCAACGCGCACGTTCCGCCTCAAGGCCGAGGATCTCGAGCATGCAGAGGTGTCGATCGTCGGGCTCGGCGCCGGATCGCCCGATATCGAGGTCGTGCCCGACAATCTGCGCGCGCTCAAGGTTCTGGTCACGGTGCCGGCGGACGAGCGCGACGAATTGAAGGGCGCAACCACTCCGTTCCGTTTCTCCATCACCGACGTGAACGACGGCACCACGACCTATCACGAGACGATGTTCCGGGGGCCCGGCCATGAGTAGCGCAGACTCGGCTCCCGACGGGCTCCGGCGCGGACTGCGCGGACTGCACGTGCTGCTCATCTTCATCGGCTTCTTCGTGACGGTGTTCATCGTCAACGGCGTCATGATCTACGAGGCGCTTTCCACCTTCGGTGGCCTCGAGACTTCCGACGCCTATCGCAAGGGCCTCGCCTATAACCAGCGCATCGCCGAAGGCACGGCGCAGGAGCAGCGCGGTTGGCGCGATACGCTTGCCTACGTGCCCGAGACCGAGCACGTGCGTCTAGACATCGCCGACCACGAGGGCGCCGGCGTACCGGGTCTCGTCATCTCGGGCGAGATCGGGCGTCCGGCCACCGACCGCTTCGATCGCCATTTGGAGTTCACGCAGACAGGTCCCGGCACCTACGAGGCGGACGCACAAGGACTGCAGCCTGGTTGGTGGACCATCGACATCGAGGCAAAGAAATCCGCGAGCTCGGGACCGGACGAGCACTACGAGGCGAAAGAGCGGTTATGGATCAAGCCTTGAGCGCTCGCGCGCTGGCACTTGGCGCAGGGCCATTTCGCGCCACCGCCGCTGCGTCCCCTGAAATGCGCAACGTTACGTTGATCGTGGCGAACATGCGCTGCGGGAGCTGCATGGCGGGGGTGGAGAAAGCGCTCCTGGCGGTGCCCGGCGTCAGCAGTGCGCGCGCCAATCTCTCGGCTAAACGCGTAGACGTCCGCTTCGATTCGCAACGAACCGACGCCGAGTCGCTCGCCAACGTTCTCGACCGCGCGGGCTTTCACGCCGCGGAGGCGATCCACTGCGCGGACGAGCAGGCGCAGGCGCAAAGCGCCGATCTCTTGCGCAGGCTCGCGGTCGCCGGCTTCGCCGCTGCCAACATCATGCTGCTGTCCGTTTCCGTATGGGCGGGGCTGGCAAGCGACATGGACGCGCCCGTGCAGTCGCTGTTCCATTGGGTGTCTGCGCTGATCGCGCTGCCGGCCATCCTCTACGCCGGACAGCCGTTCTTTCGCTCCGCCCGCGCCGCGCTCGCCGCCCGGCGCCTCAACATGGATGTGCCGATCTCGCTCGGCATCCTGCTCGCCACGGCCATGAGCCTCGTGCAGACCATGTGGGGTGGAGAGCAGGTCTACTTCGACGCTGCGATCATGCTGACATTCTTCCTGCTCATCGGCCGCTATCTCGACGAGAGCGTGCGGGTGCGCGCCAAGAGCGCGGCCGAAAACCTGCTCGGCTTCAGGGCGACATCGGCGACCGTGATCGCCGACGACGGCAGGGCCTCGCGGCTGCGCGCGCGCGACCTCAAGCCCGGCATGCGTGTGCTCGTCGCCGCGGGCGAGCGCATCCCCGTCGACGGCCAAATCGTGGCGGGCGCGAGCGACATCGATGAAAGCCTGATCACGGGCGAGACGATGCCGCGGCTCGCCGGCGTCGGCGCCAGCGTGCACGCCGGCACGGTCAACACCACGACCGCCATCGAGGTCGTCGCCACGGCGACCGACGAAGGCACCCTCGTTGCCGAGATCGCTCGCCTCATGCGCGCCGCCGAGCAAGGGCGCGGTCGTTACGTTCGCCTTGCCGACCGTGCCGCCCGCCTTTACGCGCCTGCCGTGCACGCGCTCGGCGCGCTGACGTTCATCGGCTGGATGCTCGCCGGTGCCGGCTGGGAGCAGTCGCTCACGTTCGCCATCTCCGTGCTTATAATCACCTGTCCGTGCGCACTGGCGCTTGCCGTTCCCGCCGTCCAGGTCGTGGCCAGCAGCCGGCTGTTCTCCGCCGGCGTCATCGTCAAGGTGCCGGACGCGCTCGAGCGTCTCGCCGAGATCGACACCGTCGTGCTCGACAAGACGGGGACGTTGACGCTCGGCGAGCCGCGGCAGACCGACGCCGACACGATCGACCCCGCCACGCTGCAGCGGGCCGCGAGCCTCGCGCTCAACAGCAAGCACCCGCTGTCGAAGGCGCTGGTCAAGGCGGCCTACGCGCGCAGGTTGACGCCGCAGCGGACGAGCGGCGTGCAGGAGATCGCGGGCAGCGGCTTGGTCGCTAACACGGGGCAAAGCGAAGAGCGTCTCGGGAATGCCGCCTGGGTGGGAGCAACGAACGCGGGACCGCCGGCCACCCTCTGGTATCGCCGCGGCAGCGAAGCCCCTGTTCCGCTTCACTTCGAGGACGCGCTGCGCAGCGATGCAGGCGCCGTCGTTTCCGCGCTCAAACATGCCGGCTACGCGGTCGAGCTCCTTTCCGGCGACAGTCCCGCCGCGGCCTCCGCAGCCGCCGCGGCGACGGGGATCGACAGGGCTCGCGGCGGCGTCCGTCCCGATGGCAAGATCGCGCGGCTCGACGCCCTCAAGGCGCAAGGCCACAAGCTGTTGATGATCGGGGACGGGCTCAACGATGCGCCCGCTCTCGCCGCCGGGCACGCCTCCATGTCGCCATCGACCGCCGCCGACATCAGTCAAACTGCGGCCGGCGTCATCTTCCAGGGCGAGAGGCTGGCTCCCGTCATCGAGACCATCGCGGTCGCCCAGGCGGCGCGCCGCATGTGCTTGCAGAACTTCTCTATCGCGCTCGCCTACAACGCGCTCTTCGTTCCGCTTGCCATGGCCGGGCTCGTCACGCCGCTGCTCGCAGCCCTCGCCATGTCGCTCTCGTCTGTCGCCGTGACGGGGAACGCTTTGCGTTTGCGCACCATGCGGTTGTCGCTGCGCCATGCACCGGAGGCGCCGTCATGATGGCGCTCGCGTGGCTCATTCCGGTCGCACTGTTTATGGGGCTCCTCGGCCTGGCGGCGTTCTTGTGGGCCTTGAGGAGCGGCCAGTTTGAGGATCTCGACGGCGCGAGCTGGCGGGCCATCGCCGACAGCGAGCGCCCGGCCCCGCCGCCTACAAAAGATTGCTGCGACCGAAAGGGTTGACCGTCTCGGCTTGTCGATTGACGCTATGGGAAGACGCTCTTGAACCCGGTTGTCGTGATCGCGATCAATGGATTGGCGCTCGGGCTCGCGAGCACGCTGCACTGTGCCGGCATGTGTGGCGCCATCTCGTCGAGCCTCTCCTTGTGCAAGCCGCTGGCGCTCCATCAAAGACCTCAATCAACTTTTTTGATGATTCACGCCGGGCGCATCACGGCCTACGCCCTCGCCGGCATTCTGGTTGGCGCCGCCGGTTCACCGGCCATTGCCTGGCTCGACAGAGAGATTGCGTTTCGCGTTCTGCAGTGGGCCGGCGCGATCGCACTGATGTGGATCGGCCTTGCAACCGCAGGGCTGATGCCTAGCTTCGCCCTCCTCGACCGCTACATGCTCGCGGTCTCCGACCGCACGGCGCGCCTTACGTCAGTGCTCGGCTATCGCGCGCCGCAGCCGTTTTTTGCCGGACTCGCTTGGGGTCTGATGCCCTGCGCCATGGTCTATGGCGCCTTGTTCACGGCAATGCTGAGCGGCTCGGCTCTCGCGGGGGGCGTTGTCATGCTCGCATTCGGCGCCGGCACGCTTCCCGGGCTTGTTGCAACGACTTACGGGATCCGCGCCTTGCGTCAGCTCTCTGATCGGCGTATTGGCCGTGAATTCGCAGGATTGGCAATTGCCCTTCTCGGCTTTCTGAGCGTCTTCATCGTCCATCCCACTCTACGGAACTTGTGCCTAAGCTCCGCAAGCTCTTCCCAAACGCTCGCCGCCGGTCAAAGCTCGCTGGTCGAGATCGGATTTGACAAGAGCCGGTGATGCGCGGGACCGTCCACCCACGATCTGAAAGGAGCCATTGATGCGACCCTTCATCGTGCGCTTTGGCAGCGCACTCGTTGTGCTCGCTGCAATCGCGCGCTTGGCCGCGGCGAACGCGGCCGAAGTTGGCGATCCGGCGCGCGGCCTGGTCTACGCAAAGCAGGTTTGCGCCAAGTGCCATGCCGTGGAGCAGGGCGACCTGTTCTCGCCGGAAATCCTGGCGCCCACCTTCGAAGTGGTTGCAAAGTCTGAAGGCATGACCGAGCGCGCGCTCTACGTGTGGCTGCAGGCCGGCAATCACGAGTCGATGCCGAACCTCATGATACCGCCCGGCGACCTCGACGACGTCGTCGCCTACATCATGAGCTTGCGCTCGGCAAATAAGACGCACTGATCCTGGCGGCGGTCCTTTCCGTCCAGCTAGCGCCTTCGTTTAGCGCGCCTATAGGCAATCGGTATGGACCGAGTTAGCGCGGGACTGCTCCTCTTTCGGCTGCGCGGCACCCTCGAGGTTCTGCTCGCGCATCCGGGCGGCCCGTACTGGAAGAACAAGGACGAGGGCGCCTGGACCGTGCCCAAGGGCGAGGTTGCGGCGGGCGAGGACGAGCTCGCGGCGGCGCGGCGGGAATTCGCGGAAGAGACAGGCTACCACCCGCAAGGCGACGTTCTTTCGTTGGGGTCGGCGCGCCAGCCTGGGGGCAAGCTGGTACACGTGTGGGCGATAGCCGATGACTGGGACCCCGCGACGCTGACGAGCAACAGCTTCAGCCTGGAGTGGCCGCCGAGATCGGGACGCTCACAAAACTTCCCCGAAATTGACCGGGCGGCCTGGTTCGCGCTCGATGAGGCGCGGATGAAGATTCTCAAAGGGCAGGCGGTGTTTCTCGACCGGCTGAAAGCCGCGCTCGCAAAGTGACGCCGTCGCGCAGCGCGGCTCGCAGCCCATCTTGATTTAGGTCAGTGCAAAGCCGCCGCAAGGCGCGATGCTTGGCGTCGACGTGTTTATGCCGATGGAGAGAAAGCATGGCCGATATGCATAAGCTTTTAGACGACCTTAAAACAGCCCGCGACGAGATCAAGCTGAAGATCCATCTCGGTTCGAAGGATGCTCAAGCCGAATTCTCCGAGCTCGAGAAGCGTTGGCATACGTTCAAGGCGAAGGCCGAGCTCGAACGGACCGCAGCGGAGCTCAGCGGCACCGTGAAGCAGCTCGGATCAGATTTGCAGCAAGCCTACGTCCGCATGCGGAAAGCGCTTTAGACACCGCAGCGAACGTCTCATTCATCCAGAATACGAGGAGTTGATTTCATGAAAGTCCGCGACCTGATGCACAAGGGAATTGAGATCCTAGCGCCCGACACACCGGTAACCAAACTCGCGCGCAAGATGAGCGAGAAAGACATCGGCGCCATTGCGGTCGGCACCGATAGCCATCTCGTCGGCATGGTTACGGACCGCGACATTACCGTACGTGCCGTGGCAACCGGCAAGGACCTTGCTCAGCTCACAGCTCAGGACGTCATGACGAAGGGCGTCGTTTGCTGCCATGACACCGACAAGGTGCGCGACGTTCTTCACCTCATGGAAGAAAGGAAGATCCGCCGCGTCCCCGTCACCGATGAAAAGGATCAGATCGTGGGCATGGTCAGCATCGGCGATATTTCCGCTGCGATGCCGGAGAAAGCCGCCGGCGAGGTGATGAAGGCCGTATCCGCGCATCATCGCTGATGGGGAGCATGCCAATGGCAACTCAACTCGTTGCTTGGGCGATTGCTGTCTTCGCGGCGGTGCTCGTGGCTGGGCTGGCGACCTCGACCCTTGCTGAGGAGGAGAGAACGCGCAAAGCCATGTTGGCCATAGGCGCCGAAGAGTTCCAGGAAAACTGCGCGGCCTGTCACGGTGCGGATGCCTCGGGACGGGGAGAGCTGGCCAATAAGCTGGTGAAGCCTCCCAAAGACCTCACGCGGATCGCCGAGCAGAACGGCGGCGCTTTTCCATTCTGGAGAATATTCGACATCATAGCGGGCGACACGGCCGTGGAGGGCCATGACACCTCGCAGATGCCGCTCTTCTCCCAGCGCATGCGCGGCCAAGAATCGGCGGGAATGTTTCCGCCGGCGCCGCTGCGCGTCCTGGCGCTCGCGCACTATCTTGAGAGCATTCAAGAGTGATCGGTCACGACGGGCGAACGCCGGTTCCGCCAGGATCTAGCGGGACGCGTCTTGAGCGTTGGCGACGAGCGCAAAATCGCTCGACGGCGACGGCCGCGGCTCTGCGACGAGATAGAGGGTGTAGGCCGCGATGCGCCGGGTGCCGCGATGACGTTCCACCTCGGTGAGCTTCTCAAACACACCGAACCGTTTTGAGACCTCGCGGGGCTCGTCGCGGCCAGTCTCGACCACGTAGAGGCCCCGCCGATCGCGCAAGGAGGGAGATGCGCCGCCAAACGCCTCCCAGCGCAAGCATTCGTTGAGCTGAATGATCGGCCGCCCCCCGCGCGAGTACACGCCAAGCTCACTCGTGAGCCGATAATGCGACGTGAGGATGAACTGGGCTTTCACGTTGTCCGCGGCCGCATTGACCTGCTCGGCGAGATCGGACCATCCGGCCATGAGGGCGGTGGGATCCTTCGCTGCATCAAGTGGAATGGTTGCTGTCCCCACTTGCAGGTAGGCAACGGCCGCGAACGCAAGCCCGACGGGAACCGCCCAACGGCGAGAGAAGTCGATCACGGCCTGCAGGCGCACGGGAAACCGGCTTTGCCGGAAGGCTGCTTCGGCACCGAGGACCGCGAACACCGGGTAGGCCGGTGCTAGCCAATTGCCGTGCACCCGCGCATGCAGGCTATGAAACAGGAAGTAGGCCAACAGCGGCGCGATCAGCGAGACGAGGAACAGGGGTGCGTCGCCATCGGCGTCTCCGCGCGAGCGCAAACCAAGCCCCAGCCCGCCGACCGCAAGCACGAACACGAAGGGGGTGAGCAGGCCGATCTGGCTTCCCAGAAGCTCCAGAATGAAAAGTGGGTTCAGGCTGTCGATGTGGGCGCGGCCGAACTGAAAGGCGAACGAGGCCCAGGCGTGCTGATAGTTCCAAACGATGACGGGGGCGAACAGCGCCAGCGCGAGGGCGCCCGCGACGTAAGGCATCGGGTGGCGCCACCAGCGGTGCAGCCGAGGGACGAGGACCATGGCGCAGACGATTCCCGCGCCGAGCAGCACGGCCGTGTATTTCGATTGCAGCGCCAAGCCCATCGAGACACCAACGATCCACCACCATGCGGCAGATCCTCCCCCGAGGATGCGCACCAGCGCGTAGAGCGCGATCGACCAAAAGAATAGCAGTGGCGTGTCCGGCGTAATGATGATCGCACCGGCCGAGATGAGCAGCATGACGCAGTAAAGCAGCGAGGCAAAGATTGCCGCCTGCCGGTCGGCGAACAGATGCCAGGAAAGCAGATAGATGATCCCGGTTCCCGCAGTAGCCGACAGCGTGCCGAGCGCCCGCACACCGAACTCATGCTCGCCGAAGAGGATCGTCGACAGCCTGATCCACAGCGCCACCATGGGCGGATGGTCGAAGTAGCCCCACGCCAGATGCTTCGCCCACAGCGCATAGTAGGCCTCGTCGAACATGAGCTCGATGTGGCCATCGAGCCAGAGCCGCACGAGAAGCAGGACGACGCTCACAAGGACGAGGCTTGTGAGTGTGTAGAGTCGGGCTGGCCTGGTTTGAAGCTTCAAGCGCGTCGCCACACGAAAGACGACGACCCAACGTAGTTCCACACCGCTCCGACGACGGAGCCGGCGATGCCCGCGAACCACCACACGGGACGCTCTGCGTAAAGCCAGGCCGATACCCCGACGTTGCTCGCCGCACCGATCGAGCACACGGCGTAGAAGGTCAGCAGCGCCGGGATGAGGCGCCACCCGGCAACACGCTGATCGCGGTAGGTGAGCAGGTTATTCAAGAGAAAGTTGCTGGTCATGGCGGCAAACGTTGCGACGACTTCCGCCGAGGCGAACGCAAGCCCTGCCGTCAGCCCCTGCCAGAGGCAAACGAGCTGCACCGCAACGCCCGAGCCCCCGACCAAGAGGAAGCTCAAGAGCCGCAGCGGCACCGCGTTGCGGGTCAGCTTGGAGACAAGCAGGGCGGCGAAGTCGACCGCGTTGCGGAGGTCGAACTTGCTCTCGCCTGCCCTGCGGCTCTTGAAGCCGTAGGGCAACTCGATGACTTTCAAAGTACCGCCGCGCTCGGTGACGAGGATGTCAAAGAGAATCTTGAAGCCTTCATTCGATAGCGCGGGCGCGATGCGGTCGATGACGTCTCGGCGCACCATGAAAAATCCGCTCATCGGATCCTTCACCGACGTTCGCGTGAGCCGGCGCGCACAATTCGTTGCGAACTGGCTTATTGCGGCCCGTATCGCGCCAAAGCCGCGCGCGCTTCCGCCAATGACATAACGGCTGCCGATGACGAGATCGGCGCGTTGCTGCGTCATCAGCTCGAACATTTGCGGAATGAGCGTCTCGTCGTGCTGCAAATCGGCATCGATGACAGCAACGAACGGAGCCTGGCTCGATAGGGCGCCCTCGAGAAACGCGCCCGCGAGCCCGCGGCGCCCGATTCGCCTGATGCACCGGATGCGCGCGTCGTGCTTTCCCAGCTCCTTGGCGATTGCCGAGGTGGCATCGGGAGAATCGTCATCAACGAAAACGAGCTCCCAGTGAATACCCCGCAAGGCCAAGGACACGCGCTCCACCAGCACCGATACATTCGCTGCTTCATTGAAAGTTGGAGCGACCACGGTAAGCGTCGGCGCCCGTCGAAGCGTTTCTGCGGCCGCCTGATTAACAAGCTTCTCGGCGGCGCCGCTTGAAAGTCTCATTAGTCCCCCGAGCGCGCTAGAATGCACCGTTCCGACGCAGCCCTTTTGGATGACCCAACTTACCGCGCACTTACGCGCGATCTTTTTTCTGCGGGGGCCGAGCAGGCCGAAACAAGAGCCACTCTTTGGCGCGACGGAAGGTCTCAGTCGTCGTAACTCATGTCAGCTAAAGTTCAGCGAGATACATTATGGTGCCTTACAGCCTGCTTACGCGAAGCTGCCGACCCGCCAGGACACAGACACGTCGATGACATGCGGCAAATGATCAAATTCGAAAGCCGCGAACAGCGACTCGCGCGGCGCGCAGATGCTTGGGAAGCACGGCTTACGCCGTTGCGGCGCATCCATGCGTGGCTCGACCTCCTCCTCTTCGATCATGGGATGTTGCGCCTCTGCTACCGCAATCGGCATCGCGTGAACGAGCGCCTATGGCGCTCGGCGCAACCGACGCCGGGTGATCTAAAAGAGCTGAAGCAGAGAGGTCTCAAAAGCGTCGTCTGCGTCCGCGGCGGCCGTGCGTTCGGGTCTTGGCCGCTTGAAAAGGAGGCGTGCGAGCGGCTGCAGCTCGACCTGCACAAGGTGGCCATTCGCGCGCGTCAGGCGCCCCGCAAGCAGGACCTGCTGGACCTGATCGACCTTCTGTCGGCGCTCTCCTACCCTGCCCTGATCCACTGCAAATCGGGGGCCGATCGCACCGGCTTCGTGGTCGCCGTCTACCTCACAGCCGTCGAAGGCACGCCGGTGGCCGAGGCCCTGGAGCAGCTTTCGCTGCGCTTTGGCCATCTTCGACACTCCCGCGCCGGCGTTCTCCGGCGCGTCCTCGAAGCCTATCGCCGTGATCGAGGCGGCGGCAGTCTCGGCTTTCGCACTTGGGTTGAGTGCCGCTACGATGCTGATGAGATCGCGCGGCGCTTCCACCCGCGCTCGTTTGCCACGGCATTCACGGAGTTGTTGCTGCGTCGGGAGGGTTGATGTTCGCGGGCCCCGAGAGAAGGCCCTTAAGCCACTTGACGCGTGTCGAGATCCGGTGGCGCGCCTGCTCCTTGCGCACCACCTTCCCGGAGGTCACCCAATTGAACTGGACGGCGCGCCGCGGCCCTTCGAACGGCTTATGTCCGTGCCAGGAATTGTCGGAGCGGCGGAACATGAGCAGCGTTCCATTCGTGGGCGGAACCTCGGCAACGTAGCTTTCAAGGTCGCTGCCGTTCTTGAGCATGCGAAGCCTGCCACCCTCACTATCCCAACCTTCGTTCAAATAGAGCAGGACGGTGATGATTTTCGTCTTGCTGTCGGTGTGAATCGCTCCGTCTTTCTTCTGCAGATAGCCGCGCACCGTGCACATAGTCGGCCTCTGCTCGAGGTCGATCGCAAACTTCCTCTCAACAGCGCCCCGGAACATCGGGCCCTCGAGCTCCTCGAGCAGGGCAGCAAAGTGGCCTCGCACTGCCAGCTCGCTCGGGGGATGCGAGCCGGGGCCGGGCACCGCCGGAAAGTCGGCGACGACCTTTGCCAGCGCATCTTTTGCAATGCAATTCGGCACGATCACGTACTCGAACGGGTCACGCTGAAGCGGCGTTCGCGCAATCGCGGGATAGGATAGGTAAGTCATGCCGAACTCCAGTTGACCCCGGCGAGCCTAAACTGGAGCGGCACGCTTACAGCTCCCTGACCTCAAGCGAATATCCACGCGCTTTTCGCGCGAGCGCGAACTCGCCGCTGCGTAAGCGCGCCGTAAGCAACGGCCGCGAGACTGAGTTTCAAACTTTGTTGGGGCTCACGTGACAATCGGCACAGTATTTTGGCTCGCCATCATCGCCGGCGCGGGCGCGCTCCTCCTGGCGTGGGCGTGGGCGCGCTGGCTCGGCTGAGAGCCGCAGCGAACCCAAGGCCCATGCGGCGCAAAATGTGGCGGTTTAGCAACCGCCGACGGAGCGCGCCGTGATACTCAGTTGTTTGTGGGAACGGCCCGCGGATCAGGGTTGGCGAGCGTCTCTTTTATGAGTCCAGTGCGGATCGCCATTGGCACTTTCATGGTCGCCGGCTCGGCGTTCCTCGCGGCGGCTTGCATGGGAGAAGAGGCTGCGCCCACGCCCTACCCCGGTGGTTTCGTCGTTGCCAAGAGCAGGTTCGGAAACGGCACCATGCGCGGCCAGGTGCGCCGCGCCGCTTTGGGGTGGAAGGTTCAGCTCCCCGGCGGCCGCTGGGTCTATTGTCGCCGCAACTGCGCCGAGACGCTGCGCGTCGAGACGATCGATTTCTTCCAAACGAATGCTGCCGGCTCGGGCCAGCTCACCAACGAGTGCGGCGTTTTTGGCTGCCTCGATCTAAAGTACCCGCATTAACCGGTTCACTCCCGGCCGAATGGCGGCTGTGTAAGGTTCATGTAATCCGAGCGCCGCAATCACGATTGGATCCGTCGTAAAGCGGGCCCAATTTCAATTTAGGCCGAAGACGAACGGGGTTTGCAGATTTCCATTGCAATAGCCGCCGCATCTGGCGCTGAGACCGGGGACGACACGCGTGCGCTTGCTCCTCATTGAAGACAATCCGCGCCTTTCAAAATACGTCGCTGAGGGGCTGCGCGGTCAGGGGTTTGCAGTCGATGCTGTCGATTCCGGCGCCGATGCCGAGGCTGCCATCGCAACAACTTCCTATGACGCGATCGTCCTCGATTTGGGCTTGCCCGACGTCGATGGCTTGCAATGGCTCGCGTCGATGCGCAAACGGCTCAATCAAGCTCCGGTCCTGATCCTCACCGCGCGCGACGCGGTCTGCGACTTGGTTCTCGGTTTGAACGCGGGCGCCGACGATTATTTGCGCAAGCCTTTCGAGATGGATGAGCTCGTGGCGCGCATTCGCGCTTTGCTACGACGCCCCGGCCACGCACTCGGCGCGGAGCTCACGCAGGGCAACATCTCGCTCGACACCAACACCAGGCAACTGAGGATCGCGGGCGGCCTGGTCGATTTGGGGCGGCGGGAATGCGGCGCGCTGGAGCTGCTCTTGCGGCGTGCCGACCGTGTCGTGCCGAAGTCCGCAATCGAGGAGGCCATCTATGCCTTCGGCGAGGAGGTCGCGTCGAACGCGATCGAGGTTCTCATTCATCGGCTGCGCAAGCGCATGCAGGACGCCCACGCCAACGTGCACATCCATACGCTGCGCGGAGTTGGCTACATGCTGACCAATACGCCGGCCTGACGCAATGCCTGAAGCCAAAGCAAGGGGCAAATCGGGAGGCTCGCAGTCTATCTGGTTTAGGCTGATCGTGGGGCTGGCCGGCGTCTCGCTTCTGGCCGCTGCCGCGACAAGCCTCCTCATTTACGAGCGCTTCATCGCCACCAATTCCGCGTTCCGCGATCGTACGCTGCAGAACGACGCGCGCGTGATCAGCAAACTCTTGCGCCGCGCGGCGGAAGGGCGTCCGCTCCAGCTTCCCGACTTTCTCACCGATGGCTTCCAGCAGGGGAGAGGAAAGTTCGCGGTCGTAAGCCAGTACGGCGTTCTGGTCGCGGGCTCGGCCGGCGTTACCGGACCGCTCGCGCCCATCGAGAACGGCGATCAGCGCGATTTCTTTCTCACCGACGGCACCGGCGACGGACAGAAGCTCTATGGCTTCACCCTGCAAGGGACTTACGGCTCCAAGCCGGTATGGATTCAGGTCGCCATTCCCCAGGGCGAGATCGTCTTCGATTCGGTGCTCGAGGAATTTATCAAGGACATCGGCTGGATTTGGCTGCCGTTCGTCCTAGGCCTGCTCGCCACCAACCTCCTGGTCGCGCGTATCGGGCTGCGGCCGCTCCAGCGCGCGGCGGCCGAGGCCGAATCCATTGGTCCCGGGGCGGTGTCGACGCGCCTCCCGGAGGAAGGCTTGCCGCGCGAGGTGCATGCGCTCGTCGGTGCCGTCAACCGCGCGTTCGACCGGCTCGAGGTCGCTTTCCAATCGCAACAGAGATTCATCGCCGACGCCGCCCATGAGTTGCGCACCCCGGTGGCCGTGTTGCGGGCGCATGCGGCCGTGCTGCCGGCGGACGACCGCTTTGCGGCTTGGAAGGAAGAGATCGACACCATGGAACGGCTGGTCAACCAGCTGCTCGATTCAGCAAGGCTCGACGTCGCAGCCGTGGAGAAGGGCGAGCTCGTCGAGCTCAATCACGTCGCGCAGTCGGTCGCGGCGCAAATGGGGCCGCTCGCCATCAAGGCGGGAAAGTCCATCGAGGTGTTGCAGGCGAACGCTCCGGTCGTCATCAACGGGTCGTCCGAGCTGCTCACCTGTGCCGTGCGCAACCTCGTCGAGAATGCCGTACGTCACACCCCAATCGGCACTTCCGCCTCAATCCAAATATCCACGCCGGCGACGCTGCGGGTCGTCGACCGCGGGCCGGGCGTGCAAGCCCACGAGCGCGAGCTGATCTTCAAGCGCTTCTGGCAGGGCGCGCGCAACCGCGGCGGCGCCGGCCTCGGCATGGACATCGTTGCCCGATCTGTTGCTGCCTTAGGGGGATCGGTTTCGGTCGGGGATGCCCCCGGCGGAGGGGCGATGTTCACACTCAACTTTCCCGAAGCCGTTTGCCGATGATCTACCCCCGCTCATCCACGGCGTACTCATAAATGTCCTCCTCCTGCGCGTTGTGGATGCGCACGAGCGCCTCGATCGATTCGATCGCGCGCTGAGCGTCGCGCACGAGGTACTTGTCGGCATCCTCGGCCCGCAAGCCATAGGCGAGCCGCGCCAACAGCCGCGCCAGGTGCAGAATCTCGCGATGGGCGCGGCTCATGGCCGACAGGCCATGGCTATCGGCAAGCGCCTTGATCAAGCGCGGGTAGATAATGGTCTCGTCCTCGCGCTCGTGCGCAACGACGCTCTCGTCCACTATACGGTGGGCGCGGGCGATCAGCTCTACCGCCTGCTGGCCGCTGGCGTCGTCGAGCGCATCTGAAATGGACCTCAGTTGGTCGAGCTCGAGCTCGAGCAGCCGGTGCTCATGTCCAAGCTCGCGCGCAAACTTGTCGGGCAGGAGATGCCTCCTGAAGTGCCACCCTGGACCAAGTGCGCGCAGGGCGTTGAGTATGACGGCGACATCGACTGCTTCCTGCAAGAGCGCACCGGCCACCGGCGTGAGCCAGCCGAACGCCGCGAAGCCCATGGCAATCCCCGATAACGTCATGCCGGCAACGATGCTCTCCACCGCGATGCGGCGGGCACGCCGCGCGGTGGTGACAGCCTCCGAGACGCGATCGAGACGGTCGACCACGATCACTACGTCGGCAGCCTCCGAAGAGGCGCTCGCACCGCGCGCGCCCAATGCGACACCTACGTCGGCCGCAGCGAGAGCCGGCGCATCGTTGATGCCGTCGCCCACCATCAGGGTCGGGTGCAGGCGGCGTTCCATGGCGACGGCATCGACCTTGTCGGAAGGGACGCGATCGGACAGCACCGCATCGAGATCGAGCGCAGCGCCGATCGTCTCGGCGGCATCGGCGCGGTCACCCGTCACCATGACGATGCGCTCGACGCCGGCGGCACGGAGCGATTGAACGGCGCGAGGGGTCTCCTTGCGCAGCTCGTCCGCCAGCAGCAATGCGCCCACGACAACGCCGTCGCGGCAGACGAAGACGCTCAGCGCCGAGCGCCAGGATGCGCGTCGCAACGCGCGCGCCGCCCAGTCGGCGGGCTTATGGCCGCCAAAGATCAGTTGATGGGAGCCCACCCGCACGTGCTGAACGCCGACCACACCTTCGAGGCCCGACCCCATAACCTCGTGCACTTGCTCGGGCACCTGCAGAGCGAGACCGCGGCTGACGGCGGCGGCGACGATGGCGGCGGCCACAACGTGCTGCGAGGCCTGCTCCAGCGAGCCGGCCAGGCGGAGGACCTCATCGGCGCTCTCTCCGTGCGCCGTTTCGACGGCAATCAAGCGCGCGCCGCCGACGGTGAGGGTTCCGGTCTTGTCGAACAGCACCGTGTGCGTGCGCGCGAGAGCATCGAGGGCAGCGCCACCTTTCACGATGATGCCGCGCTTTGCGGCGTGCGAGACGCCCGCAATGAAGGCGACGGGGGCGGCGAGGATGACCGGGCACGGAGTGGCAACCACCAACACGGCGAGCGCCCGAACGAGATCTCCGGAAAGGAGCCAAGCAAGTCCGGCCACGATTAGGGTCGCGGGCAGCAAGAGCAGCGCGTAACGGTCCGCCAGACGAATGAAGGGGGCCTTGGCCGTTTGTGCGGCGCCGACGAGGCGAACGATCCCTGCGTACGTGCTTTCCGCGGCGGTGGCTCTCGCCCGCAGCTCGAAGGTGTCGCCGGCGTTGAGCGTGCCGCTGCGGATGCTCTCCCCCTTCTGCCGCGAGACGGGGATGGGCTCGCCGGTGAGCGCCGATTCGTCGAGCACTGCGGCTGTGGAGATCACGATCCCATCGACGGGAATGATCTCGCCGGCGCGCACCAGAATGGCATCGCCGATCTTCACTTGGGCAATGTCAACGTCCTCGACGGCCTGTCCAAGGCGCCGGTGCGCAACTCTGGGAGCGCGATCGACGAGGGCCTTCAGGCTGCGCTCGGCGCGGGCGACGGCGTAATCCTCGAGCACCGTCCCGCCCATGTACATGATGGCGACAACGATGCCGGCGAGCGGCTGGCCGAGCGCGAGCGCGCCGCTCATGGCCAACAGGGCGATGACGTCGACGCCGAGCCGCCCTGCCGCCAGGTCGCGCGCAATCGAGAGAGCGAGTGCCACCGCCACGGGGAGGGTGGCCGCGGCCCAAATCGCGCGGGCTGCATCGGGACGGCCAATCGCAATGGCCCCCGCCCCCGCGGCGAGACCGATCAGGGAGACGAGGATGAGAAGGCGCCGAACGAGACGTTCGCTGACCATGCCGTTCTTCAGTTGGCTACCAGGACCCCGGCGCAACCGGAGCCAGCCGAGCAAGAGGCGGCCCGAGACGCTTATCCAACGCCGCCAGTCCCGCAGTGATCTTCGTCAATGCCGATGCCTTCCGGCCTCGATATGAACGCGCAAGGTCCACCGACGCCGTGCCTTTGGAGGAAATAAATGCGAGGCTTACGCGCAGGTTACGTCACCATTGTACTGTTGGTCATCGGCTTAAACGGCTTCGCCCTGCTGCAGCACCTGGGCGTGGTGACCGAGCTCGGCGGTTTTATCGCCGCGACCCTGCTCGCCAACATGTTCACCGCGCCGATCATCGTGTGGGCCGCGTACGTGTTCGGCCACATCGCGGAAGACCGCTATCAGCACAGGAAACACCGGCATCCGGCATGAACGCGGCCTGCGGAGACGCTTCGCCCTAGACGACCGTTCCGAATATCCACCCGATAGCGGCCGTCGCGGCCATGGCGCAAGCGCCCCAAAAGGTCACCCTCAGCACGCCGCGCCAGATGTCGGCGCCGCCCGTCCTCGCGCCGATGGCTCCCAGCAGCCCCAGGAACACCAGCGATGCCAGCGCAACCGCAGGCACGACATGGCCCGGCGGCGATACCACGACCATCAGCAACGGCATGGCGGCGCCGGCGGCGAAGGTCGCCGCCGACGTCAGTGCAGCCTGAACTGGGCGCGCCGTCATGATCTCCGAAATGCCGAGCTCGTCGCGCGCGTGCGCGCCGAGCGCATCCTTCGCCATCAGTTGCAAGGCCACTTGCTTGGCGAGCTCGGGAGTAAGGCCGCGCTTGACGTAGATGTCGGCAAGCTCCTGCCGCTCGAAGCCGATGTTCTCGGCAAGCTCGCTCCGCTCGCGCTCGAGATCGGCTTTTTCCGTGTCGGACTGCGAGCTCACGGACACGTATTCGCCTGCCGCCATCGACATGGCCCCGGCGACGAGCCCGGCGATGCCCGCGATCAGAATTTGACTCTTTTCGGCGGAGGCAGCGGCAACGCCGACAATGAGGCTCGCCGTCGAGACGATGCCGTCGTTGGCGCCGAGCACGGCCGCGCGCAGCCAGCCGATGCGCCCGACGAGGTGGCTCTCCGCGTGCTTCCAGCTCCTACTCATATCGATTCATCAACCCGCTGTTTGATGGAGCTCTCAGCATACGTCACCTCTCGGCGGCTCCGCCAGCGAGTTGGATCGGTTCTCGAGGCATGAGAAGATATGCACGCGATACGCGTCGGATCATGTGTCGGGCGGCTAGGGATGCGCGAATTGCTTGCGGGCGCGCTGGTTGTGCTAACTTCAGTCCCACGGTCTGTCTGGCGCTGGCTTCAGTCGAATGAGAAAGGGCATTGCGATGATGTGGCGGTCTTTGGCGGCTCTGCTTCTCTGCTGCGGAGGTTCGGCATTGGCCGATCAAGCAACCGACGGAAAAGCGCTGCTGGAGACGAACTGCGGCAGGTGCCACGCCATAGCAGCAGGGGCCGAGAGCCCGCGGCCACAGGCACCCAATCTCGCCATCGTCCTGCAGTCCTACCCGGCTGACCGGCTCGAGGCCGAGCTCGGAGAGGGAATCCGGCCGAAGCATCCCGACATGCCGCAGGTCCGGTTCTCGCCAAGCGACATTGCCAGCATCTACCGCTACCTGCACGGCGAAACGCCGGACTCGGAGTACCGGCGGCCGCAATAGCGCGTGGCCGTCACGATCTTATGGGCTTTTTGTGGAGAAGTGGCGCGAGAGACGGGACTTGAACCCGCGGCCTCCGCCGTGACAGGGCGGCGCTCTAACCAACTGAGCTACTCCCGCAATCAAAAAAGCGCGCCCAATCTGAGGCGCGTTGCCACTGGCCGATGACTTACGTGGGAGCCCCCGCGAAGTCAAGATCGGCGCCCCGACGCGCCTCAGACGACGCCGAGGAAATCGAGCTTGCCGATGGGAACGCCGTTGTGGCGCAGAATTCCGAAGGCCGTGGTGGCGTGGAAATAGAAGTTCGGCAGCGCGAAGAACAACAGATACTCCTGCCCCTTGAAGGACAGCTCGCGCGGGCCGGCCTTGAGCGTGATATCGCGGCCTTCCGAGCCGTCGATTTGCTCGGGCTTCACGGTGGCGATGAGGGCGAGCGTCTTGGCGATGCGCGCCTTGAGCTCGGGGAACGATTTTTCGGCGTCCTCGAAGCTCGGCACGGGCAGGCCCGCGAGCCGCGCCGAAGCGCCCTTGGCGTGGTCGGTCGCGATCTGCACCTGCCGGCTCAACGGGAACATGTCGGGGTAGAGCCGCGCGCCGACGAGCACGGCCGGATCGATCTTGCGCTCCTCGGCGTACGCCGCCGCCTTGTCGAGGATCTTGTCGAGCGCGCTGAGCGTGCGCTGAAAGACGGGAACGGAAGCCTGGTACATCGAGATGGGCATGGGGGACCTCGGCTGAAGGGCAATAGGCAAGAGGCATCAGGCAAGAGGCAGCAAACCTTCGCTCTTGCCTGTTGCCTCCTGCCCAATGCCTCAAATGGTGGGCGGTGAGAGGGTCGAACTCCCGACATCTTCGGTGTAAACGAAGCGCTCTACCACTGAGCTAACCGCCCCGCGCCGGGTGTAGCGGGCCGCTGGGCGCCGCGCAACGCGGCTGCGCCTCGCTCCCGGCCAAACAAAAGGCGCGCCGCATCGCCCGCGGCGCGCCCGCCAATACGGGGGTTGCTCGCTAGTTGAGCAGGTCCTTCAGGCCCTTCGAGGGGCTGAACTTCGGCACGCGCGAGGCCGGGATGTTGATCGTCGCCCCGGTCGCCGGATTGCGGCCTTCGCGCGCCTTGCGCTTGGCGACCTTGAACGTGCCGAAATCGGGGATGCGCACTTCTTCGCCCTTCCGCATGGCGCCGCGGATGTGCTCCAGCACCGCATCGACCGCCACGCTCGCCTTCTCCTTCGTGAGCTCGGCATCCTTGGCGACGGCGTCGATCAAATCTTTCTTGCTCATCTCGTGTCCGTCCTTTGCGTTCGGAATGGGTCTCGGGGGGTCGTGAGGCGGCGAGGAGGCCCTAAATACGGGCGCTACAGCCGCAACAGACGTGGGAAGAAGCGCCCAATAATAGGCTCCGTCAAGGGGGAAATCGTGCGAAATTGCCCGAAAAACCTGGGAAAAACGGGGCTTTCGCGCACGGAGCGGGAACAAAAACCCCGCGCCCGGAGGGCGCGGGGTTGTCACATTCGGGTTGTGCAGGCAGCAGGTTGCGCCTGCCACCTCATAACTCAGTGGGCGGTCACCCGCGAGCCGGCCGATCCGTCCTCGCTTTGCACCGCCTGCGCCTCTGCGGCCTCGTCCCAATTGAGGCGCTCAGGAACCTTGACCAGGGCCGCCTTCAAGACGTCGTCCACCCGCGCAGCCGGGATGATGTCGATCTTGTTCTTGATCTCGGCTGAGATCTCCGAGAGGTCCTTAACGTTCTCTTCAGGAATAATCACGGTCTTGATGCCGCCGCGTAGCGCCGCCAGCAGCTTCTCCTTCAGGCCACCGATCGGCAGCACGCGGCCGCGCAGCGTGATCTCGCCCGTCATGGCGACGTCCTTGCGCACCGGGATCCCGGTCAGCACGGAGATGATTGCCGTCACCATGGCGATGCCCGCCGAAGGGCCGTCCTTGGGGGTCGCGCCCTCGGGGACGTGGACGTGGATGTCCTTTTTCTCGAACAGCGAGGGGTGGATGCCGAAATCGATGGAGCGCGAGCGCACGTAGGCGTTCGCGGCCTGGATCGATTCCTTCATCACGTCGCGCAGGTTGCCCGTGACCGTCATCTTGCCCTTGCCGGGCATCATGACGCCTTCGATCGTCAGCAGCTCGCCGCCGACCTCGGTCCAGGCGAGCCCCGTGACGATGCCGACCTGGTCCTCGAGCTCGGCTTCGCCGTAGCGGAATTTCGGCACGCCCAGATAGCTTTCGAGGTTCGCCGCCGTGACCGCCACCGTCTTCTTGGTGTCGGGCGCCGCGGTCAGGATCTCCTTCACCGCCTTGCGGGCGAGCTTGGCGATCTCGCGCTCGAGCGAGCGCACGCCCGCTTCGCGCGTATAGCGGCGCACGATGCCGAGCAGCGCGGCCTCGTCGATGTTCCACTCGTCGGGCTCCAGCCCGTGCGCCAGGCGCTGGCCGGGGATCAGGTGGCGCTTGGCGATCTCGATCTTCTCGTCCTCGGTGTAGCCGGCGAGACGAATGATCTCCATGCGGTCCATGAGGGCCGGCGGAATGTTGAGCGTGTTCGCCGTCGTCACGAACATCACGTTCGAGAGGTCGTAGTCGACCTCAAGGTAATGGTCGTTGAACGTGGCGTTCTGCTCGGGATCCAAGACCTCCAGCAGCGCCGCTGCCGGGTCGCCGCGGAAGTCGGAGCCCATCTTGTCGATCTCGTCCAAGAGGAACAGCGGATTGACGCGCTTGGCCTTGCGCATCGATTGGATCACCTTGCCCGGCATCGAGCCGATGTAGGTGCGCCGGTGGCCGCGGATTTCCGCCTCGTCGCGCACGCCGCCGAGGCTCATGCGCACGAACTCGCGGCCCGTCGCATTCGCCATCGACTTGCCGAGCGAGGTCTTGCCCACGCCGGGAGGCCCGACGAGGCACAGGATCGGCCCCTTCAGCTTGTTGGTGCGCGCCTGCACGGCGAGGTACTCGACGATGCGCTCCTTAACCTTATCGAGCCCGTAGTGCTCGGCGTCGAGGATCTGCTGGGCCTCGTCGAGGTCCTTCTTGACCTTGCCCTTGATGCCCCATGGGATCGACAAGAGCCAGTCGAGGTAGTTGCGCACCACGGTCGCTTCCGCCGACATCGGGCTCATCTGCTTGAGCTTCTTCAGCTCGGCGAGCGCCTTGTCGCGGGCTTCCTTGGAGAGCTTGGTGTTCTCGATCTTCTCCTCGAACTCGGCGATGTCGTCGCGCTCGTCCGAATCGCCGAGCTCCTTCTGGATCGCCTTCATCTGCTCGTTCAAGTAATATTCGCGCTGCGTCTTCTCCATCTGACGCTTCACGCGCGAGCGGATCTTACGCTCGACCTGCAGCACCGAAATCTCGCTCTCCATCAGCGTGTAGACGCGCTCGAGCCGCTCGGAGATCGTCGAGGTCTCCAGGATTTCCTGCTTGTCGGCGATCTTGATCGCGAGGTGCGAGGCAATGGTATCGGCGAGCTTCGAGTAGTCCTCGATCTGCGCGACGTTGCCCAAGACCTCGGGCGAGATCTTCTTGTTGAGCTTCACGTAGCTCTCGAACTGGGTGACCGCCGAGCGCGCGAGCGCCTCGATCTCGTCCTTGGCGCCGGTCTCCTCGGCCACCGTCTCGACCTCGGCCTCGAAGTAGTCCGGGTTCTCGGTATAGCGCACGATGCGCGCGCGCGAGGTGCCCTCGACCAGCACCTTGACGGTGCCGTCGGGCAGCTTCAGGAGCTGCAGCACGGAAGCGAGCGTGCCGACGGGATAGATGGCGTCGGTCGCCGGATCGTCGTCGCCGGCGTTCTTCTGCGCGGCGAGCAGGATGTGCTTGTCGGAGCGCATCACCTCTTCGAGCGCGTTGATCGACTTGTCGCGCCCGACGAAGAGCGGGACGATCATGTACGGGAACACAACGATGTCGCGCAGGGGCAGAACCGGGTAGAGCCCCTTGCCGGCAGCTTTGTCTTTCGTCTGCTTCTCGTCGCCCATATCGCCATCCAGTTCTGGTGTGGCCGCTTGCGATCGTCTGCCCGCCGCCGGCTTATTCAAACTCAGTTTAACGCGTGCGCTCCGGCACATTTGAGGCGGATCGCCGCATCGAGCGAACAGCCTCAACGCGAACTTGCGGCACCGCACGCCATTTGAAATGGGGGTTGGCGCCGTTCTATCAAGACTCTCCGCCGGCAACTGCCTCGGCGGCACAGAATTATCTCGGGGTGAGCCACCTCCCTCGGGGCGGCTCGCAAAGATCAAGAGGCAGTAGAGCCCTTTTCCTCGGCGCGATCAGAGTAGATGCGCAGCGGGCGGGCGCTGCCTTCGACGACTTCCGGCCCGATCACCACTTCCTCGACGCCCTTCAGCGTCGGCAGCTCGAACATGGTGTCGAGTAGGTTTGCTTCCATGATCGAGCGCAGCCCGCGCGCACCCGTCTTGCGCTCGATGGCCTTCTTGGCGATGGACTTCAACGCGTCGCCGGAGATCGTCAGCTTCACGTCCTCCATCTCGAAGAGGCGCTGATACTGCTTGACGAGCGCGTTCTTGGGCTCGGTCAGGATCTGCACCAGCGCGGCCTCGTCCAGGTCCTCCAGCGTCGCGATGACGGGCAGGCGTCCAATGAACTCGGGGATGAGGCCGAACTTCAGCAAATCTTCGGGCTCGACGTCGCGCAGGACTTCGCCCGTGCGCCGCTCGTCGGCGCCCACGACCTTGGCGGAGAAGCCGATCGAGGTCCCCTTGCCGCGCCGCGAGATGATCTTCTCCAGCCCCGCGAAAGCGCCGCCGCAGATGAAGAGGATGTTGGTCGTATCGACCTGCAGGAACTCCTGCTGGGGATGCTTGCGGCCGCCCTGCGGAGGCACGGAGGCGACCGTGCCTTCCATGATCTTGAGCAGTGCCTGCTGCACGCCCTCGCCCGACACGTCGCGCGTGATCGAGGGGTTGTCCGACTTGCGCGAGATCTTGTCGACCTCGTCGATGTAGACGATGCCCCGCTGCGCCCGCTCGACGTTGTAGTCGGCGTTCTGCAACAGCTTCAGGATGATGTTCTCGACGTCCTCGCCGACGTAGCCGGCTTCGGTGAGCGTCGTGGCGTCCGCCATGGTGAAGGGCACGTCGAGGATGCGCGCCAGCGTCTGCGCCAGCAGCGTCTTGCCGCAACCGGTCGGTCCGACGAGCAGGATGTTCGACTTGGCGAGCTCGACGTCGTTGTTCTTCGACGCGTGGTTGAGCCGCTTGTAGTGATTGTGGACGGCAACCGAGAGCACGCGCTTGGCGTGATCCTGGCCGATCACGTAGGAATCGAGAACCGTGCAAATTTCCTGGGGGGTCGGGACGCCATCGCGCGACTTCACCAGGGTGTTCTTGTTCTCCTCCCTGATGATGTCCATGCACAGCTCGACGCATTCATCGCAGATGAACACGGTCGGACCGGCGATGAGCTTGCGGACTTCGTGCTGACTCTTGCCGCAAAACGAGCAGTAGAGGGTATTTTTCTCTTGAGCCATAAGCTGCTGTCTCACCCCTCCTTTGGGTACCGGCAACCGTAATATACGGGCCAAAGCACCCGGGAAGAAACCTTACACCATGCTGGCGCGTCGCCAACCCTGCTCGTGCGGCCCCGAGTCCAATTAGCGTGATCTGAGCACGCTAGCGTTCCCCAGATCAAGATTGGATTAACGGATACCGGGCCGGGCGCCATTGAAGCGACCCGATTGCCACAGTTTTGTGGCCGGCTAAACATTTGTCCCGGTTTGGGCCGTGGCGCCGAGCCGGACACCGCATAGCAACCGAAGCGTTACGAGCATACCGGCTTCCGGCCCTGCTCACGCCGCGCCTTTGGCGCCCTCGCCGATGGCCAGATCCGCCTCTTCGCGGCGGGTCAGCACCTTGTCGATGATGCCGAACTCTCGCGCCTGCTCTGCAGTCATGAAGTAATCACGGTCGAGCGTACGTTCAATGTTCTCATAGCTCTGGCTCGTGTGCTTGACGTAGATCTCGTTCAACCGGCGCTTCATCTTGATGATGTCTTCGGCGTGGCGCTCGATATCGGAAGCCTGGCCCGAGAAGCCGCCCGAAGGCTGGTGCACCATGACGCGAGCGTTGGGAAGCGCGTAGCGCAGGCCCTTGGCGCCGGCACAGAGCAAGAGCGAGCCCATGGAGGCTGCCTGGCCGATGCACAGGGTGGCAACCGGCGGCCGCACGAACTGCATGGTGTCGTAGATGGCGAATCCCGCCGTGACGACACCGCCCGGCGAGTTGATATACATGGATATTTCCTTCTTGGGGTTCTCCGCCTCCAAGAACAGGAGCTGCATGCAGACCGAGGCCGCCATGTGGTCCTCGATCGGCCCGGTAACGAAGATGATGCGCTCCTTGAGAAGCCGCGAGGGCAGGTCGTAGCCCCGCTCGCCGCGGTTCGTCTGCTCGACGACCATCGGCCAGAATGTGTTCGTCAATGTGCCGACCGGATCCCGCATGGCTTTCATTTCCCTATCGCGCTCGTCGCAGTGGACGCCCGAATCTAGGGCGTGGCATCCTTTTTGGGTAGACCCGCCGCCCGGCGCAAGGCCGGCGGCGCCTGCCCACGAAATATGTCGCTAGCCGCCGTCCGTCTCGTCGGCGCCTTGGGCCTGCTCAAACAGCACCTCTTTGGGCACCTTCTTTTCGCTCGGCTTGGCCTTTTCGAGCACGAAGTCGACCACCTTGTCCTCGATGATGGGCGCGCGCAACTCGGCCAGCGCACCGGGGGTCTTCTCGTAATACTCGTATACCGCCTTCTCCTGACCGGGAAAACGCCGCGCCTGCTCGATCAGCACGCGGCGCAGCTCGTCTTGGGTGATCTTGATGTCGTTGCGCTCGGCGATCTCGCCAATGATCAGCCCCAGCCGAACGCGGCGCTCGGCGATCCGGCGGTACTCGGCGCGTGCCTCATCCTCCGTTTTGCCCTCGTCGGCGAACGACTTCCCGGCCTGCTGCATGCCCTCGGCGAGCTGGCGCCAGATCGCCTCGAACTCGTTCTCGACCAGGGTGGGCGGCAGCTCGAAGGTGTGCGCCTTCTCGAGCTGGGCCAGCATCTGGCGCTTCAGCTTCATGCGCGCAACGTTGTCGTACTCGCGCTTGATCTGCTCGCCGACGAGGCCGCGCAGCTTGGCGACATTCTCCGCTCCAAGCGTCTTGGCGAAGGCGTCGTCGATCGCGGGACGCACGGGCGCCGCCACCTCCTTGAACTTCACGTCGAAGCTCGCCTTCTTGCCTTTGAGCGTCGCAACCGAGTAGTCGTCGGGGAAGGTTGCCTCGATGGTGCGCTCCTCGCCGGCCTTGGCTCCCGCCAGACCCTCTTCGAAGCCGGGAATGAAGTTTGCCTTGCCAAGCACGAGCTGGGTGTCCTGCCCCGAGCCGCCCTCGAACGGCTCGCCGTCGATCTTGCCGACGAAATCGATGCTCACGCGGTCGCCGGTCTGCGCGACGCGGCCCTCTTCCGGCGTGTACGTGATGCTGCGCTCGACGAGCTCATCGACGGCCTTGTCGATGGCTTCGGGCTCCACCTCGGCGCGCAAGCGCTCGAGCTTCAGCGTCGCGGGGTCGATGAGATCGAAGTTGGGGAGCACCTCGAACGTCATGGAGTAGGCAAGGTCCGACTTGCCCTCGAGCACGCTCTCGATCTCCTTCTCGTCCTCGGGAAGCGTGTAGTTCGGTTGCATGACGGGCCGCTCCTTGCGGTCCGCGATGGCTTGCGAGCTCGTCTCCTTGACCGTCTGCTGCAGCACCTCCGCCATCAGCGAGCGGCCGTACACCTTCTTCAGGTGCGGGACCGGGACCTTGCCCTTGCGGAAGCCCTTGAGCTGAACGCGGTCCTTGATCTCCTCGAGCCGCTCGGAAAAGCGCTTGCCGAGCTCCTCCGCGCCGACCACGACCTTCAGCGTCCGCTTAAGTCCGTCGCTATTGGCTTCCGTAACCTGCATCTTTATCCAACCTGCTTTGATAGCCGCGCCTCGCGGCTTTCTTTACGGGAGGTCCCGACGTTGGGTGCCTGCACCGGGCGTTTTTTGGTGCGGGCGGAGGGACTTGAACCCCCACGGCCAAGGCCACCAGAACCTAAATCTGGCGTGTCTACCAATTCCACCACGCCCGCTCGGGCCCCATCCTCGGCGCGCGGCGGCGCCGCCCGCAGAGCCTCGCTCCACGCAAGTCTCGACCGAGGTCAGGGGAACGTCGGCGAAGGTATATCTGGGCGCGCCTGGTAAAAGCAACGGCCTCGCGACGGGCGTTCGAGCGCCGCCGTTATTGCAGAGAGACGGTCAAGATCGCGGAAAACGCTGACCTTACGGGATGTTGCCCCCTGGGGATGAGGTGTCCCGCCCCGTTGCGGGGCCATTTACCCCTCGATACGGTTGCGCCGCATTGACCATCCGGGGAGCTGACCTTGCCTTTGCGCTCGAGCGTCGTCGCTGCGGTCGGAAACACACCGCTGATCATGTTGCGGCGCGCCTCCGAGGAGACGGGCTGCACGATCCTCGGCAAGGCCGAGTTCTTGAACCCCGGCCAGTCGGTCAAGGACCGGGCCGCGCTCGGCATCATCATGAACGCGGTCGAGCAGGGCCGTCTGAAGCCCGGCGGCACCATCGTCGAGGGCACCGCCGGCAACACCGGCATCGGCCTCACCGTGCTCGGAAACGCGCTCGGCTTCCGCACCGTCATCGTCATCCCCGACACCCAGGCGCAGGAGAAGAAGGACGTGCTGCGCGTGCTCGGCGCGGAGGTCGTCGAGGTGCCGGCCGTCCCCTACCGCAACCCGAACAACTACGTGAAGTACTCCGCGCGCCTCGCCGACGCCCTCAACAAGAGCGAGGCGGAAGGCGCGATCTGGGCCAACCAGTTCGACAACACCGCCAACCGCGACATCCACATGACGACGACAGCGGAGGAAATCTGGGCCGACACCAAAGGCGCCATCGACGGCTTCGTCGCGGCCGTCGGCTCCGGCGGCACGCTCGGCGGGGTTTCGCGCGGCTTGAAGGCGAAGCGCTCCGACATCCGCATCGCGCTCGCCGATCCGCCGGGCTCGGCGCTCTACTCTTTCTATACGCGCGGGGAGCTCAAGGCGGAGGGATCGTCCATCACCGAAGGCATCGGTCAGGGACGCATCACCGCCAATCTCGAAGGCGCGCCGATCGATGTCGCCTACGCGATACCGGACGCGGAAAGCCTGCGCATCGTGTTCGATCTCGTCGCCGAGGAAGGTATCTGCGTCGGCGCCTCGAGCGGCGTCAACGTCGCCGGCGCCATCCGCCTCGCCAAGGAGCTCGGCCCCGGTCATACCATCGTGACGATCCTGTGCGACTACGGCACGCGCTACCAGTCGCGGCTGTTCAATCCCGCCTTTTTGCAGGCAAAGTCGCTTCCCGCGCCACCATGGCTGACGCAGAAGGCGCGCTCGATACCGACGGTTTTCACGGACCCGGCGTTGAGCTGAGCCGGCCGCAATGGCAGAAGGCCGCGTCCCTTGCGGCCTTTCGAACTTTTGCCTATGTCGGCGGGGCGGCACCGGGCGTCCCGCGGCGCTCCTCCGCCAAGCCGCAGCAAGAAACGGGAACGGAGAGGAAACGTGCACAATACCGCCAGGAAGTGGATCGTCGAAACCGATTGGCTTGCCGAGCACCTCGACGCCCCCGACCTCATAGTTTTCGACGGCAGCTGGCACCTCCCCACGGCCAAACGCGACGCCAAGACCGAATACCTCGCCGAGCACATCCCGGGCGCGCTCTTCTTCGACATCGACGATCTGTCCGACGAGAAGTCGCCGCTGCCGCACATGCTCCCCTCCACGGTGAAGTTCGCCTCGCGCATGAAGAAGATGGGCGTCGGGGACGGCATGCGCATCGTCATCTACGACACGCTCGGCCTGTTCTCGGCCGCACGGGTGTGGTGGACATTCCGCGCCATGGGGCATGAGGACGTCGCCGTGCTCAACGGCGGCCTGAGGAAATGGAAGGCCGAGGGGCGGCCGGTGGAGGACGGCGTGCCGCCTCGTCGCACCGAGCGCCATTTCACGCCGCTGATGAATGCCTTGCTGATCCGCGACCGCGACGACGTGTGCAAGGTGATCGAGAAGAAGAGCGCGCAGATCGTGGATGCCCGTCCGGCCGCTCGCTTTGCCGGCACCGAGCCCGAGCCGCGCCCCGGCCTGCGCTCCGGCCACGTGCCGGGAGCGCGCAACGTGCCGTCGCAGTCGCTGCTCAACGCCGACGGAACGCTGAAATCCTCCGCCGAGCTCGCGCAGATTTTTGCCAAGGCCAAGATCGACCCCGGCGCGCCGGTCATCACCACCTGCGGATCCGGCGTCACCGCATCGATCGTCTCGCTGGCGCTCGCCGTCCTGGGGCAGACCAACGCCGCCGTCTACGACGGGAGCTGGGCGGAGTGGGGCGCCGACAGCAGGCTCCCCATCGAGACGGGGCCCGCGGCCTAGCGCGCCGCTTTAAGCGGAGCGCACGCGTTTGCGGGGAGCTGCTGCGCGCTTTGGTTCCGTGGTCTCGATCTCTCCCTCCGCATCTCGGCTGTCATCCGCCTTCATCGGTGCGGCGCGGCGCTTTGGCTTTGCCGCTCCGCGATAAAGATCCTCGCGCTCCGCAACCGCGGCGGCGCTCATCGGGCGCCCGATCCAGTAACCTTGCGCTTCCGTGAATCCCTCGCGGCGCGCGATCTCGAACTGGGCCAGCGTCTCCACGCCCTCGGCGGTGGTGGATACGCACAGGCCGGCCCCGAGGCTCGCGACCGCCCGCACGATCGCGAGCGACTCCTCGTTGCCGTCGGCAAGTCCGGCGATGAAGCTCTGGTCGAGCTTGATCTTGTCGAAGGGAAAGCTGCGCAGATAGCTCAGCGACGAGAAGCCGGTGCCGAAGTCGTCGAGCGCAATGCGCACGCCGAGGTTGCGGAGCTGGTGCAGCGTCGCGCGCGTCGTCTCCAGATTCTGCAAGAGAAGAGATTCGGTGATCTCAAGCTCCAGCCGGCTCGCCTCGACGCCTGACGACGCCAGCGCGCTCATGACCACCTGAGTGAGATTGCGGGAATGGAACTGCGCCGGCGAGAGGTTGACCGCCACGCGGATGTGGCGGGGCCATTTGGCCGCCTCGCTCAGCGCCTGACGCAGCACCCATTCGCCCATGGGCACGATGAGCCCCGTTTCCTCGGCGAGCGGAATGAACTCGCTCGGCGGCACGACCCGTCCCTCCGGCAGGCGCCAGCGGATCAGCGCCTCGAAGCCGGAAAGCGCGTTGCGCTTCAAGTTCACCAGCGGCTGGAAGTCGAGGTCGAGCTGGCCATCGGCGAGCGCATTACGCAGGCTGCTCTCGAGCTCGTGGCGCGCGCGCATGCGCGCATCCATGTCCTTCTCGAAAAAGCGGAAGCTTCCGCGCTCCTCATCCTTGGCGCGCGACAGCGCCAGGTTGGCGTCTTGCAGCAGCTGGGCGGCGTCGGTGCCATCGGCCGGCGCCATGGCGATGCCGATGCTGGCCCCGATCACGACCTCGAACCGCCGCCCCAGCATGAAGGACGCGTTCATGCCGGCGATGATCCGACGCGCGAGATCGGTTGCCTCGGTGGGCGACAAAGCAGGATTTTGCACGATGACGAACTCATCGGCGCCGATGCGCGCGAGCGTATTGCCATCGCCGGCAACCTCGCCGAGCCGCGCCGCGACCGCCTGCAGCAGCTCGTCGCCCGCCGCGAGCCCGAGGGCATCGTTGATCTCCTTGAAGCGGTCGAGATCGATAGCGTGCACCGCGAGCCCTTCGCCCGCGCGCAGCCGCCGCAGCGCATCCTGCAACCGCTCACGCACCAGCACGCGGTTGGGTAGGTTGGTCAGCGCGTCGTAGCGCGCGAGGTGCTCGATCTTCGCCTGCGCTTGCCGCCGTTCCGTGATGTCCTCGTGCGTGCACACCCAGCCGCCGCCGCGCATCGGTACGTGCGCGATCGCAATCGAGCGCCCATCGTTCATCTCCTGAATCGAATAGCTCGTGGCGTCGATCTCCCCCGTGCGGTCTTTGAGGTAGGCTTCCGGGGACTCTCCGCCCCATACGCCGAGCGCGATCCGGCGCTCCACGATTTCGCGCCGCGTCTTGCCGGGCTTCACGTCCTCGCGCGCCAGGCCATAAAGCGTCGCATAGCGCTCGTTGCTCACGACGACGCGCTGGTCCTTGTCGTACATGCACAAGCCCTGCGACATGTGCATGAGCGCCGTGTCGAGCAGCAAGTTACGCGACTGCAGCTCCTCCTCGCGCTCCTGTAAGGCTCTGTTATGGCGTTGCAATTCGCGCTCAACTGCGCGCTGCTCGCTGAGGTCGTGGACGGCGTAGACGTCTTCGCCGGTGCCGAGCCGCTTGTGGGCCACACTCACCGGAACGCAGGCACCCGAAGCTCCCCGCAGAAGAGCTTCCCCGCCCGCCCCAATCGGCGCCTCGATGAGATCGCCAACGATACGCTTGCCGATCAGCGCCGAGGGAGCGAGCCCGCAAAGCTCGCTGACACGCCGGTTGATGCTGACGATGCGCCCATCCTTGGCGACGACGATGCCCTCGGTCGTGGCCTCGGCGAGCTGTTGCATGACCGCGCGATCGCGGCGGCGCGCGCGCCGTCGACTTACGAGTTGGAAGATGCTGACGGAGAGGATGCTGACAGCGATTGCGACCGCGAGCAGCAGCAGCCGTCCCTCCGACGACTGAATGAAAGCAATTGAAAGAAAATGCACCGGCGGCTCCGCGAACGACTCGCTGCAGAGTTAAACGCTCGCGCTCAATTTCCCGTAAAAGAAGCCAGGCATGTTTCGTCGCATTCCCGTCATCGACGCGCGAATTTTTGGTCGCAGCGCCTATTACTTAGGCAACGCGTGGGAATTCTTCCCGTTGCCTGCGGGATCGGAGCCGTGCTCGCGTCGAGGGTTACTTTTTCTTGTACGGCTCCCATAGGCCGATGAGCGCGCCCGTGGGATCTAGGATGATGCTCAACGAGCCGAGCCCCTTGAACTTGGTGACATCCTTCTTGATCTTCGCGCCGAGCGACTTGGCTTTCGATGTCGCTCTCTTCACGCTCGCGACCTGCACATAGGGGATCCACATCGAGTGTCCGTCGGCGGAGGGATTCTTCAGCATTCCGCCTGCGGTCTTCCGGTCTCCGGCTTTGATCAGCGTGTAGGTCGCGTCGCCGATGTCGACGTCTTCCAGCTTCCAGTCGAACAGCTTGCCGTAAAATGATTTGGCCTTCGAAAGGTCGGTCGAGACGAGCTCGAGGTGGACAAACGGATTCGCCATACGAACCTCCTGCAACAGCCGTGCCGGCTGTGCCCAATACGAAGCATCTCCGGGAGGACAGCAAGAGGGTTCCGTAGCGAAGCTGCTAGAGCCCCCGCGAACTCGATGGCGCGCGCACCCCGGCAATTGCCCGGGCAGGCCGCTCAACTGGGTTCATTGATTGATTTCGCGGAAGCATTTTTGGTGAGCCCGGATGGGATCGAACCATCGACACCTTGATTAAAAGGTATGACGTCGTGAGGTTTCCTGACTATCGATGAGACGGGATGTGACCGCACGTTTCTCATTTGCGCCAAGGCGTTCTCCCCAATTTCTAGTCTCAGGACGGCTTGACGGCACTCACCGAATAACGGTTCCGGTTTGCCCCAGGGATTGCCCCGGGGATATCCAATGCCAAGAGCCTCCAGCCTTGTGCTCGCGACCGAGCGAGAGATCCGCAACGCCAAGCCGGACGGCGAGCGCGCAGAGTTCCGCATTAAAGGCACCAAAAATTTGGTGCTGCGCATCACGCCGGGCGGTCACAAGACATGGTCCTTTCTCTATGCGAGCCCATCAAGCAAGAGACGCCGCAAACTCTCCATTGGAACCTATCCCGCCATCGGTCTCGCCAAAGCCCGCAACAAAGCGCTCGCGCTGGAGCTCGAGGTTCAGGCCGGCAATGACCCTCTGGCGCAGCGCCAGACGCAACAGGCCGCAGAAACGTTCGCAAAGCTCGCCGAACGCTACTTGATAGAGCACGAGCGCAAAAATGCGCGCGCGGGACGACGCAGCCAATCCACAGATCAAGCGGAGCGCTTCCTACGCGTAGATATCTTGCCTGTGCTCGGTTCCTTCCGAGCGGAAGCAATCACGAAGCAGCAGGTCCGTGAGGCAATAGAGGCTGCCGCTGATCGCGGCTCATATATCGTTGCCGATAGGATCCTCGGACTGATCCGCGCAATCTACAATTGGGGCATCGCAACCGGCGCTCTCGAGGTCAACCCTACGCTTGGTTTGAAAAAGCGCAATGCAGGCCGCCCCCGAGATCGCGTCCTCGATGAGGACGAAATCCGTGCCCTTTGGCGACGCCTTGAGACCCCTTCGAAGTTGTCGCAGCCGATCCGCGACGCTCTCAAACTGCAACTCCTCCTCGGCGTTCGCATCAGCGAAGCCCTGGGCGCCGCCAAAGTTGAGTTCGATCTTAAGCGCGCACTGTGGGTCATTCCACGTGAGCGCACAAAGGCTAATCGCGAGCACCGGCTGCCGCTGTCCGCGTTCGCGACGACCGTCATTGCTTCTGCGATGGAGCGCGCTACCAAAAGCCAATGGCTGTTTCCTTCTCCAGTTGACGGTCGCCCGATCCGCCCGCGCTCAGCGACGCGCGCCGTCATCCGTCTTCGCGTCGGACTATCCCTCGGCGACGTTGGCACTCACGATTTGCGCAGGACATTGGCTACCAATCTCGGCGACATGAACGTCGCGGAAGAGGTGATCGAACGAATTCTAAATCACGCTCCGAGAACAGTAGCAGCGCGCCATTACAATCATGCTCGATATGCGAATCCAATGAAGCAAGCGCTCGATTTATGGGCCTCCCGTCTTCAGCGGATCATTGACCCCAGAGCCGCGGACAACATCCTTCTATTGCGGGCTGCGGGTGCCTGAGATGGCTGGGATTTTGGGTGGCATGGATTCGCCGCCGATACAATTTGCAGAACTTCGCGAGCACCCTCTGGTCAGAGGTGATGGCGTCTTGCGCTTATTTGCTGATGCACCATCTGTTCCGGACACTATTATCGATGACCTGGCAGGCAATGGGCCGCACTACCTGCAGAACAGAGATGAAGCACGAGAGCTCTTCCGAACCGCGATACAGAACTTTGATGTCCTTCACTTCCAAGCTGTTTTGAACGAGCGATATCCAATTGCCCGCAGGAAGGCTTTAAAGAGGTCGCGGGTCGGGTTGAAACGTCTGGCGAAGGCTGCGGGACGAGCCGCAAATGAGCTGCCGAGACCAAACGGACGATTGGTCCACCTCATAACGACTTTGAAGGGTGGATGGCCAGGGTATGCGATGCGTTTGGAACATCGTCCGAGGAATTCGCGCGCAGCAACCTTCTCCGCATGAGCACGATTTTCTCGCGTAAAGCTCCATTGGCAGAGGAGACTGCACTCAATGGCGCGCTTGCGGCAGTGGAAGCAGCCGAGCCGCATAATGAAATCGAAGCCATGCTCGCCGTTCAGATGGCGGCGTCACACGAGCTGTCTTTGCTCTTACTCGGCCGGTTAAAAGAAGCCAAGGAGCTCATCCCGTTTGAGGCCAACGGCAACATGGCAGTCAAGTTGCTCCGTACCTTTACCGCTCAGGCGGATGCTCTCACCAAACTACGCCGCGGAGGAGAGCAAACTGTTCGAGTCGAGCACGTACATGTCCATGAGGGGGGCCAAGCCATCGTTGGCAATGTTCACCCCGTGGTGGGGGGTGGGGAACCGAAGAAAAAAGAAGGACAACCCGATGAACCTTGTGCAGCTAATGAATCAGGCACCCCGATGCTCGGCAATGTCCAAGAGAACGGGACAAACTTGCCGAGCGCCAGCGGTGAAGGGATGGAAGGTGTGCCGGTTCCACGGCGCTCGCGGCGGAGCGCCTAAGGGAGCCCGGAACGGCATGTACCGCCATGGGGGGTTTGCGCAGGAAGCTCTAGCAATGCGCCGCGACATTTCTCAATTTCTGCGGAAGTGCCGAGCCACCATCGCTTGATGCAGCACGGGTCCGTCAGAAGCGGCCGGAAGCGCATCTCATGCGAGAATGGAGGGCCGAGCGCGAAGGCAGCCAGAAACTGAGCCGCGTTGCACCGAAGACATTCCAAGGACGTTGCAGATCGGCTAAGGGAAGTGGGACCAACGCACTGGGGGTTCGTTTGAACGTATCGCAGCACCGGTTCCAGGCGCACTACCTCGGCGTCATGACCTTAGCCTGCTTCAGTGTCGGTTTCTGGTGTTTGTCGTCCCGCGCGCAAGAGGATGTATCGTCAGGAAACTATTGGTTAGAGCAATGCACTCCTACTTCCCTGCAGCCGAGAGGAGGGTACAATTGCACTTTCTTCCTGTCAGGTGTGAACGAATACAATAGATATTTGCAAGCAATGGGTACCAAACTCTACTGCCCTCAAGACGGTGTAACCCTCGGCCAGATGCAAAACGTGGTTCTGAAATATCTGCAAGACAACCCGGCGCAACTGCATCACCCTTTCATCGCACTCGTAATCGCCGCTTTGACACGTGCGTTCCCTTGCACCTGACAATGCAAACTTGCCTAGGTAGACCAGACACAGCGGCAAAACGAGCGCGCGATCAGGCTTTTACGCGCAACGGTGGCTGCGGAGGACAATAGTGTACTGCCGCACCTTGCGACACCTCCCCTGCCGGCATACGTCGTGGAGGCCCGAGCAACTTAGTTCGACTTGCGCCTAGTCTCCATCCACTGCTGATACGCTAAGTCGTGCGCAACGTGAGCCCGCTGCCCAATGGTCTCGCGCAGGTACCGTTCAAGTGCAGCCAGGACATCGCGAGCATCGGCGGGATCGCGGCCGTCGAGCTCCAATTGAGCGATGCGTTCCTTCTGAACAAGGATCCTGCCCCGCAGCTCATCGATGCGATGATCGAGTTCCAAGAGTAGCCCTATTGAAGTCATCTCCGTTTCCATTCTAAGGGCTGCTGCCTTGCCGCCGTGGCTGCCAGTGCGCCTCCGAACGCGAATGCTAGAGGGCTTGCGACCTATGAGCTTCGGCAAGTGGGGGCGGATCAAACGCAGAACTGCATCCGCCCCCTTCTGCCCATAAAACCCTTCATTGCGAAGCGAAGAGTATGAGCAGCCTTGGCCCCAGCTAGTACCTTGAGGCAGTGGCAGCGTCTGCCTGTTGTCCGCACGCGTCAAGTAACGTGAATTTACCGGGCGCGCTTTGAGGACTTGCACCATTGCGCCCCTTACGCTGTCATTGCAGCAACCCACAATTGGAGCCGTTCGAATGGAGCGCATCAGTGTTGTCGTGTCGCTAGGTTTCCTGTTCGGTTCACTCACGTTCGCGCACGCTACAGACTTGTACGCACTCGGCAATGGTCAGGACGCATGTAGTGGTTGGCTGCAATTTCGACAGAACGGCACTGTGCACGCGGGGCAGGTCAAGTGGGTGCTAGGATTTTTGACTGGCAGCAACTACCGCACTGAGGGCCAGGGCGCGCCTGCCGATTCCGAAGCTGTCGAGAACTTCATCGATCAGTATTGTCAGAACAATCCTTCGCATCAACTCTTCATGGCTGCGGCGGCGCTCGTGCAAGAGAGCGGCGGCCCGGCAGCGTTGCATCAGTATAAGAAGTGAACGCCCGACATCTCCGATCGCCTTGTCGAGGCAATCGTCCGCGCCTCAACTTTGGCAGATTTATCGCTCACGTCGCGCTTTCGCGAATTCTGGAGATCGTCGCATGATGCACGTCGAAGGTTCTGCCAATCGCGCGGGCACTCTCGCCACCCTCCAGGCGCTTCAATGCCTCCCTCCTTTGGTGAGCATTGAGCTTCGGCTTTCGCCCAAATTTGGCACCGCGAGCCTTGGCGGCAGCGCGGCCATCATTTGCTCGCTTCACGATGCGCCCGCGTTCGTCTTCCGCCAGTGCGGAAAGAAACGCGATGAACCCCCGCCCAATCGGTGTGGTCAGGTCCAAGTGGGGCTTGTCGAGGACTTTCAGCAATGAGCCGCGCTTGTGGATGCGCTCAATGATGTGAACCCCATCGAGCATGGATCGGGTGGCGCGATCCCATTCGGCGACGACCAGAATGTCCCCAGTGCCGAGCTCGTCGATCGCCTTCTCAAGCTGCGGGCGGTTCTTGATGTCTTTGCCGCTCGCCTTCTCGCGGAAGATGGCGTCGCAGCCCTCAGTCCTCAGCGCCGCGATCTGGCGATCGAGGTTCTGAGCCGGAGTGGATACCCGGGCGTAGCCGACGCGCTTCATGTTGCTCTCCTTCTAGGAAACGGTAAGCGCCGTTGAGCAAGCCCTGCAGGGAATCGAGTGCGCTCGAGGCAGCTTTTTTCGTGGTGGGTGTGGGCAAGCCTTCATGGGCGATGGCGAGCAACTTCAGCTCGTCCACCTGCTCCTTCATGCCGGACCCACTCGGACAAGGTCAGGTCGCTAGCGAAGTCTTTGATTTTCGGCATATCAATTCGCACCGATTTGTTATCCACGGAGAATGCCGTAAAACGGGCATCCGAGCAAGTGGCGAATTTGTCTTGAGATTTGCGACAGTCTGGCCTTACCATGTCTTGCCCCAGTGGTGGGCGGGCGCGTAGGCGTTGCGAATGGTGGCCCGGTCGGCATCGGAACCGGCGCGCTTGGCGAACCGTGAGTTCGCGAAAGCAAGGGCCTTGCCGATGCGACGGGCCACACGCTTTCGCGTAGAGGCCGGGAATTGCGTACCACTTCGCCAGAGAAGCGCGGCACGCAAGGGTCGAGTTTACGTGTCGGTGAGACTGCAAGAGGATGCAGGGCGGTTCTGCGCTGTTGGCGCCCTTATCCGCATTCATCGCGCAGGGTTATCTAGAATAGGGGGCGCGGTCGGTGGCGGCAATTGCGAGGGAGGAACGAAGGCCGGCAGGTTACGGATCTGACTAGGTTCGGCTGGCCGCTCTCGCGCCTGGGTGCCGGGGTTTGTCCGACTTATCGCGTCGCTCGTCGGGCCGAAGTTGCCGAATAATGGCCGCGGGTTCGTGTTGATAGACCTTTGAGCAAACGCAGGACCTGCCGCGGCAAACGTGGCAACCATCAACATAGCCATAATTCGAGTTGGCATCGGATGCACCTTTCTTGGCGCCTAAGTAGGTTGTCGGCGCTACTTTCAAGAATTTCAAGGCAATCGATGTACGAATTGCGTCTCAACCAATCTACGACAGCGGAAGCCTACTCCACGACCCGGGCTCCGTAGCGAAATCAATTTGGGACTTGCGTTAGAGTATTATTCAGGTTTGGCCATCATACTATTTAGGTCCGCCTCACAGATAGTCAAAGGCCTCGGCGAGTTTTGCGTCCGGGGCCTCGCGTTTTGACCCCGAAGTTCGTCGCCTCAGATCGGCACGCGAATTTACAGCCCATTAAATTTGTTCAGTCACAACTGGCGTTGGTAGCACGCAACTCCCGACAGCCAGGAATAACGTACATGTTCAAAGTCGCATCCGTCGCAGCCGTCGTTCCGCTTGCACTTCTTCCCCTCGCGGCGGCACAAGCTGCCGACATGGGCTACACCCCTCCACCCTACACACCTCCGCCGATGGTTGAGTTGGTCCCCTGTTGGACTGGCTTCTATGTCGGGCTTGGTGGTGGCGTAAGCTCGTTCAACAACAACCTATCCGCCCAACCGGGGCCGGGATTGGCTGGCGACCCAAGTGCGGTCGGAGTAGCCGCTTCTTTCGATGGCGTAGGTGGCACTGGCGGATTTTTGGAGCTGAACGCGGGCGCTGACTATCAGATCAACAGCTGGCTCGTTGCGGGAGCATTCTTCGACTACGACTTCGAGGGCGGTAGGGGCGATTTGAATATCAATGTTCCCGGCGCTCCGTTGCAGGCCAATGCGAAAATCAACATTGAGAATAAGTGGTCGATTGGCGGCCGCTTAGGCTACCTCGCATCACCCGGTACTCTGTTGTTCGTTTCGGGCGGCTTCTCGCAGTTAAACACGAGTGATCTCAAGCTCTCCGCGGTTGGCGCAGGAACAGCGGCCGTAACCGTCCCAACGTTCTCCGGTGGCTTCGTAGGCGCTGGTGCCGAGACGAAATTGACTGAGCACATCTCAATCCGGGGCGAATATCGCTGGACCGATTTTGGCAGCGGTAATCTTGGCCTCCCCACCATCAACGGCACCAACCTGAACGAGTTCATCTCGGCTCGTGCATCGCCGACGATGCAGGACGGCCGCGTGTCGCTCAATTACAGGTTCTAGGCTGAGGACGCCCGGGATCTCGATGTGATCGCCGAAACCTTGATTGCCGGCATTGTCCTGTCAGGACGATGAGGCCGTCAGGGCCCCCGGGTTTTTCCTCGGCGGTCCGTTGGATTGTGGGCTCATGCAAGGCGCGTAGGATGACCTTGAGTGTTGGCCCCGCGCCCAAGCGTCAACGGGCTGCTGGCGCGCTTGAGGTATGAAGGGTACTTCCCAGAATAAAAAAGGGCGTTGATCCGGGGGACGGACAACGCCCTTAAACGAACGCCACGCGGCTCGACGGGGGAGTGAGCCTGCTTCCGAGGGACGGGCAGGGTGGCGTCATCTGAAGATTATCACGCATCCGATTATTATACATAAGACTTTCGACTGACCTCTACTGTGCTTCGAAAGTCGCTTTCAGGATGTTGGCTTATGCCTAGCGGCTGATCTCCGACCCGTCCCTCGAAACCGAGGTCACCCCCTAGCGCAGAGCGAGCGGCGACTTGGAGACGAGCGTCCGGGCGAAACCTCGCCGTGCCGACGGCCGCTTCTATGCGCTTGCGTTCCCAGAGTGGCACGAGGACTCGCACTCAGCCTAAGCCCTGGAGTCCATAATTGACGCCCAGAGTCCACTGAGCGTCTCCGACAGCTGTCGTTCTGAACCCGGCCAGAATGATCTAGGGAACACATCTCACGGGGTCTATGGTCGTGCCGGCTTCGCTCCAGGAGAGTGCCGCAATGACCGTTCAACGCATACTCGATGCTAAGGGTAAAGGCTCCGCCCATATCTCGCCCGATGCCAAGATCGCGGAATTTCTCCGATCCCTGGAACTACAGAACGCCGATGCATTGGTTGTCAGCCATGACGGCGATAGAGTGGATGGCATCATTTCAGAGCACGACATTATCCGCGGCCTGAGGGATTTCGGTCCAGAGCTGTTGGGCCGAGCCGTTCGAGATCTGATGACAGAGAAGGTTATCACCTGCGGACCAGGTGACCGATTGGAGAGTATCGCTGCAATCATGATTTCCAAACACGTGCGGCACTTACCTGTCGTCGCCGACGGCAAGCTCATCGGCATCGTCAGCATCCGAGACGTGCTTCGTCTGCATTTGGGTGCGGTTCAGTCGGACGCCGACGCCATGCGCGGTTACATCCAGGAACATTAATCTCGCCAAGTCAAAGACGAGCTCGCGCAAGCCGCAGACCGTCGCCGTGCCGCGCGCCCACAACAGTGAGGCCGTGAAGGCGATCGAGGCTTGGGTCGAGCTCGCCGGCATCCAGTCGGGTGAGCCCCTCCTGCGGCGCGTCCATAAAGGCGGGACCATCGGCGGCCGGCTGCACCCGCAGTCGGTCTCGAAGATCGTCAAGGCGCGTATCAAGGCCCACCACGAAAACTCCAACGTCCCATCGGCGAGGGCGCACGAGGATGCCGCGCGCTCTAGCGGTCATAGCCTCCGCGTCGGCTTCGCGGTCGCGGCGGCCCTTCCGGGGGCGGACATCCGTGCCATCGCCTCTGTGACCCGTCACCAGCTCGCGGCTGAAGGAGCCGGTTCATTGCGCGTGTTAGAACCGGCTCCTTGTGGCGCTTTACCGTCCCAGCGACACCGGCGCGCCACGCGCAAAAAATTACACGGGCGGGCTCGGGCGGCCAGATGCGCTAAAGAGGGACGCCTCTACGTCTGATGTGCTCAACCGCTAATAAAATGGCCCCAAGTATTCGGGCCGCCGGGGGCCAAGGTAGAGGGATGCGGAAGGCGCGGTGCCTCCGCGCACCGAGGCATACGTGAGTCGGGACCTGACCATTCTTACGAGTGTACGGGAGCGGACTAAGTTTACGCAGAACCGCCGAGCGAGGTGGGGGTTAGGCCACTGCGTTTCCTTGAACGCTACGTCCCACCTTCAGCCGGCCGGAGCTCCATCCAGCCGGCTGTTTTTTTTGGTTGGCGCGTCATGAAAAAGAGGAGCGCAGCTGAGGGCAGTTCGGATGAGAGCAAGGTGACCGGCCCTCCCAGTTGAACAAGTCAAGCACATGGCTTGGACGAAGAGGGCTGATTCCGCTGTTCCCGGGGCGAAGATCTGGCGCTGGCTGAGTGGGTGTCGGAGCCTCAGACTGACGCGCCAAGGTGCAAGTGTACCTAAGCGTACATTTGTCAGGCATCTCTATCCACGCATGTTGAGTGCCCTCGGCTTCGACGTGCGAACTGGAAACATAAGCGGGCAGGAAGCGGGCTGATTAGTCGCTATGATGCCGAGATGTTCGTCGCATTGATTCTGGCCAACAGGTCTCGAAAACTCATATCAATTTGGTCGCGGTCCTCGCCATCGCAAGCGAGTTCGGCCCAAAACCCTTCGCGATCCCCGGCGCTCCATCGCCAGAACTGACGCGCATCGTAGACCCGGATGTAAGCGCGCTCTTTGGGCCTGCACTTGAGGTAGTCGCCATAGATGTCGCTATCGCCTATCGTCCACTGCCAAGGGCCTTCGGCATTGAAAACGACATGGACAGCCTCAATCGTTTTGGCAGTTAAAGTCGTAGCCCCACGAGACCTGATCCATTTCCTTGTTCCCCCCGCAGTGGCGCGAGACAACTACCAGTGGAAGTTCGGCAGGGCTGGATGCGTGCGCAAATACGCGACGTAAGCGACCAAAATCCCTCCCACTACTACGATAAGAACGATCATCCACATCGATCGGCTCATTAGGAGCTTCCCTTCATCTCAGGCGAATTGGGATCGAAACACGGCCTTGATGTGGGCCAGGCGAGCCTCGAGACGCACCACAGCATCCGCAGCTTCTAACCGTTGGCCGATCGTGATCGCCATGAAGAGCGCCTCCTTCGCATCGCTATAACAGGCAGCCGCATGCGAAGGTGAATGGGCCTCATACATCTCGCTGTATGCCTTCTCGGCCTGCTGCTCGTGGAAGGCTAGTTTCTCATGCTCTGTCATGGCGTCGTTCGAACATCTCCCAACGGTCTCGGTTCGCCTGGCGCCAAGCCGCCGTCTTTACCTTGACCCAGCCGCAGTTCGGACCGGTCCTGTAGGCTTGATCTCGACGCTTCGAGACGATGCCCTCGAAACCGAGTTTAATCGCCGCCTCAAGCAGCTTAACCGGGTCCTCGAAGGATTCCGAAAGCCGCAGCAGATCGCCGTTGGCGCCGGCGAGCAAGAGCTTTAGTCGTTATGGCGAAGCAAAGAAGGCAAACTACTGCCCCTCAGGAGGAACGGATGCAATCTCGTCAATACGCGCTGATCGCCGCCCTCATTTTCACCATCGTCACGATCATGCAGGCTGCTCGTCTGTTCTATGGCTGGCCAGTTACGGTCGGTTCGATTGACATCCCAATGGCAGCGAGTTGGGTAGCCGTATTCATCGCCGGCTTGCTCGCCATCGCTGGCATTATTGCGTCTCGTGGCTAAGGCGTTGGTGCGCTGCGAGACGAGTACCGGTGCCTGGGGGGAACTGGGACACCACTAGTGAGTTGGCCCGACGCATCGATGCCGTCGGCGAGCGGTACCCTGTGGTCTCCAACCCGGCGCTCGCCGACTGTAGCTCAATCATCTCCTTGGGTCCTCCGCCGTGGGGCCGTCGGGCACGGCCGTTCGGAGATGTGGAGTTCCATCCATAGGTTCCGTATCCTCATTTGCGAGGCGTAGTGCCCAGAGACCGTCACCCTTCAGCCATGTCGGCCAATCGCAAGGCGGCGCTTGCCGTGGCACTCGCGCTTTTCGTCGGAGCGGTGGTCTTCGGAGGTTTCTACCTAATCTCAAGGTGGAATTCAGCGGACGAAAGCGCGATCACCACCACCCCGCACCGGCAGCCAGTCATCCCATAAACGCGCGAGCAGCGTGGTTGCCGTCCTATGCGGCTGCTCGCCCGGAGCCTTATGACAAGCGGGGCTTCGGGCCACTCCTCCGGGTTCGTCTAGCGGTAGGACATCAGCCTTTGGAGTTGAGGACCGTGGTTCGAATCCACGTCGCGGAACCAGGCGATGCAATGGTGAGGTTCAGGGAACTGGACATGTACCCAAGAAGTTCAAGCCCGACACCATGCGGAGGTGTCGATGAATGTCTATGACGCCCGGCAACAGTTTATCGAAGGCCTCGAGCGCTACATTTCCGGCATCGAGAACGACGAGGGGCTGACCCGCCTCGCGGATCATGTGAGCAGATACCATGATCGAATGCCCCCCGAAGCCTATGACATGGTGAGCTCAATCGTTTGGCCCTTACGACGCTTCAGCAACAGTTATGCCGGGGCTTCGGAAGTGTTGCGGGAACGGTTGCGTGCTCGATCCGCACAAGGCAAAGCGGAGTGACGATAAACCCTAGCCCGCTTTGAGGTGCTGGCCGCCTTCCAGCTCTCTGACCGTCTTATTGCGCTGAGCGAGTAGCGCGTCTAGTTGCTTTTCGGGCGCGTTGAGCGCCGCGGCCGCCTTAGCAGTGTCCTGGCTTTCCATATCCATTTGAGCGATGCGCTCGTTCTCAATGTCAATCCTGCGGCGCAAATCTTCGACCTGGTAGTCGAGCATCATGAGTTCGCCAATCGAGGTCATGGTCCCTACTCATACTCTCGGCTATGAATGCGGGAATAGGCTTTCGGATCCAAGCATTATCAAACCCTACGCTCCGTCTCAGACCACCGCCTCTTCGTAATCTGCCGTGACGGCGAGCTTTACGAGCTGCCTGACTGGGGGCGTTAGCGCGGCCCGTGGCAAGGCCAGCACCGGGGCGAACTCGCAAACTTGAACACCCAGTACCTCCTCGACATGGAGGAGCAAGGCTCCAAGCTGGTCGGGTGCGAGCTCGCGGTGTTCAACCCAGAAGCATAAACCGCGCGCCGCACGCTTCGTCGCCGGCCAGCACCTTATCAAAGATCGCCAGCACGGCAGCATGTCCCTCCGTGTCGTTCGTATTGATCAACGACGAGGGGCCGCGGATTTCCTTCGCAACTGCATCGGCGAGATTGTGGGCCTGTTTAAGGTCTCCCACGAGTTCGAATGCGGCAGCGATCAAGGCGCCGTAGGCACACCGCCGTCGAGCCACCGAGTCTGTGGGATCGACCTGCTTGCCACGTACATCGCGGGCCAATGTTCCGCGACACCAGTTGTTCTCGTCCGCGATGAGCGCACGGGCTCGTTCGATGATGGGTCGAGTGAGGGGCTTCGACATGCGGCTCTCCTTCCAGTCAAGGAAAACAGAGCCCGCATTATAAGGCAGTCGAAATTCGGCTAGGTGAGCGAGCGGAGCATAGGTAGCGCTCAGCCGTGTCTCAATTTGCGATGGGCAGGACCGTGTGTTTCCCTGAAAGTCCGACGAGGGTGGCCAAGGGCCGGTTTGCACCGAAGCATGAACATGGAACTAGTATGGACCCTCAAGCGCTTCTTAGTAGACCGCCAGGAGCGCGCCAAATGCTCGTGCTACCCGACATCCACCCCAAGCCTGTAAAGACTGCCGGCAAGGCGAAGCGGCATCCAGCTTCGCCTCACTACCACGGGCGCTGGCCGTTCATCGCCGCCGCTGACATCTCGGGCGCGACGCAGCCGGGCGCGTCTCAACAATCCGGTGGCAGGGTCGCCGCCGTAGAGGGCGTTTCACCGGAGGCCACTCCTAAGCTGAGTAGCTCGACTGGGCTTGCGCAGGGGGATCTCGACAAGGTGGTTACCGGAATCCGCCAAAGTCCGTTGCAGGCCGTGGCGATTGCTGCTGGCGTTGGTTTTGCCTTGGCGCTAATCGCGCGCTGAAATCGTAAGGCGCGCTCGCACCCCGCGAGGGCACCCGCTGCCACCGGAGGCTTGAGATTTACTCCAGGAATCCGAGCGGCGGCTTCTTCTTCGGCGGCTCGGGCCCCTTGTGCAAGGCATTCCGCCCCTTTGGCGTGATCACCGCAAACGGCTGCGTGTCATCGGCGCCGCGCGCGATAAAGACGAGATCGACTGTCGCCAGCTCTCTCGCTGTCGCCACCTCATTGGGCAACAGCCTGGTGGGCTTGCCTTCGGCGGCGAGCTTCTCGAGGAGCTGGAGTTCGCGAGGCGTGAGCATGGGGTGTCGTACCTTACGGGCGGCTGCAAAGCCCGGGCGTTGCTGCCGTGTTACGCAAATAGCCGGTCGCGCGCGCCAGCGTGGTCCATCCTCGGTGACCGATCAGGTCAGATGCGCCTCGCGCGCATCAGGAGCCTGCCGTTACGCCTACTCGGATGCGCCGCGTCTCGCGTGCGCACTGACGACGCAGATGATCGAGCACAGGAGTGTCAGCCGCAAGCGGCACGTTTGCGGGATTCACGTCGCGCTCGTGATGGCACTCGCGGCAGTAGACCCACAGCAGCTTGTCCTCGCGGATGAGGTCGCCGAGGGTGACGGGGCCAGTGGGCGTGGGCATTGCTCCTTCTACACCGGCTCGCTGGCGCGATGCTGTTGAAGCTGCCGCCATAAAGAAAGGGCAACACACGCTGTACTAGCCTGTTGCCCTTGAGGAAGGACCACCTTCAGGGACGGCTCGACGGGGGGTTTCGTCGTCCTAAAGGCGATTGACCGAACAACAAACGATTGCTGCGCCGTTCCATCCTCTGCAACGAGGACTGTGGATAAGTGGGCCTGCGTTATCGAGCGTACAGATTTGCCCGAGCACGCCGACGTTGTCATCGGCTAGAGTGCTAGCGGGCTCCGACGGCAGCGGGGTAGCTAGGACCGCCGGAGCCCTGGGCTACTTCCATCCTGCGGTGGACGGAGATCGCCCACGGCCCAAGCTAACGGGCTTTGCGGCTGTTGCCAGGGCAAAAGCGGCGCTGACCTATGCATTCAGGGTCAGCGCTTTTTCTTTTTGAGTGCCATCTCGGCTGAATGTAAGCGGAAGCAGCGCCTTACTCACGGGATCGAACTTGAAAGCCTCAAAACGGCTCACACGCTGCACCACCTGGATGGCTCGCCGCTCGAGCGGCTTGCGGCGGATGTAGCCACGCTCCTCTAAGCCCACAAGCAGCTTGTGCGCCTGAGTTCCGGCTCTGGTAGCGGAAGTGCGCAGCAATCTCTGCCACCGATGGCGCCACGCCTGTTCTCCCCATCTCGGCTTCAATGAAGAGCAGAGCCTTGCGTTGCTGTTTGGTGATCATGTCCGCGCAACTTTTAACTACAGATCGCGGTCCGGCCTGACTAGAGGCCCGTTCAGCAACTATATGTGGGGTGTGCGAGTTCTATTGGCGATAGTTCTGCGTACGAGACGACCCCATGGCCAAGCGCGCCTATTGGAAAGGCTCCTCCGGCTTTCCCTCGTGTCGATTGCCGTCGAGGTCTACAACGCCGTCGATACCAAATCCGAGATTTCCTTCCGCCAGATCCACAAGCCCTCCGGCCGCCGCATCAATTACACCAAGACCGTAGAAGGGGTCGGCGAGGTCAAAAACACCGACATCGTCAAGGGCTACGAGGTCGATAAGGATCAGTACGTCACCCTCGACCCCGAAGAGTTCGACGCGCTCAAGCTCGAGAGCAGCAAGACCATCGAGCTGGCGAAGTTTGTAGATGCCTCCGACATCGACCCGCGCTACTTCGAGCGCCCCTATTACCTAGGCCCCGGCGATAAGAACTCGGGCGAAGGTTACGCGGTTATCCGCGATGCGCTGCGCAAAACCGGCAAGGTTGGTCTCGGCCAGATGACCATCGGCGGGCGCGAATGGTTGGTCGCGGTGACTCCGCTCGAGGATGGCGTTGCCATGATCATGCTGCGCTATGCAGACGAGCTAAAGGACGCTGCACCCTTTTTCGACGAGGTGCCCACGGCGAAGCCCGATAAGGAGATGATCCAGCTGGCCGTCGAGCTGATCAACCGCAAGTCAGGCAAGTTCAAGCCTGGCGAATTTGAGAACCACTACGTCACGGCGCTCAAGGAACTCGTCGATAAGAAGATGAAGGGGCAGAAGATCGTCGCACCCCGGGAGGATTACGAACCGCGTCACGTGACCGACCTGATGGCTGCATTGAAAAAGAGCATCGGTGAGGAAGGTACCGGCAGGGCCAAGGTGAAAACCGGCGGCGCGCCGGCCGCGCGACGGCAGACGGCGCCTCGCCGGGCGGCCAAACGCTGATGCAAGCCCTAAAACTGAAGCCCGGCAAGTAGCGGATCTAGGCTGGCTTGGGTCAGGGCCCATTAAGGTTGCCACGCGCGTAGGTCGGACAAACGGATGCCGGCGCCTTACGCTTTCTATCCCAAGGCCCCCTTGGTCTCCCTGCGACTGACTCCCCCCGTTGTCAGTCGGCAGCGCACTAAGTCGCCGAGCCCCTGTCCCGCTCGGCGGCTTTTTCTTTCGGAACAAGGTACGGTGAGATGTGCTAGGAAGGGTATGTGGACGGCTACTCACTGGCCGTTCTGCACTCACGCAACTCTGAAACTTTTGCCGCCGTTCCTCGCTGGTGCGGCGGCCTTTTATTGCGATCGCCGCGCTCGCATCGCGTGAATGCCGCCCGGGTAGATGGCTTGCGTGCGGCTAAGGCGGCTGAGTAGGGGTGCTCCCAACAGCAATGCCCTCGAGGCGGCTGTTTCCCCGAGGGCATCGCTTGTTCGCGGTTCCGACTACGGCATGGGAAGCGAGTCGGTTTTTGCAAGCTGGGCTGAGTCGGTTAACGAGGTGTTAATGCTTGGATAGGGAGAGCGCTTAGAGACCTTTTCCTGCATCAAGGAACAGTGCGAGGGCGACCAGCACACACGCCCCAACGCAAACTAAGAGCCACAAGAGGTAGAGGTTCACGATACGTAGTCAGCTCGCGAGCGCTCGTTGGAACATCGCAACAACGGCTGCACGTCCCTCGTGGTCGTTGATGCGCGGTAGGGTGTCACCCGCACGTCCGTTTGCTTCCAGAACAAATTGTGCGGCCCTAAAACACTCTTCAAAACCGTGACCACCGAGAAGCTCTCGCGCGGCGCGCCTAAGGGCACCAATGGCGCAAAACCTAACAGCGCGTGGATCGTTGACGTCACACATTCTACCGTCGGCTTTGCGCGCCACAGCCAAGCGCGTCCATCGCTCTTCCTTCGCGATAATTTCGAGCGCTCGCGCGACGATCTGGTGTTGTACGGGCTTTGACATGGCAAGCCAACGCAGATGGCAGGGCCAGGTTCCAGACCTCGCAGAAAAAGCTAGCTCAATGTCGCATCGCCGGTGCCTGATTTGCGAGCGGAGCCCTTGATTTCATTCGTCACTGTGTGATCGCAGCGGCCTCGTAAGCTCGCGCTCTTGGTCTGGTCCAGGCCAGGGAGGCCACTCAATTTAGCCTCGCGTATAATTGGCGAGGCTTCTGGCAAGGCCTCGGGCGTTGATTGACTGGGCGTTTAGGGCATCGTTGAAATGCGAAGGGGGCGACCGACTAGACAGTCGCCCCGCAACGACCAGCCGCTTCACCTGCTTAGGGAGAAAGCGGCGGATGCTTCCACCCCTACTACCACCACCAGCGGCAGTGCCGGTGTCCGTACCGCCACCAGCAACGGTGATGGCGATGGCGCCAGTAAGCGTCTTGTACAATGCTGGGGTGGTCGAGAGACAAGCCGGTTGCAGGAACTGCTTGAGCGGACGGAGCCGCGATTAGCAGGCAGCCGCCCACTGCTAGGGTAGACAAGGCTTTCAACATTTGAAGAACTCCTTGCGCGATTTTTCGGTCGAGTAAGCGGCTACTTCTTCACGCACGCCTTCGCCTTTGCGTCCCACTTCATGTCGGTCATCTTCTCGCACTCAGCTTTTGTCTTCGGGGGATCGGCGGCAAGTGCTGGTGCTGCAACAGCTGACAAAATTCCAGTTATGATCGCGATGTGAAGAGCCTTAGACATGGTGTTTCCTCCAGTTTGATTACCCAAACCGCGGGAGGGTAATACGCGCACTCAGCGCACTCATGACTGCGTTCTTACGGTTTCGTAAAGTTCTGGCGGTCCCGGCAGGATTTGAACCCGCAACCCTCTGATCCGAAGTCAGATGCTCTATCCAGTTGAGCTACGGGACCGGGACCTCTCATGTGCCACGTTGGGGACGCAGCCGCCTTCAATGCAGCTTTGCGTGTCGAGAACCTGCGGATGGTTCCGCGCTTCGAGCAGAGAATGACTCCACCGACATAGACGAACCACGGGCGCGGCATCGGCCTGGTACTCTTACGGGGCACGATGGTGGCGTCCGGCATCACTACTCCAACAGGCTCGACGGCGGCTTCTTCCCAGCCTTCTTCGCCTCGATCTCCTCACCTGCCAGAATCCGCCGGCCCTTGGGCGTCACAACCGCTGTCAGTCCGACCAAGAAGATCAGGCCCACCGCTTCCAGAGCTTTTGCCGTGGCCAGCTCTTCGTCGAGCAGGCGGGTTGCCTTGCCCGCAACTGCAAGCCTATCGAGAAGGTCTCGCTCCTTGTCGGTCAGCGCTTTCACCGAGCACCCAACGACGCAGTTCGCCAATAACAGATGTGGAGGATTATACCTTAGGTGTTGCCGCAAATCTCTGGCGAGAGCACTTGTGGCTACGTAGGCTACAAAGCAGCCGGCCGGAGGTCGGCGCATTATGCGTTTGTTTTGGGCAATTCCTTTTTTGATTTTGCTATCCGGCTGCGCAGGACGCGCCCCAGAATTGACTCCCCTCGTTCAGCCCACCGATCAGGCCGCCACATGCGATCAGATCATGGCTGAGATCAAGGCCAACAATCAGCGCATGACCGACCTCGCGAACGAGGAGGGCTGGAAGGTCGGACAGAACGTCGCCGCCGGTGTCGTAGGTCTTGTCATCTGGCCTGTCTGGTTCGGCATGGACTTTCAGGATGCCGCCGGTAAGGAAGGCAAGTCGCTGTCACAGCGCAATGAGTACCTCGGCACGCTTGCGCAGCAGCGTTGCAATCGACCGGTCGCCCAGGCCGATCAACGGTGCTTGAGGCGCCCTTCCGCTGCCGAACGCAGCAGATTGCGGCCAGCGGCCAAATTTAAGTCAGCAAGTGGCACTCAGACGGGGTAGGCGCGGCGCCGGTGCCCATCGACCCAGCGATAAACCTTTCGCTTGCCTGTCAGCTTGCGCAGCTCGACTGCCACGGGTTGCCACTTATGCGGCTGCCAGTCCAGCTCCGCGCACATGACTGGGTAGATTCTCGCCAAGTCCATGGCGAGCACCATCTTGCCCCCATAACTCTTTCGGACCCAACGCAGCAGCTGAGCGGCATGTGCGCGCGGCGTTGGCCTGGACGGCGGGGGTGTTTCGACGCCTCGTAGCCAAATGCGCTCAACTGGCATCCTTGACTTCCTGCGCTTGCGGCGCCGTGGTCGAGGAAGAGAATCCGCGGTCCCCAGCGCTCCAGGCGACTCCGATGGCGCATCCGCGCAAGGTGGACTCGGCGGGGTACGGCGAGAGGTACTTCGAGAGGTACTTAGCGGAGCGGCAAGTGGCGGCGAAATTGCCGCCTCGACCTCGCGTCTCCATAAGCGCGCAAGCACCGCGCGTTCTCCTTGCAAATCAGACGCGCGACCAGGTCAGCTTCGCAAGTATCACACGAGATCGAGATCTCGCAACGGATCGGCAAAATTTATGTCGGGATTGCCCCGGTTTTGCCCCGAGGGTCGATCGGCTCAACTATCGATGATCGAGAAATGGCTGGAAACACTGGTGAGCCCGGATGGGATCGAACCATCGACACCTTGATTAAAAGTCAAGTGCTCTACCACTGAGCTACGGGCCCCTCGGGGTCTTACGAGCCCGTGCTTGTATGCGCGCCGCCTGCGGTGGTCAAGGCAACGGCCGAGCCGATATCCGCCGCTCCTCGCGCACCCCGCGCGCATTGGCGCTCTCGCGCAGACCGCGGCTTGCGCTATGAGAGCGCCCCATGACCGACAACGAGCGAAAGACAACGGCGGCCTCTGCCCCGGCGCCGCGGGCCCCCAGCGAGCGCCACGGCGCGCGCGCCGCCGACCGCTTCAAGGCGATCGGCATGATGGCGCTCGCAGTTGTGTTCTTCTCCGGCCTCGACACCTCCGCGAAGTATCTCGCCACGCACACCCAAGTGCCCATGGTCGAGATCGTGTGGATGCGATTCGCCGGGCAGTTCGTGATGATGCTGCCGATCCTCTTCGCGCTGTCGCCCGGCGTGCTCCTCGCCACCAAGAAGCCCAAGCTCGAGCTGTTGCGCTCGCTGCTCATGTCCGCGACGACGGCCTGCAACTTCCTGGCCCTGCAATACCTGCGGCTCGATCAGACGGTAAGCGTGGCGTTCCTTGCGCCGCTGCTCCTGGCGCTGCTTGCCGGTCCGCTGCTCGGCGAGTGGGCCGGCTGGCGCCGCCTCGTCGCCATCGGCGTCGGGTTTTTGGGCGTTCTCATTGTCGTGCATCCGGGCGAGGGCGCGCTGCACCCGGCCTTTCTGCTCGCGTTCGCAGCCATGCTCGCCTACGCCTTCTTCATGCTGCTGACGCGCTATCTCGCCGCCTACGACAAGCCGCTGACGATGCTGTTCTACTCGATCCTGACCGGCACCCTCGCCGTGGCTCCGTTTGCGCTCTGGGCGTGGACGTGGCCCGCGACCATCGGACAAGCGCTGCTGCTGTGCGCGCTAGGCCCACTCGGCGGCGCGGGGCATTATGTCTTGATCCACGCCTACCGTCTGGCGCCGGCTCCCATTATAGCGCCGTTCCTCTACATGCAGCTTTTGACCATGGTCGGCTTCGGATACGCGGTGTTCGGCGACCGCCCGGATGCGTGGACGCTGCTCGGCTCGGCGGTGATCATCGGCTCCGGCGTGTACCTGCTGCATCGCGAGCGGGTGACGCGCGCGCACGTCGACGCCCTCGAGCCGATTTAGTCGGGCCTAATCCGATGGCGCGCCGGCGAGGCGCCGCTTCGTCTCCGCGGCCCAGGCGGCAAAGCGGTCCTCCGCAATCGCTGCGCGCATCTGCGCCATGAGCTGCTGATAGAAGGCCGTGTTCGCCCACGAAAGCAGCATGGCGCCGAGATATTCGCCCGAGCGCATGAGGTGGTGCAGATAGGCGCGCGAGTAATCGCGCGCGGCGGGGCAGTCGCTCTCCGGGTCGAGCGGCGAGGGATCCTCCGCATGTTTGGCGTTGCGCAGGTTAACGCGCCCGCTCCAGGTGAACGCGAGCCCGTGGCGGCCATTGCGCGTCGGCAGCACGCAGTCGAACATGTCGACGCCGCGCGCAACGGACTCGATCAAATCCTCGGGCGTGCCCACCCCCATGAGATAGCGCGGCTTCTCCGCGGGCAGGATCGGCACGACGCGATCGAGCGTCTTGAGCATCATCTCCTGGCCCTCCCCGACAGCGAGCCCGCCGACGGCGTAGCCGGGGAAGTCCATGCCGACCAGCGCCTCCGCCGAGCGCCGCCGCAACTCGGGGTCGGTCGCGCCCTGCACGATCGCGAACAGCGCCTGCCCCGGCTGCGCCTGCCGCGCGAACGCGGAGCGCGCGCGCTCGGCCCAGCGCAGCGACAGCTCGGTCGCGCGCTCGGCGTCAGACCGCTCCGCCGGCAGCTCGATGCATTCGTCGAGCTGCATCTGGATGTCGGCGTCGAGCAGGCACTGGATCTCGACCGCGCGCTCGGGCGTCAACAGGTGGCGGGAACCGTCGATGTGCGAGGCAAAGCGCACGCCCTCCTCGGTGACCTCGCGGATGCGCGACAGCGACATGACCTGGAAGCCGCCGCTGTCGGTGAGGATGGGGCCGTCCCAGCGCATGAATGCGTGCAGGCCGCCGAGGCGCGCGACGCGCTCGGCGCCGGGGCGCAGCATCAGGTGATAGGTGTTGGCGAGCACGATGTCGGCGCCGGCGGCTTTCACCTGCTCGGGATAGAGCGCCTTGACGGTCGCGAGCGTGCCGACCGGCATGAAAGCGGGCGTGCGCACGAGGCCGTGCGGCGTCGCGATCTCGCCGAGACGGGCCAAATCGCTCTGCGCGATCTTGCGGAAACCGAACCTGGGCAACGCTTCCTGCATCACTGTCTCTTTCAACACGCCGTGACGACGATCACAAACTTCTCTCCCTCCCCCTCGATGGGGGAGGGTCGGGGTGGGGGTGAATTCAGCAGACCGGCGCAAGCGGCGCACCCCCCACCCTAGCCCTCCCCCGCAAGGGGGGAGGGAAAAGGGTGCGCCGGGGCCGCAGGGAACAGCAGGCAGGCGTCGCCATAGGAATAGAAGCGGTAGCCGGACGCGAGCGCGTGCGCATAGGCCGCCTTCATCACGTCGAGCCCGGAGAACGCCGCCACCAGCATGAACAGCGTGGACCGCGGCAGGTGGAAGTTGGTCATGAGCACGTCGGCCGCCCCGAAGCGATAGCCCGGCGTGATGAAGATGTCGGTTGGACCGCGGAAGGGTTGCACCTCGCCCGACGCCGCCGCAGCGCTTTCGATGAGCCGCAGCGAGGTCGTTCCCACCGCGACGATGCGCCCGCCGGCAGCGCGCACGGCGTTGAGCGCCTGCGCCGTGGCGCTCGACACCTCGCCCCACTCCGCGTGCATCTTGTGCCGGCTCGTGTCCTCGGCCTTCACGGGCAGGAACGTGCCGGCGCCGACGTGGAGCGTCACGAAATGGCGGGAGATCCCGCGCGCCTCCAGCGCCCGCATGAGCTCGGGGGTAAAGTGCAGCCCCGCCGTGGGTGCGGCCACGGCGCCATCGTGGGCGGCGTAGATGGTCTGGTAGTCGCGGCGGTCGGCCTCCTCCGGCTCCCGTCGCCCGGCGATATACGGCGGCAGCGGCATACGCCCAACACTCGCGATGGCGGCATCGAGATCGGCACCGGCAAGATCGAAGGCGAGCGCGACCTCGCCGTCCTCGCCACGCGCTTCCACCGTCGCGTCGAGCGCGCCCGCAAGGCACATGCTCGCGTCGTGGCCGAAGTGCAGGCGGTCGCCCACCTTGAGGCGCTTCGCCGGCCGCGCCAACGCTTGCCAGTGGCTCTCATCGAGCCGCTCGATCAGCGTCACCGAGACGTGCGCCCCCAGCTCACCGCGGCGGCGCATGCCCTCGAGCGCGGCCGGGATCACCCGCGTATCGTTGAACACCAGCGCGTCGCCGGGCTGGAGCAGCGCCGGCAGCTCGCGCACGATGCGATCCTCGAGCGACCCGCCGGGACGCACGACCAGCAGTCGCGCGGCATCGCGAGGGGCGACGGGGCGCAGCGCGATCCGATCCTCCGGCAGGTCGAAGTCGAATAAGTCCGTGCGCATCAGTAGACGCGGATCATCAGTGCCCCGATCACCAAGAGGACGGCGCCGGCCATCCGCCCGAGCGTCAGCTCGCGCACCGCGAGATCGAAGTACCCCAACCGGTCGAGCATCAATCCCGCCAGCAGTTGCCCGCTGACGATGAACGCCATGGTCGCCGCCGCCCCGAGTTTGGGCGTGAGGATCAGGGCGCAGGTCACGAAGATCGCGCCGAGGCAGCCGCCAGTGAAGAGCATCCACGGCGGCGGCGCCCGCCACGCGATCGAGACGCCTTGGGCGTGGACTGTGGCGAGCGTAATGACCGCGAGCACCAAGGTGCCCGCGACGAACGACACCGCCGCGGCGGCGATAGGCGAGCCGAGGGCGCGTGCGAGCTGGGCGTTAATGGGTCCCTGCACCGCGATCACCATGCCGGACACTATGCCGAGCAGCGACCAGACAACTCCCATTATCGCTATCCTTCTTTCGCGCGCGGCAAGAGGGTCAGCTCCGGTCGACCAGAACCTCCCACAGCCCGGCCGCCGCCAGCACCAGCCAGCCGGCGATCATGGTCGAGCCGCCTAGCGGAGCCGCCATCGGGAACAGCCGGTGGCCGAGAAGCGTGCGCACCGCGATGTCGCCGCTGAACAGCGACACTCCCACCAGGAGGATGAGCGCGGCCAGCAGAAACGCACCGGGGTGGGCGGCGCGCGCCGCCAGCGCCGCGATCGCGAGCGCCGCCGCTGCGTGCATCAGGAGGAAGTAGGCGGGCGGCCTTTCCAGCACATTGGGATCCTAAGCTTAGAATTCCACGTGGACAAGTTGTCGCGG
>JADMIO011089323.1_pt1 | contig 60958 bp, 42 predicted proteins | sample 8958161 | NCBI WGS metagenome assembly JADMIO01 (sample SAMN16585339, study PRJNA669376) | soil metagenome | isolation source: Crop rotation soil | place: USA: Cullars Rotation, Alabama | collected 2011
GCCGCGACTTCAAGTCACGTGAATTCCAAGCTTCGGATCCCACTGTGCTGGAAAGGACGCGCTGCTCGTCGAGCGCGCCGAGCCCCTTGGGATTGCGGCGGGCCTCCAGCGCGAAGGATGCCGCGAGGTTGTTCAGCAGCTCGGGGACGAGCAAGATGCCGGGCTCGCCCGCGGCAGTGGGCAGGACTTTGACGTAGCCGTGCTTGGCCAGGTGGCCCACGGCCGTCATCATCTCCGCGTCGCTGAAGTCCCAGCCGGGAGCGAAAGCCTGGAGGATGCGACGCAGGCCCGGGACATCGGTCAGGACCTCCCGGCCGCCCGGGTCCTGCTTGAGGCCCAGCACGTACTCCTTGATGCGCTTGAACGTGGCGGTGGTGACGGTCGCCGCCATCCGGTCCCAGTCGACCTGCCCCCGCATGCGCTCGATCAGCTCGTCGAGCCCCTGACCGGTCCGGGCGCTGGTGGCGACGTACCCACCGGAGATTCCGCGGTCGCGGCAGAACGCCTCGATCTCGGCCCGCGTCAGCGTGGAGTCGCCGCGGTCGGTGCGCGTCCCGACCAGGATCGTGGGGATGCGCCGGTCCGCGAGATGGCCGAGCGCCTTGAGCCAGAAATCGACGCCGCGCAGGGGCTCCTGCCGGTCGGCGGGGTTGAACAGCACCAGCGCGAGGGCCGCCTCGTCCAGGAACAGCGCATGGATCAGGCGGTAGTCCGGCTGGCCGGCGAGGTCCCAGAGGATCGCCTCGCACTCCGTGCCGTCGGCGCGCTGGCGGTTGAGCACGCCGAGCGCCCAGAACTGCTGGCCGTGGGTCGAGGAGTGGTCGCGGAACTTCCCGTGGGCCAGCCGCCATCCCAGAGCAGTCTTGCCCACTCCCGACTCGCCGACCAGCACCACCTTGGCCGTCGCGTAGCTCACCGGCTCTTCGGCCGGAGCCCGCTTCAGCAGCACCGCCAGGTCGAGGTCCCAGAGGCGGATGTTTCTGAGGTTGTCCGCACCGAGAGAGGCGAGGAGAGGCGCCGAGGGGTGGAAGGCGGCGCTGCTGCCCACCCAGCCCTCGTGCGCGTCCGCGAGCACCGCGACCGTGGCCAGGTTGTCCATGCGCCAGAGGCGGACCGTGCGGTCGAACGACTTCGACACCAGCAGACTCCCGTCGGCCGAGAACGAAACGCTGGATATGGACTCGGTATGCGCCTCCAGGATGCTCGACACCGTGCCCGCAGCCGGATCCCACAGGCGCACGGTTCCGTCAGAGGACGCGGAAGCGAGCCTCTGTCCCCGGGGCGACCAGGCGACCCTGAGCACCTCGCGGGTGTGCCCCTCAAGTTCCTGGCAAACCCTCCAGTCCTGGACGTCCCACAGCCGGATCGTCCCGGAGGATCCGCAGCCAGCCAGGACCTTGCCGTCCGGCGACAGACAGAGGTCATAGATGGTCCCGCCGCTCCCGAGGAGCTCTATCACCCGCCCGTGCTCGGCATTCCACCGTCGCAAGGCCCCGTCACTGCCTCCGGAGACGAGGCTGCAGCCGTCCGGGGACCAGGCCACGGCAAAGACGGTGCTGTCGGTAGCGGGGAGGGACAGCACCCGCAACTTTCTCCCGGTGACTGCCGACGAGATCTGAATGCTGCCTTTGTCCATTCCGGCCGCGAGCAGGGTGCCGTTCGGGGACCAGGCCAGGCCCCAGACTGGAGCTTCGTGAGCGATTGCGTGCACCTTCCTGCCGGTCGCGAAATCCCAGAGGCAGACGGTGGAGTCGTTCCCGCCGGAGGCGAGCGTGCGCCCCTCCGGAGACCAGGCCAGGCGGTAGATCCGGTCCAGGTGCCCGCCCAGAATCCGGCGCAGGTGGAGGCCCGGAACCTCCGGATCCCCAGTGGCAGGGATGTCGGCCTGACGGCTTTTCGGCACGGGGCGATTCTATGCGGGTCGCGGAGCCGGAGCTTTGGCCCGGGCTTCCCGCCCGAGCTGCGCATCCTCGGCGAGCCCGGCGTCGACTTCTTCTTGATGGTCGTAGTAGTAGGTCAGGGCGGCGTGAATCTCGCCGAGCGTCAGGGGACGCGACGAGAAGTACTCCCGCAGCTCCTCCTCCGGCACACCGGCCTTCCGCGCGCTGACGATATCCATGACGCGCACGCGGGTGCCGGCAATGCAGGGGCGACCGCTCATCACCCGCGGTTGTGCCGAGATGTGGGGTGGGAAAACGCCTGCAGCGTCCCCATGTCTTGAATTCTAGTCCCGAGGTCAGGCGAAGGTGCGCGCGTCCAGCACCGCGCCGCTGCGCCCACCCTCGACGCTCTCGACGTACGCGCGGGCGACCTGGGCCGCGGGCAGGCCGCCTTGCGGGTCGCGACCCATGGCCTCAAGCGTCTCGCTCACCCAGGGCGGGCTGACGACGTTGACCCGGATCCCCCGCGGTGCCTCCAGGGCGGCCGCGCGGCCGAAGCCCTCCAGCGCCGCGTTGACCAGGCTGATCGCCGCGCTCCCCGGCATGGGCTCGCCCGCCAGCACGCCGCTGGTCAGGGTGAAGGAGCCGCCGTCCTCGATGCGGGCCAGGCCGGCGCGCACCAGGTTGACCTGGCCCATCAGCTTGTGCGCGAGGCTGAACCGGAAGTCCTCGTCGGTCAGACCCTCCAGCGGACCGAACCTCGCCTGCCCCGCCGCCGACACCAGGGCGTCGAACCGCCCCACCGCCTCGAAGAGCCCCTCGATCGACCCCTGGTCGGCGATGTCCACCTGCAGCTCGCCCCCTCGATGCCCCACCCGGACCAGCTCGTGCCGCCCGCCGAGCGCCGCGGCCACGGCCTTGCCGATCGTCCCCGTCGCCCCGATCACGATGATTCGCATCTTCGACCTCCTTTCCCGGCGAGACTACGCCATCCGGTTCTCCAGGGGATTACCGCGGGCTGGGCCGATGGGCTAGCGCAGGCAGCGAAGATGACCACCGAGGCGAAAAGCGAGAGTGCCCGGAAGGCTGTTGCTGCTCGCTGGCAACGCTGTCAGTTATGGCTGGATGGGTTCTGGACGGGCGATTTCCTCAAGGAACTGGGAGACGTCAAAGTTGGCCCAACAGGCTGCAGCGAGATCGGACCCAATGGGCGGGAATCCTGCCTGGATCACCTTACGCGCCTTGACCCTAAGAAATTCGACCGCGGGGATCAGATCTGCATCCGAGGTCGCCAGCACCGCTACGTCGTAAGCTTGCTCCCATGCCAGCCGAATCATGTCGGTAGCTATCAAGGTGTCTACGCCCTTTTCAATCGTCCCCTTGATGTCTTGCCCACAGTGCGGGCAGGTCCGGATCTCGGCATGGCAACTAGGGCATTTTGGAGGTCTCTTAGGCTTCCTCTCCCGACACTCTACGGTGACTCCAGGCTGCCGATTGAGCCACGTTGTGGCCCAATTCTTGAACTTGCTCCCTTCAACCGAGTTATCGTATGAGGAGTACACTATTGCACCTTCGAAAACATGCTCTGCGTTCTGTACCGCCTCGCAAGCCTTCCTGGCGAGCAACGGCCCCACTCTCTTCCAGTCGATCTTGAATCGGGAGTTTGCTTGCCCAAGCCTTCTCGCGTAGATGTCGTTTAAACGCAACTGGAAGTTCCAGTAGTCTATGAAGACCATGACTCTGTCGGGCATTCAGCCTCCCTATGGAAGAAGAATAGAGCAGCGTCCCGTTAATGTAGGCAGGGATAGAAGTTTGGCTTGCCCGAGGACTCTCTCCCTACAATGACTGTCAACCCTCCGATTGACAGTCAAGCGAGGCAAAGCTACTCTATATCCTCATTGTGACCCATCGGTGTGACCTCACGTCAATGACATGAGGGGTATCATCGCACCGATCATTCCGTCCCCAGGGGGCCTATCGGCCCCCTGTATTCGTTTTAACCCACTGATTTAGTTGAGTTTGTGCTGGGCAGGGCGGCAGCCGCCGCAGCGCCAGCTCGACGCGCCGGACGGACAACGTCCGGGCCCGCACCGCCGGGCGATGGCTCCCTGGCGGTGCGGGCCCTTCTTCTATTAGATACCGATCGCTCCGGGGCTACGGGCCCTCCTCGGCCGCTGCCGCGGCGGCGGTGCGCGCCGCGAGGAGGGCGCCGGCGCGCTCCAGGGTGACGGCTCCCGCGGCCTCCATCTCGTAGGCCAGCGAGCCCGGCCCGCGGAGGATGCCCACGGCGGCGTTCATGGCGTCGATCAACTCCTCCTCGAACTGTGCGCAGTGGCCGACGACGGTGCCGTCGTCGAGCCGGACGGCGTAGCCGCGGCCGCCCGGGTCCGGATCTCCGGCCAGGGAGAGCAGCGATTCGCGCCCGGTGCCGGGCAGCACCGCGGCGGCAACAAGGGCAAGGCAACGGTCCGCGAAGACCGCCACGGGACGGATGCCGCGCGAGGGGTGCTCGCCCTCCCGGAAGACACCGAAGCCCTCCCCGGGCAGGGGGAGGACGAGCCAGGGGCCGGCCGTGTCCGCCTCGGCGGCGGTCAAGGGCTCGTCGCGCTCGTCGAGCCGGCTTAAAAACTCGGGACGGAAGGCGTTGCTGGGAGCTGGGTGGGCGGACGGATTACTATGGCGACGGGTTGGCATGGGATGTCTCTCCTTTGCCAATCAAGGCCCGGGGGGGAGTTGGCGCTCTCTCTCGGGCCGCTTCGTTTCGGCCGGACGATATGCCCGGCCAATTGCGCCTTACTTCCGCCCGATCCTATAGAGGACCTGCGGAAAGAGTCAAGAGCCTCGACATACCACTCGCGCCGGCGGTGTCGCGGTGCTCGCGAGCCCAGTAGAAGGGCTCGCGAGCCGCGGGACGGTGTTCGCGGGCCGCGTCGCGGGGCTCGTGAGCCGCGCGACGGCGCCCGCGAGCCGCATGACGGGGCTTATAAGCCGTATGGCGGCGCTCGCGAGCCTCGGGGCGGCGCTCATGAGCCGCATGACGGCGCTCATGCGTCGCGCCACGGGGCTCGCGAGCCGCATCACCGCGCTCGCGAGCCCCGGGAAGCCGCCAATTCGCAACATGTGGGGAGCTACCTGTTGCGAAACCCGGAATGTGGAGCGGTCAACCCGGAAATTTTGCAACACTTTACCCCTCTCCCGTGCCCGGGGAACCGTTCTGCACCATTATACCGGGCTTCCAGGAGGCCAGTCGACGGGGTATTGTTGCATTACCCGGAGGTTTCGTCGCGTTACCCGGGGGTTTCGCAACATTACCCGGCGGTTTTGCAACAGGGAGCGGAGGTTTCGCAACACTCAGCGGCTCCAGGCCCGCGCCGCAGCTCCGTTTCGCAACACTACACCGGAGATTCGCAACACTACCCGGCGGTTTCGCATCACATCTCCCCGGTTTCGCAACACTCGGCCGGCAAAATGATGCGAGTCCACGCTTGTGCGCGAAGAATTCTCTGTGACTCGCAACATCCCTCACCGGACTCGCAGCGCTTTCCCGGAGTTTCGCAACACTGTCCGGCTCTTTTGCAACGCCACGCCGTGGGGTCCCGCCGCTGCCTCCCGGGCTCGACCGACAGGTAAGCTACTGAAACGAAAGGATGCCGGAGCCATACGACCCGTCTAGGGCCTGATCTCGATGGGCGTGCCGTCCGGCACGACGCGCCAGATCTCCTCGATCTCGTCGTTCGTCACCGCGATGCACCCGCGCGTCCAGTCGCTCAGGCGATGGAGGGGGCCGAGGGCGCCCATGCCGTTTTTCAGCCCGTGGATCATGATGTCTCCCCCGGGAGAGACGCCGCGCCGCCGCGCCGCCTTCCGGTCGCCGGCGTTCGGGTAGGAGACGTGCAGCGCGCGATGGAATGCGCTGTCCCGCCGCCTGGAGTCGATCGTGTACCGGCCCTCCGGAGTGCGGCCGTCGCCCGCCTGCTGCTTGGGGCCGATCGGCTGGGAGCCGAGCGCGACGCGATAGCTCTTGAGCACCCGGCCGTGGCGGTAGAGCGTGAGGACGCGATCGGACTTGTCGACGACGATCAGGTCCGCGGTCGTGCCGCCGGGCAGCGGCGAGGCCCGCAGCTCCCAACCGGGAGCGCCGATCGCGAGGGCGGCCATCGCGACGGCCAGCCCCAGGGGGACGCGGATTTTCATGTCAGCAGCGCAGCATACGCCTGTCGTCCGGCTGAACCACCGCGCCACGGCGGCGACGAGCACCTCGAGAGTGGCCCCCGGCACGCCCAGCAGGACGTGATCACGTGATCGGGATCCTGTACGCGGGTGATCGCGTAGGGCGTCACGCCCAGCGCCAGGCCGCCGGGGCCGGGAACGATCCTACGCGCTCCTCCCCCACGCGACCGCCGCGCCCTTCCGGACGGCGACGAGGTTGTTCTCGGGGAGGTCGAGCAGGCGGCGGCGCGGGTCCTCGCCGTGGAGGTCGTGGAGGGAGTAGCCGGCAGCCTCGAGCCGCGCGGCGATCTCCCCGGGCGGGCCGGCGGCCCGGGCGAGGAAGTCGCGGTCGAGCTCGAGCACGACGAGCTCGGGGCCCTCTGCGAGGTCGAGGCCGGCGAGCGCCTCCTGCTCGTAGCCCTGGACGTCGAGCAGCAGGAGGCGGAAGGGGCGGCCGCCGAGGAGGGAGAGCAGCGACTCCAGGCGGACGACCGGCGCGATGAAGCCGGCGCCCTCGTCCAGGAGGCTCGCGGCCCCCGGGTTGTCGACCGGCGACCAGGCCATGGGGGCGAGCCCCGGGGCGCGCCCCAGCGCGGCCTCGACGAGCAGCACCCGGGGCGCGAGCCCGTTGAGCTCGAGGTTCGCGCGCGCCCGCAGCAAGGCCGCGGGCTGCGGCTCGGCGCCGACGACTTGCCCCCCGGGGCCGACGGCGCGGGCGGCCGTCGCCACGTGCAGCCCGAAGTTGACCCCTGCGAGGACCGCGCCGTCGCCGGGGAGCAGGTTGGCGCGCAGGAAGGCGAGCGTCAGAGGCTCGTAGGGGGTGCCGCGGAGCAGGAGGTACTCGATCCAGTCGCGCGGGTGGAGGTAGAGGCGGAGGTCCGGCGCGACCGCCGCGACCACCCCGGCCGGCGGGATGACCGTGCGCGAGAGCGCGCGCACCACCCGCAGCTTCGCCGGGTGCTCGCGCCCCCGCAGGTAGCGGGCGACGAGCCAGTCGCGAACCCGCCGCACCGGGGCCCTACGGCCGCATCACCAGGCTCAGCCACCAGCGGGTGTCCCCCTCGTAGAGCTGGCCGGGCAGGGGGGAGTCGAGGATGCGGGCGACCCCCACGGTGAGATTGAGGCCGGGGATGCGGCCGATGGGCTGGGGGTCGAGGGCGAAGGTCCATTCGAGGCCGGCCAGGGTCAGCCAGTCGCCGAAGTGGCCGGCGCCGTCGCCGATGCGGTGGCGCTCGTAGAAGAGGGGTGCGGGGAAGAACCCGAGCTGGAGGTCCGCGCGCTGGCCCTCGTAGGCGAAGCCATGCAGGGTCCCCACTGGCAGGGCGGGGACGCGGATGCGGTTGGCCAGGGCCGACCGCGGCAGGAGGCTGGAGCCCACTCCCCCCACCTCGAAGAGCTGGAAGGGGCGGAAGGTGCCGCCGCTGTCGTCCCGCCGCCAGGACAGCGCCAGGGACTCGCTCTCGTGGGCGACGGCGAGCCCGACCTGGCCGCCGTAGCGCTCCCAGCCGTCTCCTCCGTCGCCGCTCCCGTCCCCGCGCTCCCAGTGCGTCCAGACGGTGGGGGTCAGCGACCACTCGTCGCGGCTCTTCTCGGCGCCGTAGGCCGCCTCGGCGAAGGCCACGGTCTCGTCGGCGTCGGTCCCCAGCCGCGGGTCGGTGCGGCTCCACAGGACTCCCCCTTCGAGGTCCACGCCCGCGGCCCCCAGCCGGCGCTCCCAGGCCGCCCGCAGCTCGGCGCCGTCGCGGTCGAGGTCGAGCCCGCGCAGGGGGAAGCCCCGCCCCGGCAGGTCGCCGCGCTGGTCCGAGGGCTCCTCCTCGGCCGAGAACAGATGAAGGGAAAGCTCGACCGGCCAGCGCCGGAGCACCCCGGCGAGCGCCCCGCCCCGCGGCGCGCCGGAGCCGCCGAAGGAGCCGAGGGCGAGGACGTCGAGCCGCCCCACGACGTCACCCATGCGCACCCCCAGCTCGGCGGTCGACCCGGAGCTGGTGGCGCTGCCGCCCGTGAGGCTGAGGATCTCCTGCCGCCCCAGCCCGTACGGCTGGCCCGGCGGTACCGCAGCCTCGGCGAACGGCGGCGGGGGGGAAGGCCGCGGCCCGGCAATGGCCGGCGCGAGGTCGGCCGGCAGAGCCGGCGCGTCGGGGGCCGGACCGGAGGTCAGGTCGATACGCCGCAGGTCGAGCCCGTCCGGCTCTAAAGAGAGGAAGAACAGCCCCTTGCCGTCCGGCGCCGGCTCCGGGGCGACGGCGGCGCCACGCACCCGGGTCACCCGCGCGGGCGCGCCGGCGGAGGCGCTGCCGGCGCCCTGGACCGGGGCACCCGCGCCGGAGCTGCCTGCGCCCACCCCGCCGCCGGCCTCGCCCGCGACCCCAGCCGGAGCGACCGGGAACGACCACACGTCCACATACCCGCCGTTGCCCACGCTCGCATAGAGCGTCTTCCCGTCAGCGCTCCAGGCCGGGGAGGCCAGGGTGGCTCCGGGCTCGGGGGGCGCGATCTCGGTCTGCTCGCCGGTCGCGAGGTCGCGCACGGCCAGCCGCCAGAGCCCCCCCTCGCGGTGCAGGGCGAAGGCCACGCGCCGGCCGTCCGGGCTCACCCGCGGCTGGTCGTAGACCTCCTCGACCGAGGCCTCGGTGATCGGCGTCACCACTCCGGTCGCCAGGTCCACCCGCACCACCTGGGACTTGCCGTCCCGGTTGCGCAGGGCCGCGGCCCAGGCGCCGCCCGGCGCTCCGGCCGTCCCCACTCCGGCCCCCTGCCCGGCAGCATCCGCTCCACCCGCCCCCGGCCCCGGGTCCGGCACCCGCAGGTCGGCCTGCCAGGTCAGCCGCTTGACGCTTCCGCTCCCCCCCTCCTCCTCCGGCAGGTCCCAGCGGAAAAGATCGGGGTGCAGGAACCCATCCCCGTCCGGCTCGTAGCGCACGAAGAGGATGGCCTTGCCGCCGGGCAGGAACCGCGGGTCGGAAGGCGCGATGCCGTCCGTCGTGGGCAGCCGGTACTTCGGCTCGCGCCCGAGCGGCTTGGTGCGCACGGCCGGCACGTCCTCGGGGTCGCGCTTGGCGATCTTCTCGCGCTTCTCGCGGTCTTCCTTCTCGGCCTTCTCGTCGGGCGCCGTGCTCCAGACCACCAGCTCGTCCGGGTCGTCCTCGGAGCGCAGGACGATCGCGAGCCGGTCCCCCGCGGGCGAGACGGCCGGCGCTCCCGTCGTCCAGGAGAGGTCCTGCCACAGCTCCCCCTCGCGCAGGACCGGGGCGAGCGCCCGCTCGGCCTCCAGCGACCGCCAGGTCAGCTCGGCGGCGAAGCGGCCGTAGAGCACGCCGGGCGAGTCGCCGTAGACCCCCTCGAAGGCGTCGTCGAAGCTGCGCCGCTCGCGGGCGGTCATGCGCGCCCAGAGCTTCGGCAGGCTCCCCGGCCCGGCCTTCTGGTCGAGCCATTCGAGGAAGGCCGAGCCCGCGAGGTAGGCCATCGAGGAGCCCAGCCAGCGCTCGTCGTCGTTCAAATTGCCATACCCCGGGAGCTGCCCCTGCTGGGCCCGCCGCCGCAGGATCGCCGCCCGCAGGTCGCCGTTCGGCCGCCCCGAACCGGTCAGCCGCCCCTCGACGACGGTCGCATACCCCTCGGTCACCCAGCGCGGCGAGTGCAGCGTCAGGGTTCCCACGGGCAGCAGATGCTCGAGGAGCTGCTCGAAGGGGTTGCGCGAGCGGCGCAGCAGGTGGACCAGATGGGTGCCCTCGTGGACCAGCAGCAGGTCGGCCCAGTCGGTGTAGTGGCCGAGCACCGACTCCGGCCCGGGCGGGCTCGACCACAGGACCATGCGCGGCCAGCCGAGGAAGGGGAAGGCCGCGCCATTGGGCTGGGCGACAGGGTCGGAGATGATGACCGTCAGCCGGTCGGGCGGCCGATAGCCGACCTCCTGCTCGACCCGCTCCCAAACCGCTTCGAGCCGCGCCGCGGCATGCCGCGCCCAGTCCTCGGAGGGGGCCGGGTAGACCACGGTGAAGCGGCCGGTCTCCAAGGTGCGCCAATCGGCATGCGGGGGCTGGGCGCGGGCGGCCGGGGCAAGGGCCGTCCCCAGCGCCAGGCCGAGCAGCGGCGGCAGCAGCGCGAGGCGTCGCAAGGCGCGGGTCTACTTGACGGGCTTGGGCGGCAGGTCGCGCGCCTGCGGCTCGTCCTGGAAGCCGTGGTGGTTGTGGCTCCCGTCGCAGAAGGGCTTGTTGTTGGACTGTCCGCAGCGGCACAGGGCGAGCGCCGTGCGGCCGCCCAGGCCGTAGGCGTTGCCCGACGGGTCGACGATCTGGAAATCCCCCTCGATGCGGATGGGGCCGTTCTTCATCACGATGACGCGGGTCTCGGCCATGGCTGGATCTCTCTCCTCTCCGTCCCGGCGGGGCCGGGGCCGCCCTCCGCAGCCCTAAGGGCCTGCGAAGGGCCTACAAGCGTTTCCCATCCGCCCGGCCCCGTCAACCCCCGGAGGAACGGAGGCCGGCCCGCCGCCACCCTGATGAGGGGCGGAAGCGGGCCGGCTGGATGTGGAGGTGCGGGCGCCGCGAGGCCGGCAGGCCTCTACGGCGGACAGGTGATCGTCTTCGGGCTGAGCTGCAACCGCTCCGCCGAGCCGGCAATCCGGATCTCGATCGTGTGGGGCTGGCCGTCCTTGAGCACGGCGGGGGTGGCGAGCCAGAAGCCGTGATAGCCGTTGCCGAAGCCGGCATTGGCCAGGTCCTGGCGGAACTGGTTGGCCCGCACTCCCGGCATCAGGAGCGTGCCGTTGTCGTAGACGTCCACCTCGATCGATGTATTGGGAATGACCGCGTCCCAGGCCCAGCCGGCCATCGCGTTGCAGGTCGCAACGTCATGATAGCCGCCGATGGTGTCCGCGCAGGTCAAGGGCTGCGGCGTGTTGCCCAGCGCGTCCGGGGAGCCCGCCAGGGTGACCTTGATCGAGTGGGCCCGGCCGTCCCGCAGCGCCGGCGGCGTGGGGAAGAGGAAGCCGTGCCGCCCGTCTCCGAACCCTCCGTCGAGCAGGTCCTGGCGGAAGGCACTCGCCGTCGCCCAGCCGATCCGCGTGACGCCGTCGTAGATGTCGACGTCGACCGGCCAGGTGGGCTGGGAGGGGAACCAGGCCCAGCCGAAGATGTTGTTGCAGGTCGTCCCGTCGTGGTAACCCCCGCCAGGCAGGCCGCAGAGCAGCGTCCTCGGCGTATTGCTGAGGCTCTGCCCGCCGGCGGCGAAGCGCACCGAGATCGCATGCGAGCTGCCGTTCTTGAGCCAGTCGGGGACCGGCCAGCTGAAGGAGTGGAAGCCGTCGCCGGCGCCGATGGCGAGCAGGTCGCCGCGGAACTGGTCCGCCCGCACCCTCCCCACCAGGATGCTGCCGTCGTAGATGTCGACGTCGAGGCGCTCGTTCGGGTTGTTGCGGTCCCAGGCCCAGCCCCGGACGGCATTGCACTTGGCGCCGTCGTGATACCCCTCGAAGCCCGTGGTCGACCTCACGTTGACCGTGATCGTGCCGGAGGCGATGAGGCCCGAGGGATCCCCGCGGTCCGTCACCTGGTAGCTGAACTGGTCGGTGCCCACGAAACCGGGATCGGGCGTGTAGTTGAAGCCCCCGGCATGGCAGCAGTCGTTCGACCCGTGAGGGGTGTCGAAGTCGTAGAAGTAGAACCAGAGCGAGTCGCCGTCCGGGTCGGTGTCGTTGGCCAGGAGCTGGTTGAAGCCAATCGACAGGCGGGTGTCGCGGTAGGTGGCGAGCGAGTCGGCGGCCGGCTGCGGCGGGCGGTTGCCCACCGTCAGGTAGACCGTCGCATCCGCCTCCAGGAGGGTCGTCTCCTCGAAAACCCGGTAGACGAAGGTGTCCGTGCCCTTGAACCCGGGGTTCGGGGTGTAGATCCGGTGCCCCAGGATGTCCTGGCCGAGGGTGCCGTTTGAGGGGTTGCGGACGATCTCCTTGAAGCGCAAGCCGTAGCCGTTGCGGCTGGAGTCGTTGCCGGTCATGGCAGAGTCCGGCATATCGATCGTCTGCCCTTGCGCGATGTCGTTGAAGTAGTCGTCCACGGCGAGCGGCGGCAGGGGCTGGTTCTCGACGCGCATCCGCACCAGCGCCGTGTCGTTGTTGCCGTGGCTGTCGGTGACCGTGTAAGGGAACGTGGCCTCGCCCACGAAGCCGGCGGCGGGTGTGTAGCGGACCCGGTCGAAGAGGACCTGGAGCTGGCCGGAGCTCGGGGTGCCGAACGAGACGATGGACAGGGGATCGCGGTCCCAGTCGAAATCGCCGGCGAGGAGCGAGGCGAAGGTGATGTACAAGGGAGTCCCGGGCGGCGTGAAGAACCGGTCGTCGCCGGCCACCGGGCCGCCGGTCGCCGGGAACCGCGAGTTGAGCAGCCGCTCGGACGGCGAGATCAGGGCATCGGTCACGGCGCCCGCGGTGCCGTTGTTCTTGATCGCCTTCTCGACGGCCGAGGGCGAGGCGTTGGGGAAGCGGCCGAGGAGCAGGGCGGCGGTGCCGGAGACGTGGGGCGCGGCCATGGAGGTGCCGCTCAGCCAGCAGAGGGCATTGTTCGCCAGCCGCGAGCTGGAGACGATGTGAGAAGCGGGCGCCCAGATATCCACGGCGGTACCGTAGTTGGAGCCGCAGTCGGGGGGGCAGTAGCGCGAGTAGCTGGGGTCCGCCATGGTGCGGGTCCAGCGGCCGTCGCGCTCGTCCATGCCGCCGGCGATGATGATCTCCTGGGGAAAGGAAGGGCCCACCATGGAGACATTGGCGGCGGGCTGGTTCTGATTACCCGCCGACTGCACGAGGGTGACGCCCGACTGGACGAGGCTGGTGACCGCGAGGGCCACCCCCAGCGACAGGAAGCCCGTGCCGTTGGCGCTGATGCTGGCGACCGCGGGCTGGCCGGCGGGCCGGTTGGCGAGGATCCAGTTGACGCCCTCTACGAAGCTGGAGATCAAAATCCCGCCCGTGCAGGCGGACCTGATCTTGACGGGGTGAATCTGAACGTCCTTGGCGACACCGTAGGTGATGCCGGCCAGGATGCCGGCGACATGGGTACCGTGGCCCCCGCAGTCCGCGACGTTGCCGCGCTGCGGATCGAGCAGCTTGACGGCGGCGTTGACGCCCGCGCCGACGCGCGAGCCGCCGGCCCCGTTCTGGAGCTCCTGGTGCCCGGCCGTGATCCCGGTGTCGAGGAGGTAGGCATGGACGGTGACTCCCGGTGTGGCAAGGTCGAAGCTGTAGAGGCCGTCCCGGTCCGACAGCCCGTCCATCCGCTTGGGCAGGAGACGCTGGTCGATGCGGTCGAGCCCCCAGTTGTCGAAGCAGCCGGTGCCGGCAGGCTGGGGGTCGGCGCACAGGATCCCCTGGGGTGACATGGGGAAGGCGGCGGTGTCGGTGACGGGGTCCGCCGGCTCAAAGCAGTCCTGGGTGACGTTCTGGAGCTCGACGTAGGCGTCCTGCTCGACGAACCGCACCCGGGGATCGCGGCTCAGGGCGCGGGCCGCGCCCTCCGGCAGCTCGACCAAGAAGCCGGGGAAGGCGCGGTCCCAGGTGAGCAGCGGGACCGCCGCCCCGTGGAGCCGCGCGACGTCGCTCGCCACCTCGGGCACGCCCGGCCCCCGGGCGCCGGAGGGGCGGGCCGCGGGACCGAACTGGTCCTCCAGGACGACGATGTAGCGGTTGGGAACCCCGTTCCGGCGGGCGGGCGCGAAGCGCTCGTCCTGCGGCGGTTCGCCGGCCGCGGCGAGCGAGGGGAGGCCGCCGAGCAGCAGGGCGACGGCCAGGGGCAGCAGGCGACGGCACAACCTGGGCATGATCTCCTCCTGGGAGCCTTGTAAAGTTCTTCTTGGACTCCTGAAAGGAAGTGATCCTGCGCGGCGAAGCATTTCCATGCGCCGTGACCGGGCGGCTACGGGAGCCGCGCCGGCGGGGTACGCTATCCTTGGCGCCCCGCGGGCCAGGCACCGGCCGCTCTCCGATCGGACTCCAACGATGCAGCCCGAGACTCTCTCCTCACCTCCGCCGCCCCCTCTGGCGGACACGCCCGGTCCATCCGGCCCCGAGCCGCCGGCCGGCGGCCTGCGCCGGCGCGCCGTGCAGGTGCTGCAGGCCGCGCTGGTGGTAGGCGCCCTCTACCTGACCTGGCGGCTGGTGGCGGGGATCCGCTGGCGGGAGCTCGCGGTGCGCCTCGAAAGCGCGAGCTGGCCGGTGATCGCCGTCGCGGTCGCCATGCTCGCCGCCCGCTACGCCATCTGGGACCTACGCTTCAGGCTCGCCGCGCGCCGGGCGATCGGCAGCGCGCCGCGGGCCGTGCTCGGCTTCTTCGTGCTGCTCGCCTCGGCGGCGCTCAACCTGATCACCCCCTCGGCGCGCGTGATCGGGGGCCTGATGCGCGCCCGCTACTTCGCGCGCTCGACCGAGCGCTCCTTCGGGCTGCTCTACGGGGTGGTGCTGTGGGACCAGGTGGCCCACCACGCGGTGATGACGCTATGCACTTGGCTGATGGTGATCCCGGCCGCCCTCGCCCTGGGCCACCCCGGCATCGCGGCGGCCGCGGCGGCCGTGCTGCTCGCCGTGGCCGGGGGGCTCGCCCTGTTGAGCCGCCGCCACGGGGCCGGCGGGGAGAATCCGCTCGTGGGTTACCTCGCCCGGCGCGCCGGGCGGCAGGAGGGGCGGCTCGGCAAGCTCTACGCCCACGGCCACGAGGCGGTCGATACCTTCACCCGCCTGCTCGCCGTGCCCCCCCTGCGGCTCCAGGCCCTGGCCGTGGGCGTGCTGTTCTTCGCCGTGAACTCGCTCGCCCAGTGGGTGGTCTTCCTCGCCATCGGCGAGCGGGTGGACGTGCTGACGGTGGTGGCCGTGGTGGCTCTCGGCACCGGGGCCGGGATCCTGACCGGCACCCCCGGAGGGGTGGGCACGACCGAAGCCGCCATGGTGGCCGGCTTCGTGGCGGTGGGGATCGACCGCGTGGACGCCGGGGCCGGCACGCTGCTCTACCGGGGGCTGCACTACGCCGTGGTGCTGGCCGTGGGCCTGCCCGCCCTGGCGATCCTGGAGCTGCGCGCCAGCCGGCGGGGGCGCGGGGTCCCGGGTGGGACCGATGGACCGGGCGAGCCCGGCGGTCCGGGGTCGACAGAGCCCGCGGGGGCGGATCCGGGTTCCGCCGTTCTTCAACCTCACGGAGCAAGCGGGAGGGGGTCCCTCCCCCGTGGGGGAGGTTAGGAGGGGGCGTGGGATCAACGAGCGGGGGAAAGACCGCCGGAGGCTCTCCGCCAAGCCGGGGAGCCCGGCTTTGACCGAGACAGCGGTGGCCCTCATCTGCTGCGACCTCGACGAGTCCCCGGAGGGGCGGACCCGGTTTGAGCCCTACATAGCCCCTATATATAGAGGAAGGGAGAAGCAGGGATGACCCTGACCCTGGATTCGTCGATGCTCGTCCGGCTGCGGGACGAGATGCCCGTCACCCGGACCTGGGCCTACTTGAACCACGCGGGCATCGGCCCGCTGCCGCGCCGGGCCGCCGAGCGGGCGGCTGCCGTGGTCCTGGGCGCCGCCGAGGGGGGCGACCGCCTGTGGCCGGAGCGCAACGACGGCTGCGAGCGCACCCGCGAGGCCGCCGCGTTCCTGCTGGGCGCCCGGCGCGCCGCCGAGGTCGCCTTCGTCGAGAACACCTCGGCCGGGCTGTCGCTGGTGGCCCAGGGGATCGACTGGCGGCCGGGCGACAACGTGGTCTCGGCCGCCGGCGAGTTCCCCTCGAACGTCTATCCCTGGATGCAGCTTGCCGGGCGCGGCGTCGAGCTCCGGCAGGTGCCCGAGCGGGATGGGGCGATCGACCTGGGCAAGCTCGCTGCCGCGGTTGACGGGCGCACCCGCGCCGTGGCCCTCTCCTGGGTCGAGTACGCGACCGGCTTCCGCTTCGATCTCGCCGCCGTGGCCGAGATCTGCCGGCGGTACGGCGCCCTGTTCGTGGTCGACGCCATCCAGGGGCTGGGGGCGCTCGACCTCGACGTCGAGCGCGACGGGGTCGACGTCTGCGCCGCGGCCGGCCACAAGTGGCTGCTGGGGCCGGAGGGGACCGCCCTGCTCTATGTGGCGGACCGCGCTCTCCCGCGGATCGCGCCAGTGCGCTCCGGCTGGCGCTCGATGCGCCACCTCTACGACTGGACTCGCCTCGAGATCGACTGGAACGACGGCGCCAAGCGCTTCGAGTGCGGCACGCTCAACGCCCTGGGGATCCACGCCCTGGGGGCGTCGCTCGAGCTGCTCCTCGAAGTGGGGGTGACCCGGGCCGAGCAGCACGTCCTCGCCCTGGCCGCCCGCGCCGCCGAGGGGCTCGCCGGGCTCGGCTTCGAGGTGGTGGGCAGCGCGGCCGGGCCCCCCCGGTCCGGGATCGTGGCCGCCACCCACCCCGGCCGCCGCGCCGACGACCTGGTCGAGGCCCTGGCCGCCCGCGGCATCGTGGCGGCGGCGCGGGCCGGGCGCCTCAGGGTTTCCCCCCACATCTACAACACGGAGGAGGAGATCGACCGCCTGCTGGAAGAGCTGCGCGAGCTGCTCTAGCCGGCCGCCTCGCTCAGCCCCTGCGCTTCCCTCTAATTTCACGATAAAACTTCCGCTGTCCCCTGCCGGGGGGGTGGGCGCACGGGTAACCGTAGGAGCCACCCACCGTGCCGGACCACCCCTCCTCGCAGGCAGCGCCCGCCGCCTCCCCTCCCGCCGCCGGGGAGGAGGTCTTCTGGGGGCCGGCCACCCGGGGGCTGTGCGAGCAGCTCGCCCGCGCCGCCGCGAGCGACCTGCCGGTGCTGCTGGAAGGCGAGGCCGGCACCGGCAAGCACGAGCTGGCCCGGGCGCTCCACTCCTTGAGCCCCCGCGCCGGACGGCCGCTGGTCGTGGCCTGCTCGCGGTCGCTCACCCCCGAGCGCTTCGAGCGCGACCTCTTCGGCGCCCTGGCGGGCGAGGCCCCGTGCCCGCTCGGCCACCGCGAGGGGCTGGCCTCGCTGGCCGACGGCGGCACCCTGGTGCTGGAGGAGGTGGGCGACCTCCCGGCCGGCAGCCAGGCCGCGCTGGCGCGCTTCCTCGACGAGCCCAGGATCCGCCCCGAGGGGGGCGCCATCACCCGGCCGGTCGACCTGCGCATCGTCAGCACCAGCCGGCGCGAGCTGCGCGCCGAGGTGCGGGCGGGGCGCTTCCGGGCCGACCTCTACTTCCGCCTGCGCGGCATCCTGCTGCGCGCGCCGAGCCTCGCCGACCGGCGCGAGGACCTGCCGGGCCTGGCCGGCCACCTGCTCGCCCGGGCGGCCCGGCGCCAGGGAAAGCCGGTCGCCGGCTTCTGCCCCGAGGCCCTGGAGCTGCTGCTGGCCCAGCCCTTCCCGGGCAACCTGCGCGAGCTGGAGGCCGCCGTCGAGCGGGCGGTCGCCCGCACCCCCGCGGGGGAGGCGGTGGCTCCCGAGGCGCTCGCGGGGGAGGCCGTGGAGCCGGAGAACGGTGGCGGCGAGCCCCTGCGCGAGCTGCGGCGCCGGCACGAGCGGGAGATGGTCGAAACCGCCCTCGCGGCCCGCGGCTGGAACGTCTCGGCCACCGCCCGCGACCTGGGGATCAGCCGCGTGGGCCTGTGCAAGAAGATCAAGACCCTGGGCCTGCGCCGGCCCGCGGCCGCTCGCGGTCGTCGTCCACAGCCGGAAGAGCCGGCCCGGTGAGGCAGGAGGCCTGGCCGGCGCCGGGGCCGGGAAGCGGACGGCTCCCGGCGGGCGCCTCCGCGGCCCGTTCGCGTGGGTAGAATCGGCGGGTAGAATCGGCCCCGGCCGGGCGCTCCGCCGCCCGGCCGATCCCTCGCCGAGAGGAGGAGAGAGCCGATGATCCCGGTCAAGCCCGAAATTTCCGCCGGCGCCCAGGTCAAGAGCCTCGAGCAGTACCGGGAGCTGTACCGCCGGTCGCTTCAGGACCCGGAGGGGTTCTGGCGCGAGCAGGCCGCGATCCTCGACTGGTTCCACCCCCCGCGCGCGATCCTCGACTACGACTTGGAGGAGATCGACTTCGCCTGGTACTCGGGCGGGCGCCTGAACGCCTGCTACAACTGCGTCGACCGCCACCTGCCGACTCAAGGGGAGAAGACGGCCATCATCTGGGCGGCCGACGAGCCGGGCGAGTACCGCCGCATCTCCTACCGCGAGCTCAAGCACAACGTCGCCCGCTTCGCCAATGTGCTGAAAGCCCACGGGGTCAAGAAGGGGGACCGGGTCTGCATCTACCTGCCGATGATCCCGGCGCTCGCCTACGCGGTGCTCGCCTGCGCGCGCATCGGGGCCGTGCACTCGGTGGTGTTCGCGGGCTTCTCGGCGGAATCCCTGCGCGACCGCATCCTCGACGCCGGCTGCAGGATGGTGCTGACCGCCAACGAGGGCCTGCGCGGCGGGCGGCCGATCCCGCTCAAGGCCACGGTGGACCAGGCGATCGCGGGGATCTCGCTGGTGGAGAAGGTCCTGGTCGTGCGGCGCACCGACAAGGACGTGCCCATGCGGCAGGGGCGGGACCTCTGGATGGAGGAGGAGACGGTCAAGCACCGCTCGACCTGCCCGGTCGAGTGGATGGCGGCCGAGGACCCGCTGTACATCCTCTACACCTCGGGCTCGACGGGGAAACCCAAGGGGGTGCTGCACACGACGGCCGGGTACCTCGTCTACGTGACGCTCACCCACCGGCTGGTGTTCGACCTCCGCCCGGACGACATCTACTGCTGCGCGGCCGACGTGGGCTGGGTGACCGGGCACAGCTACATCCTCTACGGGCCCCTGTCGAACGGCGCCACCACGGTGATGTTCGAGTCAGTCCCCACCTACCCGGACGCTGGGCGCTACTGGCGGATGGTGGACGAGCTGGGGGTCAACATCTTCTATACGGCCCCGACGGCGATCCGCGCCATCGCCCGCGCCGGGGACGAGTGGGTCAAGCGCTACAAGCGCGACACGCTGCGCATCCTGGGCACGGTAGGCGAGCCGATCAATCCCGAGGTATGGAAGTGGTACCACGACGTGGTGGGCGAGGGGCGCTGCGCGGTAGTGGACACCTGGTGGCAGACGGAGACGGGGGGGATCCTGATCACGCCGCTCCCCGGGGCGACCCCCACCAAGCCGGGGTCGGCGACGCTGCCGTTCTTCGGCATCGAGCCGGTGATCGTGGACGACGCGGGCAATGTCCTTGAGGGTAACGACGTGACAGGGAACCTGTGCCTGGCGCGCCCGTGGCCGGGCCAGGCGCGCACGGTGTACGGGGACCACAAGCGGTTCCAGGAGACCTACTTCTCGCGCTTCCCCGGGCTCTACTTCACGGGCGATGGCTGCCGGCGGGACCAGGACGGCTACTACTGGATCACCGGCCGGGTGGACGACGTGCTCAACGTCTCGGGGCACCGGCTGGGCACGGCCGAGGTGGAGAGCGCGCTGGTGGCGCACGAGGGAGTGGCGGAGGCGGCGGTCGTGGGGTTCCCGCACGAGATCAAGGGCACGGGGATCTTCGCCTTCGTGCACCCGAAGCCGGACTTCGAGAGCTGGGACCCGGAGGAGCTGGCCGGGGCGCTCAAGGAGCAGGTGCGGCACGTGATCGGGCCGATCGCGACTCCGGACAGGATCCAGATCGTGACCGGGCTGCCGAAAACCCGGTCGGGCAAGATCATGCGGAGGATCCTGCGCAAGATCGCGCACGGCGAGTACGAGGATCTGGGGGACATCACGACGCTGGCCGATCCCGGGGTGGTCGAGAAGCTGGTGGAGGACCACCGGCGGGCCGGGGCGACGGCGGGGCGCTGATCCACTACTTCCGAGACTCCTCGCGTGGCGCGAGGAGCTCGACGATTCACCTTGTCATCCCGAGCGAGAGCGAGGGATCTGGGCGGTGGAGAGGCCGCCCCAGCCCCCAGATCCCTCGCTCTCGCTCGGGATGACAGATCCACGGAAATTGCCTGGGTTGCGGACGAACGCGCAGCGGGATCCCGCAGGCGACTAGTTCCGCATCTCCTCGTGCGCCGCGACCCGCGCCGGGAAGCTCGCATGTTCTCCTTCCGGCCAGGCGATCTCGTGCTAGGATCTTCTTTGTTCCCTGAAGCTCCAGGCTCCCGCTCTCCGGTGACCGCAAACCGACGCCGGAAGGCGGCGGTGCGCTGTCGCCGGATCGAGAGGTGCTGACGTGGAGACGCTGCTCGCCCTCGCCGCCCTGGTGATCGCCTTCCTGGCATACCGCAGCGCCCGCCGGACCGACAGGGCCACGGCGAGCCTCCAGGCCGAGATCGACTCGCTGCGCCGGCAGCTCGCGGCGGGCGGCACCCGCCCGGGGGCGGCCCAGGTGGGGACCGGCCAGGCCGTGGCGACACCGGCGGCGGGCCCGCCCGCGCAGGGTAGCCCTGCTCAGGGGCCGATCCCGGCCGCGGCGGCGCAGGTCACGGTGCCCCCCCGGGGGCTTGGGGCGACGGCACCGGTCTCCGGGGCGTCCGGGCAGGCCCTCGGGGCTCCGCCGCCGCTTCCCGCGGCGGCCATGTCCGCGGGCGGGGCGGGCGTCGCGGCAGGGACCCAGGGGGCTCCTCCACCCGCCGCCCGCCCGCTTCCGCCGGGCCCCTGGGCGGCCTCGCGGGCCGCAGCGGCTCCGGCGGGCCCGGCTCCCAGCCTGGAGGAGCGGCTGGGGGCGCGGCTTCCGGTGTGGATCGGCTCGATCGCCCTTGCCCTCGCGGGGGCGTTCCTGGTCAAGCATTCGCTCGACCAGGGGTGGCTCTCCCCTCCCGTCCGCGTCGGGTTCGGGCTCGCCTTCGGGGTGGCCATGCTCGCCGCCGGGGAGGGGCTGCGCCGGTCGTCGGCGCGGGTGTCCCAAGGGCTCTCGGCCGCGGGCATCGCCGACCTGTTCGCCTGCCTGCTCGCCGCGGTCCAGCTCTATCACCTGATCCCGCCGGCCCTGGGCTTCGCGCTGATGGCGGTGGTCACCGCGCTCGCCGTGGTGCTGTCGCTGCGCCAGGGGGCGATCGTGGCCCTGATCGGCCTGGTCGGCGGGTTCCTCGCCCCGGCCTGGATCCAGGTGGGCGAGCCCGACGCGCGCAACCTGTTCGCCTACCTGCTGCTGCTGGAGGCCGGGCTGCTCGCGGTGTCGCGCCGCCGGGGCTGGGCCGGGATCGCGCTCCTCTCGACGGGTGCCGGGCTGGTCTGGGCGCTGGCCTGGATGCTCGGCCCCTTCCGGCCGGGCGACGCCGTGTGGCTCGACCTGTTCCTGATCGCGACCGCCGGGGCCGCGGCCACGGCCGCGCTCGCGGGCGAGACGCCCTGGGAGGAGCGCTCCTCCTCGGTCCTGCTCGCCGGCGGCACGTCCGTGCTCGCCCTCCTCGCCGCCGCGCAGCTCGCCCGCCAGACCGGCAACTCGCCCGCGCAGTGGGGGTGCTTCGCCCTGATCTCGGCCGGCCTCCTGGTGCTCGGCCGCATCGACGCCGGGCTCTCCGGGCTCTCCTGGATCGCCTCCGGAGTGGGCGCCGCCATGCTGCTCGGCTGGGAGTCGGCCGGCGGCGAGCCCGAGCGGCGGCTCGCCACCGCGCTCGGAGTCGGTGCCCTGTTCGCGGTGGGCGGGTATCTGGCAGCGGTCGTCTTGCCGCGCCGGGGCTCGCCGCGGCCCGGGCTCTGGATGTCCCTCTCCGCGGCCTCGGGCATCGTCTACTTCCTGATCGCCTACGCCACCGCGCAGAGCCGGCCGGCCGGGATCCGCTGGGGCGTGCTGGCGATCGGCCTTGCCGCCGTCTACGCCCTGGCCTCCGCCGGCTTCCTGCGCGCCCGGGAGCGGGCGGCCGGGGCTGCTGAGAGCGCCGCTCAGACCGGGACCGATTCGGCGCTCGCCGCCGCGGTGGTGGCGGCGACGAGCTTCGTCAGCCTCGCGGTACCGATCGAGCTGGAGCGCGCCTGGCTGTCGATGGCATGGGCCCTGGAGGTCCCCGTGCTGCTGGTGCTGGCGGCGCGGCTGCGCATCCCGGTGCTGGCGCTGCTCGCCCGGGTCCTGGCGGTGCTCGCGGTGGTGCGCCTCGCCGCCAATCCCGGCGTGTTCGATTACCCCATCGGCACGGGGATCGTCTGGAACTGGCTGCTGCCCGGCTACGGCGTTCCCCTGCTCGCGCTGGCCGCCGGGGCCTGGCTCGCCCGCGGTGAGGAGGACCGCACGACGGCCGGCCTGCTGGAGGTCGGCGCGCTGGTGCTCGCCTTCGCCTATGCCGTGATCGAGATCGGCCAGATCTACCACCCCGGCGAGCCCGATGGCACTCCGGTCGGCCTGGCGCAGTGGGGGAGCACGACGGTCGCCACGCTGCTGCTCGGCTGGGCGGCGCTGGCGGCCGGGCAACGCACCGGGCGCGGCGCCCTCGCCGGGGGCGGCGTCGCGCTGCTCTGGATCGGGCTCGGCGCCACCATGGCCGGGCAGGGCCTGTTCCTCAACCCCTTGTGGGCGCACGAGCCGGTGGGCGCGACGCCGCTCCTGAACCTGCTGCTCTGGATCTACGGCGTCCCCGCCGCCCTCCTGCTCGCCGCCGCCCACGAGGCCGGGGCCGGGGCTGCCGGCCTGGGGGCTGCCCTGCCGGCCCCCGGCACCGCCCCCCCGACTACCGCTCGGCCGGTCAGCACCGCCGCGGCCCATACCGGGCCCGCCTCCACCCTCGCCGCGCTCTCCGCTCCCCTCTGGCGGCTCGCGGCCCTGGCCCTCTCCTTCTGGCTGCTCACGGCCGAGGTGCGCCAGCTCTTCCATGGCACTTACCTCGACACCGGCCCCACGCCGCTGACCGAGCGCTGGGCCTACTCGGCCGCCTGGGCGCTGTTCGCCACGGCGCTCCTGGTGCTCGGCATCGCCCGGCGCGGGCGGCTGCTGCGCTATGCGTCGCTCGCGGTCATGCTGGTCGTCGTGCTCAAGGTCTTCCTCTACGACACCGGCCACCTGACCGGCCTCTACCGCGTGGGCTCGCTCCTCGGCCTGGGCGCCACGCTGCTGCTGCTCGCCCACCTCTACGGCCGCTTCGTGTTCCGGGAGAGCCCCGTCGATGTTCCCCGATGAGCAGGACTCGATGAGCCGGCCGGGCAGGCTCCCGAGGCCTCCCGGCCGGACCCGGACCGCCGTTTACCGGCCCCCTGCCGCCGTTCACCGGTGCAGGCATAACCGGCCGGCCGCGCTCGCGTAGGTTCTCCCCGCGGGGGGGCAGACCTCCCGCGGACGACAAGGAGAGACCGCCATGAATCCTTCGAGGACCAACCTCGTGACTCCCCGCCTGGTCTTCGGGCTGTTCCTCGCCGCGGCCGGCGCCCTGCTCGCGGCCGACCGCTTCGGATGGATCGACGCCGGCCCGTACTGGCACTTCTGGCCCCTGCTGCTGATCGCCGTGGGCCTGACCAAGGTGCTCCAGCCGTACCGCAAGACGGGCGGCATCGTGCTGATCCTGCTCGGCGGCTTCTTCTTCATGCGCGAGATGAGCTGGACCGACCTCGACTTCTCCGACCTGTTCCCGTTCTTCCTCGTGTTCTTGGGCGTGTGCCTGGTGGTGACCGCCATCGCGCGGCGCGGCGCGCCCGGCGGGCAGGACGGCCGGCGCTGGGGCGGCGCGCCGGTGGACTCCAGCTCGGTGGTAGACACCTTCGCCATGCTCGGCAGCAGCAACGTCGTCAGCAACTCCCCGGACTTCAAGGGCGGCACGGCGACCGCCATCGCCGGCGGCTGCCAGCTCGACCTGCGCCAGGCGACGATCGCCCCGGACAGCGGCGGCGAGGCCGTGCTCGACACCTTCGCCTTCTGGGGCGGGATCGAGATCCTGGTGCCCGAGACCTGGTCGGTGGTGCTGCGCGGCACGCCCCTCCTGGGCGGCTTCGACGACCGCACGCTGCAGCCGGCCGGCGGCTCGGCCCAGCGGCTGGTGGTCAAGGGGCTCGCGATCATGGGCGGGGTCGAGGTCAAGAACGTCCAGGACCGCCGCTAGTGCACCCGATCCTCTCGCGGCGCGAGCGCCTGGGCGTGTACCTGCTGGCCTGGGTGCCCGTCGGGCCGCTCACCTTCGTGCTCCTCGCCGGCTGGGGGGACCTGACGGCGGGGGAAGCTCTGGCGCTCGCGCTGCCGCTGACGCTGGTGTACGCCTATCTCTGCCTGGCCGCCTGGTACGTGGTGCGGACGGCGGCGCTCAAGCCGGCGCTGCCGCTCGGGGCGATCCCGGCTCGCCCGCTCGCCGAGATCGCTACCCAGATCGCGGCGGCCCTGTTCTCCGGCGGGCTGTGGGCCGTGCTGGGGTGGTTCTGGGCGGCGGCGCTCGACGGGATGGGCGCCTTCCCGGGGCTCGCCCGGCGCTATCCCTCCGATGCCCACCTGCTGTTCGCCCTGGGCGCGCCGCTCTACCTCGCCGTGGCCGGGGTGCACTACGCCATGGCCGCCCTGGAGGCCTCGCGGGAGGCCGAGCAGCGGGCCCTCTCCGCCCGCCTGCTGGCGCGCGAGGCCGAGATGCGGGCCCTGAAGGCGCGGCTCGACCCCCACTTCCTGTTCAACAGCCTCAACGCCATCGCCGCCCTGGCCGGCAGCGACGGGGCGGCGGCGCGGCGAATGGCGATCCTGCTCTCCGAGTTCCTGCGCCGCAGCCTCGCCCTGGAGGCGCGGCCGGAGGTGCCGCTCGCCGAGGAGCTGGCGCACGCCGCGGCCTACCTGGCGGTCGAGCGGGTGCGCTTCGGCGAGCGCCTGGAGCTGGCGGAGGACGTGGACGAGGCGGGGAGGCGCTGCCTGGTGCCCTCGCTGCTGCTCCAGCCCCTGGTCGAGAACGCGGTGCGCCACGGCATCGCGCAGCTCCTCGAAGGGGGGATGGTGCGCATCGAGGGGCGCGTCGAGGGGGGAAGGCTGCGGCTCGCGGTCGAGAACCCCTGCGACCCGGACCACCCGGCCGGCAGCGGCGGCGGGGTGGGGCTCGCCAACGTGGAGGCGCGGCTCGCGGCGCGGTTCGGGGCGCGCGGACGCCTCGCCGTGCAGCCGGGACGGGAGCGATTTCGGGTGGAGATCGAGATGCCGGCCGGCGCGGGGGAAGAGACGGGAGAGGAGGCCGCGCGGTGAGCGGCGAGCCCGGGCGGCTGCGGGTGGCGATCGTGGACGACGAGGCGTCCGCCCGGGCGCTCCTCGCCGAGTACCTGGCCGCGCACCCGGACGTGGAGGTGGTGGCCGAGTGCGCCAACGGCTTCGAGGCGGTGAAGAAGGTCAGCGAGCTGGCTCCCGACCTGCTGCTGCTCGACGTCGAGATGCCGAAGCTCTCGGGCTTCGAGGTGCTGGAGCTGCTGGGCGAGGGGGCGCCGGCCACGGTGTTCGTGACCGCTTACGACCAGTACGCGGTGCGCGCCTTCGAGGTGCACGCGGTCGACTATCTGCTCAAGCCGTTCGAGCCGGAGCGCCTGGCCGAGGCGCTGGAGCGGGCGCGGGCGCAGGTCGAGCGGGGCGAGGGGGCGGCACCGGCGGCCGGGCTCGCGCGCACGGCCCGGGAGGGGCGCACGGGCCGGCCGTGGGCGGACCGCATCCTGGTGCGCGAGGGGGCCGACATTCGGGTGATCCCGGCGGAGCGGCTGGATTATGCCGAGTCGCGAGACGATGCGGTGGTGCTGCGGGTCGGAGGGGAGAAGCTCTTGAAGCAGCAGACTCTGGCGGAGCTGGAGGCGAGCCTCGACCCGGCGCGCTTCGTGCGCATTCACCGCGGCGTGCTGCTCAACCTGGACCGGTTGCGCAAGCTCGAGCTCTACGCCAAGGACAGCCGCCTCGCCATCCTCGTCGACGGCACCCGGCTGCCGGTTTCACGGGCCGGGTATGCCCGGTTGAAGGAGCTGCTGTGAGGGGCTGCGGGCCGTCCGGGCGGTCAGCGCTCAGGGGTGGGCGCAGAGGTAGAGGTTGGTGCGGGCCCGGAGCGGCTGGGCGCGATGGAGTGGATGAAGAGGCCCCCTCCGGGGGTGGCGACCTGGGGGTAGCGGGCGATCCAGGTGAAGGCGTCGGCGGGGACGGGGAGGATCCGGCCTTGCGCGTAGGTCGCGTAGGGGTAGCCGTGGAGGAAGTTGGCGGAGACGGCGACTTTCTCGGGCCGGCCGGGGTCGGGGAAGTGCCAGGCGATGCCGTAGATCGCGGGATCGACGTGGCCGAAGTAGGCGAGGCCGATCTCGGTGATCCCTTCCTTTTTCATATAGGCGGCGAGACGCTTCAAGCCCTGCCCCCAGTCGAGGTTGGAGTCGAGGAGGATGCGGTCGGGGTGGCGGCCGGCCAGGAGGTTGAAGTAGGCGAGGGTGTCCGGGGTGGCGAGGAGGATGGAGAGCGGGTAGACGGCTAGGAGCCCCAGGGCGGCGAGGCGGAGGGCGCGCCCCCGGGCCTCGACCCAGGGGACGAGGCGGGAGACGTAGATGGCCGCCAGGGGCAGGACGGGTAGGACGTAGCGGATCCCGTAGTCGATGCGGGAGAGCAGGGAGAAGGCCGCCAGCAGCAGGAGGGCCGGCAGCCAGACGGCCCGCTCTTCCGGACGGTGCCGGAGGGGGCAGAACGGCGCGGCCAGGCAGGCCAGGAGAAAGGGAAGGGGGGTCTTGAACAGCAAGGCGATCAGGTAGTAGCTCGCCCAGCCCCGCATGGACCAGCTCCCGAACAGGTAGGCCGGGAACTCCCCCTGCTCGTTGACCAGCTGGAGGCCGTCCAGGCCCTTGAGGTAGGGCGCGGGCAGGGGGGAGGGGAAGCGGGAGGGGAGGAGTGAGACCAGGCGGGCAAGGGAGCGGCTCTCGAGGTGAAGATCGGCGAGGGGAGTCCCGATGCCCTGGTAGAGGTAGCCGGCCTGGAGCACGGCGACGCTTACCAGGCAGATGACGAGCAGGCCGCCGAGGCGCCGGGCAGGGAGCCCCGGACGACCGGCGGGCGGGGCCGCGAGCTCGGAGGCGGGGGGTGAGATCTGGGGGGCGAGCAGGGCCAGGAGGAGCAGGACCGGGTAAAGCAGCAGGGCGGTGAACTTGGAGAGCTGGGCGAGGCCCAGGAGGAGGCCGGCCAGGGCGAGCCGCCCGGCGGTGGGCCGGCGCAGCCAGCGGTCGAAGGCGTAGAGGGCGGCCACGGTCAGGGCCGCGGCTCCCACGTCGACGGTCGCCAGGTGGGCGTGGGCCACGAGGGAAGGGCAGAAGGCGTAGAGGGTAAGGGCCACGAGCCCCGCCCTGGAACCGTGGAGGTCGCGCGCCCAGCGCCAGGTGAGCCATCCCCCCAGGAGTCCCAGAGCTACGATCGGCAGCCGCCCGAAAAGGAAGATGCCGTCGTAGTTGGCCCGGTTGCGCTCCATGAAGTCGGTGCCGAAGACCCACGGGTACCAGCCCGTGTGCTGGATGCGCGGGTGGGGGTCGAGGGCCGGATGGAGCGCGAGCAGCGGCAGCGCCGAGAGGAGCTTGACGAGCGGCGGGTTGAGGGCGAAGAGGTTGAAGTCGCCCGTCTTCAGGTAGTAGTAACCGGCCGGCAGGTGGGCGAACTCGTCGACCGTGGGCGTGTCCCAGGCGAGGCCGTGGGCGCACAGCAGGGCGAAGGCCCCGAGCAGAAGGAGGACGACGGCGCGGGAGCTGACCGGGGTGTGGTTCCAGGGCTGGGTGGGCGGTGTGGCGGGGGCGGAGGTCATGGTGACCCCGGATTGTCCGACGCCTTCCGGCTCACTCCATCTCGAACAGGGGGTCGCCGCCCTCGACCGCCTGCCCGGGCTGGACGAGGATGCGGCGGATGGTCCCGGCGTGCTCGGCCAGAATCTCGTTCTGCATCTTCATCGCCTCCAGCACGACGACTCCCTGCCCCGCCGTCACCTCGTCCCCCTCGGCCGCCAGCACGGCGACCACCCGGCCCGGCATGTAGGCGTTGACGCGGGTCGCCCTCTTGCCCCCCTTGCCTCCCTGGGCGGCGCGGGCGAGGTGGGTCAGGGGGTCGGTCAGCTCGACGAGGCCGGAGGCCGCCCCGGACCCCACCCAGTAGGCGCCACCTGGCCGCGGCAGGACCGCCACCTCGCGCTGGGTGCCGTCGATGCGGAGGCTCCAGCCCACTCCCGCCGGCACCGCCTCTGCCTGGTAGGTGCGCTCCCCCACGGCGATCTCGAACCGGCCCTCACCCACCGCGGTCACCCGCACGCGCTCCTCGCGCTCGCCGTGGCGGGCGATCACTTCCACGAGGACCCCCGCAGGGACTCGCGCCGGGCGGTGGCTCGCCAGAGCGCGCGGTTGCCGCCCGGGGCCGTGCCGGCCGCGGACGCGCCGCCGCCGGTGCGCCGGGTGCGCTCGTGGTGGGCCAGGGCGGCGGCGATCAGGGGGAGGTCGGGGAGGCTCTCTTCCTCGGGAGGCTTGAGCTCGCCCGCGGCGAGCTTGCGGTCGAGCATGGAGACGTCGAGGTCGCCGCGCCGGAAGTCCGGGTCGGCAAGGAGGGCCGAAAAGAGCGGGATGTTGGTGCGCGGGCCCTCGACGCGCAGCTCGCCGAGCGCGCGGCCCAGGCGGGCCAGGGCGCGCGGGCGGTCGGCGGCCCACACGATGAGCTTGCCGAGCATGGGGTCGTAGTGGATGGAGACCTCGTCCCCCTCGTAGACCCCGAAGTCGTTGCGCACACCCGGCCCCTGGGGCAGGCGCAGCCGCTCGATCTTCCCCGGCGAGGGGACGAAGCGGGCGAAGGGGTCCTCGGCGTAGACGCGCACCTCGATCGCCCAGCCCTGGGGGCCGCGGCGGGCGTAGTCGTCGAGCTCCTGCCCCAGGGGCTCGCCCTCGGCGACGCGGATCTGGGCGGCCACGAGGTCGATACCGGTGACCAGCTCGGTGACCGGGTGCTCGACCTGGAGGCGGGTGTTCATCTCCAGAAAATAGAAGCTCCCGTCCGGGGCGAGCAGCAGCTCGACGGTGCCGGCGTTGCTGTAGCCCACGGCCGCGGCGGCAGCGACCGCGGCTTCCCCCATGCGGCGGCGCAGGTCGGGGTCGACGGCCACGGAGGGCGCCTCTTCGACGACTTTCTGGTGGCGCCGCTGGACGGAGCACTCGCGCTCGCCCAGGTGGACGACGCGGCCTTTCCCGTCGCCCATCACCTGGATCTCGACGTGGCGGGGGCGCTCGATGAACTTCTCGACGTAGACCGCGTCGTCGCCGAAGCTCGCGGCCGCCTCGGAGCGGGCGGCGCGGTAGGCCGCGGCGAGCTCGCCCGCGGCGTGGACGGTGCGCATGCCTTTTCCCCCGCCCCCCGCGGCGGCCTTCAAGAGGACGGGGTAGCCGATGTCGCGGGCGGCCGCGGCGGCGGCCTCGACGTCGGGCAGGGACTCGGAGCCGCCCGGGACGACGGGCACGCCGGCCGCGATCATGCGGCGGCGGGCCTCGACCTTGGAGCCCATGGCGGCGATGGCTTCCGGGGAGGGGCCGATGAAGGTGACCCCGGCCTCGCGGCAGAGGCGGGCGAAGGTGGCGTTCTCGGAGAGGAAGCCGTAGCCCGGGTGGACGGCGTCGGCGCCGATGTCGCGGGCGAGGGTGGCGATGGCCTCGCCCCGCAGGTAGCTCTCGCGGGAGGGGGCCGGGCCGATGGGGTAGGCCTCGTCGGCGAGCAGGACGGGCAGGGAGCGGCGGTCGGCCTCGGAGTAGACGACGGCGCCGCGGATGCCCAGCTCCTTCAAGGTGCGCAGGACGCGCACGGCGATCTCGCCCCGGTTGGCGATCAGAACCTTACGGATGCGCCGGGGGTGGGGGGCGGCGGACGGGGCGGGCATGGGCGGCGGCGTATGTTAGCAGTACGACCAGCCCCAGGAGGCCCGCGGCGGTGCCGGCAAAGGAGAGGCGGAGGGGGCGGCGGTCGATCCGGAGCTGGACCTGGTGGCGGCCGGGGGGGACTTCGACTCCCATTCTCTGGAGGTTGGCGACCTGTATCGGGATAGGGCGGCCGTCGAGGGTCGCCTTCCAGAGGGGGAGGTGGGAGCGCTGGAGGACGAGGAGGCCTCCGGCGGGCGAGTCGACTTCGAGGTGCAGGGCCTCGGGGCCCTGGGCGAGGAGGCGAACGCGGCCTCCGGGTCCCTCCCGGGAGGGACCCTCTCCCGGGACCACGGCGTCGGTGCTGGGATCGAAGTGCGGGTCGGCGAGCAGGCTGTAGGCGGCGTTCAGGTGCGGCGCGGGGAGGACCCGGCGGGCGAGGAAGATGGCGGGCGAGCGGCTGGGGATGGCATAGATATAGAGATGTTGTCCCGAGCTCGGGATGGCGGCGAGCAGGTCCGCTCCCGGAGTCCCCTCGGCGAGGGGACGGTCGAGGAGGAGGCGCCCCACTCCCCAGGCGGCCAGCAGGCGGACGCGCGCGGCGTCGTCGGCCCCCTTGATCGCTCCCTGGGAAACGCGGGTGAGGAAGCTGTCCAGGCCCTCCGGGGAGACGTTCAGCTCGTAGCGCCGCTGCCAGAGAGGGCCGGTGAAGGGGTAGAGCTCGAAGAAGGCGCGCCGCTCGACCCATTGCATGGTCGGGCCCGGGAAGTCGCCGCGGGTAAGGTTGGAAGGGCCGAAGAGCTGGGCGAAGGCGCCGTGGACGACGGGGAGGTTGCGGGGCACCTCGGCCAGGGCGGGCGGCGGGGTCAGGTAGGGCAGCGTCGCGTCCATGGGGAAGGCGGGCCGCAGGAGGAGGATCTGGGTCAGGGAGTGGAGGGCCAGCAGGAGGGAGCCGCCGGCCAAGGGGCGGCTCCGCAGGAGGCGGGCGGCGAGGGCCAGGGCGGCGAGCAAGAGCAGCGAGGCCAGGCAGAGGCCCGACCAGCGCAGGCGCTCGTTGGTCACGAAGGGGTCGGGGAAGGTGGCGGGGATGAGACGGCGCAGCCAGCTCTCGGCCACGGCCGGCTGGACGGCCAGGTGGAGGAGAAGGCCGGTGAGCACCAGGGAAAGAAAGGCGAGGGTCCAGGCGAAGGCTCTTCTTCCGGGACCGGCGAGCAGCCGCCCGAAGCCGATCCCTCCCAGGAGGGCCGCACCGGCCGCGACCGGGAGCCAGAACTTGACCGGGTAGCGCAGGGCCCCTCCTCCCGCCAGGCGGAAGAGGCCGGTGGCCAGAGGGTTGAAGCGGCCCAGGGCGAAGAAGAGGCCGAAGAGGGCCATTGCCCAGGCCCAGCGCGCGGCCGGGGTGCGGGGCCGGCCCGCTGCTGCAACGAGGGCCAGGGCCGCGAGGCCCGGGTAGAGGGTGAAGTAATAGGCCGGCACCCCGGTGTAGAAGCGCTCCCCCCAGAAGCGGCCGAGGCCGTGGAGGTCCGGCCGGCCGTAGGCGAAGGGCAGCAGCCACTCCAGGATCTGCCGCGGGTCCCAGCTCGCCACGGTCGAGACCCCCGGCCGGTAACCCCAGTAGCCCCGGAACGAGAGCGGCAGGATGCGCAGGAACTCGATGATCTGGGGCGCGGCGAGGAGAGTCCCGCAGGCGAGGGCCGCGGCGGCGAGGAGCCAGAAGGGGCGGCCGAGGGCTGGGCGGGAGGTCTCCACGCGGGTGGCGCCGGCCGGATCTTCGCCCGGGTACCAGCCCCGCCGTCCTGCCCAGGCCCTGAGGGCGACCGCGGTCCCGGCGAGGAACAAGCCGAGGGCCGCCATCAGGGGGTCTCCCGCGAGCAGCAGGAGCGCCCAGAGCAGGGCCAGGGCCGGGGCCGTCCAGCGCCTCCGGCGGCCCTCCGCGGCCAGGTCGAGGGCGGCTCCGGCGAACGCCGGGGCGAGGGTCACCCCCGCGATCAGGTTGTAGAAGGCCAGGTGGGAGAGGAAGAAGCCGCTTGCGGTCCACAGCACCGCCGCCGCCCAGGCCGGCTCGCGGGCGAGCCCCCAGGCCCGCACCAGCCAGTAGAAGGCGAAGGGCGCGAGCAGGAGGTGAAGCCAGAAGTGGGCGTTGAGCGCCCAGAGCGCGGGCCGCCATAGATAGAGGACATTGTCCGGGTAGAAGGGGACCGCGTTGGGATTTCCCGCCAGCGGCTGGCCCCCGGCCCGGCAGGGATCGATCTCGGGGACGTACCCCTGGCGGAGGGCTTCGGCCTGGGCCTGCTTCATGGGGAAGTGGGCGTTGAGGACGTCGCGCAGGTAGAGGGTCTCGCTCCCCCGCGCCAGGGGGTAGGCCACCCAGGCGAGGAGCAGGAGTAGGGGCCCGGCGAGCAGGAGCGCGCGGTACCGGCCGCCACCCATAGAATGGGCGCCGTGATCCTCGCCCTCCTGCGCTCGATGCGGCCCCCCCAGTGGGCCAAGAACCTCTTCGTCCTCGCGCCCCTGGTGTTCGCCCGCCTGCTGGGCGACCAGCGGGCCATCGTCCGGGTGCTGCTCGCCTTCGCCGCCTTCTGCCTGGTGTCGAGCGCCGTCTACCTGGTCAACGACATCCGCGACCGGGAGGAGGACCGGAGGCACCCCCTGAAGCGCCTGCGCCCGCTCGCGGCGGGCACGCTTTCCGTGCCGGCGGCGCTCGCGGCCGTGGTGGTGCTCTTCGCCGGGGCGGCGGTGCTCGCGGTCCCGCTCGGCCTCCCCACCGCGGGGATCCTCGTCGCCTACGCGCTGCTCAACTTCCTCTACACGGCGTGGCTGAAGCACGTGGTCATCCTGGACGTGATGTCGATCAGCTTCGGGTTCGTGCTGCGCGTGCTGGGCGGGGCCGTGGCCGCCGGGGTCGCGGTGTCCTCGTGGCTGCTTCTGTGCACCATCTTCCTCTCCCTCTTCCTCGCCTTCTCGAAGCGCCGGCACGAGCTGATGCTCTTGGCCGACGCGGCGAGCGAGCAGCGCCGGGTGCTGTCGCACTACAGCCCCGCCTTCCTCGACCAGATGATCAACGTGGTGACGGCCTCCTCGGTCGTCGCCTACGCCCTCTACGCCGTCGCGCCGGAGACGGTCGAGAAGTACCACACGCAGCACCTGGTCTGGACGATCCCGATGGTCCTGTTCGGGATCTTCCGCTACCTGTACCTGATTTACCAGCGCCCGGGCGCCCGCAACCCGACGGAGGCGATTCTCCGCGACCCGCCGTTCCTCATCAACATGCTCCTCTGGGGGCTCGCCGTGGTGTGGATCGTGTACGGGACGGCGCGGGTGGGGTGAGCGGGCCGGCCGCCGCCGGCCGCCGGCGAGGAATCAGTTGAAGCCTTGCCGCCCGAGCGCTTACAGTAGACGCACGATGTCCGTGGCCGAGGTCACTTCCCGGGCGCCTGCCGCGGCGCGCGACTCTTCGCGCGTCGTGGTGGTGATCCCCTGCCGCAACGAGGCGGCGAGCATCGGCAAGGTGGTCGCCGACTTCCGCGCCGCCCTGCCGCGGGCGGAGATCCTGGTGGTGGACAACGCCTCGACCGACGACACGGCCGAGATCGCCCGGCAGGCGGGGGCGAAGGTCGTCTCTGAGCCGCGGCCGGGCAAGGGGTTCGCGCTGCTCTCGGGCTTCCGGGCGGCGCGCGACGCCGACTACTTCGTGATGGTCGACGGCGACGACACCTACCCGGCCGAGGACATCGAGAAGCTGCTCGCCGCGGCCGAGGCCGGGGCGGACATGGTCATCGGCACGCGTCTCGCCGACGCCGAGGAGGGGGCGTTCCGGGCCGGGCACTCGTTCGGCAACCGGCTGTTCAACGTGCTCGTGCGGCTGCTCTTCGGGGTGCGCACGGAGGACCTGTTCTCCGGCTACCGGGTGCTGACGCGGCGGTTCCTGTCGGCGGCGCCGCTGATCGCCCGCGGCTTCGAGGTGGAGGCCGAGCTGTCGCTCCAGGCCGCGGCCCAGAATTTCCGCACCGCCGAGGTGCCGATCCGCTACCGGGCGCGGCCGCGGGAGAGCGCGAGCAAGCTCAGTACCTACAAGGACGGCACGCGGATCTTCGTGGCGATCCTCACTTTCTTCCGCGACTACCGGCCGCTGACCTTCTTCGGGATGCTCGCGCTGTTCCTGCTCGTCCTCTCGCTCGCCGGCGGGTCGGTGGTGATCGCCGAGTTCCTGACCACCGGCCTGGTGCCGCGCCTGCCCCTCGCGGTGCTCTCGGCAGCGCTGTTCATCCTGAGCGCCCTCTCCTTCACCTGCGGCGTGCTGCTCTCCTCGATCAACCGGCGGGCGGCCGAGTTGGCGGCGCTGATCCCCTGGCGGTAGGGGGCCCCCTTCGACATCCTGATCCTCTACGAGACCGTCTATCCCGACTTCATCGGCGGGGTCGAGACGCGCAACTACGAGCTGGCGCTCGCGCTCGCCCGGCGCGGGCACAAGGTGACGCTAGCGGGCTACTGCTCGGAGCTTCCGGACCCACCGGGGGTGCGGGTGTGGTCGCTGGGGCCGCTTGCGGGGCTCTACAACCGGGAGGGCAAGCGCAGCACGCGCCAGGCCCTGCGCTTCGCGGCGCGGGTGGCGCGGCTCGACCTGTCGGCGTTCGACGTGGTCGAGACCCCGAACATGCCGTACGTCCACCTGCTGCCGCTCGCCGCCAAGTGCCGGCTGGCGGGCAAGCCGCTGGTGGTGACCTGGTACGAGTACTGGGGGGCTTACTGGAAGGGGTATGTCGGGCGGCTGAAGGCACCCGCCTACCGGGCTGTCGAGTGGCTGACCGCCCAGCTCGGTTGGGCGGTGACGGCGACCAGCCGGCTGACCGAGGAGCGGCTGGCGGCCCGGCGGCTGGTGGGGCGGAGTGGGAACGTCGAGCTGATCCCGTGCGGGCTCGATGTCGAGAGAGTCCGCCGGGCGGCGGCCGAGGGGGCCGCGGAGGGCGAGGGAGCCGGCGGGGCGCCGCCGCTGCTCTACGCCGGGCGCCTGCTCACTCACAAGCGGCTCGACCTGCTGCTCGCGGCCGTGCCGCGGCTCGCGGGTCGGCCGGGTGTGCAGGAGGGGATTCTCCTCACGATTTTCGGCGAGGGGCCGGACCGGCCCCGCCTGGAGAAGCTGGCACGGGAGCTGGGAATCGCGGGGAGAGTCGCCTTCCGCGGGCACGTCGCCACCAGCGAGGAGGTCTGGCACGAGATGGGACGGGCGTGGATCGCTGTCCAGCCCTCGGCCCGGGAGGGCTTCGGGCTCTTCCCCGTGGAAGCCATGGCTGCCGGGCTGCCCGTCGTCTATTGCGAGTCGTCCGAAAGCGCCGTCCCGGAGCTGGTGCACTCGGGAGTCGAGGGGATCGAGGTGCCCGCGGACCCGGAAGCCCTGGCCGGCGAGATCGCCGCCCTGCTGGCCGACCCCGCTCGCCACGCCCGCCTCGCCGAGGCCGCGAGAACCCGCGCCGCCGAGTACGACTACGCGGAAATCGCCCGTCGCATCGAGCGGCTCTGCGAGAGCCTCCTCGCCGCGCGCCAGCGCTGAATCTAGCGCTTGCGGCCGACGGCCAGCAGGGAATCGCCAAACCAGGGGGTTGTAACGACGCGTCCGATGCGGCGCAGGGGTTTCAGGACCGGGTTGCCTTCCCCCACCGAGCAGAAGTTCGACATCGTGGTCAATCTCTCCACTTGGAACCCGGCCTGCTCCAGCCCCTCGCGGAGCATCCTCCCGGAGAACATGTGGACGTGCGTGGGATCGAGGTACCAGCTCCAGCTCTTCCGCAGGATCGGCCGGGCCGCGCTGCCCGAGTTCAGGGTAATCACGAAGAGCTTCCCGCCCGGCGCCAGCACCCGGCGGCACTCGGCGAGCGCATCGCCATACGCACGTAGGTGCTCGATCACGTCGAGCATCGTGACCGCGTCGAACCGCCCATCCGCAAACGGCAACGCCTCCTCGGCGCTGCCCGTCGCAACCTCGCCCCCGGTGCGCTGGCGCGCCAGCTCGGCGGCCTCTGCCGACAGCTCGATCCCCGCTGTCTCGTACCCCGCCCGCGCCAGGGCCTCCATCAAAAACCCATACCCCGCCCCAACGTCCAGCACCCGGCCCGCGGGGACGCCGTGCCGCCGCAGCAGCCCCACCAGCCAGTCGAGGTAGCGGACCTTGCCAGGATGGAGCTGGAAGTACTCCCGCTCGAAGTAGTCGGGTGGGTGGGACACGGGGCGCGATCCTACCAGCCTCGAACCCCAAGACACCCTCGTTCCTCACACCTTACTCTTACCCTCCTCCTCGCAGGCCGGTCCCGCCTCTCCCTCCCAGCATCGCCGCCACCGTCGCGGCTAGCCGGGTGGGGGGCGGGGGCGGCGAGGGGCCCCTCAAAGGGGAGCTGAGGGCGAGCGCACGTGTAAAACCGCGGTAGTCCGCCGCCGGCCCGGCGCTCGCCCGACCGCAGGCGCGGGCCCACCCGCCAAAGTCCTCCCAGACCCGCGCCGGTCCCCGGGAGGGGCCCCTCGCCGCCCCCGCGGGGGGCCACCAGCCCGATCTCGCGAGGCTGGGCGGGGGAAAGGCGGGGCCGTCCTGCGGCTACAATCCCGCCCCATGCTCCTGTTCGACCTCCTGGGAGCGGCGCTGACTCTCGTCACCGTCGCCACCCTCGGCCTGGGCGGATATCTTCTCGCCCTAGTCCTCCTGCGCGAGGAAGCCGCCAAGAACCCCCTAGCGCTCGCCGTCGCGACCCTCCTCGCCGCGACCGCCGAGGCTGTCGCCATCGGCCTGCTTTTGGGAGCGGCGGGCCTCCTCCGCTTCCCCCTGGCCCTGGCCCTCGAGGTCGGACTCATCCTCCTCCTGCTCGCCCTCGCCCGCCGCGGCGCCGCGGCGGCGACAGGCGCGGGGAGCGGCGGCCTCGGCAACCCCGCACGCCTCCTCGCCGCCCGCACCTGGGCCCAGATCGCCTCCCATCCGGCCCTGTCCATCATCACCCTCCACGCCATCGCCGCCGAGGCCCTGCGCGGGCTCTTCCGGCCGCCCCTGTCCTGGGACAGCCTGATGTACCACCTGCTGCTGACCGGCACCTGGCTCCAGCAGGGCAACCTCGCCCCGGTGTTCGGCGCCTACCCGGTCAACTACTACGGCTTCGTGCCGGCCAACGGCTCGGTCTGGTTCTGGTGGTGGATGGCCCCCTCCCACAGCGAGCTGTACGTCAACCTCGCCTCGCTCCCCCACTGGACCCTGCTCGGGCTCGCGGCCGGCGGCGTGGCCCGCCGGCTGGGCGCCGCGCGGAGCTGGCCGCTCGCCTCGTTCCTCGTCCTGCTCACCCCCACAGTGGTGCGCTTCGCGGCCACCCAGTACGTCGACATCTTCCTGGGCGCCGCCCTCGTCGCGGCGGCCTACTTCGGCCTGCGCTGGCTGCGCGAGCCGCGGGCCGGAGAGGCGGCGCTGGCGGGGATGGGGCTCGGGCTCGCGGCCGGCGCCAAGGTGCTGGGGCTGCCCTATGCGGCGGCGCTCGCCGGCGCTCTCGTACTCGGCGCCCTGGGGCTCGGGGCCTGGCGGCGGCGCCCGGCGCACCTGGCGCTGGCGCTCGTCCTGGCGGTGGCGCTCGGCGGGTACTTCTATCTAAGGAATGTGGCCTGGGGCGCCGGCCCGCTCGCGCTCACTTGCGAGGGGAGCGCCCGCGGCGAGCAGGGAGTCGTGGTGCCGTCCATCCCGCGCGCCAACTCGGTGCTGCAGCTCTGGCGGACGGTGGGGCAAACGCAGCTCCTGGACGCCTTCCTGGGGATCACGCGCCCGCAGTCGGTCGAGCTGGGGGTAGGGCCGCAGGCGCTGGTGCTGCTGGCCGCTGTCCTCGCCCTGCCGTTCGCCGTGGGGCGGGCGCGCCGGCGCGAGGGGCTGGTGGCGGCGAGCCAGGTGGCGGCGGAGCTGGCGTTCTGGCTGACGGTGCCCTTCTCGGCCCAGCTCCACATCTTCGCCAACATCCGTTATCTGATCCCGGGCCTGGCGCTGGCGCTCGCCGGGGGCGCGGCGATCGCGGAGCGCACGCTCTCCGAGCCATGGCGCCGGGGGCTCGCCCTGGCGCTGGCGGTGCAGAGCCTGCTCCAGCTCCACGCCGAGATGCCGCACGGGGTGCGGATCGCGCTCGCGGCGGCGGACCTCGCCGCGGTGGCGCTCGCGCTCTCGCCCTCGCTGCGCGGGCTGGTGGTGCGCCGGGCGCCCCTGGTGGCGGGGCTGGCGGTCGTGCTGGCCGTAGCAGCCGCCCCGGCGCTCGCCCGCTTCCGGGTGGAGGACCGGCCGCGGGCACTCGCCACGGAGTGGACGGCCCACCAGACCTCGGCGCGGCTGTTCGCGGCCGGGTGGGCGTGGCTTGCCCGCTTCGGAGGGAACGGGGCGGTCGCGGTATCGAACGCGCCGGGGAACTACTTCGTCTACCCGGCGATGGGGCCGTACCTGGAGCGGCGGGTGGTATTCGCGAACGTGAACCGGGCGGACCTCGCGAACGCGGCGCAGTACCCGAACTGCGACCCGCGGGTCGACCTCTCGCCCGAGGCCTGGATCGCCAACCTCCGCAAGCACGGCATCCGCTGGGTGCTGCTCGGGAGGTACCCGGAGTTCGACTTCTCCCCCGAGGGGAACTGGGCGGCCGGGCGGCCGGACCTGTTCGCCCTGCGCTACGGGGACCAGACGAACCTGGTCTACGAGCTCTTGCCGGAGCCAGCGGCAAGCCGGTGAGCCTGCTCCGGCGTCGCCGGGCCTCTCCCGGAGCGCGCCCGGAACGACCGGCCTGCGACCGGCGCTTGCGGGCAAGAGTCCGGGCTCGGCCCCGTCAGCTCGCACCTCGCCGATGCGTTACGGGCGGCGCCGGTTCGAGTTATCCATGTCCGACCGAATGAGCCAGCGCCCGTCCGGCCCTTTGCGCAGGGTCAGCGTGAACTTCCCGGCGTCCGGCTTGCCGGCCGTGTCGGTGTACCCGCCGATGATGTACCCCACCCTGCCCTCGGCCGCGTAGGCGATGGCGCGCAGGGACAGCGGCCCCCCCTGGCCGGTGTAGTGCTTCTGGATCGCCGCCCGGCCGCGCACCAGCGGGCTCCCGCTCGACAGCACGAACCCGTCCGCGTCGAACAGCGCTGCCAGCGCCGCCGCGTCCCGTTTCGACCATGCCGCCTCGTAGTCCGTCAGCACGCGCGCCAGCTCCGCGGGCAGGCGCACGGAAGGCTCCGCTGCGGGAGCCTCGGGCTGGCCGGTTGCCGCAGCGGCCACCAGCAAGATCAACATGAAGAGCGGCGTGGCTGTCTTGCGCATGGTTCCTGATCTCCTGGCGCTCCGGAGGCTCCGCTGGCGCCTGCTCGACTCCACATCGAATCTTAGCTTCCCAGGCAATTCAGGCCACTCGCAACAGAGCGGCGATGATACTGAGCACGAGCGTTACGATGAGCCAGGTGACGATGCAACCGGTGTGTCCGCGGATTGCGGCCAGGCTGGCGCTCTGTGACGGCACCGCGGCTAGCGTTGCCGGGCCCTCGTCTAAGCTTGCCAGGCGGTTGTCTAGGCTTGCCAGGCGCTGTCTAGGCTTGCCGGGTGCTGTCTAGGCTTGCCCGCAGCCCGTCAAGGCTTGCCGGACGCGGTCAAGGCTTGCCCGCCGGGCGGCAAGCTTCCTGCGACGCCGTCAAGCCTTATCGGCCAGGCGCAAGCTTCCTACGACGCCGTCAAGCCTTGCCGGCCGCGTGTAAGCCTTGCCAGGGCTTGGCAAGCTTCTCACGGTGCCGTCAAGGCTTGACGGCTGCGAGCGAGCCTTGACGGAGGCATGGCAAGCTTCCCAGACGCTCCAGGAAGCTTACCCGCCGCGCAGGAAGCTAGACCGAGAGCGCCAAGCTTCCCCAGGCCGCCACAAGCTTCTCGCACCGGCCACAAGCTTCTCTGCGTCGCCAGGAGCTTCCCAGGCCCAGCAGGCCCGTGAGGGGAAGCCTGGGAGTGCGGCGCAATCCAAGTCTTGTGCTAGGCGCTCGCCTTGGCACTGGCGCGGCGGGCACGACGGTGATGCAGCCAGGCGGACACGAAGTTGAAGGAGCCACCTAGCACCGCGGCGCAGATCGCGGTACCCAGCGAGGCTCGCCCAGAACGGACGAACACTCCGTAGCCATAGGGGCGAGTGGAATATAGAGCAGCGTCGCCCCCGGAGGCTCCGCCGATGAGCTTATGGCGGCGCGGCCCCGGTCCTACTTCACCCAGACGGTCTTGATGTTGACGAACTCGCGGATCCCGACCTCGCCGAGCTCGCGGCCGTAGCCGCTGCTCTTGATGCCGCCGAAGGGGAGGCGCGGGTCGGACTTGACCATGCCGTTGACGAACACCGATCCGGCCTCGATCGAGCCCGCAAGGTCGACGGCGCGAGCCGGGTCCGCGGTCCACAGGCTCGCCCCGAGCCCGAACCGGGAGCGGTTGGCGAGGTCGATCGCCTCGGCCGTGTCGGCCGCCCGCACCACCGCAGCCACCGGCCCGAAGGTCTCCTCGTCGAAGGCCGCCATGCCCGGCTTCACCCCGGCGAGCACCGTGGGCTCGTAGTAGAAGCCCTCCCCCGGCTGGCGCTTGCCGCCGGTCAGCAGGCGCGCCCCGGCGTCCACTGACCGCCGCACCTGGTCGTCCAGGGCCTCCGCCAGGTCCGCCCGGGCGAGCGGCCCCACCTCGGTCGCGCGGTCCATGGGATCGCCCACCTTGAGCGCCGCCATGGCTGCCGCCATCTCCTCCTCGAAGCGTTCGGCGATCTCCTCGGCCACGATGAAGCGCTTGGCCGCGATGCAGCTCTGGCCGGAGTTGATGGCGCGCGCCTTGGCCGCCTGGCGGGCCGCCTCAACAGGGTCCGCGTCGTCGAGCACGATAAACGGGTCCGAGCCCCCCAGCTCCAGCACGGTCTTCTTGAGGTGCCGGCCGGCCGCGGCCGCCACCTCCATGCCGGCCTTGTCGCTGCCGGTCAGGGTCACCGCCGCAACCGCCGGGTGGGCGATCAGCTCCCCCGTCCGCGACGAGGGCACGAGCAGGGTCGTCATCACCCCCGCGGGGAAGCCCGCCTCGCGGAACACCGCCTCGATCGCGAGCGCCGTGCCGGGCACGTTCGAGGCGTGCTTGAGCAGGGCCACATTGCCCGCCATCAGGGCCGGGGCAGCGAAGCGGAAGAGCTGCCAGTAGGGGAAGTTCCACGGCATCACCGCCAGCACCGGCCCCAGCGGGTCATAGCGCACGAAGCTGCGCGAGGCGTCGGTCGCCACCGTCTCCTCGGCGAGGTACCCCTCGGCGTGCTCGGCGTAGAAGTCGCAGGCCCAGGCGCACTTGTCGACCTCGGCCTCGGAGGCGGCGATGGGCTTGCCCATCTCCTCGGTGGCGAGGCGGGCGAGCCGCTCGCGCTCGTCTCGCAGCACGTCGCCCACCCGGGTCATCAGGGTCGCGCGCTCGGCGAAGGAGAAACTGCGCCAGGAGATGAATGCCTGCTGGGCGGCGGCCAGGCGGTCGATCACCTCGGCCGGGCCGTGCTCGGGATAGTCCTCTAAGGGTTGGCCCGTCGCAGGGTTGATCGATCGCATACGGCTTGATACCGCTTGCAGCGTCGGACGGCCTGATGGCGGAGAGGGAGGGATTCGAACCCTCGGTCCGGGTTTACCCCGGACAACTGCTTAGCAGGCAGCCCTGTTCGGCCACTCCAGCACCTCTCCGTGGGGTCCGGCAGGGAGCCACATTCTAGAGGCCACCCCCCCGGGAGTCAAAAGACCGGAAGTGAGAAGGGATGGCGGCGCGTTTCTATTCCGGCCCGGCACCCCCGGAAAGGGCCCGCCCGGAGGGAGGCCCGATCCCGGAGGACGGCCCCTCCCAGGAGAAACCCCCGGGATAGACTAGGGCCCGCCCGCGAGACCGGGAGGGAGGCAACACATGGGCAAAGAAGCAGGCACTGCCGCAGCCGTCGATCTGGACCAGCTCGCCATCAACACCATCCGCTTCCTGGCCGTGGACATGGTCGAGAAGGCCAAGTCCGGCCATCCCGGGGCGCCGCTCGGCCAGGCGCCGCTCGCCTACCTGCTGTGGAGCAAGTACCTGCGCCACGACCCGCAGGACCCCGACTGGCCCAACCGCGACCGCTTCGTGCTCTCCTGCGGCCACGCCTCGGCCCTGCTCTACGCCCTGCTCCACCTGTTCGGCTACGGCTTGCCCATGGAGGAGCTCCAGCGCTTCCGGCAGCTCGGCTCGAAGACTCCGGGGCACCCGGAGCACGAGCTGACCCGGGGCGTCGAGACCACCACCGGCCCCCTCGGCCAGGGGCTCGGCAACTCGGTCGGCATGGCGATCTCCGAGCGCCTCGCCGCCGCCCGCTTCAATCGCGACGGCTTCCCCCTCTTCGACCACCGCACCTGGGTGATCGCGAGCGACGGCGACATGATGGAAGGGGTCGCCTCAGAGGCCTCCTCGCTCGCCGGGCACCAGCGGCTGGGCAAGCTGACCGTCTTCTACGACGACAACGAGGTCACGATCGACGGCTCGACCTCGCTCGCCTTCTCCGAGGACGTCTACAAGCGCTACGCGGCCTACGGCTGGCACGTGCAGAAGGTCGAGGATGGCAACGACCTTGAGGCGATCGAGAAGGCGATCGAGGCCGCCATCGCCGAGACCGGCCGGCCGTCGTTCATCGGCGTGCGCACGACGATCGGCTACGGCAGCCCCCAGGCCGGCACCGCCGAGGTCCACGGCTCGCCCCTGGGCCCGGAGGCGACGAAGGAGACCAAGCGCAAGCTCGGCTGGCCGGAGGAGCCGGCCTTCTTCGTGCCGGAGGAGGCGGGGGCGGCCTTCGAGGAGGCCAAGAAGCGGGGCGCGCGGGACAACGCCGAGTGGCGGGAGCTGTTCCGGCGCTACGGCGAGGCCCACCCGGAGGAGGCGGCCGACTTGAAGCGCCGCTGGGCGGGCGAGCTACCCCCGGGCTGGGAAGAGGCGGTCCCGGCCTTCGCCCCCACCGAGCCCGCGATGGCGACCCGCGCCGCCTCGGGCAAGGTGATCAACGCGCTCGCCCCCAAGCTCCCGCAGCTCCTGGGCGGCTCGGCGGACCTGGCCCCGTCGAACAACACCCTGGTCAAGGGCGCCGCGAACTTCCAGGCCGGAGACCCCGGCGGTCGCAACTTCCACTTCGGGGTGCGCGAGCACGCCATGGGGGCGATCCTGAACGGCATGGCGCTGTCCAAGCTGTGGATCCCCTACGGCGGCACGTTCCTCATCTTCTCGGACTACATGCGGCCGCCCATCCGCCTGGCCAGCCTGATGAAGCTCGGCGTGGTCTACGTCTTCACCCACGACTCGATCTTCCTGGGCGAGGACGGCCCCACCCATCAGCCGATCGGCGAGCTCGCCTCGCTGCGCGCGATCCCGGGAATGACGGTGCTGCGCCCGGCCGACGCCTGCGAGACGGCTGAGGCCTGGCGGGTGGTGATCGGCCACCGCCACGGCCCGGTCGCCCTGGCGCTGACGCGGCAGAACCTGCCGGTGCTCGAAGAGACCGCGCGTCTCGCCCGCGAGGGAGTGCCGCGCGGTGCCTACGTGCTCTCGGACCCGGAGGGAGGCGCGCCGGAGGTGATCCTGATCGGCACCGGCTCGGAGACGCCGCTCTGCGTCGAGGCCGGCAAGCAGCTCCGGGACAAGGGGATCGCGGCGCGGGTCGTCAGCATGCCCTCCTGGGAGCTGTTCGACCAGCAGCCGGAGGAGTACCGCCGCTCGGTCCTGCCGCCTCAGGTGAAGAAGCGCCTCGCAGTCGAGGCCGCGGCGCCCTTCGGTTGGCACAAGTACGTGGGAATCGAGGGCGAGATCCACGGCATCGAGCGCTTCGGCGCCTCGGCCCCGGCCAAGGCGCTGGCGCCGGAGTTCGGGTTCGTGCCGGAGAAGGTCGTCGAACGGGTCGAGCGCATGCTCGGGAGGAAGGGATAGGGATGAAGACGCTGAAGAGCTACGTCGGCGGCCGCTGGCACGAGGCTAAATCCGGGTTCGTCCCCCTGGTCGACCCCTCGACCGAGGAGCCTGTTGCCCAGGCGTCGAGCGAGGGGATCGACTTCGGCGAGGTCCTCGCCTGGGCGAACGACAAGGGCGGGCCAGCCCTGCGGGCGATGACCTTCGCCGAGCGAGGCAAGCTCCTCAAGGCCATGTCGCAGGCTCTCCGCGAGAAGCGCGACGAGCTGCTCGAGCTGTCGCGGATCAACAACGGCACAACCAAGGGGGACGGCGCATTCGACGTGGTGGGAGGGAGCGGCACGCTCGCCTACTACGCGGGCCTGGGTGAGCAGCTGGGCGACCGGCGGGCGCTCGCCGAGGGAGAGGGGGTCTCACTAGGCCGCTCGGACGCCTTCTGGGGCCGCCACCTGCTGGTGCCCCGCCACGGGGTCGCCGTGCACATCAACGCCTTCAACTTCCCCGTCTGGGGGTTCGCAGAGAAGGCCGCCTGCGCCCTGCTCGCCGGCATGCCGGTCGTCACCAAGCCGGCCACGGCCACGGCGCTCGCCGCCGCGCGGGCGGTCGAGATCGTGCTGGCGGCAGGGATCCTCCCCGAAGGAGCCCTCCAGCTCATCGTGGGCTCCACGGGCGACCTGCTCGACCGGCTGGGCCCCCAGGACGTGCTCGCCTTCACCGGCTCGGCCGATACCGCCCTCTCGCTGAAGAGCCGGGGTAACCTCCTAGCCGCCTGCACCCGCACCAACGTCGAGGCCGACAGCCTGAACGCCGCCGTCCTGGGGCCGGACGTGGTCGCGGGCTCGCCCACCCTGGAGCTGTTCCTCAAGGACGTGGTGCGAGAGATGACCCAGAAGACCGGCCAGAAGTGCACGGCCGTGCGCCGGGTGCTAGCCCCGCGGGAGTCGGTCGCGGCCGTCGAGGAGGCACTGGCCGGGCGGCTGTCCCAGGTGGTGACCGGCAACCCCGCGGATCCGTCCGTGACCATGGGCCCCCTCGCCACCGCCCAGCAACTCGAAGACGCCGAGCGAGGAGTGGCCGAGCTCCGTGAATCCGCGCGCCTGCTCGCCGGCACGGGCAAGCGCTCCGACGGAGTAGGAAGCCCCGCCGGCAAGGGCTTCTTCTTCCCTCCCACCCTCCTGCGAGCCGACGACCCCTTAGCGGCCAACGCCGTGCACCGCCGGGAGGTCTTCGGACCGGTCGCTACCGTCCTTCCCTACGACGGAGCCCCCGAGAGCGCCGCCGACCTCGTGGCCCTGGGAGGAGGCATGCTGGTGACCTCCCTCTACACCGACGACGCCGACTGGGTCGGCCGCTTCCTCGCGCGGGGAGGCAGCGCCGCCGGCCGGGTCTACCTAGGCTCCCAGGGCTCCGCCCCCGAAGCCCCCGGCTCCGGCATCGCCCTCCCCCAGACCCTCCATGGCGGCCCCGGCCGCGCCGGAGGCGGCGAGGAGCTGGGCGGCCTGGTGGGAGTCACCCTCTACATGCAGCGCCTCGCCCTCCAGGGCAGCCGCGAGATGGTCGACCAGCTCGCCGGGGCACAGCAGGCCGGGTAAGGGTCCGTCTCGGAGCTCCACAGCCGGTGCCGAGCCGGGCCGAGCGGCGGCGCCCGACCCGGAGGTGACGGAGTCGGAGCGTTACGGTCCGCTGCTGCGATTCCACCCATGTTGTGGAGATGAGGACCGTGGCGGTCCTCGACGATCGACAGCACCGATCCCCGAAGGGGACGCGACTCTCCGGCACCGGAGGGCGGGTCGCCGCCGCTCGGCCCGCGCGAGCCACTTCCGCCCGCTCCCGCCCGCGAGTCGCTCCCGCCCCCTCCGCGAGTCGCGCCCGTCGCTTGATCCCTGGATCCTTTTGAGCTGCCGCCTTGCGCCGCGGACTAGATCCTTCTTGACCCGCCCGCCTGGAAGCGATTACATTTCCTTCCTGTAACCGCTTCCAGCGCGGGCTCGCACCCCGCGCCACCGGGAGCCCCGAGGCCTCTATGGGAGCCGGAGCCGTCTCCATCTACGAGGTCGCCCGCATCGCCGGGGTGTCGGTCGCCACGGTGTCGCGGGTGCTCAACGGCAAGGGGCCGGTACGGGAGGACACCTCCCGCCGCGTCCTGTCGGCGATCGAGAGCCTCGGCTACGTCCCCCACAGTGCCGCCCGCAGCCTCTCCACCCGCCGCACGATGAACATCGGCGTCCTGCTGCCGGACGTCCACGGCGAGTTCTTCTCCGAGATCGTCCGCGGTATTGACCTGTCAGCCCGCGCCGCCGGCTACCACGTCCTGGTCTCCGGCTCCCACAGCGACCTCGAAGAGACCGCGGCCGTCCTCCAGGCCCTCCACGGGCGCACCGACGGCCTCATCCTGATGACCCCGGGCATGGGCGCCGAGTGGCTCGACCGCCACCTGCCTCGCCGCCTCCCGGCCGTGCTCCTGAACCACTCCCGGCCCGGCGGCGCGCACGACTCGATCGAGATCGACAACCGGCGCGGGGCGCAGCTTGCGGTCGAGCACCTGCTCGCCCTCGGGCACCGCCGGATCGCCATGCTCTGCGGCCCGCTCGACAACCACGACGCGGCCGAGCGCCTGGCCAGCTACCGCGAGGCGCTCGCCGCCAAAGGGCTTTCCCCCGACCCCACCCTGGAGCTGCCGGGCGACTTCGGCGAGGAGTCCGGCTTCGCGGCCGGCCGCGCCCTCGCCCGCCTCACCCCCCGCCCCACCGCCATCTTCGCCGCCAACGACGCCATGGCCATCGGGTGCCTGGCGGCACTGCGCGAGCAGGGGCTCGCCATCCCCGGCGACCTCTCGCTGGTGGGTTTCGACGACATCCCGATCGCGCGCTACCTGACCCCAGCGCTGACCACCGTGAGCGTGGCCATCGCGCGCCTCGGCGGCCTCGCCATGGAGCGGCTCCTCGCGGTGATCGCCTCCGGCGACTCCGCCCCGGAGCAGCCCCCCCGCCACGAGGTGGTCACTCCCACGCTGGCGCTGCGGGCCTCGACGGCCGCGCCCGCCGGGCCGGCCGCCTCCCCCGGATCCAAAACCCCACGGAGGGTAGAACGATGAGACAGCGGTCCTCTCCCCAGGCCTTCATCGCCCTCGCGGCCCTCGCCCTCCTGCTCGCCCTGCTGCCGGCCGGGCGGGCGGCGGCGCAGACCAACACCTCCTCGATCCGCGGGGTGGTGCGCGACTCGACCGGGCCGGTCGGCAACGCCCAGGTCGAGGCGGTCGACACCCAGAGCGGCTTCCGCTACACCGCCACCACGGGGGCGGACGGCAGCTTCTCTCTCCCCGGCCTCAAACCCGGCACCTACTCGCTCAAGGTCTCCTCCGAGGTCTACAAGGAGGAGGGGCGCACGGTCCAGGTGCTGATCGGGCAGGACGTGACCGCCGACTTCGTGCTGACCCCGGGCGAGATGTTCACCGAGAACGTCACCGTGGTGGGGGACCAGGTCAACCTTCTGGTGGAGACTCGCACCTCCGAGGTGGCGACCAACGTCACCACCCAGCAGATCGAGAACCTCCCCCAGAACCGCCGCAACTTCCTCGGCTTCGCAGCGCTCGCCCCCGGCGTGCGCTTCACCGACGACCAGGACGAGGCCGGGCAGAAGTTCCGCTCCGGCGGCGGCGACGCGCGGCAGGTCAACGTCTTCATCGACGGGCTCTCGTACAAGAACGACGTGCTGCAGGGCGGCGCCTTCATGCAGGACTCAAGCCGCGGCAACCCCTTCCCCCAGAACGCCGTCCAGGAGTTCCGGGTGCTCACCCAGAACTACAAGGCCGAGTACGAGAAGGCGGCCTCGGCGGTGATCACGGCGGTGACCAAGTCGGGCGGCAACAAGTTGCACGGCGACGCCTTCTTCCTCTACCAGAACAAGGACCTGGTCACCCAGGACGACTTCTCGGTCGCCCGCGGCGAGAAGAAGGCCGACTACAAGCGCAACCAGTCCGGCCTCGCGATCGGCGGCCCCATCGTCCACGACCGGCTGCATTACTTCGTCTCCTACGAGGGCAACGATCAGGAGCGTAACGCCACGGTCTTCCGCGGCCCCGGCTTCCCCTTTGCCCCCGCCAACGTGCAGCAGTACCTGTCGCAGTTCGAGACCGGGGTGCTGACCTCGCCCATCGACTCCAAGCTCTACTTCGGCAAGCTCTCCTGGCAGCCGGCCGGGGGCCAGAGCCTGGACGTGAGCTACAACCGGCGCGACGAGGAGGAGATCCGCGGCTTTGGCACCCAGCGCACCCGTGACGGGGCCGAGCAGTTCAACGTCGCGACCGATGCCCTGGTCGGCAAGCACCAGTGGGTGTTCGGCAACACGCTCAACGAGGGCTACGCCACCTACCAGAAGCTGCGCTGGAACCCCGGGGCGCTCACCCCCACGACCCCGCACCAGAACTTCATCACTCTTCTCGACGTGGGTGGCAAGGACGCCTCGCAGGACTTCAAGCAAGACCGCTACGGCCTGCGCGACGACCTGTCCTACTCCTGGTCGTGGCGGGGCGAGCACGCGCTCAAGGGAGGCGTGGGCTACAACCATGCCAACTATGACGTCACCAAGCGGCTGTTCGACAACCCGCTGTTCGAGTTCCGCTCGGACGAGGGGTGGCAGTTCCCCTTCCAGGCGCGCCTGGGGTTCGGCGACCCGGGCTTGAAGTTCAGCAACGACCAGGTGGGTCTCTATCTGCAGGACGACTGGCAGGCGACCGCCGGCCTGACGTTCAACGTGGGTGTGCGGTGGGACTACGAGTCGAACATGATCAACAACGACTTCCGCACGCCGCCGCAGGTGGTCGCGGCGCTCGAGAGCGCCTGCCGCACCTACGGCCAGCCGGTGGGCGGGCAGACGACCTGGTGCCTGCGGGACTTCCTCGATCTTTCCCGCTACACGACCGACGGCAACGACCGCCCGGCGTACTACGGCATGGTCCAGCCACGGCTCGGCTTCGCCTGGGACGTGCTTCGCGACGGCAAGACCGTGGTCTTCGGCGGCTGGGGCAAGTACTACGACCGCGTCGTCTTGAACGACATCTTCGACGAGCAGTACCGGCAGACCTGGGGGATCTACAGCTTCTGCTTCTCGGTCGACGGCCGGCCGGCGCCCAACTGCTCGGTGCCGGCGATCGCCTGGCGGCCGGAGTACCTGAGCGCCGCGGGCCTGCGCGGGCTGATCGACAGCGGCATCGCGGCCGGGCCGGAGGTCTGGCTGGTCGCCAACGACTTGAAGCCTCCGCGCTCGGACCAGTGGAGCCTGGGGGTGCGGCGGCAGCTCGGCAAGTGGCTGGGCTCGCTCTCCTACGCCAACGTGCGCGGCTTCAACGGCCTCTCCTACTTCTTCGGCGACCTGCCCCCGGGCACGGCCTTCGGCGACCGCTTCGGTGGCAACGTGACGGTGCCGGGGTATGCCCGCGTGTTCATCACCTCGACGGCGCGGCGCTGGTGGTACGACGGCGTTTTCCTCACCCTCGACAAGCCGTTCCTGGCCGGCTCGCGCTGGGGCATGAACGTGGCCTACACCTACACCAAGGCCTACCAGAACGGCACCGACAACACCGGCGAGGGGATCAGCTTCGGCGCCTTCGACTACCTCAACTCGGCCGGCTTCTACAAGTTCCCCGGCAACAACGACGAGCGCCACCGCCTGGTGGTCAGCGGAACCCTGGCGCTGCCCGCGAGCTTCCAGCTCTCCTCGCTGATCACGCTCGGCTCGGGCGTGCCGTTCACCATCTTCGACGACTCGACGGCGCCGTTCACCGTGCGCTGGAACGAGGGGCGGCCGGAGAAGGGAGACTTCATCATCCCCAACGCCTTCGCCTACCGCAGCGTCGACCTGCGCCTGGAGTGGGACGCCCCGCCGGTGCGCGACGTGCGGGTGGGGCTGATCGGCGAGGCGTTCAATGTCTTCAACTTCGACAACGGGGGCTGCTTCGAGAGCAGCAAGCCGCGCCTGCCGGCGGTCAACCCCCGCTTCGCCGAGCCGAACTGCCAGATCAACACCCGGCGCCTCCAGGCCGGGGCGCGGGTGAGATTCTGAGCTGATGACAGGCCGCCGCACCGGGCCGGACGGGGGTGCGCGCCGGGAGGGCTCAGGTCCTCCCCAGCGCGCACTCGGTGCGCTCGGTCATGGGCTGCCGCCGCTCTTCCTGCTCTTCTGTCTCGTGGGCTGCGCGCCGGCCCGGACGCAGCCCACGGCCGTTCCCGGAGACGCCGATCCCGCCCACCCCGCTGACACTGCCGGAGCTGCCGGCCGCCAGGACGACGCGTTCCTGGACGAGGTCGAGCGCCGCACCTTCCAGTACTTCTGGGACCTCGCGACCCCCCAGGGTCTCGTGCCCGACCGCTGGCCCACCCGCTCGTTCGTCTCGGTCTCGGCCACCGGCTTCGGCCTCACCGCCTACCCGATCGGAGCCGAGCGCGGCTGGATCACCCGCAAGCAGGCGCGCGAGCGGGTGCTTCTGACCCTGCGCTTCCTATGGGAGGCGCCGCAGGGACCGCAAGCCTCGGGCGTCATCGGGTATCGCGGGTTCTTCTACCACTTCCTCGACCCCGCGACCGGCCACCGCTTCGAGAAGGTGGAGCTGTCGACCATCGACACCGCCCTGCTGCTCGGCGGCGTGCTGTTCTGCCAGGGCTACTTCGACCGCGACGACCCGGGCGAGCGGGAGATTCGCGAGCTGGCCGAGTCGATCTACCGCCGCGTCGAGTGGACGTGGGCGCAGCCGCTGCCGCCGGCGGTGTCGCACGGCTGGCACCCGGAGAGCGGGTTCATCCCGTCGGACTGGCGGGGCTACAACGAGGCCATGCTGCTCTACCTGCTCGCCCTGGGCTCGCCCACGTACCCGGTCGCGCCCGCGGCCTGGGAGGAGTGGACGAGCCGCTACAAGTTCGCCGAGTTCCAGGGGCAGGAATATCTCGCCTTCGCGCCGCTCTTCGGCCACCAGTACAGCCACGTCTGGGTGGACTTCCGGGGCATCCGCGACGCCTACATGCGGGATAAGGGGCTCGACTACTTCGAGAACTCGCGCCGGGCCGTGCTGGCGCAGCGGGCGTGGGCGATCGCCAACCCGCGCGGCTGGAAGGGGCTGGGGCCCGATGTCTGGGGAGTCTCCGCCTGCGACGGGCCGGCCGACGTGGAGCTGCCCGTGGGCGGCGAAAAACGGCGGTTCTGGACCTATGCCGGGCGCGGCGTGGGGATCGACTTCGAGATCGACGACGGCACGATCGCGCCGACCGCCGCGGGGGGCTCGGTCGCCTTCGCGCCCGAGGTAGCGATCCCGGCCCTGCGGGCGATGCGCGAGCGCTACGGTGCCAACCTCTACGGCAACTACGGCTTCCGCGACGCCTTCAACCCCACCTTCGACTTCGACGTGCCGGTGCACCATGGCCGGGTCATGCCGGGCGCCGGCTGGTTCGACACCGACTACCTGGGCATCGACCAAGGACCGATCGTGGCGATGATCGAGAACCATCGCTCCGGGATCGTCTGGCGCGTGATGCGAGGCAACCCGCACCTGCGCCGCGGCCTCGATCGCGCGGGCTTCACGGGCGGATGGCTCGCGGCCCCGGGGCCCTGAGCGCGAAAGACGCCATGCGTCGCGAAGAAGTTGCCGTGCGTCGCGTGCTCCCCGGCCTCGCGCTCGCCGCTCTTCAGGAATCCGGCGAAGCTCCGCCGCGAACCGCCACGGCACCTCCCCATGTCATCCCGAGCGTAGAGAGGGATCTGGGCGGGGGCACCTCGCTCCGCGCTCGCCTCGGCCGCTGGGGAGCTCTCCTTCTCTTCGCCGCACTCCTCGCCTGTGGCCGCTCCGAGGCCGGGGGGCGCGCCACCGTGCGCTTCTGGGCCTTCGGGCGCGAGGGCGAGGAGGTGCGCAAGCTGGTGCCGGAGTTCGAGCGGCGCCACCCGGAGATCCGGGTGGTGGTGCAGCAGATCCCGTGGACGGCGGCGCACGAGAAGCTGCTGACCGCCTACGTCGGCAACGCCGTCCCTGACGCCGCGCAGATCGGCAACACCTGGATCCCGGAGCTGGTGGCCCTGCGCGCCCTCGCCCCGCTCGACGCGCGGCTGGCGCGGGAAGGAGGCGGCGGCGCGGCGGTCCAGGCCGACTCCTTCCCCGGCATCTGGGACTCCAACGTGGTCGACGGAGCGACCTGGGGCCTGCCCTGGTACGTGGACACGCGCCTTCTGTTCTACCGCACGGACCTGGTCGCCGAGGCCGGAGGCCCGTGGCCGCCGCGGAGCTGGCGAGAGTGGCGCGAGACCATGGTGCGCATCAAGCGGCGTGGCGGCCCCGGGCGCTTCGCCATCCTCCTGCCCGTCGACGAGTGGACCCAGCCGGTCATCCTGGGGCTCCAGAACGGCGCCGGCCTGCTCGACGCGGGCGGCCGGCACGGCGCCTTCCGCGACCCGCGCTTTCGCCGCGCCATGGCCTTCTACCTCGACCTCTACCGCTCGGGGCTGGCGCCACCGCTCGACCAGGCGGGACTCGCCAACCTCTACCAGCAGTTCGCTGAAGGGTACTTCGCCATGGTGATCACCGGCCCGTGGAACCTCGGCGAGTTCCGCAACCGGCTGCCACCCGAAATGCAGGAGCGCTGGGCGACCGCGCCGCTGCCGCCACCCGAGGCGGGGCTCGGCTACCCGGGCGCCTCGCTCGCCGGGGGCGCGAGCCTCGCCCTGTTCCGCGGCGCGCGCGAGCCGGAGGCGGCCTGGACGTGGATCCGCTTTCTTGCCGAGCCGGCGCAGCAGGCGCGCTTCTATAAGCTGTCGGGGGACCTGCCGGCGAGCCGCTCGGCCTGGCAGCTCGCCGGGCTCGCCCAGGATCCCAAGGCGGCGCCGTTCCTCGTCCAGCTCCAGCGCACCGCGGCGCTCCCCAAGGTGCCGGAGTGCGAGCAGATCGCCCAGCGGGTGGCCGAGGCCGCCGAGCAGGTGATCCGCGGCGCCCGCGGGCTCGATGCGGCCCTCGCCGCTCTCGACGCCGACGTCAACCGGATCCTGGAGAAGCGCCGGTGGCTGCTCGACCGGGAGGCCGGGCAGGCGACGAAGCATGGTGCTCGTCAACCGCCCGCAAGCGACCGATCGGTAACCGGCCGGCCGCCACGGCTCGCGAGCTTCGATACGCAGCCTGAAGAGGTCGCGGAGGGTGGCCCCGGAGCCAGGCGATGAGCGCCGCGGACGGTGTCGAGGCAGGGGGCAGCCGGGCCGAGGCGCGGGCCGCCTGGATGCTGCTCTCCCCGGCGCTCGCCGCCATCGGCGTCTTCTTCGCCCTGCCGCTCGCCGCCGCGCTGGTGCTATCGCTGACCGACTTCGATATCTATGCCATCGCCGACCTCGGCAACGTGCGCTTCGTGGGCCTTGCGAACTACACGCGCCTCCTCGCCGACCCGCTGTTCTGGACCGTGCTGCGCAACACCCTGGTGTTCGTCGGGCTCGGGGTGCCGCTTACCATTGCGGTCTCGCTCGGCGGCGCGCTGCTCGTAGACTCCCGGCGTGCCCTCCTGCCGGGCTTTTTCCGCACGGTCTTCTTCGCCCCGGTGGTCACCACGCTGGTCGCGGTCGCGGTCGTCTGGCGCGCGCTTTACCATCCCCGCTACGGCCTGATCGACCTGGCGCTCGGCGCCTTGGGCCTGCCCGCAATCGACTGGCTGGGCAACCCGCGCTGGGCCATGGTCGCGATCACATTGCTGTCCGTCTGGCGCTCCTTCGGCTACGGCCTGGTGATCTTCGTCGCCGGCCTGCAGACTATCCCGGAGAGCCTCTACGAGGCGGCCGCTCTCGAGGGCGCGGGCCCGTGGCGGCGGTTCCGCTCGATCACCCTGCCGCTGCTCACGCCGACCACCCTGTTCGTGGGGGTGATCACGACCGTCGGCTTTTTCCAGATCTTCGCCGAGCCCTACGTGATGACCCGCGGCGGCCCGCTCAACGCCACCACCTCGATCGCCCTCCTGATGTACCAGCAGGGCTTCCGCTGGTGGAACATGGGCCGCGCCGCGGCCATCGCCTTCGTGCTGTTCGCGCTCATCCTCGCGGTGACCGGCGCGCAGGCGGCCCTGCGCCGCAAGGACCGGCAGGGGAGGGAGCGATGAGGCGACGGCTCGAAACTCTCGCCGTCAACGGGGCGCTCGTGCTGCTGGCGCTGCTCACCGCGGCGCCGCTGCTCTGGATGCTTTCGGCGTCGCTGATGGAGACCGGCGAGGCCACGAGCCTGCCGCCGCGCCTGGTGCCGGCCACGCCCACCTGGGAGCACTACGCGACCCTGTTCGACCGCCTCGACCTCGGGCGGGCCTTCGCCAACACGCTTTTCCTGGCCTCGGCGATCACGGCGATCTCGCTCTTGTGCAACTCGATGGCTGGCTATGCCTTCGCCAAGCTGCGCTTCCACGGCCGCTCGCGGCTGTTCGCGCTCCTGCTCGCGACCCTGATCGTGCCGCCCCAGGTGGGCATGCTGCCGCTCTTTCTGGAAGTGCGCGCGCTCGGGCTCGTCAACTCCTTCGGCGGCGTCATCGTCGCCGGAATCGCCACGGTCTTCGGCATCTTCCTGGTGCGGCAGTTCGCGCTCTCGATCCCCAACGAGTTGCTCGACGCGGCGCGCATCGACGGGGCCTCCGAGCTACGCATCTACTGGAGCGTCGTGCTGCCGCTGCTGCGGCCGATCCTCGTCACCTTGGGGGCGTTCACCTTCCTCTCCGCCTGGAACGACTTCATGTGGCCCCTGATCGTGCTCACCGACGAGAGCAAGCACACGCTCCCGGTGGCGCTCGCCAACCTCTCGGGCGAGCACGTGCAGGACACCGAGCTGATGATGGCCGGGGCCGTGGTGACCGTGCTACCCGGCCTGCTGCTCTTCCTCGCCGTGCAGCGCTATTACGTGCAGGGAATCCTGATGGGAAGCGTCAAGGAATGAGGTACGGCCGGCCGCTCGCGGTGCCGGTAGTTGTAACGATGCTCGGGCTGCTAGGAGCAGCGTGGAGTGGGCAGGGCAGAGAGCCTGGCAGCACGGGTGCGGGTTCTGGCGGCTCGATCGCGGAGCTAGTCCGCCCCATCCTAGCGCGGGCTCCCGCAACCCAAGCGTGGCAGACCTGTCATCCCGAGCGAGAGCGAGGGATCTGGGGGCTGGGCGGCCTCTCCACCGCCCAGATCCCTCGCTGCGCTCGGGATGACAGGGCGAACCGTCGCGTTTCCGCGCGCTACACGGAGACGAAGCCAGAGAGGGACCTGCGTGGAGCAAGCCCGAACCACGCGGCAGCGGCGCCCGCAAGCGCGGGTACCGCGATCGCGACCGACCTGCTCGACGCAGCCGCCTGGGAGGCCGCGCCGGCCGAGGGAGTCGAGCTGCACCTCGCGGCCGACCGCGACGCCGAGGGGAAACCCGCGCTGCGGCTCGACTACGACTTCCGCGGCCGCGGCGGCTGGGCCGCGGCGCGCAGGCGCCTCGCGCTCGACCTGCCGACGGACTACGAGCTGCGCTTCTCTGTGCGGGCGGAAGGGCCGCCGAACCGCCTGGAGATCAAGCTGGTCGATCCCACGGGCGAGAACGTCTGGTGGCACGTGCGGCCCGAGGCGGCCTGGGCCGAGGCGTGGACGCCCGTGCGCATCAAGAAACGGCAGATCGCGTTCGCCTGGGGCCCGGCGGGAGGCGGCGAGCTGCGCCATACCGGCGCCCTGGAATTCGCGGTGACCGCCGGCAGCGGCGGGCGCGGCTCCGTATGGATCGCCGGGCTAGCGCTGGTGCCACGGGCCCCGGTAGCGGAGCCGGCCGGTTCGCCCCGCGCGAGGGCCAGCTCCGAAGAGCAGGGCCATCCGGCCGCCCTCGCCGTCGACGGCGATCCGGCCACCGCCTGGCGCACAGCAGAGCCACAAGCCGAGCTGACCGTCGACCTCGGCGCCCCGCGCGAGCTGGGCGGCTTTACGCTCTTCTGGGAAGCAGGCCGCATCCCGCGCCGCTTTCGCGTCGATCTCTCCGAGGACGGCGCGGTCTGGATCCCAGGGCGCGAAGTCCGCCGGGGAGGCGCCGCGCGTAGCGATCTGCTGCTCACCGAGTCCGAGGCCCGCTTCCTTCGCCTGCGCCTCGGAGAGGAGGCGGGGGAAGGAGAATCGATCTGGGGTCTCGCCGAGCTGGTCGTGCGCCCGCTCGCCTGGGGCGCCTCTCCGAATGCGTTCTTCGAGGAGCTGGCGCGCGAGGCGCCCCGCGGCGCCTACCCGCGCGGGTTCTCGGGCGAGCAGAGCTACTGGACGGTCGTGGGCGCCGACGGCGATCCTGACGAAGCGCTCTTCTCCGAGGACGGCGCTTTAGAAGTAGGCGAGCGCGGGTTCTCCCTTGAGCCCTTTGTGCAGCTCGGCGGCAAGCTCTGGACCTGGGCCGACGTCACCGCCGGGCAGTCGCTCGCCGACGGCGACCTGCCGATCCCTACCGTGACCTGGCCTCTGCAGGGAGCGCGGCTGGAGATCACGGCGCTCGCCGCCAGCGAGTCCGGACGCTCGGCGCTGCTCGCGCGCTACCGGCTGCGCAACAGTTCCGGGAAGAAGCTGCGCGGGCGGCTGTTCGTGGCCGCACGGCCGTTTCAGGTCAACCCGCCCCAGCAGTTCCTCAACGTGGCCGGCGGGGTCGCGCCGCTGGGGACGCTTTCATGCGGTGGATCAGCGCCGTCGACCGCCCCCGCCCGACGTTCGCGAGATCGAGCCGCTGGGGGAGTGCTACCGGGAGTGGAGGCTCCGGCGCTGTTCGTCGCGGATGTGCCGCGCGTCTGGGCCGAGCCGGCGCCCACGGCCTGCGGAGCCATGGCCTTCGACGAGGGCCCCCTCCGCGAGGTACTCGCCGCTGGCGGCGTGCCGGCCTCAGCGGCGGTCGACGACGACTTCGGCTATGCGACGGCGGTCCTTGCCTGGGACTTCGACCTGCCTGCGGAGAAATCGCTGGAGGTGATCCTCGGCGCTCCCTTCGCCAAGGAGATGCAGGAGGCGACAGCGACCGACATAGCCGGTGGTCCGGGCCGCTTCGCCGTCCTGCTGGAGCAGACCCGCCGCCGCTGGCGCCAGACGCTCGACGGTGTCGGCCTCGATCTGCCTCCCGCGGCGGCGCCTCTCGCCCGTACCCTGCGGACGAGCCTCGCCTACATCCTCATCCACCGCGACGGCCCGGCCCTCCAGCCCGGCTCGCGCGCCTACGCGCGCTCCTGGATCCGCGACGGTGCGCTCACCGGTTCCGCCCTGCTGCGCCTCGGCCGGCCGGCTCCGGCGCGCGAGTTTGCGGAGTGGTTCGCGGGCTTCCAGTACCCGGACGGCAAGGTCCCCTGCTGCGTGGACCGGCGAGGCGCCGACCCCGTGCCCGAGCACGACAGCCACGGCGAGCTGGTGCACCTGATCGCCGAGGTCTTCCGCTACACCCACGACCGCGCCTGGGCCGAGCGGCTTTTCCCGCACGTCGAGAAGGCCGTGGACCACATCGAAACCCTGCGGCAGACGCGGCGCACCGCCGAGTATCGCGAGGGCGACAAGCGGGCCTACTTCGGCCTGCTGCCCGAGTCGATCAGCCACGAGGGCTACTCCGCCAAGCCCGTGCACTCCTACTGGGACGACCTCTTCGCCTACCACGGCCTGGCCGACGCGGCGGAGCTCGCCGCCGCCCTCGGCCGCACCGACCTCGCTTCCCGCTGGGCCGCGCGTCGCGACGAGTTCCGCCGGGACCTCCTGGCCTCGCTGGCCCTCGTGATGTCGAGCCGGAAGATCGACTACCTGCCGGGCAGCGCCGACCTCGCCGACTTCGATTCCACCTCGACCACCATCGCCCTCGATCCGGCGGCCCTCGACCCCTACCTCCCACGCCAGGCCTTGACCGCCACCTTCGAGCGCTTCTACCGCGAATTCGCCGCCCGGCGCGACGGCATCAGTGCCTGGGACATCTTCACCCCCTACGAGGTCCGCCACGTCGGCGCCTTCGTCCGCCTCGGCTGGAAATCCCGCGCCCACGAGCTGCTGGCCTTCTACCTCGGCCAGCGCCGGCCCGCCGCCTGGAACCAGTGGTCCGAGGCCGTGAGGCGCGACCCGCGGGCACCCGGCTTCCTCGGTGATCTCCCTCACGGCTGGGTTGCCTCCGACTTCATCCGCTCCACCCTCGACCTCTTCGCCTACGAGCGCCGGGACGAAGGCTCTCTCGTGCTCGCAGCCGGAATCCCGGAAGCCTGGCTCGCTCGTCCCCAGGGCATCGCCATCCGCAACCTCGCAACCCCTTGGGGCCCGCTCTCCTACCGCCTGGCGCGCCGCGGCAACGGCGTGCGCTACACCCTGCCGGCAGAAACCGCCGTCCCGCCCGGCGGCCTGATCCTCACCTGGCCCCTCGCCGGTCGCCCCGGAAGCGCCCGCGCGGACGGCCACTCGCTGCCGCTCGCTGCCGATGGAACTGTCGTCGTCCGCCGTGCGGGAATCGACGTCGACCTGCAGCCGGAGAGGGTTGGATCCTCCTCTCAGCACCCGCCTGTCATCCCGAGCGTGAGCGAGGGATCTGGGCGGAAGGGAGGCCGCCCATCCCATGCGGTCTCGTCCCGCCTCCTTTTTTTCTAGGGGAGATGCCATGACGCAGCCGAGCCCGCAGTCGCTGCCAAAAGGGCGCTACGGCCACTTCTCGGACGACGGCACCGAGTACGTCATCACCGACCCGCGGCCGCCGCGCCCCTGGATCAACGTCATCGCCAACCCGCGCGTGGGCCTCGCGGTCTCGCAGACCGGCAGCGGCTTTTCCTGGATCGACAACTCCCAGCTCGGCATCCTCGTGCGCTGGCGGCAGGACCTCGCCCACGACAGCTCCGGCCGCTTCCTCTACCTGCGCGACGACGACACCGGCGAGCTCTGGTCCCTCGCCCCCGCGCCTTGCTGGCCCGACTACGAGCGCTACGCCTGCCGCCACGGGCTCGGGTCCACCACCTTCGAGACCCTCCGCTCCGGCATCGCCGCCCGCTGGACCCTCGCCGTCGATCGCTATGAGACCGTCGAGCTGTGGCGCCTCGCTCTCGCCGACCGCACCGGCCGCCCCCGCCGGCTCTCCCTCGTCGCCTTCCTCGAATGGAACTGCGGCGTCGCGCCCGCCCCGCGCCGGGAGTTCCAGAAGCTCTTCCTCGACACCGCCTGGGATCCGGCAACCGGCACGATCACCGCCGGCAGCCACATGTGGGAAGTCCCCTCCCGCCGCTGGGGCCACTGGAACACCAGCTTCCCCTTCTGGACCGCCTTCTCCGCGGCCCAGCCCGTGGCCGAAGCCGAGGGAGATAAATCTGCCTTCCTCGGCCGCCAGGGCGACTGGCGGCGCCCGCAGGCACTCGCGCTAGCGTCCCCACACTCCCCCGGGAGCACCGCACCCGGCAGCCCCCCACCCTGGCCCGCCCTCTTCGGCCGCCACCACGACCCCATCGCCGCCCTGCGCTGCCCCATCGAGCTACCCGCGGGCGGCACCTTCGACGGCGGCTTCGTCCTCGCCACCGCCACCTCCCGCGAGGCCGCCGCCCACCTCGCCCGCCGCTTCGCCAGCCCCGCCGCCCTCGACGCCTCCTTGGCCGCCGCCACCGCCGCCTGGCGCGCGCGGCTCGCGGCCCACCGCATCGCCACCCCCGCGCCCTCCCTCGACCTTCTCGCCAACGACTGGCTGCGCTACCAGACCATCTCTGCCCGCCTCTGGGGCCGCGCCGGCTACTACCAGCAGAGCGGCGCCTTCGGCTTCCGCGACCAGCTCCAGGACTCGCAGGTCTGGCTCACCGTCGAGCCCGCGCGCTGCCGCGAGCAGATCGCCCTCCACGCCGCGCACCAGTTCGCCGACGGCTCGGTCTACCACTGGTGGCATCCCCTCTCCGAGCAGGGACACGTGACGAAGATGACCGACGACCTGCTCTGGCTCGCCTTCGTCACCGCGAGCTATCTCAAAGAGACCGGCGATTTCTCGATCCTCGAAGACCCCACCCCCTACCTCGACGATCCCGAGCCCCGGCCCCTCGCCGATCACGTGGCGCGTGCCTTCGCCCATGCCTTTCGGCGCACCAGCCTCCGCGGCCTGCCGCTCATCGGCGCCGGCGACTGGAACGACGGCCTGTCGGCGCTGGGGCTCGAAGAGCGCGGCGAATCGGTCTGGCTCGGCCAGTTCTTCGCCGGCCTGCTCGCCGACTGGAGCGAGATTCACCGGCGCCGCGGCGAGGGCGAGCGGGCGGACGACTTCGCGGCGCGCCGCCGGGCGCTCGTCGACGCTATCAACGCCCACGGCTGGGACGGCGCCTGGTACCGGCGGGCCACCCGCGACGACGGCACCTGGATCGGCAGCGCCGGCAACCGCACCGGCCGGATCTTCCTCAACGCCCAGACCTGGGCGATCCTCAACGACGTGGCGCCGCCGGACCGCGCGGCCGCCTGCCTGGCCGCGGTCAAGGAGCACCTCGTCTCTGACGCGGGCGCCCTGCTGCTCGCGCCGGCCTTCGACGAGCCCGACGAGACGATCGGCTACATCACCCGCTACGCGCCGGGGCTGCGCGAGAACGGCGGCGTCTATACCCACGCGGCCACCTGGGCGATCGCGGCGGCGGCCAAGATGAAGGACGGCGAGCTGGTCGCGAGGCTGCTTGCCGCCATCGACCCCACGGGCAAGGACCCCGAGCGCTACCAGGCCGAACCCTACGTGCTGCCCGGCAATGTCGACGGCCCCGACTCCCCTTACCACGGGCGCGCCGGCTGGACCTGGTACACCGGCTCGGCCGCCTGGCTGCCGCGGATCGTCAGCGAGTGGGTGCTCGGCGTGCGGCCGGACTGGGAGGGGCTGCGCTTCGATCCCTGCCTGCCGCCGGGGTGGAAGTCCGCCTCTATGCGGCGCCCCTGGCGCGGCGCGGAGCTGGAGATCGAGATCGAGCGGCGGACGGAGCTAAGTGCGGGGGAGGTGCGGGTGGAGGCCGGCGGCGTGGAACTTGCCGGCGGCCTCCTCTCCGCCGTCGAGCCCGGCGCGCGGATCGCCGTCAGCGTGCGCTGCGGCGGCTGAGCGCCGCGCCGCGCGAGCGGGCGACTTCGGCATAGTAGCGGGCACTCGCCTTCGGCGTCCGCTCCTGCGTCGCGAAATCCACGTGCACCAGCCCGAAGCGCTTGGCGAAGCCGTGGCTCCACTCGAAGTTGTCGAGCAGCGACCAGGCGAAGTAGCCGCGGACGTCGACTTCCAGCACATTGGGATCCTAAGCTTAGAATTCCACGTGGACAAGTTGTCGCG
>JADMIO010970517.1_pt1 | contig 60953 bp, 67 predicted proteins | sample 8958161 | NCBI WGS metagenome assembly JADMIO01 (sample SAMN16585339, study PRJNA669376) | soil metagenome | isolation source: Crop rotation soil | place: USA: Cullars Rotation, Alabama | collected 2011
CTAAGCTTAGGATCCCAATGTGCTGGAAAGCCTGCGCGAAGGCTCGACCAACTCGGCTCTCGTTCGCACCGCCGCCGCCGTCGCTCCCGAAGGGGTCGAGGCCACCGTTTACCAGGGGCTCGGGGAGCTGCCCCATTTCAACCCCGACGATGACGCCGAGGGGGTGCAGGTTCCCGCATCGGTGTCTGCTCTGCGCGCCGGTCTCGGTGAGTCCGACGCCGTCCTGTTCTCGGCTCCGGAGTACGCCGGCGCGCTCCCGGGCTCCTTCAAGAACCTGCTCGAGTGGACCGTCGGCGGAGCGGAGATCTACAGGCTGCCGGCCGCTTGGGTCAACGTCGCGCCGGAGGGCCGAGGCCTCGATGCCGAAGATTCCCTGCGCAAGGTCCTCGGCTATGTCGGCGCCGACGTGGCCGAGCGGGCATGCGTGCGCCTGACCATGGACCGAGCGGCGATTGGGGTCGACGGGACAGTCGGCGATCCGGAATACCGAGCGCACGTCGCCGAGGTCCTCACCGCCTTGGCCGAGCACGTGCGCGCCCGCCGTGCCGATCCGGAGTGGATTGGGCCGGCGAGCTCGCTTGGTTAGCATCGGCGGCGATGCCCGAGGGTGCCGCCCCCACCCCCGTAGATCCCAATGCGCTCGACCGCGAGACGATGGTCGTCGCCTCCGTCGTGCTGCTCGGGGCGATCATGTCGATCCTCGATACGACGGTCATCAACGTCGCGATCGACCGGCTGGCGATCGACTTCAACGCTTCGCTGACGACGATCCAGTGGGTCGTCACCGGGTACACGCTGGCGCTCGCGGCGGTGATCCCGGTGACGGGCTGGGCCGCCGACCGCTTCGGCACCAAGCGCATCTACCTCTGGTCCCTGGCGCTCTTCATGCTCGGCTCGATGCTCTGCGCGCTGGCCTGGAGCGCCGAGTCGTTGATCGCCTTCCGCGTCCTACAGGGGATCGGCGGCGGAATGATCATGCCGGCCGTGATGACGATCATGACCAAGAAGGCCGGCCCGCACCGGATGGGCCGGGTGATGGGGATCCTCGGCGTGCCGATGCTGATCGCGCCGATCCTCGGCCCGATCCTCGGCGGATGGCTGGTCGACGACGTCTCCTGGCGCTGGATCTTCCTGATCAACATCCCGATCGGCATCGTCGCGATCGCGCTGGCCGTGGCCGTGCTCGACCGCGATGAGCCCCAACCCGGCCACCGGCTCGACTGGCTCGGGATGGCGCTGCTCTCGCCCGGGCTGACGGCGCTGATCTTCGGCCTCGCCGAGACCAACAGCGGCGGGTTCGGCGAACCGAAGGCGTTCGTCCCGATCATCGGCGGCGCGACCCTGATCGCCGCCTTCTTCTGGCACAGCTGGCGCGCCTCCGAGCCGTTGATCGACATCAAAACCTTCACCCACACCCGCGCCGGAGCGGCGGCGGGCACCTTCATGCTGTTCGCGATCGCCTTCTTCGGCTCGATGCTGCTGATCCCGCTCTACTTCCAGTCGGTGCGAGGCGCGAGTGCGCTCGAAGCGGGCCTGCTGCTCGCGCCGCAGGGCCTCGGGGCGATGATCACGATGCCGCTGGCGGGCCGGCTGACCGACCGCTACGGGCCGAACAAATGGCCCGCCTGCGGGGTGCCGCTGTTGGTGATCGGGATCATCCCCTACGCCTTCGTCACCGGCACGACCTCCTACGTCGTGCTCTGCGGCTTCGGCTTCATCATCGGCCTCGGCATGGGCCTCGCGATGATGCCGACGATGACCGCGGCGATGCAGGCGGTGCCACCGCAGGCGATCGCGCGCACCAGCACGGCGATGAACATCATCCGCCAGTCGGGAGCCTCGATCGGGACCGCGATCCTCTCGGTCCTGCTCGCCTCATCGATCGCCAGCCACCTGACCGGGGGCGTGGTGGCGACCAACGGCGGTGGCTTCGAGACGCTGAACAGCCTCTCGCCGGCTCAGCGCACGAGCCTCGCCGACCCGCTGGCCGAAGCGTTCGCCTCGACCTTCGTCTGGGCGCTGGTCCTGCTCGCCCTCGCCTTCATCCCGGCCCTGGGGATGGCGCTGGGCAAGTGGGAGAAAGCGCCGGTCCCCGGGGCTGGGCCCGCCGAGGAGCCTCGGGTCGCGCTCGAGTAACGGCGCGCCGAGGGGCGCGGCCGCGCTGCGCTCAGTACCACTTCCCCTTGGCGAAGCCGCCGAAGGCGATCAGCCCGATCAGGGCGACGATCAGCCCGACCCAGAAGCTCCAGACGATCATCAGCACGATGCCGACGATGACGATGATTCCTCCCAGGGAGATCCCCGCTCCCGAACCGCGCTCGCTCCTGCTGGCCATGACATTCCCTTCTTGATCTCGGGTCAGAGACGAAACCGGAGCGCCTCCCGGAAGGCCGCTCGCCGACCCCCGGGTAGGACGCCCCGTGAGAGCCGGATACCCGATGGCGGCGAGCTGAATCCCCCTGTCGGCCGCGACCGCCTCGACCGCCTCCAGGTGGCGCCCGGCGAGGTGCAGGCTCGCTCCCCTCCGAACGCAGTTCTGACCGGTATGCGGGCAAAAGTGCGTTCGGAGCGTCGTTGACTATCGTGGAGGCGTGGCCAAACCGACGCTTCCGCTCAGCGGTGGGTGCCTCTGCGGCGCCGTGCGGTTCGAGATCTCCGAGCCGCTGCGCAGCGCCCTGTTCTGCCACTGCACGCGCTGCCAGCACCGCACCGGGACCGGGTTCTCGGCCAGCGCGGTGACGGTTCCGGGCTCCTTCAAGCTGACCGCCGGCGCCGAGCAGGTGCGCACCTGGACGCCAACCGACGGCGGTTGGGGGAAGGCCTTCTGCGCGCGGTGCGGCGGCCACCTCTACGCGGCCGACCCGCAGGCACCCGAGCGGGTCGCGGTTCGCCTCGGCGCGCTGGACTCCGACCCCGGCGTGCGGCCGAGCGCGCACCAGTTCGCTGCCTACGCGCCGGCCTGGTCGCCGGTCCCCGACGACGGGATGCCGCGCTATGAGGAGCGCATGCCCGGGCTCGGGGTCCCGCCGGACGAGCAGAGCTGAGGCCACCGTGGAGCTGCTCGGCCGGGAGAAGATCGCCAGCGGGCCACCGGCCGAGGTCTCGCTCAAGCGCTACCGGCGCGCCGACGGGACCGAAGTCGAGCGCCAGGTCGTCGAACATCCCGGCTCGGTCGCGATCCTCGCCCACGACGAGGAGGTCGTCCACCTCGTGCGCCAGCCGCGCGAGGCGGTCGAGGAGGACGGGCTGCTGGAGATCCCGGCGGGGACCCTCGACGTTCCGGGGGAGAGCGAGCTGGATTGCGCGCGGCGCGAGCTGGCCGAGGAGGCGGGACTGGTGGCGGAGCGCTGGGAGCTCCTGCAGGTCATCTATCCCAGTCCGGGATATGTGGACGAGCGGGTCGCGATCTTCGAGGCGACCGGCCTCGCGGCCGCCGACGGCTCGGCCGCGCCGGACGCCGACGAGCAGATCGAGCTGGTCCGCTTGCCCCTCGCCGAGATCCGGGCCACGCTGCCCGAGCTGCGCGACGCGAGCACCCTCGTCGCGCTGCTCCTGCTGCTCTCGCGCTGAGATAGAAGACATTCATAAGAGTCCCTTGACCGGTCCCTGCGCGCTCTGGATCCTGGGCGCGACGGACGTCTTTAGGGAGGCGCCTCCGTCGATGCGAGCGGAGCCGCCGGAGTGGCACCCCGCCACCCGGCTCTCCGGCGAACACGACAAAGGAGAGTCATGAACACCATGGCCAAACGGAGCGCGGTCGGCCTTTCGCTGATCTGTGCGCTCTTCATCTGCGCGCTTGCGGCACAGGGCGCGTCTGCGGCAGAAGGCAAAAACACAACAGCGTTCACATGCGTGGAAGGCGGCGGTGAAAAAGACTTCAGCGACGCTCACTGCGACAAAAAAGTGACCGCGGGGACCGGCAAATTCGGTCACGTCGCGATCAAAGTCGGCGAAGCGACACCGATCGTCGTCACCAACGCCGGCACCAAGAACGAAACAAAAGAAGCCGCACCGATCATCCAGAGGGGCACGATTCTCGGCGTCAAATCCGAAATCGAATGCAAAACCCTGAGCGGCGAAGGCAGCCTGACGAACGAAGAACCGTCGGCCAAAGTGCACCGGGTCAGAGGCTCGATCACGGCTAACTTCACCTCCTGCACGGTGAAGAAACCGGCGCTCGGCTGCAAAGTCAAAGAACCGATATCGGTCAGCTCCAGCGTCGAAGGGGTCGAAGGGCTCGGCGCGGGCGGCAATGAAATGGGCCTCGAATTCAAACCAACCGGAGCCCACTTCGCCACGCTCACGCTCGAAGGGTGCATCGTCGCCGGGACGTTCAACGTCGACGGCACGGCGATCGCGACAGGTACGCCGGCACCGACCGAAAAATTCACCGGTGCGACATCGATTTTCACCGCCGCGATGACCAAAGAAACGCTCAAACTCGCCGGCAACGCGGCTGAAATCGAAAGCAGCGCGACAGTGCGCATGGCGCCCGTCAACGGCGTTCAGCAGAACCCGATCTCGCTGACAACAGTCACATAGCGAACCGGCCGTTTTAGGTTGATGGGCCGATTTCCCTTACATATCTAGGGAAATCGGCCCGTCGACATCAGGAGACGGTGAAGCCGCTCGGGGGCGGCACCTCAGCGCCGAGCGGCTCGCCGCCTGCGTCGTCGACAAGGTCGTGCGCATCTTCGCCCGGTAGCCAAGCGTCCAGATTGGCCCCACGGCGCCTCCGCTGTGAGAGGGTTCCGCCGGGATGGCGACGGTGACGGTGAAGTCAAGGGCGAGCAAGGCGGCCTCGGCGCGGCGCAACAGGCGCGAGGAGGTGCTCGAGGCGGCGGTGCAGATCTTCCACGAGAAGGGGTACGCGAGCGCCTCGATTCAGGACGTTGCAGACCGGGTCGGCGTGCTCAAGGGCAGCCTCTACCACTACATCGATTCCAAGGAAGACCTGCTGGCGCGGATCTTCGAGGAGTCCGATGCCGAGGCCCTCGCCCTGATGGAGGAGATCTGCGCGCTGCAGGCGCCCGCGCTCGAGCGCCTGCACGCTTTCGCCTACTCCTGGGCGCTGTGGTCGATGAAGAGCATCGAGCGGGCGACGATCTACGACAACGAGTGGAAGCACCTGAGCGGCGCGCGGCGCAAGAAAGTCCTGCGTCGCCGTCACGAGTACGAGCGGCACGTGCGCGAGGCGATCGAGGCGGTCAAGCGCGAGGGCGACGCATCACCCGAGCTGGACAGCCGCTACGCCTGCTTCTTCCTGCTCTCCGGGATCAACGGCCTGGCCACCTGGTACCGCCGCCGCGGCAAGGACTCGGCCGAGCACATCGCCGCCGCCTACGCGGAGCTGATCGTCGGCATGGTCTGCGGCTTGGGCTCGCCGAAGGCGCGGGCGAGCACGATGCTGAGCTCATAGAGCGCGATCAGCGGGGCGGTCTCGAGCAGCATCGAGACTGGGTCGACGCCGGGCAGCGCCGCGGCGACGACCGCGCAGGCGAGGTAGGCGTAGCGCCGGTTGCGCTTCAGCTGGGCGACGGTGACGATCCCCATCCGGGTGACCGCGAGCACGCCCACGGGGACTTGGAAGACGACGCCGCAGGCGAGCACGGTCATTGCGAAGAACCCGTAGTAGTCCTTGGCCCTGACCTGGATGCTGAACTGCGAGTCGTTGAAGTGGAGGAGGAAACTGGCGGCGGCGGGCAGCACGATGAAGTAGCCGAACGCGGCGCCGGCGATGAAGAGCAAGGGGACGAGCATCACCAGCGGGGTGACGGCCCGCCGCTGCTCGCGGCTGAGCGCCGGCAGCAGGAAGGCGTAGAGCTGGTAGAGGACGATCGGCAGCGCGAGGATGATCGCGGCGTAGGCGGAGACGGTCACGGTGGTCGTGAACGGCTCGGTGACGCCGAAGGTGATCAGCCTGCCGTGGTCGGAGGGCAGCGGGCCGGCGGCGAGCTTCAGCAGCAGGTTGTTCTGCCAGAAGCAGAGGCCGAGCGCGACCCCGAAGACCGCGAGCGAGACCAGCAGTCTCGCCCGCAGCTCATCGAGGTGCTCGACCATCGTCAGGCGGTCCTCGTACGCCGCTGACTTGATCGTCTTCATGATCGGCACGGCCCCTAGGAGGCCTTCTCCTCGCTCTCGCGGGACACCGAGCCCTGGCTCTCGCCGGAGACGGAGCCTTTGAACTCACGGATGCCCTTGCCGAGCGAGTGCCCGAGGTCCGGGAGCTTTTTCGGCCCGAACACGATCAGGGCCACGATCAACACGAGGATGATCTCCATCGGTCCTACGTTTGGCATTACGACTCCTATCTATCTCCGCGGGGTCCGCGGCCTAGCTATTTGAGGAACCCGGTTTCGCCGACGGCCTTGAGCACTTTGGCCGCCGTCCACGGGGTGTCGAAGGCGCCGTCGGGGGCGAGGTTCGCCGGGATCGGCTTGAGCAGCAGACCGGCCACCGAGGCGTGCCTCGCCTCGACCGTGAGGATCGAGAGCGCGGCTGCGACGTAAGCCGGGTTGGCGATGTTGAGCGCCTGACCGGAGTAGGCGTGGACGCCGGTGTTCTCCAGCGCGACCGAGGTCTTGATGAACGCCGCGCGGCTCGAGGTGGTGCCGCCGAAATCGACTTTCGGGGCGGCGACGGCCTTTTTGCCGAGTGCTTTCCTGAGGAAGGCGACGTGAGCGTTCTCGTCCGACGTCGTCCGCTTGAGGAAGGCCTCCTCCTCTTTGCCCTTGAGGAAGTGCATCCGTTTGTTGTTGGCGGTCGCCTCGTTGTAGAAGGCGGCCTCGAGGTACTCGAGGGTGAGGGCGTAGTTGAGGATGCCGATGTCGCCCTTCCCGAAGCTCGCCGGTGGCCGGCCTTTGCCCGCCGCCATCGCGGCCGCCGGGGTGAGGGCGGTCAGCAGCGCGCCGCCGCCGACTACCGCTCCGCCGGCCAGTCCGGCCTTCTTCAGGAAGCCGAGTCGGGTGTCGCCGCTCTCCAGCGAGTCGGCTGCTTCGTGCGCCGTTTCGCGGATCGCGCCGTCGACGTCGACCTGCTCCAGCTTCAGCTCATGCTCCATTGTGGAAACTCCTTTGTCAGGGGGTGGCTTCTAGGGACTGCGGGAGCCGACCCCCTTTGGATCAGCGCTCTTGCGGTACGCGTCGATCCCAGGCACGGCCGAATTGCCGCATCAGCGCCGGGTAGACGATCCGGTGGCGAAACGGCTTGATCGCCGCCATGTAGGCCTGCCCGAAGCGGCCCCGGGGTTTGACGTAGACGGCCATCTGGGCTTGATATCGACCCCCTCCGCACTGGGCCCAGCCGAAGTGGACGACGCCGTCGACGGTCCGGTTGGAGATCCCCGCGGCGGCCTCGTTCTCCCTGCGGTAGATCGGCTCGAAGGGCAGTCTGCCCCCAGTGCTCTCGCCCTCCTCGCCGGAGGCCTTGACCCGGCCGAGGTCGAACCAGCGGCCGAGGCGGTCGCGCAGCTCCCAGAGGAAGCGGGTCGCGCGCGATTCCGACTTCGACGGGTCCAGGCCGGTGGCGAGCTCGAGAAACTCGGGGAACTCGTCCGCGGTGCCGAAGACGGGCAGCGCCCAGGCGTCCTCGAGGTCGAACCCGGAGACGAGCTCGTGGATTCGCCAGGGCCCGCTTTCGTGCTCGGAGTCGGGCATGCGGCCCGCCGGCAGGGGTCCCGGAGCCATCGCTCGATGCTAGGCGTTCTGCGCCCGAACTGGTCGCTCCGTAAGACTGGGCCGATGCCGCGGCCTGCCTTGCTCTACGACGGGGACTGCGCTTTCTGCACGAGCTGCGCGCGGCTGCTCGAACGCCGGGTGCGGCCGGCCGCCGACGTAGTGCCTTGGCAGCTCGCAGAGCTCGAGCAGCTCGGGGTCAGCGCCGCACAGGCGAGCGCCGCCGTGCAGTGGGTCGGCGCCGACGGGGAACGACGCTCCGGCCACGAGGCGATCGCCGCGATGCTGGCCAGCGCGGGGGCGCCGTGGCGGGCGCTCGGGCGCTTTCTCCTCTTGCCGGTGGTCAGCCCAATCGCGGCGCGCTCCTACGCGCTGGTCGCGAAGAACCGCCACCGGCTGCCCGGGGCGACTCCCGCCTGCAAGCTCTAGCTCCAGAGCCGCGCCCTCCCAGGAACAGAGCCGCGCCCTCCCAGGAACAGCGAGGACACCGGGCTCTGTGGTCGTCAAATGCGCCAAGCACGACCCCTGAGAGAACCCGGTGCCGCTATGGGGCTCACCGGTTGAGCCGTCGGGAGGCGAGCAACTCTTCCGGAATGGCCCCAGTCGGCAACTACCCAGATTCGGGCGGTCGATGCCTACACGCGTGAGCCACCCCGAACCCGCTGGAAAAGGTAGATAGCGAGCAGGATCAGGATGATCAGGATGATGATTCCGACAACAGTCAAAGCAATCTCCTCCTATGGATTGAGATTGCCCTCCAATGCCCGAAGCGGGCTTGCGCGAAACGTCCGCTGCGTGGGAAGGGACCTGGGACGGGGCTGTCGAACGGTTGATCGTGGTCAAGGGATTCAAGGAATTCATGCTCAAAGGCGACCTGATCGCCACCGCCGTCGGGCTGGTCATGGCCCTTGCCACCTTCGCCCTCGTCGAATCCCTGGTCAACAACCTGGTGATGCCGATCGTCGCCGCGATCGTCGGCGAACCGCGCTTCGACCAGCTCACCTTCACGATCAACGACAGCCGCTTCTACTACGGCTCCTTCATCAGCGCACTGATCGTCTTCATCGCCACCGCCGCGGCGATCTACTTCTTCGTGGTCATGCCCTACAAGGCATACCAGGAGCACCGGGGCGTCTCGGCCAAAATGCGCCCCTGCCCCGAATGCACGAGCTCGATCTCGGTCGCTGCCAAACGCTGCCCCAGCTGTACGGCCACCGTGGTGCCCGCGGCCTAGGGCCCAAACGGGTACCAATCTTTACGTCGCCTTGACCTGCGGCCAAGGTTGCGGGTGGATGCTGCTTGCCAGCACCCCAACCGGAGGAGGCATCGAATGCCGCAGATACTGATCGTCACCGACTCCCCCGAGAACGCCGGCGAGGTCGTCTACCGAGAGCGGATCCTCAGCTCCGACCTGAGCTCCCGCCATTTCGCCGGACAGCTCGTCGAGCGCGTCGGCTGGGCCGTCGGCGACGCCAGCGAGCTCGAGCACCGGGCTGAGAAGATGTCGCGATGGCAATCGCGACCGGAGGCCGTCGATCTCGAGCCGCGCGCTGCGCGGCCGTTGCGGCCGTCCTCGGCGCGAGCCTCCTAGCCGGCGCCACCGCCCAGGGCGCGGGGGCCGCCCGGCCGAAGCCGGCGAGCCCGGTCACGCTCGCGGCGGTCGGCGACACGATCCTCGGCACGACGCCGCAGCTGCCGAGCCAGCCCGGTCGCTACCTCGACCGGGTGCGCCGGCAGCTTCGCGCCGACGTCGTCTTCGGCAACCTCGAGGGCACGCTGACCGACGCCTCCGCCTCCAAGTGCGGCGGCTCCAGCGGCGGCAGTTGCTTCGCCTTCCGCAACCCGCCGCGCTTCGCCCGTGCGCTCGCCGCCTCGGGCTTCACGGTGATGAACGACGCCAACAACCACTTCGGCGATTTCGGCTCGGCCGGCGAAGCCGACACGGTGCGCGCCCTGCACGACGCCGGGATCGCCCAGACGGGCCGCCCGGGCGAGATCGCCTACGAACGGGTCGAGGGCACGACCTTCGCCTTCCTCGGCTTCGCCCCTTACGGGAACACGGCTTCGCTGCTGGACCTCGGCGCCGCCCGGGCGCTGATCGGGAAGGCGGCGCGCAGGGCCGACGTGGTCGTCGTCGCGATCCACGCCGGCGCCGAGGGCACGGGCGCCCAGCACGTCACCGGCCACACCGAGCACTACCTCGGCGAGAACCGCGGCAACCCCGAGCGCTTCGCCATGGCGGCGGTGCGCGCCGGCGCCGACCTGGTGCTCGGCTCGGGGCCGCACGTGCTGCGCGGGATGCAGCTCTACCGCGGCCGCCTGATCGCCTACAGCCTCGGCAACTTCGCCGGCTTCCACAACTTCGACACCTCCGGCGTGCTCGGCGACTCGGCGATCCTGCGGGTCAGGCTCTCCGGCACCGGCCGGCTGCTCGGCGGCCGCGTCGTCCCAGTCGCGCTGCGTGGGCCCGGGCGGCCCACCCCCGGGGGCAGCGCGATCCGGCTGATCCGCAAGCTCTCCCACGCCGACTTCGGCGCCAGCGGCGTGAAGCTAGGCGGGCGCGGCCGACTGCTGCTCGCCGGGCGGCGCTGAGCCGGCCGCCTCGAGCTCGTCGAAGCGCTGGGTGGGGAGTCTCCTCGTGGCGAGGAAGGAGGCGAGGGTAAGGAAGGCCGCGGTGAGGAAGGCCAGCTTCAGCGCCTTCAGCTGGGCGTCTTCGTAGTCGGAGACGAGCGCTTCCGCGGTTGGCTGGTCGACCCCCCCTTCTTCGGCGGCTGCTTCGACCTGTTCGGCGGCGACGAAGCTGGCGCCGGCGCTGAGCCTCACCTGGACCTGGTCGCGCACGTCCTGGGAGAGCTGGGGGTCGTTGGCGACGTTCGTGGTGAAGGCGGCGAGCAGGCCGGTGATCACGATCGCCCCGAGCAGCGCCGTGCCGAGCGAGGATCCAAGCTGTTGCGCGGTGTACTGCAGGCCGCCGGCCTCGCTGCGGTCGCCTTCGCCGACCGCCGACTGCACGACGTTGCCGAGCTGGGAGACGATCAGCCCCATGCCGACGCCGAGCACGCCCATCGCGATCAGGAAGGAGGCGTTGTCGAGCTCCGGTTCGATCGTGTCGAGCAGGAGCAGGGTGGAAACGAAGACGATCGCGAGGCCGACCCGGACCAGCGCGCGGGCCGGGAACCGCTTCGCCAGCGCCGAGCCGGCGATCGCGCTGGCGAAGAGCCCGGCGGAGGCGGGGAGCATGCGCACGCCGGTTTCGAGCGCGTCGAGGCCCTGGACGATCTGCAGGAAGAGCGGGACGGTGAAGAAGATGCCCATCAGGACGAGGTTCTGGGCCAGCAGCATCGCGACGCCGCTGCGCAGGCGCGGCAGCTTCAGCAACGGCAGGTGGACCAGCGGGTCCAGGCCGGCGCGTTCTCGGTGGCGCTCCCAGCTGACGAAGGCGGCGAGCAGGGCGGCGCCGGCGGCGATCACGAACGGCGTCAAGGCGAACCCGAAGGGCTCGATCGGGGAGGCACGGGGCGCCAGCCAGCCCCAGTTGCTCGCTTGGATCACGCCGAAGACCATCGTCCCGAGGCCGAGCGCCGAGAGCACCGAGCCGACCCAGTCGAGCTGCGGTACGCGCTCGGGCCGCGGCGGCTCCCGGATCTTGCGGGTGCCGATCAGGATGCCGATCGCGACCACGACCTCGCCGGCGAAGACGACCCGCCAGCTCAGCTCGGTCGTCGCCCACCCGCCGAGGATCGGCCCGACCGCGATCCCAGCCCCCGCGACTCCCCCGAGCACGCCGTAGGCGAGCGCGCGCTGCTCCCCCTGGAAGTTGGTCGCGACCAGGGCGACCATCGCCGGCATCACCAGGGCCGCGCCGATTCCCTCGAGGATCGACCAGCCGAGGGTCAGGCTCGGCACGCTCCAGGACACCGCGGTCAGGGCCGAGCCGGCGGCGTAGATGCAGAGCCCGATCGTGAACGCCCGCCGGCGCCCGATCAAGTCGCCGATCTTGCCCCCGGTCAGCATCAGCCCGGCCATGACCAGCGCGTAGAGCGCGATCACCGCCTGGATCGTCGTCACGGTCGTGTCGAAGTCGGCGACCAGTTGGGAGATCGCCACGTTCATCACGGCCTGATCGAGCACCATGAGGAACTGGGCAGCAGCGAGCACCGCGAGAACCGACCAGCGGATCATCTTCGGCCAGCCTATGCGGCCTGGCGGACCAGCGTGCGTCCGGGCGGGTGGCTAGCGCTCCATGTCTTCGGCCGACCACTCCTCGGCGACCGCGACCCCGTCGTTGCCCCCGTGGGCCCCGAGGGCGATGAATTCGAGCCCGTTCGGCCCGGCCTCGAAGGCCCGCGCGACCTGCGGCGCGACCCGGATCGCGTCGAGCGGCTCGACCTCGATCAGCTCCCCGTCGAGCCTGATCCACCCGTCTCCGGCGACGATCACGTAGATCTCCTCGGCGCTTTCGTGGCGGTGGACGAAGGGCGAGCGCCGGCCCGGGCGCAGCCGGAAGTGGGTCAGACCGCTCTCCTGCGCCTCGAGCGCGCCGCGCGCCGGCCGTGCTTCCCAGCGGTCCCCGAACCCGTTCGCCGGCGCGACGTCCTCAACCTCGTCCAGGTTCACCCGGGTGTATGGCTCGGCCATCGGCCCGAACTTAGCGGGTCCGACGCGCGCGGGAACGTTCTCCTGCGATGCTCCCCGTGGTGCTCACCAAGGTCCCAGCTCGGCGCTGACTATGTGGGTGCAGCGGCCGATCCGACTGCCGGCGCAGCCGCGCGGCTTTCACCTCGTCACCCGGGAGGTGCTCGCGGCGCTGCCCGAGGTGGGGGAGATCTCGGTCGGGCTGCTGAACCTGCTGATCCAGCACATCTCCGCCTCGCTCGCGCTCAACGAGAACGCCTCCCCGGACGTGCGTCGGGACTTCGAGTCCTGGTTCGACCGTGCGGTGCCCGAAGGCGCCCCCTACTGGACCCACACCCTCGAGGGCGCCGATGACATGCCGGCTCACGTCAAGGCGGCCCTGCTCGGGCCCTCGCTGACGATCCCACTCAGCGACGGCCGGCCCGCGCTGGGCACCTGGCAGGGCATCTACCTCTGCGAGCACCGCGACCGCGGCGGCCCCCGCACGCTGCTCGCCACTGCCTGGGGCGAGGCGAAGGCCTGAAGCTCACAGCGCGCGAGCCGCGCTCCCGTCTCCCCCTGGGACGGAAGCGCGGCTGCCGCTCCCCTTGGTGCCCGTCCGGCCGCACTGCCTCACCACTCCTATATGTCCGCAAGGGCTCGGTTTGTTCGCGGCTATGAGGCCGCGGCCGCGTCGGCCAGCGGATGGACCAGGTCGAACCGTTCGCACAGGCTCGGGATGCTGCCAGCCTCGAACTCGATCGCGTACTTCGCTTCCAGCGAAGCGGGGTCGAAGGTCCCGTCCTTCAGGGTGCGGTCCATCTCGGCGAAGAAGTGCTCGAACCCGGCGGGGGAGATCACCTCGAGGATGCGCAACGGCTCATCGCTCGCGTTCCAGAAGGTGTGCCACTGGTCGCGCGGCTTGAAGGCGAGCTCGCCGGCCTCGGCGTAGATCACCTCGTCGCCGAGCAGCGCACCCATCCGGCCCTCGAGCACGAAGCTGTACTCGTCGACGCCGATGTGACGGTGGTACGGGGCGCAGAGGGAGCGCGGCGGGACGGGGTGTTCGACCAGGGAGAAGCCGCCGCCGGATTCCTCGCCGTAGACGACGAAGCGAGCGTCGCAGCCGCCGAGCTCGGCGACGGCGCCCTCGTCGGCGCGGATCTTGCGCGGGCCCTGGGAGGCGTCGAAGCGGCGCAGCTGGTCGGTGGGGGTGGCCTGGGACATGATCGGTCTCCTTTCGATGAACAACAGTGTGCGATGAAAATACATACGGGGGCGCCGTATGTCAAACTTCATCGAACAGATATGTCCAGTGAAATTGAGAAAGCCCCGAAGCGCGCCTACAAGAAGAAGCGCCGCGCCGAGCAGGAAGAGGACACTCGGCAGCGGATCACCGAAGCCGCGGTCGACCTGCACGGGACCCTCGGCCCGGCGCGGACGACGATCAGCGCGGTCGCCGAGCGGGCCGGCGTGCAGCGCGCCACCGTCTACCGCTACTTCCCCGACGAGGCGGCCCTGTTCGGCGCCTGCTCGGCCCACTGGGTCTCTCAGCACCCGCCCCCGGACCTGACCGCCTGGGTCGAGATCTCCGACCCCGAAGAGCGCTTGCGGACCGCGCTCGCCGAGCTCTACGCGTGGTACGAGAGGGGAGCCGAGATGCTCGAGCTGATCGTGCGCGACGCCCCCGTCGTGCCGGCGATGGCGCTGCCGGTCGAAGCGCGGCTCGCCTACGTAGGGGCGATCGCCGAGACCGTCTTGCGCGGCCGACCCGAGCGCGGCAGGCGCCGCCGCCGGGTCGCGGCGGCGCTCGAGCACGCGCTCGAGTTCACGACCTGGCGCTCGCTCGTGGGCGAGGAGCGCCTCTCGAGCGAGGATGCGGCTGAGCTGATGGCCGAGCTGGTCGCGTTGGCCGGCCGCAGCTGAAGCGGCCGCTCATCCCTCCTGGTCGAGGAAGCGCAGGACCGCGATCACGCGGCGGTGATCGTCGCTGCTCGGCGGCAGCTCGAGCTTGGCGAAGATCCCGGTCACGTGCTTCTCGACGGCGCGCTCGGTGACGACCAGCTCGGCGGCGATCGCGGCGTTCGAGCGGCCCTCGGCCATAAGCCCCAGGACCTCGCGCTCGCGCGGGGTGAGCTGCTCGATCGGGTCCTCGTGGCGGCGGCGCCCGAGCATCTGGGAGACGACCTCGGGGTCCAGGGCCGAGCCGCCCTCGCCGACCCGGCGCACGGCGTCGGTCAGCGCGCCGACGTCGGCGACCCGGTCCTTCAACAGGTACCCGAGACCCTCGGCGCTCTCCGCCAGGAGCTCGCGCGCGTAGGCGACTTCGACGTACTGGGAGAGGACGAGCACGGCAGTGTCCGGCAGCTCGGCGCGGATCGTGAGCGCCGCCCGCAGCCCCTCGTCGGTGTGGGTCGGCGGCATCCGCACGTCGACCACGGCGACCTCGGGCTTGTGGGCGCGTACCTTGCGCAGCAGCTCCTCGCCGTCGGCCGCTTGGCCGACCACCTCCAAGCCGGCCTCCTCGAGCAGCCGCACCAGGCCCTCGCGCAGCAAGGTGGAGTCGTCGGCGACGATCACTCGCATGGGATCCTCGCTTCGACGATCGTGCCCGCGCCGGCCGGGCTGCGCACGTCGAAGCTGCCCTCCAGCGCCGCAACCCGGTCTTCGAGCCCGCGCAGCCCGGTCCCGGCGTCGAGGTCGGCGCCGCCGACGCCGTCGTCGCTGACCTCGATCTCGACCACGCCGTTCTCGCGCTCGACGCGCACCCTCGCCTCGTTTGCCTCGGCGTACCGGGCGACGTTGGTCAGAGCCTCGGCGACGACGAAGTAGGTCGCCGACTCGACCGGCGCCGGCAGCCGCTCGTCCGGGGTCTCGAGCACGCGCACGGGCACCGGCGAGCGTTCGGCGAGGCCCCCGAGCGCGGCGGCGAGGCCGCGGTCGGTGAGCACGACCGGGTGGATCCCGCGGGCCAGCTCGCGCAGCTCCGAGCTCGCCGCGGCGAGCTCCTCCATCGCCTCGTCGAGCAGCTCGGCGGAGGAGCCCGGGTCGGCGTCGAGCCGCTCGCGCGCCAGGCGCAGGGTCATCGTCAAGGCCATCAGCCGTTGCTGGGCGCCGTCGTGGAGGTCGCGCTCGACCCGGCGGCGCTCGGCGTAGCCGGCCTCGACGATCCGCGCCCGCGAGGCGCGCAGCTCCTCGACCTTGGCTCGCAGCTCGGCGGTCAGCTGCTCGTTCTCGGCGCTGAGCGCGGTGGTGATCTCCTCGGCGCGGCCGATCCGGGATCGCAGGAGGCCGAGCAGGAAGGCGAAGGGGAGGGCGGCGAAGATGACGATGGCACCGATGTAGAGGCCGTCTCGGACTCCCTTGGGCGCGCCCGCCTGGCTCAGCAGGAGCTGCATCAACAAGATCACGAAGGCAACCCCGCCGGTGAGGACGACCGGGGTTAGGGCGCGCCGCTCGGCCGGGGTGCTGTGGCGCCAGCGCCGGTAGAGGATCGCCACGGCGGAGACGATCGCGAAGGCGGCGATCACGACCTGGAAGCCGTTGATGGCGTTGGCGATGCCTTCGTGCCCGCTGATCAGGATCGGGCTTTCGGGGCAGTTTTCGCAGCCGTCCTGCTTGGTGGGATCGATGAATAACGCCCAGGCGAACTGCAGGACCGTCGTGGTCAGATAGCCCGCGCCGACGACTACGTGCTGGAAGCGGCCCTCGAGCCGGCCGATCGGGAAGCTGACCAGGAGGTGGACGAGGATCGCGTAGGGGACCGAGGTGCCGATCGCCCCGATCGCGAAGACGACCTCGTTGTTCGATGACTGCAGCGCCTGGAAGAACCAGGTGAAGCCAATCGCCGTCATCAGCGGGCCGACGTTGTTGTCGGGGCGCCGTTCCCAGGCGTAGAGCCCGGTGCCGGCGAAGCTCCAGCCACCGACGACGATCAGCGCCGCCGCCAAGCCGCGGGTGTTGGTGTGTTCGCTGGTCAGGATCAGCGCCGTACTGGCGAGCCCGAGCCCGAACGCGAGCACCCCGAGCCCCGCCAGGGCTCTGCGCAGCCCGCTCACTCGGCCAGCTCCGCGAGGGCCTCGCCGCTCAGCTCGCCCTTGGCGATGAAGCCGCGTGCGGGGCTCTCCGCGACGGCGTCGCCGAAGTCCTCTCGATCGCGGCTGGAGGTGAGGACGATCACTGGTGCGCCCTCGCCGAGCGCGCTGATCCGCTCGGCGACCTCGAACCCGTCGAGGTCGGGCAGCTGCACGTCGAGCAGGACGAGGTCGGGCGCGAGCGCGCCGGCGGCGTCGATCGCGGCGCCCCCGTCGGCGGCCTCGCCGACGATCGAGTACCCGCTCGCCTCGAGCATGCGACGCGCGCTGGCCCGGAAGCTGGGGTGGTCATCGACTATCAGGACGGACGGGGACACGGCTCCGATTCTCCTCCACCGCGGGCCCTCCGGGGGTACGGAAAACCACACCATCGGGCGCGGGCAGCCACACCCCGCAAACGCCTGTCAGCCGCATTGGAACGCCAATCGCGCGGTGTGAAGCTCGACCGGTCTCATCCATTCCCGTCTAGGAGGAAGAAGATGCAACCGAAGAAGACCAACATCGCGGCCCGCGCCGCCCGCTGGAGCGCCACCCATCGCAAGCTCGCGATCTTCGGGTGGATCGCGTTCGTCGTCCTCTCGCTCGCCGTCGGCGGTGCCGTCGGCACCAAGCAGCTGAGCGACGCCGAAGCCGTCTCGGGCTCCTCAGGAAAGGCCGAACGGGCCCTGGAACGGGCCAAGCTCAACCCCAACCAGGAGATGGTGCTCGTCCAAAGCAGCAAGCTCACCGCCACCGACCCGGCTTTCGAGGCCGCGGTCGGCGAAGCCACGCAGCGGCTCGAAGCGGTCTCCTCGGTGCGCAAGGTCTCCTCGCCCGCCGAGGGCGGCGGCCAGGTCTCCTCCGACGGCCACTCGGCGTTGATCGAATTCGAGATTGCCGGCGACAAAACCCAGGCTGAAGAAAAGGTGGACGCCAGCCTCGCCGCGACCGCGGCAGCGCAGGCGCACAACCCCGAGGTCCGGGTCGAGCAGTTCGGCAACGCGAGCGCCGGCAAAGCCCTGGAAGAGGTCTTCAACGAAGACCTGAGCAAGGCCGAGACGACCTCGCTGCCGGTCACGCTGCTGATCCTCCTGGTCGCCTTCGGCGCCCTGGTTGCGGCCCTCGTCCCGCTGCTGATCGGGTTCAGCTCGGTCGCGGCGACGCTCGGGCTGCTGGCGATCCCCAGCCAGTTCGTCCCGATGGACCCCAACGTCTCCTCGGTGGTGGTCCTCGTCGGCCTCGCCGTCGGCGTCGACTACTCGCTCTTCTACATGCGCCGCGAGCGCGAGGAGCGACGGGCGGGACGCAGCGCCGAAGCCTCGCTGCAGGCCGCGGCGGCGACCTCGGGGCGGGCCGTGCTCGTCTCCGGTCTGACCGTGATCGCGGCGATGGCCGGGATGCTGCTAAGCGGCGACCCGACCTTCACCTCGTTCGCGGTCGGGACGATGACGGTCGTCGCGGTGGCGATGTTCGCCTCCCTGACCGTGTTGCCCGCGGTGCTCTCGAAGCTCGGCGACCGGGTCGAAAAGGGCCGCATCCCGTTCCTGCGGCGCCTGCGCGAGCGGCGTCACGGGCGCTCGCTGTGGGCCGGCGTGATCGACCGCGTGATGCGCCATCCGGTCATCGCCGTCGTCCTCTCCGCCGGCGTGCTCGTCGCCCTGGCGATCCCGGCGATCGGGATGCACACGGTCGTCAGCGGTGCCGATGACCTGCCGCGCGACATCCCGGTGGTGAAGACGTACGACCGCCTGACCGCGGCCTTCCCGGGCGAAGCCGCGGGCTCGACCGTCGTGGTCGAGGCCAAGGACGTGAGCTCGGGACCGGTCGCCGCGGCGATCGCCACGCTGCGCACCGAGGCGCAATCCGACCCGGCTGTAGCCGGCAAGGTGAGCGTCAAGCGCAGCGCCGATCACACCGTCGCCTCGATCGAAATCCCCACGGTCGGCAGCGGCAGCGACGCCGCCGCGACCCGGGCCATGGAACAGGTCCGAAACGAGCTGGTTCCGGCGGCCTTCGCCGGGGTCGACGGAGCGAGCGTCAACGTCACCGGGGCAGCCGCCCAGTCGAAGGACTTCAACGACCTGCTGGCCCAGCGCCTGCCGCTCGTCTTCGCCTTCGTGCTCGGGCTGGCGTTCCTGTTGATGCTGATCACGTTCCGCTCGATCGTCGTCCCGATCAAGGCGATCGTGCTCAACCTGCTCTCCGTCGGCGCGGCCTACGGGGTGCTGGTGCTCGTCTTCCAGAAGGGGCTCGGCGAGTCCCTGCTGGGCTTCCACTCCAACGGCGGCATCAGCTCCTGGCTGCCGCTCTTCCTGTTCGTGATCCTGTTCGGGCTCTCGATGGACTACCACGTGCTGATCCTCAGCCGGGTGCGCGAGGGCGTCGACCGGGGAATGAGCAGCGACGAAGCGGTCCGCAGCGGCATCCTCGCCACCGCGGGCACGGTGACCAGCGCGGCGGTCGTGATGGTGGCGGTCTTCTCCATCTTCGCCACCCTCAGCATCATCGACATGAAGGAGATGGGAATCGGCCTCGCCGTCGCGATCCTGATCGACGCGACGATCGTGCGGGCGATCCTGCTCCCGGCCGCGATGAAGCTGCTCGGCGATCGCAACTGGTACCTGCCCCGCTCGCTCAGCTGGATCCCCCGAGTGGAGCACTCCGACCCCGAGCCCGCCGCGGCCCGGGCCTGATCCCAGCCCCCACGTTGATGGGCCTAAAACCCTTGATATTTGAGGGTTATAGGCCCATCAACCTCTTGGGGCTCAGGGCGAGCCGGCGCTGACCAGGATCACGGCGGCGAAGGCCGTGATCAACCCGATCTTCTGCCAGCGATTCCAGTGCTCGGCGAGGAAGACCCGAGCAAGGATTGCGGTGACGCCGGGATAGAGCGCGGTGAGGACGACGACGATCGCGAGCTCTCCGGTGTGAGTCGCGGCGAGGAAGCAGATGTTGGCGAGGCCGATCAGGATCCCGGCGCCCGCCGTCATCAACACCCCTCTTCGGGTCACGAGAGCATGCCCGCCAACGAAGGTCAGCACGGCCAGCGGGGCCGTGACCAGGACCGAGGCGACCTGGTTCCCAACCAGCGGCCAGGCTCCCGATTCGGTACCTGCGTGGTCGAGTGCGACGAACAGCAGGGCGAACCCGATGCCGGCGAGGATGCCCCAAATCGCACCCGTCTGGCCGGCCTCCTCGTCGGTACTCGGATGCCAGGAGACCAGCCCGATCGCCGGGATCGCGATCACGATCCCGATCGCGCTGGCTGTCTCGATCGAGTCGCCGCCGATCAGCCCGACGATGACCGGGATCACCGCGCCCACCAGGCCCGAGAGGGTGGCGACGATGCTCATTCGCCCGACCGTCATCCCGTAGTAGAGGGCGAGCGCGCCGGAGCCGCTGCCGACCCCTCCGATCGCGCCCCAGATCACCGCCTTGGCGGTCGCGCCGTCGCCGGGGAAGAGGACCACGGCGACGATAACGGTGAGGAGACCCACGCTCTGCGATCCGGCGGTAACGATCGCGGGACGCAGCCGGTGGCTCGCCTGGCCGGCGAAGAAGTCTCCGGTGCCGAAGGCGAGGGCCGCCAGCAGACCGAGGAGGATCGACATCCCCGCACACTATGGGTCGCCGCTGCGCGCACTCGGTTGGGCGATGCGAGACGAACTCACGCAGGCGTCGTGGGATCGACTACGCTCGATCGTCGCCACCACGAGCACCGAAGAGGTTCAGCGCTGAGCGAAGTATCCGCAGCACCCTATTTTGAGAATCTGGAGATCGGTCAGGTCTCGACGGCGGCGCCGTCGCTGACCCTGACCGCCGGCCACGCGGCTCTCCATCAGGCGATCCTCGGCTCGCGGCTGCGGCTGGCGCTCGACGCCGAGCTGAGCCGGCGGGTCGCCGGCGGGGCCGAGCCGCTCGCCCACCCGGGCCTGGTCTGCGACGTCGCGATCGGGCAGTCGACGCTGCTCACCCGGCGGGTGATCGGCAACCTCTTCTACCGCGGCCTCGTCCTCTTGCGGGCGCCGCGGATCGGCGACACGCTGCGGACCAGCACCGAGGTCCTCGCGCTGCGCCAGAACCGGCCCAAGCCGGGCCGGGCGGCAACTGGGATCGCCGCGCTGCGCGTGCGCACCACTGACCAGGAGGGCCGCGAGGTGCTCGACTTCGTCCGCGCCGCCATGCTGCCCTTGGGCGACTCCGAGGCCGCCACCGGGCACGCCGACGAGCTCGACGGGGTCGGCTCCGAGCTCGACTCGGCGCGCCTGGCCTCCTCGATCGAGGGCTGGGACCTGGGTACCTTCGCCGCGGCAAGCGGAGGGCCGGGGTCCGCCGCGCTGCGCCCCGGCGAGCGCCGCCCGGTCGAGGGCACCGACGTGGTCAGCTGCGCCCCGGAGCTGGCGCGGCTCTCGCTCAACGTCGCCTTCGCCCACCACGACGCCGCCGCCGGTCAGGGCGGCCAGCGGCTCGTCTACGGCGGCCACACGATCGGGATCGCGGCGGCCCAGCTGACCCGCGCGCTCCCGGACCTGGTGACGATCGTCGGCTGGCACTCCTGCGATCACCCCGGCCCGGTCTTCGAGGGCGACGCGCTCGGCAGCGAGGTCGAGGTCGAGCAGGTCGAGCCGTTGACGGGCGGCGGCGCGCTGGTCCACCTGCGCTGCCTCGTCTGGGCCCGTCGCGGCTCCGAGCAGGTGCCGGTGCTCGACTGGCGCCCGGTGGGGGTGATGGCGTGAGCACGCGCGGCCTGCTCGCCGGGATGCGGGTGATCGAGGGCTCGGCCTTCGTCGCCGCCCCGCTCGGGGGGATGACGCTCGCCCAGCTCGGCGCCGACGTGATCCGCTTCGACCAGATCGGCGGCGGCTTGGACCATGGGCGCTGGCCGCTCGCCGCCGACGGCCAGAGCCTCTTCTGGGCCGGCCTGAACAAGGGCAAGCGCTCGATCCAGCTCGACCTCCACAGCGAGCCGGGGCGCGAGCTGGCGAGCGAGCTGATCGCCGCCGAGGGTGCCGACGCCGGCCTGTTCCTGACCAACTTCCCGGCCCGTGGATGGCTCGAGTTCGAGACCCTGCGCCGCCGCCGCGAGGATCTGATCATGCTCGCCCTGACCGGCAACCCCGACGGCACCAGCGAGGTCGACTACACGGTCAACCCGGCCACCGGGTTCCCCTGGGCGACCGGCCCGCGCAACCTCTCCGAGCCGCTGAACAGCGTTCTGCCCGCGTGGGACGTGGAGATGGGCACGCTGGCCGCGGCCGGGATCCTCGCCGCCGAGCGCCACCGCACCCGCAGCGGCGAGGGACAGCTGATCGAGCTCTCGCTCTCCGACGTCGCCTTCGCGATGGTCGGCAACCTCGGGCGGATCGCCGAGGCCTCGCTCGGCGGCCAGGATCAGCCCAAGGACGGCAACTACCTGTACGGGGCCTTCGGCCACGACTTCGAGACCAGGGACTCGCGGCGGCTGATGGTCGTCGCGCTCACCGCCCGCCAGTGGACGGCTCTGGTCGAGACGACCGGGATCGAGGAGGCCTGCCGCAGCATCGAATCGGTCACCGGGTACGACTTCGCCTCCGAGACGGGGCGCTTCGAAGGGCGCGAGCTGATCGCCGCGCTGCTGCGGCCCTGGTTCTCGGCGCGGGGGCTGAGCGAGGTGCGCGACGCCTTCGCCGGCACCGGCGTCTCCTGGGGGCCCTACCAGACCTTCCTGCAGCTGGTCACCGAGGACCCGCGGGTATCGACCCAGAACCCGATGTTCGAAGAGGTCGAGCATCCGGGGGTGGGCAGGTACCTGATGCCCGGCTCGCCGCTGCGCCCGCGCCCGCTCGGGCCTCTGCCCGTGCGCCGTGCGCCGCTGCTCGGGGAGCACACCGAGGAGATCCTGGCCGAGGTGCTGGGGCTCGCTCCCCACGAGATCGGCCGGCTGCACGACGAGGGCGTCGTGGCTGGGCCGGCTGCGCCTCCCCCACCAGGCGCAGGGGGACGCTGAGCCGCTCGCGCAGCTCGGCGGCGGGACCTGAGCGCCCGCGCTCGGCGTCGACCAGCACGACCTCGGTGGCAGCGAAGCTGCCCAGCTCGTCTTCGGTCATCTGCACCAAGTCCTCGTCGCCGACCCGGGCGGTGGCCGCGACGCCGGCCTTGGCCAGGACCGAGGAGCCGAGCACGAGGTTGCGCTGGGCGCGCAGCCGGCCGGGCTCCAGGTCCGAGGTCCAGCGCTCGAGGAAGCTGCTGCGGCAGGGCGAGATCGCGAGCAGCTCGGCAGGCGCTTCGCCGTTGCCTTCGCCGAGGATGTCGGCCACCGCTTCGGCACCCGCGTCGTCCAGCGCGGCGCCGAGCACGAGCAGGACGCGCCGCCTTGAATCTGGCGCCGCCGCCGGCACGATCCGCGGCCGCGGCGGGTTGCGCACGGCCATCACCACGATCGTGGCCGCGGCGAGGGCGCCGACCGCCATCCCGACGCCTGGCCCGCCGACGAAGAACCCAGCGACGATCGAGGTTGCGATCGCGCCGACGATCAGCGGCAGCTTCCACGCCGCGAGGCTTGGCTTCGAGAGGGTTTTCTCCATAACGCGCTCAGGGAGCGTGAGCAATTATGTCGCACCAACCCGCACCCGGAGGAGACGACGTGACCGAGCTGACCGAGATGCAGTCCGAGCTCTGCGAGAGCAATGAAACCGACTACTCGGACCTGAAGGCGTTCTTCATCAACTGCACGTTGAAGAAAAGCCCCGAGGTCTCCAACACGCAGGGCCTGATGGACATCTCGATGGAGATCATGCGGCGCAACGGGGTCGAGGTCGATTGCATCAGGGCGGTCGACCACGAGATCGCAACCGGCGTCTGGCCCGACATGACCGAACACGGTTGGGAGGCCGACGAGTGGCCGGCGATCTTCGAGCGCGTTATGGACGCCGACATCCTCGTCCTCGGGATGTCGATCTGGCTCGGGGAGAAGTCCTCGATCGCGACCCAGATCGTCGAGCGCCTCTACGGCAACTCCCACCTGCTCAACGACGCGGGCCAGTACGCCTACTACGGCCGCGTCGGCGGCTGTCTGATCACCGGCAACGAGGACGGGGTCAAGCACTGCGCGATGAACGTCCTCTACTCGCTGCAGCACCTCGGATACACGATTCCGCCGCAGGCCGACGCCGGCTGGATCGGCGAGGCCGGCCCCGGTCCCTCCTATCTGGACGAGGGCTCGGGCGGCCCCGAGAACGACTTCACCAACCGCAACACCACCTTCGCCGCCTGGAACATGCTGCACCTCGCGCGCATGCTGAAGGACGCCGGCGGCATCCCCACCCACGGCAACCAGCGCACCGCCTGGGACGCCGGCTGCAGCCTCGACTTCCCCAACCCGGAGTACCGGGTGTAGCGCCGTACGACGTGGCTCAGGACCGATTCAACCTGGGAGCCCTCGCCGAGCTCGACGAGGCGCCGGTCGTGATGCTGAACCTCCTGCGCTTCATTCCAGACGGAGGACGCGAGCGCTACGCCGAGTACGCCGAGGCGATCCGGCCGCTGCTGCGGGAGGTGGGCGCGAGGGTGATCTACTGGGGAGACGCGGCGGCGGAGGCCCTGATCGGCGCGGAGTCATGGGACACGGTCGGGCTGGTCGAATACCCGAGCCCGAGCGCGTTTCTCTCGATGATCGAATCCGACGCCTACCGCGCGATCGAACACCTGCGTTCGGAGGCGCTGCTCGAGGGCGAGCTCCACCCGCTCAGAACGATCAGGTGAGCGCCGGAGCCGGCGCGGCGCCGCGAGCCTCCAGGGCCCGGCCGACGAAGGGGTAGATCAGGGTCGAGAGCATCGCGGCGCCGACCAGGCCGGCGGCGGTCGAGGCTTTCATGTGGCCGCTGTCGATCGCGAGGGTCGTGATCGCGACGACCAGGGGCAGCTCGGTCGCGCAGTAGAAGGCGAGCGCGCGGCGCTGCAGGGGAGGAAGCGCCTCGCGGTAGAGGAGCAGCGCCGGGGCGCCGCGGACGACGAGGAAGAGGACGAAGAAGAGCGCGAGCTTGACGATCGCGCCGATCGACCCCAGCGCCTCGAGATCGAAGGTCATGCCGCTGTAGACGAAGAAGAAGGGGACGAAGAAGCCGAACCCGACCGCGGTCAGCTTCGAGTCGAAGACGGCAACCTCGTGCCCGCGCAGCGCCGCCCGGGTGATCATCCCGGCGACGAAGCCGCCGAGCAAGAGGTCGAGGTGGAGGTCGCTCGCCAGGCCGACGAGGCCGAAGATCAGGACCACGGTGATCCGCACCGCGAGCTGGTTGCTCGACTCCAGCGTGCGTTCGAGCGCGGACCAGCCGCGCCAGATCACCCCCATCGAGAGCAGGGCCACCCCGACGGCCAGGAGGACGAAGGCGATCAGGATCACGGCCTCGCGAATCGGGTGGTCGGTGGAGAGGAAAAGCGTGACCAGCAGGATCGGGCCGAACTCCCCGACCGCTCCCGCCGCGAGGAGGTAGGTGCCGAAGCGGGTCTTCAGCGACCCCGTGTCGCGGAGGATCGGGATCAGCGTGCCGATCGCGGTGGTCGCCATCGCCGAGCCGGTGTAGACGAAGGAGTCGATCACCCCGAGCAGCGCGAGGATTCCGCCGATCCCATAGGCGAGCGCGACCGAGAGCAGCCAGCCGCGGCTGCCGAGACGGAGCGGAGTCCCACGGATGCGATCGAAGTCGATCTCGTAGCCGGCGAAGTAGAAGAGCATCCCAAGGCCGAGGTTGGAGAAGAAGAGGATGAATTCGTCGGTCGAGGCGAACCCGAGTCCGTGCGGCCCGATCAGGATGCCGATGAAGAGCTCGAGCACCACGACGGGTGGCGCGATCCGAGCCGGCAGGAGGGCCACCGTGACCGCGGCGAGCGCCGCCGCGAGCACGATCAGGAAGAACGAGGTCGTGTCGACCTGGATCACCAGGCGATCGTATGGATCTCACGTTCCCGCCTGCCGGAGCGTTCTACTTAGTGGATGGCCGAGGCGAAGACCCATTGGACGATCTACGAGAGCCCGCTCGGCCCGCTCACCCTCGTGGGCGGGGCCGGTGGCCTCAGGGAGCTCAACTTCCCCGGCCGCGCCCGCGTTCCGGCTGAGGCGAAGAAGCACCCGATGAGGGCCGCGGTCGAGCAGCTCGAGGCCTACTTCGCCGGCGAGCTTCGCGAGTTCGAGCTCGGGCTCGACCTGCACGGCACCGAGCTCGACCGCGAGGTCTGGCGCCAGCTGCTTCTCATCCCCTACGGCGAGACCCTGAGCTACGGCGAGCTCGCCGCCCGCGTCCATCCCGACCTCTTCAACACCCGCGTCGAGCCGTGGCAGCGGGCGCGCGTGGTCGGCGCCGCCAACGGCCGCAACCCGGTTTCCATCGTCGTCCCCTGCCACCGGGTGATCGGCGCCGACGGCTCGCTCACCGGGTACGGCGGCGGCCTGCAGCGCAAGCAGGCGCTGCTCGAGCTCGAGCGGGGCACGCTCGGCGGATCCGAGCCGCCGCGCACCTGGCGCAACCGCCAGCTCGCGATCCTCTGAGGCCTCAGCTGGGGTTGAGCGCGACGAGCGCGGCGCTGAGGGAGAGCGAGCCCCCGGCGACGACTGCGGTCGCCGGCGCGCTCCCCTGCGGCAGCCCGCGGCGCGAGGAGCTCGTCGCGGCGATGTCGGCGAGGTCGCCGGCGATGCTCGCCAGCAGCCAGGGGCGCACCGGGCCGCCTCGCAGGTAGGTCGCGATCGCGATCCCGTGCAGGGCAAGCTCGCGCGCGCCGAGCCCCCGAAGCGAGACCTGTGCCGCCGGCTCCCCCGCGCCAGGGCCGAGCCAGCGCCCGCCCGCGAGCTTCGTCGGGGCGAGCAGCAGGCCGAGGCCGTAAGCGGCGCGCAGCGACAGAACGGCGAGCGTCCCGATGCGAACCGCGGGTGCCGACCGGGCGTCGGTCAGGAGCTCGGGTCCTCCTCCGCGGCGAGCTCCAGGGAGCCATCGCGGACCTCGCTCAGATGCCGCTCCTGAATCGGAAGCGCCCACTCGACCAGCTGGCTGACGCTTTCCTCGCCGGCGCTCTCGTTGAGCTTGCCGAGGATCGCCCAGTGGCCGACCTCGCCGGCCTCGGCCATGATCAGGAACTCGAACCCGTCAAGCTCATCGGAGTCCTCGCCGAGGTAGGTGCGCATCATCTCCACTGCCTCGGTCTTCGTTTCCTGGGCCTCTTCGAGGATCGCGGTTTTCTTGCCGTCGCGCTGCTCGGCAAGGTCGATGCATCGGCTTTCCGTTTCTTCGGCCTCCTTGCGCATCCTGCGCAAGGACTCGGCCAGGGGCGAGTCGTCATCGAGCAGGGACTCGACCTTCTTGGTCGTCTCCTGCGCCGCGCCCGCCAGGCCCGTCACCTCCGCCAGCTTCTCCTCGAGAGTGGTCAGATCGGCCATCGCTTCCTCCTCCATTTGCTGCCCGTGAGGCCCGAGGACGATCCGCGAGCTTCCCTGGAGGCGTTTTCTGATCTGTCTATCGGTACCCGTGGGCGGCACGGGCCAATCCAGCTCAGCGCTGGTTCGGACCGAGGCCCAGCTCCTCGGCGCGGGGTTCCAGCGCCGCGATCACGAAGGCGAGGTGCGCGTCGAAGTCCTCGCCCAGCTCCTCGGCGCCCTGACGCATGTCCTCGCGGCTGACCGCGGCGGCGAAGCTCGGCTGTTTCATCTTCTTCTTGACCGACTTGGGCGACATGCCCACGACCCCTTCGGGGCGGACGAGCGCGACCGCGGCGATGAACCCGCTCAGCTCGTCGACCGCGAACAGGGTCTTGGAGAGGCGCGAGGCGCGCGGCACTCCCAGGTACGGCGCGTGGCCGGCGACCGCGTCGATCAGCTCCGGCGGGTAGCCGCGCTCCTCGAAGAGCTCGATCGCGATCCGCGGGTGCCCGGTCTCGAGGTCGGGATGGCGCTCGTAGTCGAGGTCGTGGAGGATCCCCGTCGCCGCCCAGAGCTCGGGGTCCTCGCCGTAGCGGCCCGCGTAGGCGACCATCGCCGCTTCGACCGCGAGCACGTGCCTGCGCAGGGACTCGGACTCGGTCCATTCGCAGAAGAGCTCCCAGGCCTGATCGCGACTCGGCGCCGCCACGGCGCGAGCCTAGCTCGGATCGGGCAGCGAGGCGACGACAGCGGACCGATTGGCGCGGCGGCGCAGGAGGAGGATCGTGGCGAGGGCGAGCGCGCCGCCGGTGAGGGCCGCGAGCGTGGCCCAGCGGCCGACCTCGTCGAACAGGGCGATCAGCGAGGGGCCGACGAAGAAGGTCCCGAGCCCGATCGTCAGCGACCAGCCGAGCCCGGAGAGGGCGCTGCCGGCGAGGAAGGGGCGCATCGAGATCTCGTTCATCCCGGCGAACCAGCCTGGCGTGAGCAGCGAGGCCAGGAAGGATCGCCGCTGGGCGACCGCCTCGCAGCGGGCGAGCGCGCGGACGCGCCAGCCGAGCAAGGGCCCTGGGCGCAGGAAGAGGCGCCGGCCGGCGGCGCGGCCGATCCAGTAGGCGGCGATGCTGCCGGCTACGGTGCCGAAGAAGGCGACCGCGATCACCACCGCGATCTGGTCGAAGTTGCCAACCGAGACAGCGCCGGCGCTGACCAGCGCCGCCTCGCCGGGACCGCTGATCGCGATCCAAGTGGTCACCACGGCGGCGAACAGGCCGAGGTAGGTGAGCAACTCCATTCGCACATCTTGACGACCCCGGCTGCTCGGCTTTCGAGGCCGAGGGGCGTCCCTCCCTAGGGTGGGTCTGCAAACCAGTTTGGAGGAAGAACTTGAAGCTCGCGATCCACAACCCCTCGTTCACCTATGACGGCGGTCCGGAGAACATCGCCCCGACCCTGGCGGCGACCGCGCGCGCCGCTGAGGAGGGCGGGGCGGACCAATTCACGCTGATGGACCACTGGTTCCAGATCAGCAACGTCGGGCCGCCCACGGACCCGATGCTCGAGGGCTACACCTCGCTCGGCTTCATCGCGGCGCAGACCGAGCGGATCCGCCTCGGCCTCCTGGTCACCGGCGTCACCTACCGCCACCCGGGCCTGTTGGCGAAGACCGTGACCACGCTCGACGTGCTCTCCGGCGGTCGCGCCCAGCTCGGCCTCGGCGCCGCTTGGTTCGAGCAGGAGCACCTCGCCCTCGGGGTCCCCTACCCGCCGATCTCCGAGCGCTTCGAGCGGCTTGAGGAGGCGATCCAGATCTGCTTCCAGATGTGGAGCGATGACGTCGGCCCCTACGAGGGCAAGCACTACCAGCTGGCCGAAACGCTCTGCTCCCCGCCGCCGATCCAGCGCCCGCGCCCGACCCTGATGATCGGCGGCTCCGGCGAGCGCAAGACCCTGCGCCTGGTCGCCCGCTACGCCGACGCCTGCAACCTCTTCGGTAACGAGCGCGACGTCGTCGCGCAAAAGCTCGAGGTGCTGAAGCGCCACTGCGAGGCCGAGGAGCGCGACTACGAGGAGATCGAGAAGACGATCATCTACGGCTCCAACCCGCTCGAGGACCTCGACGGCTTCCTTGCCGAGATGGACGCGTTGTCCCAGCTCGGGATCGAGAAGGTGTGGGTCTCGAACCGGGTTCCGGATCCCCCGGCCTGGGCGGCCGAGGTGTGCGAGGCGACGGTTTCCAGGCTGGGGGAGCTGGGCTAGGGCTAGCCCGCCTCAGCACGTGGCCAGCGCGCCCGCGTAGAAGCGCAGGTACTGAGGCCAGTGCGCGTCCCAGTAGGCGCTGTCGTGCCCGCCCGGCCACACGTGTGCGGTCAGATCGGCGTCGCCTTCGCCGAGCGCGGCGACGAAGGCGGCGTTGCCGTCGACGAACCAGTCGTGGTCCCCGTAGTCGTTCCACACCTTTGCTTCGCCGAAGGCGTCGGGGTTCGCCCGCACCGCGGCGAGCACGTCGCCCCGTTCCCAGTCGGCCCGGTCATCGAAGGCGCCGGGGAATTCTTCGGAGAAGCTTTCCCACAGCCCGGCTGAGTGACCGCCGACCGCGCAGAAGCGCCCGCGGTAGAGCAGGCCGAGGTGGTACGCGCCATACCCGCCCATCGAGATGCCGCCGATCGCGACCCGGCCGCGGTCGGTGTGGAAGCGGCGGGCGACGGCCGGGATCACTTCGCGCACGACGTAGCGGCTCCAGTCTCCGCTGCGCCGCGCGTGCCACCAGCTGAGCTCCCCGTCTGGGAAGGCGACGACGGGGGCCTCGGGGCCGAGCGCGGCAAGCGTCGAGAGCACCGCTTGGTTCCCGGTGAAGCTTTCGTTCGAGCCGCCCGCGCCGTGCAGGAAGACGAGCAGCGGACGCCCGGCGGCCGGTTGGCCAGTCGGGTCGAGCACGCTCACCTCGAGCGCTCGGCCGACCGCCGCGCTGTCGATCTCGAGCTCGCTTACGCGCGGCGCGCCGCTGGCGTCCGGGGAGGCTGGCCCGGTGCTCGTAGCGGTCGTCGCGCTGGAGCCGCAACCAGCGAGCAGGAGGAGCACGGCGAGCAGGAGGAGGGCGCGGACGTTCGCCACCTTCATCGCCCCAGTATGGGACAGCGGCGGGCTCGACCTTAGAATCGCTGCGATCTCCTCGCGGCTGGCAGACATATGGCCGAAGGCGGTCCCGGCGCTCGCGATGGTGGCCCTGATCGCCACCTGGGGCTCGCACCCCGCCGTCGCGGTCGTCGTCGTGATCGACCTCTTCCTCGCCGGCGCCGTGCTTGCCGCGGTCTTCCACGCGGAGGTGATCGCGGAGCGGGTGGGGGAGCCCTACGGCTCCCTGGTGCTGGCGGTCGCGGTGACCGTGATCGAGGTCGGGCTGATCGTCACGCTGATGGTCGCCGGCGGCGATAAGACCGGAACGCTCGCCCGCGACACGGTCTTCTCGGCGGTGATGATCACCTGCAACGGCGTGGTCGGGATCTCGATCCTGCTCGGCGCGCTGCGCAACCGGCTCGCCAGCTTCAACGCGGAGGGATCGGCGACCGCGTTCGCCACCGTGATCACCCTGGCGGCGCTCACCCTGGTCCTCCCGACCTTCACCGAAAGCGGCGGCGGCGCCCAGTTCTCCGGCTCCCAGCTGGCCTTCGCCGCGGTCGCCTCGGTTGCCCTCTACGCCCTCTTCCTGGTCGTCCAGACCGTGCGCCACCGCAGCCACTTCCTGCCCGACGGCGAGGACGAAGAGCCGCTCCACGACACGCCGCCGACCCGCGCGCAGGCGCTGCGCAGCCTCGGCCTGCTCCTCGTCTCCCTGGTCGCCGTGGTCGGGCTCGCCAAGGTCAGCTCGGGCGCGATCGAGGACGGGGTCAAAGCGATCGGCGCGCCTCAGTCGGCGGTCGGCGTCGTGATCGCGCTCCTCGTCCTCGCTCCCGAGACCTTCGCCGCGATCCGCAACGCCCGCCGTGGCCGGGTCCAGATCAGCTTCAACCTCGGCTTCGGCTCGGCGATGGCGAGCATCGGCCTGACGATCCCGGCGATCGCGATCGCCTCGATCTGGCTCGACGGCCCGCTCGTGCTCGGCCTCGGCTCGACCCAGATCGTCCTGCTCGGCCTCACCGCGGTGGTCGGCTCGCTCACCCTCCTTCCCGGCCGCGCGACCGTGCAGGAGGGCGGCGTGCACCTGATCATCCTCGCCGCCTACCTGTTCCTCGCGTTCAATCCTTGAGCTCTGGGCACGAGTATGGGTCCCAGATGAGAATTGCCTAAAGGTTCAGCAATGGTTTGAACCCACACCCGGGGCGTGTCGTAACCCCCGTGTCTCGTCCTCTGGCTCCGGCCGGATTTGACGACACGACGATTGGAGGCACCGATGCGTTACCGGTATCCGCTCCTCGCCATCGTCGTCCTCGTCCTCGGTCTTGCGATCGCGGGATGTGGAAGTGGTGGCGGAAGCAGCAGCAGCACGTCTGCGCAGAGCGAATCGAGCGAAACCGCCAGCAGCGGCGGAGGCGCCTACTCCCACAGCCCCGAAAAGGAACCGGCGAGCGAAAACGTCGCCTCCGAAGGCGCGGCTCAGGCAGCCCCGGTCTCGACCGGGCAGGCCATGGGAGTGGGCACCGTCCTGGTCGACTCGAAGGGAATGACCCTCTACTACTTCGAGAAGGACAAGAAAGGAAGCGGGAAGTCCACCTGCTCCGGCGCCTGCGCCGCGGGTTGGCCGCCGTTGATCACCGGTGGTGAACCGGAAGCGATGAGCGGGGTCAACGCCTCGATGCTGGGCACGATCGAACGCAGCGACGGCACGATGCAGGTCACCTACGCGGGCTGGCCGCTGTACACCTTCGTCGAGGACAAAAAGCCCGGCGAAGACAACGGGACCGACAGCAAGGCGTTCGGCGCCTCTTGGTACCCGTTGCACCCGAACGGCCACAAGGCCGGTCACTAGCCGCCATCCCCCACGGGCGTCCGCCGAGTTGTTGGGCTCGGCGGGCGGCCGGGCGGCTGTGTGATCGCCGCTTCGGTGCCGGCAATACCATCTTCGCGATGGAGATCCTGGTCGTCGAGGACGAGGCGGGGATCGCGGACTTCCTGAGGCGCGGCCTCGAAGCCGAGGGATACGGCGTGCGGGTGAGCGAGGACGGCGCCGAGGGCGCGCGGCTGGCGCTCGACGCCGACGTCGACCTGGTCCTCCTGGACCGGATGCTCCCGAGCATGGACGGCGACGAGGTCTTGGCGAGGATCCGCTCGAGCCGTCCGGCGCTGCCGGTGATCTTCCTCACCGCGAAGGGCGACGTCGCTGAGCGGGTGGAGGGTCTCGACCTCGGCGCCACGGACTATGTGACCAAGCCGTTTGCCTTCGACGAGCTCCTCGCCCGGATCCGGGCGCGGCTGCGGGGCGGGGAAGGGGGCTCGGAAAGCACCCTCGAGGCGGCCGGTATCCGGCTCAACCTGCTCAGCCGCGAGGCTACTCGCGGCGAGCTCACGGTCCGACTTGCCGCGCGCGAAGCACAGCTGCTCGAGTTCCTGCTGCGCAATGCGGGCAGCGTCTGCACCCGCACCGACATCCTCCTCGGCGCTTGGGGATACGACCACGATCCCGGCACCAACCTGCTCCAGGTGTACATCGGCTACCTGCGGCGCAAGCTCTCGCTGCCCGACTCCCCGGCCCCGATCGAGACGGTCCGATCGGTCGGCTACCGGCTGCGGGCCCAGCGATGAGGAGGACCTGGAGCAGGCTCGGCCTCCGCGCCCGCCTGGCGCTCTCGATCGGCGCCGTCGTCGTGCTCGCCTTCGGCGCCGTCTTCGCCGCCGTGCGGACCGAGATGTCGCACGAGTCCAGCGTGATCAAGGGCGAGGAGGCGCATGAGAGTGGCGGCACGGGCTCCGGGGCGGGGGATGGGGAGGGCTCCTCCATCTCGCCGATCGCCGACGCACAGTCGGACATGGAAAAGACCTTCCTCCTGGCCGGCGCGGCCGCCCTCCTCGCCGCCCTGTTGGCGGGCTATCTGGTGGCCGCCCGGGCCGCGGCTCCGCTGCGGCGCTACGCGGCGACGGCAGCCAGGATCGACGCTGGCGAGCTGACGCCGCGCCTGCAGGTCGACCCCGCCTCGCCGACCGAGCTTCGCACCCTCGCGATCACCTTCAATCACATGCTCGACCGACTCGACCGGGCCTTCGCCCAGCAGCGCGAGTTCGTCTCCGACGCCTCGCACGAGCTGCGCAGCCCCCTGACCGCGATCCGCGGTCAGATCGAAGTCCTGGCCCGAGCCGAGGAACCCTCCGCGGAGGAGACGCGGCGGGTCGAGCGGTTGACGATCGCCGAGCTCGCCCGGGTCGAACGGCTCGTCGAGGACATGCTTTCCCTCGCTCGCCTCGACGAGGGGATGAGGCCAGCGGTGCGCCCCGTTGCCATCGCCCCCTTCCTGCGCGAGCTCGTCGAAGCGGCCGTGCCGGGGGTCGAGGTCGGCGAGCTGCCCGCGGGCCACGTTCTCGCCGACCCGGACCTGATCTCCCAGGTGCTGCGCAACTTGATCGAGAACGCGAGGCGCCACGCGGGCGAGGGCGGCCGGGTGCTCGTTTCCGCTTCCGCGGCTGGCGGAAGGCTCGCGGTGAGCGTGGACGACGACGGGCCTGGGATCGACCCCGCGCAGCGCGAGCGCATCTTCGACCGCTTCCACCGCAGCGACCGCTCGCGCCACCGGGCGGCCGGGGGAAGCGGCCTCGGGCTCGCGATCGCGCGCTCGATCGTCAGCGCCCACGGCGGCCGCATCTGGGCCGGCGAGGGCCCCCTCGGCGGCGCCCGGGTCAGCTTCGAGCTGCCCGGATTCACGCCCGAAGAATGAGAAATCTCTCACGCAACCCTTAGTCGGCGCCAAAGCGCCTCGCCGACCCTGTGGCGATGTTCAAACCGCAGGACCTGACGATTCGCGACGGCGTCGCGGGCAACGCACGGCTGACCGGGGCGCTTGCCGCCGCGCTGCTCGTCCTGCTCGCGGCCGAGGGCGCGACGATCCCCTTCATCGGCCAGCTGCTCGGCCCGCACATCTTCATCGGCATGCTGCTGATCCCGCCCGTCCTGATGAAGATGGCCAGCACCGGCTATCGGTTCGCCCGCTACTACACCCACGACGGTCCCTACGTGCGCAAGGGACCGCCGCCCGCCCCGCTGCGCCTGCTCGCCCCCGGGGTGGTGCTCAGCACGCTCGCCCTCTTCGGGACCGGCGTCGCCCTGCTCTTCGCGGGGCCGCCGAGCTCGACCCTGGTGTTCGCCCACAAGCTCAGCTTCATCGCCTGGGTCGCACTGATGACGCTGCACGTTCTCGGGCACCTGCTCGAGGTGCCGCGCTTGGGGTTCGCGGATTGGCGGCGCAGCGCGGGCGGCCAGCCGCGGCTCGCCGGCGCGGGCCTGCGGACACTCGCCCTGGGAGCCGCACTCCTCGCCGGCGTCGCGGTTGCGGGATTGACCATCTCGGCGGCGGGCCCATGGCTCTAAGCGGACTCTCAGGAAACCCACAGCTCGCGGTTAGCCGAGGGCGCCAGGTTTGAGGGCAATGGACGAGTTCGAACGACACGAACGCAAGCGCGAGGCGTGGATGCGGCTGCGCGCGCAGCGCAGGCGCGCCGGCGAGCTGCGCGGCCGCGTGGTGGCGGTAGCGGTGGTCTGCTTCGCGCTGCTCTGGGCGGTCGTCTTCGCCCAGATGGTCTCCGGCAACGACCCGGTTCTGAGCGTGAAGGCCACCGCGCGGTCCTCCTCGAGGGCGAAGGAGAAGAAGCGGCTGCTGGCCGAAGCCCGCTCGAGCCGCCGGGCAGAAGAAGAAGCCGGGGAAGTGGAATTCCTCCCCCTCGAAGAAAGCGAACTGCTCGAACCGGAAGTCGTCGAACCGGAAGTGATCGAACCGGAAGGTGAACTCGAATCGCTGACCACGGGTCAGTCGTGAGTGCCGAACGCAAGCTCAGCTTCGAGTGCTTCGGCGGCTCGGTCTCGATACACGTACGCCATCCCGACGCAGAGTGGGCGCGGGGTGCGCTGGCGCGCTCCCGCACCTCCCTGCTCGACGCCCACCAGCGGCTCTCGCGCTTCGATCCCAACAGCGAGCTGAGCAGGCTGAACGCGGATCCGAGGAGCGAGGTCCCTGCCTCCTCGCTGCTGCGGCGCTTCGTCGCCGCGGTGCTCAGCGCCGGGGTGAGCAGCCGCGGCCTGGTCGACGCGACGATGGTCGAGGCGATCGAGCGGGCCGGGTACACGCAGACGCTAGAGCCGGCGACGGCCGCCTCGCGTTCTGCGCTGCCCAGGCCGGCGCGTTTCGCCGCGGCCGCTCCGGCTCCCGAAGCCAACTGGGCCGACGTCGCCGTCGACGAGGGGGCGGGAACGATCATCCGGCCCCCGGGGGTGAAGTTCGACAGCGGCGGGATCGCCAAGGGGCTGCTCGCCGACCTCGTCGGCCGCTCGCTCGAGGACGCGGCCGGGTTCGCGGTCGATTGCTGCGGCGACATGAGGATCGGCGGCGTCGCCAAACGCGGGCGCAGGGTGATGGTCGCGGACCCGTTCGGGGGCGAGCCGGTCGAGGAGCTGCTCATCTCGGCTGGAGGAGTGGCTACCAGCGGGATCACCCGGCGCTGCTGGCGCGGCCCCGGAGACGTGAGCGCCCACCAGCTGCTCGATCCGAGCACCGGAGAGCCGGCCTACACCGGCGTCGTTCAGGCCACCGCGCTGGCTCCCACCGCTCTGCAAGCGGAGGTCTTCGCCAAGGCCGCCCTGCTCAGCGGCCCGTGTGAGGGCCTCGATTGGCTGCCCTTCGGCGGCGTCCTCGTGCTCGAGGACGGCTCCAAGCTCGACGCTCGCGCGTCGCGACCCTTGGAGCAGGTCGGAGGGGCAGTGGCATGAACGTCGGCACCCATCTCTTCTGGATCACGAGCCGCGCCGCCGGCGGGGCCGCGCTGCTGCTCGCCAGCGCCAGCGTCGCCGCGGGGCTGATGATGAGTTCCCGGCGGAGCGATTCGAACAAGCGCGACCTGCGTGCGATCCACGAGGCGCTATCGCTGGCGACCCTCGCGCTGGTCGCCTTGCACGGGGTCGCCCTGCTCGGCGACTCCTACTTGAACCCCGGCGTGGTCGGAATCGCCGTGCCGTTCGTCAGCTTCTACCGGCCACTCTGGATCGCGCTCGGGATCATCGCCGGCTACGGGCTCGCCGCGCTCGGCCTCACCTATTACCTGCGGGACCGGATCGGCGCCGCGCGCTGGCGCCGCCTGCACCGGCTCACCGCCGTCTTTTGGCTAGCCGCGATCGCACACACGATCGGCGCCGGCAGCGACGCGGCCGAGCCCTGGTTCCTCGCGGCCTCGGCGGCGCTCGTGCTGCCCGCCGCTGCCCTGCTCGCGCTGCGCTGGCTGGGCCGGGCCCTGGGCTCGGAGGAGCGGCCGAAGCGCCCGCACCGTCCGGGGGCGGCGGAGGTCGAGGGCGCCTAGCTTTAGGAGGCCGCCAGGACCTGCGAGCGGTCGATTTCGGCGATGAAGTCCGAGAGGTAGCGGCCGACGATCTTGCCCGCGCTCTTGCCCCAGGGCGGATCGGCGCCGATCGAGGACTCTTCTCCGTGTCCTCCCCCGAGCCAGCCCTGCAGGTAGAGCGGGCGATCCCCGGTCCACAGCTCGGCCCGGAGAATCGGATCGAAGGGCTGGGGCTCGACGTCGAGCCCGATCGCGGCGGCGATCGATTCGGCGATCACGTCGGCCTGCTGGGTCGCGATCCCGCCCTGCTTGACCGGGAAGCTGGTCACGTCCCCCGCGGCGAACATGCGCTCCTGCTTGAGCACTCCGCAGTGGTCGTCTACGCGGATGAAGCCGAACGGATCGTGGTGCACGCCGCGGATCCGCCTTCCCTCGAGCCTGGGCATGCTGACCGCGGCATCGACGTCGAAGCGCTCTCCGGGCACCACGACGAGGTGGTCCCCCTCGAATCTGACCGGCCTGGTTTCGGGAACGAAGTCGATCTCTCGCTCGCGCAGAAGCTGCGCCACGCCCTCGCTTGCCTTGCGACCGAAGATCTGCAGCGGAGAGGCTTCGGGGGTGACGACGGTGAGCGCGGGCCCTTCGGGTCCGCCGCCCATCTCCGCCCGCGCGAGCAAGGCCAGCTCGTAAAGGGGCAGAGCCCAGCTCTCAGATCCCGGCATGGTGAACGCCAGGCTGCCGAACTCTCCGCTGCGCAGGCCGTTGAGGACGTCGTGGACGCCCAGTTCGTCGGCGATGCCCCAGAAGGTGATCGCGCCGGGCACCGGCCAGAGGTAATGCGCCCCTGGGGCGAGGATCAGGAAGTCGTAGGCGAACCATTCGCCGTCGTGGGTCGAGATCCGCTTGCGCTCGTGATCGACCGAGGTCACGCTCGCGAGCTGGAAGCTACCTCCCGCTCTGGTCACCAGGTCGCGCAGGTCGTAGCGAGCGACGTGAGACACGCCGTAGGGAGCGCCGACCGCGTAGGGGCGGTAGGTGAAGTCGTGATTGGGCGAGAAGACCTCGACCGAGACCTGCTCGCCGCAGAGGTCTCTGAGCGCCAGCGCTGCCTCGACCGACGCGACCCCACCTCCAACGATCAGCACGCGACGCATCATCTTCAACCGCCCACCCGCTCGCGCTCGATCTCGCGCTGCACCTGGTCCTCGGTGATCGGCGTTCGCCAGTAGACGTCCCAGGCGTTGAGGATCAGCCCAATCGCCCAACCCCCGGTCACCCAGGCGGGCCAGGGATAACCCGCCCCCGTGGCCGCCCAGACGGCCCAGAGCCCCGCGTTGACCACTACGTAGGCGACCAGGTGGCCCTGGAAGTCGCGGCGCTTGTGCAGGCGCGATAGCGCCCGTTCGCGTGGATCTCCGCTGGCGATCTGCTCTTCGCTCATGGCCTAGATCTTCGATCCGAGCTCGCCGCCCGACATCCGTACTACACCGCAGAGACCGTCCGTGGCAATACCGGTTCGGCCGCTTTGCCCGCGGCGAGATAGCTTCCGCGAATCGCGTCCGAGGTCCACGAGACAGCAACCGCCGGCCTCACCGAGGCGGAGGCCGCGCGGCGCTTGAGCGAGCGTGGCCCGTTGCCGCGCGAGCACACGAGCCGCTCCTACGCGAGCATCGTCCGCGCCAACACGCTCAACGTCCCGAACGCGATCCTCTTCTTCTTCGGGGTCCTCACGATCGCTTTCGCCTCCTGGAAGGACGCGCTCTTCGTCGGGATCCTGATCGCCAACGTCGCGATCGGGTCCTTCCAGGAGATCCGCTCCAAGCGGGCGCTGGACCGGCTCGCCGCGCTGATCGCGCCGCAGGCCCGGGTGCGCCGCGACGGCGCCGAGCGGGAGGTGCCGGTGGAGGAGGTCGTGGTCGGCGACCTCGTGCGGGTCCGCGCCGGCGAGCAGGTGATCGCCGACGGCGAGATCCGCGCCGGCGAGGAGGTCGCGGTCGACGAGGCAAACCTGACCGGGGAGTCCGAGCCGGTCCTGCGCGCGGCCGGCGAGCCGCTCTGGTCGGGTTCGTTCGTGGTCGAGGGCACCGCGCTCTTCGAGGCCCAGGCTGTCGGCCCCGACAGCCGCGCCGCCCAGCTGACCAAGACGGCACGCGCTTTTCGCCACCCGCGCTCGCCGCTGCAGCTCGCCAACGACCGGCTGCTGCTCTGGCTGGTGGCGCTGGCGGTCCCGATCTCGATCGCCTACGCGGCCTCGGTCCTGCTCAGGGTGGACGGGAGCGAGGCGCGGGTGCAGGCGCTCACCGCCGGCATCGTCAACCTCGTGCCGGAGGGGCTGATCCTGCTGATCGGGCTGACCGCCGCCGTCTCGGCGTTCAAGATGGCCCGCCGCGGGGTTCTGGCGCAGCAGCTGGGCGCGATCGAGTCGCTCGCCTCGGTGGACCTGATCTGCACCGACAAGACCGGGACGCTCACCGAAGCCGACCTGCGCCTGGTCGAAGTCGCGCCGGCGGAGGGAGTCGAGGAGGAAGATCTGGCGGGGGCGCTCGCCCGCTACGCCGCCAGTGCTCCCGACCCAAACTCGACCCTGCGCGCGATCTCCTCGGCGGAGCTCGCCGGAGGCTCGGCGCAGCCGGTGCGAGCCGAAGTCCCCTTCTCCTCGCGCCGGCGCTGGAGCGCCCTCGACCTCGGCGCCGAGCGCCTCGTGCTCGGCGCGCCCGAGTGGTTCGCCGACGCCGATCCGGGCCTGGCCGAGCGTGCGCGCGAGGAGGCCAGCAGGGGGCGGAGGGTGCTTGCCCTCGGCCGCACCGCGGCACTGCCGCCAGCCGCCGGCGAGCCGGCATTCCCGGACGGGGTCGAGCCGCTCGGCGTAGCCGTCTTCGCCGAGCGGCTGCGACCCGGAACCGTCGACACGGTCGCCTTCCTTGCGGCCGAAAAAGTCGAGCTGCGGCTGCTCTCGGGAGACTCGCCGGCCACCGCGGGGGCGATCGCGCGCGATGCGGGGATCCCGGGCGAGGCGGCACCGGTCGACGGGGCGGAGCTGCCCCGGGGCCCGGAGGAGCTGCGCGCGGCGGTGATGGCGGCGCCCGCGGTCGGCCGCATCTCCCCGGAGGGCAAGAGCGCTGTGGTCGAGGCGATGGCGGAAGGCGGCCGCTACGTCGCGATGATCGGCGACGGCGTCAACGACGTGCCGGCGCTGAAGCGCTCGCGCCTGGCGATCGCCCAGGGCTCGGGCGTGCAGATGGCCCGCTCGGTCGCCGACCTCGTGCTGGTGGAAGGCGACTTCGGCGTCGTGCCGGGGATGGTCGCCGAGGGCCGGCAGATCCTCCGCAACATCCAGCGGGTGGCGCGGCTGTTCGTGACCAAGACCGTCTTCACGGCGTTCCTGATCGTCGCGATCGGCATCCCCACCGCCACCTTCCCGCTGCTGCCGCGCCAGTTCACGATCGCCTCCACGGTGACGATCGGCATCCCCGCCTTCCTCCTGGCGCTGGCCCCGAGCGCCGGCCCCTGGCGCCCGGATCATTTCCTCGGCAACGTCGCGCGCTTCGCCGTGCCAGCCGGCCTGGCGGCGGGAGTCGGGATCGCCGCCGGGTACCTGCTCGCCCGCTACGGGCTCGACCTCGACCTGCAGGAATCGCGCACGGTTGCGACCGGAGCGATCGTCGCCGTCGGCCTCGCGGTGGTGATGCGGCTCGAGGACGAACCCGGAAAGCGCCGCGCGGCGGTCGCCGGGCTCTGCGCGGCGATGGCGCTGATCTTCGCGCTCGCTCTCTTCGTCCCGTTCCTGCGCGAGTTCTACGAGCTCTCGACCCTGAACGGGGAAATCGTCCTCGCCTGGGCGCTCGGGTCGGCGGCAGCGGTCGGCGGGATGCTTGGCGCGGTGCGGCTCGCTCGCGTCTGAGGGCTCGCCGCCCCGGCCAGCGGAGAAACCGAACCCGCCTCTGCGGGCCTGCCCGGATTGCGCCCGAGCGGTTCGGGACGGGGCGACGAGCGGCCAGGCACCCACATCCTCGGCGCCCTCGATCGTGCGGTCTCGGGCTGAGCCTGCGGACCCCAGTCGGGATCCTGGTCCTGATCGCCGTGCTCGGCGTCGTGATCGGGAAAGTCCCGCGGCCTCGCTGTGGGCTTGTCCGGATGGCGCCCGAGCGGGCCGAGCCTAGATTCGGGCTGGCTGAAGAATCTCTACCGAGGAGCCGAATCGATGCGCCTTCTGGTCGGAATTGACCATCGCGAGGGGGGGAGGGATGCATTGGAGCTTGCGCGCGTCCTCGGCGCGGAGAAGGGCGCGGGCGCCGTCGTCGTCACCGTCCTCTTCACCGGCCCGCTGCCGATGCAGTACGCGTTGTTGCCCGAAGAGGAGGATCACGAGGCGCGGGGCCTGCTCGCCGAAGCACGAGAGCGTCTGCCCGGGCTCGAGGTCGAGACGCGCGCCTACGGAGGAGGCTCGCCGGCGGGAATCCTCACGAACATCGCCGAGGCCGAGGACTTCGACGCGATCGTCGTCGGCTCTCCGCACCGCGGCCCGATCGGGCGGGTGATGGCAGGCAGCGTCGCGATGAGCCTGCTCAACGGGGCCTCGACCGACGTCGCGGTCGCACCAAAGGGCTACGCGGAAGCACATCACGATCCGCTTCGTCGCATCGCCGTCGGCTTCGACGGCACCGCGGAAGCGAAGGTGGCGCTGCGCCGCGCGGAAGCCCTTGCGCAGCGCTCGAACGCGCTTGTCGAGGTCGTGACCGTCGTCCGCCCAGCCGTCGCCGCGGCCGTGATGGCACCCGGGGTCTACGTCCCCCAGGCCCCGTTGGAGCCGGAGAAGGTGATCAACGAGGGCGTGAACTCCGTCGACCCGCGGCTCGCCGCCGAGCGGGTCCGCCTCGACGGCGACCCGGCGGCGGAGCTCTCGCTCCGCTGCGAGCAGGTGGACATGCTCGTGATCGGCTCCCGCGGGTACGGGCCCCTGGCCCGGGTGCTGCTCGGCTCGGTCTCCAGTCGCGTCGTCAACGGCGCGCCGTGCCCGGTGCTGGTGGCACGTCGAGCGCCTTAGCCTCGATCATGTCTTCGGTACCCCGATGCTCTACTACACCCACCCATCCTGCCTGCGCCATGAGCCCGGCGCGCTGGCGCCCGGGCACCCCGAGCGCCCGGAGCGCCTGGAGGCAGTCGAGGCGGCGCTCGCCGAGCGCGACTGGCTCGGCTGGCAGCGGCGAGATGTGCCACCGGCTACGGAGCGCGAGCTCGAGCTGGTCCACAGCCCAGCGCACGTCGAGGCGATCCGCGAGCTGAGCCGCGGCGGCGGCGGCGCGATCGACGCCGACACCCTGGTCGGTGCCGACTCCTACGACGCTGCCCTGCACGCGGCGGGGGCAGCCTGCGCGATGACCAGGGAGCTGCTCGCCGGCGAGGGGCGCGTGGGCTTCTGCGCCGTGCGTCCTCCCGGTCACCACGCCGAACGCGAGCGAGCGATGGGCTTCTGCCTCTTCAACAGCGTCGCGGCCGCAGCGGCCCTGGCGATCGAGGACCTCGGTCTCGAGCGGGTGCTGGTGCTCGACTGGGACGTCCACCATGGAAACGGCACCGCCGAGATCTTCCGCCGACGCTCCGACGTCCTCTACGTCAGCCTGCACCAAAGGGGGATCTATCCGGGCACGGGCCCGATCGACGACTTCGGCTCGGGGCCGGGCGAGGGCTACACGGTGAACCTGCCCGTGCCCGCCGGCTCCGACGAGGAAATCTGGCTTTCGCTCCTGGTCCACATCGCACTGCCGATCGCGACCGCCTTCGAGCCGCAGCTGATCCTCGTCTCAGCCGGCTTCGACGCTCACCGCGCGGACCCGCTGGCGGGCTGTCTGCTGGAGACGGCCTCCTTCGCCCAGATGGCGCGCCACGTGCGCGACCTCGGTGCAGCCCTCGGCGCGCCGGTCGGCGCGGTGCTCGAGGGGGGCTACGAACCAGCGGCCCTGGCGGACTCGGTCGTCGCGACGATGGCCGCGCTGGGCGGAGAGGGAGAGGCCATCGTCGGCTCGGCCGAGGAGGTCCACACCCCGCGCGCTGCCGCCCTCGTGGCTCCCTTCTGGACCCTCTAGGTCTCGATCATGTGGTGGTCGATGGCGTAGCGGGTCAGCTCTGGGCGGCTGCTCAGGTTGAGCTTCTGCTGGATGTGTGAGCGATGGGTCTCGACCGTGCGCACGCTCAGGTCGAGCAGCTCGGCGATCTCGCGATTGGTGTGACCGAGCGCCATCAGCCTCAGGACCTCGATCTCTCGCGGAGACAGAGGTTGGTCGCTGCCGTCGCCCGCTCCCTTCGCCAGGCCCGCCGAGACCGCCGCGGGAAGGTACTGCTCTCCCCGCGCGGCGCTTCGCACGGCCTCGATCAGCTCGAGGTGGGCAGCATCCTTGAAGAGATACGCGAGCGCCCCGTCGTCGAGTGCCCGCCGGGCAAAGGATGGATCTCGCTCCATGGTCAGGAGGACGAGCTGGGTCTGGGGCGCCAGGGACTTCAGCTCGGCGAGGTGATCGACGGCCATTCCGTCGGGGAGGCTGACGTCCAGGACCAGCACCTGCGGAGCGCGCTCGGCGAGCAGCTCCCTGGCCGCGGCGAGGTCACCGGCCTCACCGACGACCTCCAGCCCTTCCTGGCCCTCGAGCAGGGCTCGGAGGGCGCCGCGCACGACCGCGTGGTCGTCGACGAGTGCGACGGTGATCAACTCGGCGCCGCCCTCCTGAGTCATTTCCTGAGCGTATCGCCGAGCTAAGCGACGGTGACATATCCGCGCATGAACCCGGGCTGGGCCATCGCCCAGGGATCGCAGGGCACGGCGCAGAACCATTCGTAACGCCCCGCCGGAGCTCGCCTGCGTCGCAGCCGCACCCGATCAGTTGGCATGCATGCCGTACCTGCGGGTGTGGTGCCTCACGGATGGACCCCAGCTTGGATGCGCCTACGGTGGCCGTATGGAGGAGCAGGTCAGCGCCTTGACAGAGAACGGGCCGCGGCCGGAGCCGGACGGCGACGCCGCGTTCGAGCGCATCGTCGTCGGCTTCGACGAGCACCCGGCCTCGCACGACGCCCTTCTGCTCGCGAGAGAGCTCTCCAGATGGTCCGGCGGGGAATTGATCGTCACCTCGGTGCGACCGTATTGGCCGGACCTGCTTGGGCCGGCCGGCTATGAGAAGGCCGTGGCCGAAGACGAAGCGTGGCTGCGGCGCGAGATCAGCTCGCTCACGCCCTCGGACGGCCTCAGGGCCGAGGTGATCGACGGCAATCTCCAGGCCGAAGGCCTCAAGCACTTCGCCGCCGAGCAGGACGCTGACCTGATCGTCGTCGGCTCGACCCACCGGGCCCACCTCGGCCGCGTTCTTCCCGGGAGCTTCGGCGAGCGGGTTCTCAACAACGCGCCCTGCGCCGTTGGCGTGGCTCCGCTTGGCTTGGCGGAGAGCGGGCTCGACCTGCGTCGAGTCGCCATTGCTTTCGACGGCAGCATGCAGGCCACGATGGCCCTCGAGGTTGGGATCTCGATCGCGGCGCCCGCGGGGGCCGAGCTGCTCGTGCTCGCCGCCGTGGAGGTGGACGTGATCGGGCTCGAGCGGGAAAGGGCCGAAGAGCGGGAGGAAGCACGGCTCACCGCCCACCTCCAACGGGCACGCGAGAAAGCCGCCGGCCGGGTGCCGGTCAGCACCGAGCTCCTGCACGGATCCCCCGGCCACGTCCTAGTCGACGCGGCTCGGACGGCCGATCTGCTCGTGCTCGGGTCTAGGGGTCACTACGGATCCGCCCGCCGCCTCTTCCTCGGCAGCGTCGCGGTTCAGGTGACGCGCCGGGCACCCTGCGCGATGCTGGTTACCCCAGCCGACTTCTCGCGCACGGCCTAGACCGGCCGCTCGGAGCGGCTTTGCCAGGAACAGCGCGCGCTGCGACACTCGGCGCATGGTGCGCTCAGAGCGGGAGATCTCGGTGATCCTCGCCGACGATCACAACGTGATCCGCGCCGGGCTGCGCACCATGCTCGAGGCCGAGCCCGATCTGCGCGTGATCGGCGAGGCGGCCGACGCCGCGGCGGTGCGCAAGCTCGTGGTCGATCGCCGCCCCGACGTCCTCGTCCTCGACCTGCAGATGCCCGGTGCCGACCCGCGCGAGGACGTTCCCTGGCTCCGGGAGTCCGCCCCGGCCACGGCGATAGTCGTGCTGACGATGCAGAACGACCCCGGCACCGCGCGGGACCTGCTGCGCGCCGGAGCCTCGGGCTACGTCCTCAAGCAGGCAGCTGAGCGCCAGCTCGGGGAGGCGATACGCGTCGCGGCCGGCGGCGGCGCGTACATCGACCCGGAGCTCGGTGGCGCGCTGGCGCAACTCGAGGCGAACCCGCTGGAGGACCTCAGCGAGCGCGAGCTGGAGCTGCTGAAGCTCGTCGCGCTGGGGCACACCAACCGGGAGATCGGCGAGCAGCTGTTCCTCAGCGTGCGCGCGATCGAGGTCAACCGGGCAAAGCTCTTCGAGAAGCTGGGAGTCGAGTCCCGCCCCGAGCTGGTGCGGCTCGCGATCGCAAACGGTCTGGTGCGACCCAGCGCCGAGGACTGATCAGCTGCCGCTCACCGGAATCATCGCGCTCACGGTCGCGCCGTTGCGGCCGTTGGAGCGGATCGAGATCTCACCGCCGAGCAGCTCCACGCGCTCGCGCATCCCGATCAGGCCGCGCCCCTGCTGCAGCGCGTCCGGGTCGAGTCCCGTCCCGTCGTCGTCGACCTCGATCTGAATCGCCGCGCCGCTCCGCTTCGCGCTCAGGCCGACGTGAGTGGCCGCGGAGTGCTTCACGCAGTTGTTCAGCGCCTCCTGGGCGATGCGGTAGACGACCCGCTCCTCCTCGCGGCTCAGCCGCCCGTCGAGCGAGAGGTCGGTGTCGACGGAGAACTCGCCCCTCGCCGAGCATTCCTCGGCCAGCGCTTCCAGCGCGCCTCCCAACCCAAGGCGCTCGAGCGACGCCGGGCGCAGGTCGTTGATCAGGCGGCTCAGCTCGTTGATCTGCTGCTCCATGTGGTCGACGGCTTGCCGTGCCGCTGCCGCGACCTTCTCCTCGCGGTCCGGCGCGTCGCTGCGCAGGGCCGCGGCGAGCGATATGCGAATCGCGGCGAGGCTCTGCAGGGTCTCGTCGTGGAGCTCGCGAGCCCAGCGCTCGCGCTCCTTCTCGGCGATCTCGATCTGCTGCTGCAGGCGGTCGGACTCGACGGTCTGCGCGGTCGCCACGGCCGTGGCGGCGCTCGCCGCGAAGGACTGCAGCAGCCGCAGGTCCTCCTCCTCGAAGTCGCGGTTGACGCCCTCACGATCGAGCGCGACGAGCGCGCCGACGGCACGCTCGCGGAAGATCAGCGGGACCACCAGCGCGGCTTCGGCGCCCACCAGCTCCCGTACCCGCGCCTCGGAAGGCGGCGAGCCGGGTTTCAGGTGCTGGGCGAGCCGCTCCTGCATGGCGGCCTGGAAGACCGCGTCCTCGGTCGGAACCGAGAACTCGGCAAATTGGGGCCGGACCTCGCCGGCCTGAGCGGCGACCTGAAGTCGGCCCCCTCTGCGCAGCAGGACGAGGAGGGTCCTTGCCTCGACCAGGGCCCGCGCGCGCTTCACGATCAGATCCAGCACCCGCTCGACGTTGGTCTCGCCGCCGACCGCGCGGGCGATGTCGACGGAGGTCTCGGCGCGGCGCAGTGCCTGCTCGGTTTGCTCCTCCTGCTCGCGCAGGGCGGTGTATAGCCGGGCGTTCTGGACCGCTATCCCGGCCCAGGTCGCGAGCATCAGCGCGGCCTCCTCGTCGGCCGCGCTGAATTCCTCGGCGCCCTGCTTCTCGGTCAGGTAGAGGTTCCCGAAGACCTCTCCCCGAATCGCGATCGGCACGCCGAGGAAGGAGCTCATCTGCGGGTGTCCGGGTGGGAACCCGAAGGCGTGCGGGTGCTGGTTGACGTCGCGCAGGCGCAGGGGAACCGGGTCGCGGATCAGCTCCCCGAGAACACCCCGGCCACGGGGCAGGTTGCCGATCTCCCGACGCGTCTCCTCGTCGATCCCGACGTAGATGAACCGCTCGAGCTCCTCGCCATCGGGATCGAGCACGCCAAGCGCCGCGTAGCGAGCGTCGGTCACCTCGCGTCCCGCGTTGACCACGGATCGAAGCACGGACTCCAGGTCGAGGTCCGAGAGGATGCCGGTTCCGACGTCGACGATTCGTCGAAGCCGATCCCCCCCTGAGCGGTCGGGGGGCTTCTCCGGAATGCTCATTCCTCGAATATCCCACCAATCTTCAGTTGAAAGGGACCTTCATGCGGAGATGTCGCGCGCCTCGACCAGCCACGCCCCGAGGGCCGCGAGCAGACATGCGCAGGCCACGATCCCGAGGAACGCGACGGGTTCGACCCCGGCCTCGATCGCGTTTCCGTAGTACTTGAAGACGGAGCCGTAGCGGACCCACGAGAGCCCGGCATCGAGCTTGCCGATCAGGTCGATCACGTACATCGCGACGAGCACGCCCGCGACCGAGCCGGTGACGACGGTGGTGCGCAGCGAGGCGGCACAGACGACGATTCCGAGCCCGGCGAAGAGCAGCGCCAGGGGCCACACGTGGGCGAATCCGGCGATCGCGTCCCCGGCGGGGAGGCCCGACCCGGCGAGCACGCTGCCGAGCAGGGCGAGCGCCGCGGTAATTGCCAGCACGGCGGCCAGCTCGATCGCGGTGCCGAGGAAGCTGGCCGCGCAGAGGCGGCTGCGCGAGACCGGCGCCGAGAGCAGCACGTCGAGCCGGCCGACTTCGGCTGCTCCGGCAAGTCCGCTCGCCACCGCGCGGACCGCCAGGTAGCCGGCCGCGAGGGGGACGATCAAGCTCAGCATCTCGGCGTGCAGGTACTGCTCGACGTTCGAGAGCTCGCCGATCCCGAACGCTTCCTTGAGGCCGGTCGGGTAGCTCTGGATCGCCTTGGACAGCGCCCCTTCGACCGAGGGGAAGATTGCGACGATGAAGGCCGACATCAGGCCGAGCGGCAGCCCCCAGGCGAGCAGCGAGCGGCGGCGGTCGTGGAGGTGCGCCTGGACGAGGGCGCCGAGCTGGGCGCTCACCCCTCCGGCTCCTCGCGGTAGTAGGTGAGGAAAACCTCCTCGAGGCTCGGGTGCACGGCCTCGATGTCGACGACGTGCTGCGCGGCCAGCGCCTTCAGCACCGGGTCGACCTCGCCGCCGACGGAGAAGCTCACCCGTCCGTCCTCGACCGACATCTCGCTCACTCCGGGGACTGCGCGGAGCGCCTCGAGGTCGGCGCCGGCCCCGAGGGTCACGGTAATCCGCCTTTGTGCCTTGCTCAGCAGGTCGCCGACTCGCTCGATCGCGATCAGCCGGCCGGAGCGCACGATCCCGACCCGGTCGCAGACGCGCTGCACCTCGTCGAGCTCATGCGAGGAGAGGAAGACCGCGCAGCCGCGCTCGCGCTCCTCGGCGACCAGCGCCAGGAACTCCTCCTGCATCAAGGGATCGAGCCCGGAGGTCGGCTCGTCGAGGATCAGGAGCTCGGGTTCGTGGAAGCTGGCGAGGATCAGGCCGACCTTCTGCCGGTTGCCGCGAGAGAGCTGACCCAGCGGCCGGTCGAGGTCGGCGTGGAAGCGCCGCGCGAGCTGCTCGGCGCGGCCGCCGCCGTCGATTCCGCGCAGGCGTCCGAGCAGGCGCAGCGCTTCGTGGCCGGTCGACTCCCGGCTGAAGCCGAAATCGCCGGGCAGGTTGCCGAGGCGGGCGCGGATCGCGACGCTGTCGCGCCGGCTGTCGAGGCCGAAGATTCGCGCCTCGCCGCTCGTCGGGTGCAGGAGGTCGAGCAGCGTGCGGATGGTGGTCGTCTTGCCGGCGCCGTTGGGGCCGAGGAATCCGAAAACCTCGCCCGCCTGCACCTCGAAGCTCGCATCCTCGATCCCGCGCTGTTTGCCGTAGAGCTTGGTCAGAGCTGCGGTCTCGATCACGGCGCCGGCGCTCACCCGTGGAGTATCGCCCGAACCCGGGGCCCGCCACATCCGCATCTCCGCCCGCCTTGCGGTGCGGGGTTTCACCGATGGACCCCACCTGCCTGCCGGTTAGCCTCGGCGTCACGGAACCGTGGAACTGGAGATCGCCATCGCCATTTCGCTCGGATTTGCGCTGACCAACGGGCTCCACGACGCCTCCAACGCGATCGCGACCCTGGTCGGGAGCCGCGGCGCCGGCCCGGCGCAGGCAGTCGGCCTGGCCGCGGTCTTCAACCTGCTCGGTGCGCTGCTGGTCGGCAGCGCCGTCGCCGACACGATCGCCGGCATCGTCTCGATCTCCGGATCCGAAGCGGTCTCCGTGATCGGCGCCGGCGTCCTCGCCGCGACCTGCTGGAACGTCGCGACCTGGTGGTTCGGGCTGCCTTCGAGCTCCGCCCACGCGCTGGTCGGTGGCCTGGTCGGGGCGGCCTTCGCCTCCTCGGGCTCGGGCGCGATCCAGTGGGGAGGGATGGAAGGGATCCATCCGGTCGGCTTGGCGGGGATCCTGATCGCGCTTGCCGTCTCACCCCTGCTCGGCCTCGCCCTCGGATTTCTCGTCTCGCGCCTCAACGCCGGTCTGCTGCACAGGGCCTCGCGCCGAATCAAGCACCCGATCGTCGGCGCCGAGTGGGGGATGTCGGCGGCGCTCGCATTCGGGCACGGCGCCAACGACGGGCAGAAGGCGATGGGGGTGATCGCCGCCCTGCTGGTCGCGGGAGGCGAACTCGACTCGGTCGCGGTGCCGCTCTGGGTCAAGTTCGCGTGCGGAGTCGCCCTGACCCTCGGCACCGCCTTCGGCGGCTGGCGAATCATCCAGACGGTGGGCCGCAGGATCTTCAGGCTCAGCCCGCTCAGCGCGTTCTCGGCGCAGACGGCGGCGACCGCCGTGGTCCTGCCGGCGACCTTCGTCGGGGCGCCGGTCTCGACCACGCAGGTCGTCTCCTCGGGGGTGGTCGGTGTCGGCGGGGGGCGGCGTCGCTGGCGCCATGTCCGCTGGTCCCTGGTCGCGACGATCCTCTTTGCCTGGATTCTCACCCTGCCCGCCGCCGCGGCCCTTGCGGCCCTCGCCCTGCCGGTTTGGAGGCTGCTGTGAAGCGGCGGCTTCGCGCCTGGTTCCTGCCTCGCAGCCCCGACGTGATGGGGATGCTGCTCGAGCAATCGAGCCTCACGGTCGCCGGCCTCGAGGCCCTGCAGGAATGGGCGCGCGGTGAGGTTTCCGCCGGGTCCCACCTGCGCCGGATCGAGCACGAAGCCGACTCCTGCAAGCGCCGCCTGCGCGAGGGTCTCTCGGAAGCTTTCACGACTCCGCTCGACGCCGAGGACCTATTCGAGCTCTCACGCGGCCTCGACGAAATCGTTAACGACGCGAAGAACGTCGTCGGCGAGGCGGAGGCGATGTCCACACCGCCGGACTGGGCGATCGAGGCGATGGCCACCGAGCTCCTCGCGGGCACCCGTCGGCTCGACCAGGCGCTGCGGGAATTCGCCGCCGGGGACCGGGACGCGGCAACCGCTACCGCCGACCGCGCGGTGAAGGAGCAGCGCCGCCTGCAGCACGTCTACCGGGAGGCGATGTCGGCGCTGCTCGACGGGGAGCTGCGCGAAGTGACCGCGAAGCGCGAGCTCTACCGCCGCATGGCGCGCGCCGGGGACGAACTGGTCCTCGTCGCGGAGCGAATCTGGTACTCGGTCCTGAAGGAGCGCTGAGCTCACTCCGCGTTCCCGATGCCCATCGGGACCGGCCCACCGCGAGCTTGCGGTCTTCTGCGGATGGCGCCCCGCCCCGCGCCGCATAGCTTCGTTGGCAAGCAACCGAGTTCGGCCGCGGGCCGAGAGGAGAGATGAGAGATGGCTTCGCCGAAGAGCGCCACCAAGAGCCCGGAGTTCACTTCACCGACGGCGCTCGCGCCGGTCCTCGTGGGCTATGACGGCAGCGCGGGAGGGCGCGACGCGCTCGAGCTCGCGCGGGTCCTCGCCGAGGTGCGCGGCACCCGCTGCATCGTCGCCACCGACCTCCTGTACGGGCCCGTATCGGTCGCCAGGGCGATCAGCGACGAAGAGCACGCGGAGTCCGCGCCCCTGTTCGAGGAGGCGCGCGTGGCCCTCGAGGGCATCGAGGTCGAGACCCACGTCGTCGGCACCCGTTCGCCCGGGAGGATGCTGAACGAGTGCGCCGTTCGCGAGCACGCCGGCTCGCTGGTGGTCGGCTCCCCCCACCGCGGCAAGATCGGCCGGGCGCTGCTCGGCAGCGTCGCCGAGGACGTCCTTGCCCACGCTCCCTGCGAGGTGGCCGTCGCCCCCCGCGGATATGCCGCCGGACATCACGATGGCCTGAGCAAGATCGCCGTCGCGGTCGACGGGACCGACGAGTCCAAAGTCGCGCTGACACGGGCCGAAGACCTAGCCCGCGAGGCGGGCGCGAGCATTGAGATCATCGTCGCCGAGGACCCGGTGGTCAGCGGCTTGGAAGCCGAGTTCCCTCCCGACGCACCGCGTTCGGCGATGGACGTGCTCGAAGCTGCGCTCGGCTCGGTCGATCCTTCCCTCCACTCAACCGGGAAGCGGATCGATCCGGGCTGGAGACAGGTCATCAGGACGATCGCAGCCGGCATCGCGGACGCCTGCGACGCCGACACCAGCCTGCTGGTGGCGGGCTCGCGCAAGCCGATGGAGCGGTTCCTGCTCGGCTCGGTGACCAAGCACCTGATCACCGAGGCGCCCTGTCCGGTCCTGGTGGTGCCCCACGACCGGCAGGCCTGACCTGTATCGCCGCATCCTCGTCGGCTGCGTCGAGGTGCGCAAGAGTTGAGCCGGTGTCAAGCGAAAAGCGCGTCACCTATGTCGGGCACGCGAGCGTCCTGATCGAGCTCGAGGGCACGCGTTTGATCACCGACCCCGTCCTGCGCTCGCGGATCGGAGCGCTGCGGCGCCAAGGCCCTGCTCCCGGCCCCGAGGTGTCATCCGGCCTCGACGCGGTCCTGATCTCCCACCTGCACCACGACCACGTCGACCTTCCGTCCCTGCGCCGGATCGGGACGGGGGTCAGGCTGCTCGTCCCGCGCGGCGCGGCCGAGTTCTTCCGGCGCAAGGGCTTCGCCGACGTCGCCGAGCTGGCACCCGGGGAGTCGACCAGCGTCGGCACCCTCACCGTCACGGCGACCCCTGCGCGCCACTCGGGGTCCAGGCCCCCCGCGGCGCGAGCCGAGGCAATCGGGTTCACGGTCGCGGGCCCGCGCCGCCTCTACTTCGCCGGCGACACCGATCTCTTCGACGGGATGGCCGAGCTGGGGCCAGGCCTCGACCTCGCCCTGCTCCCGATCTGGGGCTGGGGGCCGAGCCTCGGTCCGGGCCACCTCGACCCCGAGCGCGCGGCTCGTGCCGCGGCGCTGCTCGAGCCGCGGATCGCTGTCCCGATCCACTGGGGAACGCTCTACCCGTTCGGGCTCGCGCGCCTGCGCCCCGACCCACTGCGCGCTCCGCCGCGGGAGTTCGCCTCGCGCGTCGGGGAGCTCGCCCCTCAGATCGAGGTCCGCGTGCTCGACCCTGGGGAGGCGCTCTCGCTCTCGTAGCCGGCGTGACCGAGCTCGGTCAGCCAGCCGCGGAAGACCCGGTGCACCGCTTCGGCCCCGAGCACCTCCCCCTCGGGCCACTCGAGCTCGCTCGGGTGCAGGACGAACGGGAAGCTCTGGGTCCCGCCCATCCCGCCGTGCGAGCCGACCAGCTCCTCGAAGGCCGCGACCTCCTCGAACTGCGGCCAGTAGGTGCTGTTCAGCATCAGGTCGGCGCAGTGCTCGAACCCGTCGGTGCGCTTCACGTGGCGGGCCGCGTTGGGGCCGAAGGGCGCCAACGGGTCCTCTCCCTCGACCAGCCCTTCGTCGAGGAAGACACTCCCCCGGGCGCCGATCGCCGTCGCGCCGCGGCGCTCGGAGCGGACCAGCAGGAACCCGATCCCGGGGTGCTCGCGCAAGGTCGGGATCAGCCGCGGGTAGAGCTCCTCGATCTGCTCCAGGGTGAGCCGACCCGGCTCGCGCGGGAAGCTGATCAGCCCGAGGCAGCCGGAGGCCATCACCGAGAGCTCGGGGACCTCTGCGCCCGCGCCGCGCGATCCCTCGATCGCCCTGCGCGACTCGTCCTCGAGCGCGACGGCTCCCCCAGCGCGGCGATTGCGGGTCGCGATTCGGACCGTGCGCCCGGCCGCGGTGTCATCGCGCGCGACCTCGGTCAGGCCGGCGCTGATGTAGGCGAGGGCCTCGTCCTCTCCACCTTCGGCGGAGAGCGTGCTGTCGGGAGTGCAGGCCCCGGCGACCAGCTCTTCGAGGCTCTCGCCGAAGCGGTCGCGGAAGGTTTCGCCCTGGGACTGGCCGTGATCGGAGAGCACCACGAGGCGGTAGGGGCGCGGTGCGTCGGCGCATGCCGCCGCGATCCGGGCGATCTGGCGATCGAGGTCGCGCAGGACGGCGAGCGCGTCGTGCCGCTCGATCCCCGAGTGGTGGGCGACCTCGTCGTAGGCGAGGAAGGTCGTGTAGACCGTCGGGCGGCCGGAGAGGACGTCGCCGACGACGGCGGCGACCTGGAGGTCGCGCTGCACGACCGTCGCCCAGGCCCGCACCAGCGCATAGGAGCGGCTGCGCCCGATCCGCGGGCGCACGTCGTCGCGCACCTGGGCCCGCGCCGCGCGTCGCTCTCGCGCCAGCTCGGCCGCGACCAGGACGAAGGTTCGCGCAACCGCGTAGGGCCGCGCGAAATATGCGGCGTAATCGCGCCCGATCGGCCGCCGTCGAGTCAGCGCCGTGCTCATCGTCAGCATCGAGTGGGGCGCGTCGCCGGAGAGGATGTTGGCGCGACTGGCGCCGTCGACGTACAGCAGGCCGCGTCCGTCCGAGTGGCGGCGCTCGAGCTCCGCCGCGTCGCGCGGATGGTTGGTCACGATCGCCGCGCCGCGGTCCTTCTCCCACCAGCGGAAAGCCGGCATGTCCTCGTTGTCGCCGTGCAGGAGGCCGGCCTGGCAGGCGCCGGTCTGGGAGGACCAGTCGGTCTCCCAGCGCCGCAGCCGGTGGGAGCCGGCGCGCAGCCAGGCGGCGAGGTTCGGCGCGCTGCCGTCGCTCATCGCCCGCAGCAGGACGTCGTGGGCGAGGCCGTCGATCTCGAGGAAGAGGACGCCCGGGACCTCGCTCTCGCTCACCTGCCCGCGCCGCTTCAGCTGGCGCTTGACCACCGAGCGGTACCAGGTGTCCTCCTCGTCGATCGAGAAGACGCCGTAGACAGCGGACGTGATCGCGGTCATCGCCAGCGCCACGATCACCCCCTGCAGCACGCCGTCGATGCTCCCCCCGGGCAGCAGTTCGATCGCGAAGGCGACCAGGAGCCCGTTGAGCAGCAGCGCCCCGAGCCCCAGCGTCAGCACCGTGATCGGCAGCGCGAGCCGCGCCAACGCCGGCCAGAGCAGCGCGTTGAGGATGCCGAGCAACGCCGCGGCCCCGAGCGCCGTTGCCGGTCCGTCGAGGGTGAACCCGTCGAGCAGCTCCGAGAGCGCGAGCAGGGCCAGCGCGTCGAGCAGGAGGACGAGGAGGCCCCGCCAAGCGGCGCGATATCGTCGGTCAAGGTCTCGGTTCAAGTCATAGCCCGGTTGAGGTGAAAGGAGCCTTCATGCCGCTCGCGGACGTCAGCTTCGGCGAAATGCTTTTGATCGTCGTCGAGATCTTCCTCTTCGTGATCTGGATCTGGATCCTCTTCGCGATCATCTCCGATCTCTTCAGGGATCACGAGATGTCGGGGTGGGTGAAGGCGGCCTGGATCATCGTCCTCGTATTCCTCCCCTACCTCGGAGCGCTGATCTACCTGATCGCGCGCGGCGAGGGCATGCGCGAACGCACGCTCAAGGCTCAGGCCGAAGCCAAACACCACTTCGACTCCTACGTCCGCCAGGAGGCCCACGCCACGGCCGCTGACGAACTGCACAAGCTCAACGATCTGAGGGAAAAGGGCGCGCTCAGCGCCGAGGAGTTCGACCGCGCGAAGGCGAAACTCCTCGGCTGAGCGCAACGCGGCGGGGCTCAGGCGAGCAGCTTCGCCTTTGCCTTGTCGAACTCCTCGGCCGAGATCGCTCCCTTGTCTTTGAGCTCCGCCAGCTTGTGGAGCTCATCGGCGGGGGAGCCGGCGCTCGCCTGCTCGCGAACGTAGGAGTCGAATTCCTTTTTCGCGTCCGTCTGGGCCTTGATCGTGCGGTCGCGCATCCCATCGCCGCGCACGATCAGGTACAGCAGCGCCCCGAGGAACGGCACGAAGACCAGGAAGAAGACCCACACGGCCTTCGCCACCCCGGAGAGCTGGTGATCGCGAAACAGGTCGGAGAGGATCACGACCACGAGCCAGATCCACGCGAAGAGCAGGAAGAACTCGAAGACGACGAGGAGGAATTCGCCGAAGTTGACGTCTGCGACTGGCATTGCCTACTCCTCCGTCCAGTTCACGGTGAGCTGGTAGATGATGATCACGTCGAGGATGATGATCAGGAACGACCACAGCGGCGCCGCGCTGAACCAGACCACCTGAAGCACCGCGTTCAGGGCGAGCAGGAAGACACCCAGCGCCCGGGCGATTTCGTTGCCGACCAGGAGGCCGAGGCCCGTGAGGCCGACGAGGATGCCCAGCAGGAGCTGGATCCAGCCCCAGGTGGTGATGTCGAATATCAGCACGCCGTGGCCGCCGACCACGACGACTTCGTCGTTGACGATCGCTGCCAGCCCCCAGATCACGTCCAGAGATCCGAGGATCACCATGATCACGCCGGCAAAGGCGATCCAGCCGGATACCTGCCCTCCTGCGGGGCGTCTCGAGCTTCGTCCAGCCTCCAACTTCGTCTCCTTTTCCGGGGGCCTCGGCCCATTGGTGAAAACCGACCGCCCATACGTGCGGCCTTTGACAAGGAATGGCTGTCTAAAGTTCGACGTACGAGGGCAATTTCCCGCACCCGGCGCTTCGGTGAGTTGACTGAGCGCCCGACGCGCGCAATAGCCTCTTGATGCCGAGCTCGCAGGCAACAAGGAGACGAACCTGATGCGCAAGAAGAACGCCCGCAGCGATTGGAGTCGGGGGCGCCGAATCGCGGTGACCACCATGCTCGTAGTCGGAGCGATCGTCACCCTGCTCGCGGTCTTCTCGATCTGGATCAACCGCCAGGCCCTGAACACCGACAACTGGGTCAACACGAGCACGCACCTGCTCAAGAACGACGAAATCCAGAAGCAGATGTCGACTTTCCTCGTCACCCAGCTCTACGCCAACGTGAACGTCGCCGAAGAGCTGGAAGAACAGCTGCCGCCGGACGCGAAGAAACTCGCCGGGCCGGTTGCCGGAGGCCTCAAGCAGCTCGCCCAGAAGGTCGCCGAACGCGCGCTCGACTCGCCCGCGGTCCAGACCGTGTGGGAAGAAGCGAACCGCAAAGCGCACGAATCGCTGCTCAACGTGATCAACGGCGGCAGCGAAGCGGTCTCGACCGAAAACGGCGAAGTGGTGCTGGAGCTGGCGCCGCTCGTCTCCCAGATCGGCGGCGAAATCGGCGTGCCCGAAAGCCTGCTGGAAAAGCTCCCGCCGGAAGCCGGGAACTTCAAGGTCCTCGACTCCGACCAGCTCTCGACCGTGCAGAAGATCGCGAAGCTGATCCGGCACCTGCCGATCGTCCTGATCCTGCTGATGATCGTGCTCTACGTCGCCGCGCTCTACCTCGCCCGTGGCCGGCGCCGCGAGACCCTGCGCTCGATCGGGATCGGCTTCATCGCCGCCGGCCTGATCGCGCTGATCGTGCGTGGGATCGCCGGCGGCGCCGTCGTCGACGCCCTCTCCGCGAGCGCGACGGTCGAACCGGCGGCGGAAGCGGCCTGGGGGATCGGGACCTCGCTCCTGGTCACGGTCGCCTCCTCGACCCTGGTCTTCGGGATCCTGGTCGTGATCGGCGCCTGGATCGCCGGCCCGAGCGGGCTCGCCCGAGGCCTGCGCGAGGACGCCTCGCCGCACCTGCGCGAGCACGCCTTCGCGGCCTACGGGTTGGCCGGCATCGTCTGGCTCCTGCTGATCCTCTGGGCCCCGGTCGCCGCCTTCCACAAACCGCTGGGGATCCTGATCTTCGCGATCCTCTTCGCGGTCGGGGCTTGGCTGCTGAGCCGCCAGACGTTGGAGGAATTCCCCGATTCCGAAGGCGGCGCGCTGACCTCCCGGGTGCGCGGCGGGCTGGCGCGGGTGCGCGGCGGTGGCGGCGGCGGGTCTGGCGGTGGCTCCCAGCTCGACCAGCTCGAGCGCCTCAGCGCCCTGCACCGAGACGGCGCCCTGACCGACGAGGAGTTCGCCAGCCAGAAGGAGCAGCTGCTCTCCAAGGGCAGCTGAGGCCGGGCTCTAGATCGCCGAGGCGTACTGCTCGCAGAGCTCGAGCAGCGGCTTCTGCAACTCGCCGTCGACCGCCTTCTCCAGCTTGCGCTTGCGACCGCGCAGGCGCTTGCGCCGGCCGGATTTGAGGCGCGAGGTGTAATCGGCGTCGGGCCGGCGCTCGACCGCGGCGCGCTCGAAGCTGCGCTCGAAGGCGACGCCGACCTTGCCGGAGCCCGCGATCGCCTCGCGCAGGGCGGCGAGAACCGGACCCTCGTCGACGTCGCGCAGGAAGAGGAAGCGGCTGGCGGTCCGGTTCTCCACCGCGGCGACCAGCGTGCGGGCGAACTCCTCGACCCGGTCGCGGTCCACCAACGGGGTGCCGAGGAAGGAGTAGCAGTGCTTCCAGGTGCCGAGCGCGAGGCGCGGGCTGCGCCGTTGCAGCGGCCGCACCGGCATGCACCCGATCCACTCCCCGCCCTCCTGGTCGACGACGAGCAGGCGCGCCTCGGCGGCGCCGAGGGTGCGCGCGGCGGTCGCTGCGAAGCCCGGTTCGAAGAACGGGTTGGGCTCGGCCGCGCGCTCGGCCAGCTCTTCCCAGGCGCGCAGTTCCGCCCTGCTCAGATCCCCGAAGGCGACGAAGCGCATGCGCGGGGGCCGACGGTCGCGGGTCGGCGGCAGCTCGGGCCGCGCGGCGCGCCGCTCGAACCTCGCGCGATCTCGAAGCTCAACCGAATCGACGTCGAGGGAGGCCGTCCCTGGCATCTGATCCATATCGGCAACTATGCCGGAAAGGTGAACCTGGCTAGGGAGCGCCGTCGAGCAGGCTCCGGGCCTCGGCGGCGACCGGCATGCCGGCCGGGTCGAGGCGGTCGAGCAGCTCGCGCCAGCCGCGGTCGCGCTCGATCGTCGCGCGCAGGTGCTCGAGGCCGCGCACGCGCTCGCCCAGCCCGACCAGCGCCAGTCCCGCCCAGAACTCGAGCTCGACGCACTCGGGCGCACGTTCGTAGGCGCTGACGTAGCGCCGCGCGGCGGCCTCATGCTCCCCGGCGCCGGAGAGCTCATCCCCCTCGCCGGCGAGCACGTAGGCGTCGTGCAGCTTGACCAGGCGGCGCAGCTCGGCGAGGGGATCGGGATGGTCCTCGACCCGCAGGTCGACGATCGTCTCCCAGCGCTCGCCCCTCGCCGGCACCACCAAGATCGCCGCCGATTGGCGTCCCCGCACGTCGCCGCCCGCCGCCTCGCCGGCGTCGAGCGCGTCGAGCAGACGGGTGGTGAGGCCGCCGCCGGCCGCGGCGAAGGTCTCCGACATCGCCGGCCAGACGCCGTCGGAGGCCATGATGTTCGCCTGGCAGGAGTGGTGCTCGCCGACCGTGTGGCCGGCGTAGGTCATGCACTCGGAGCCGGTGTGTGCGGCGACGCCGCCGGTCGCGTCGACGATCGCCGCCTGCCGGGTCTCGGCCTGCGGGTCGGCCGCGGTCAATGCCGCCAGCGCGGCGGCGGCCGAGGCCCCTCCGCGCAGCCGCTCCAGCCCGAGCGGGCCGTAGCAGACGTTGACGTTGGCCTGGGTCGCGAGCGCCCCGACCCCCGGCTCGGCCCAGGTGACGAGCGAGCCGACCGAGAACCAGTGCGACTGGACCGCTGCGCCCATCGCCCCGGTCTCGGGGTCGAAGGCGACGATCGAGTAGGTCCCCTGGCGCCCGCGCCGCTGGCGCGGGTAGGTGCTGGCGGACCGATCGTCCCCGAAATCTCTCGCTGCTCTGCCGGCCATCTCGACTCTCAGTGCCTCCCCTGTCCGGGGACGATAGCCGGGCCGGGGGACCGCAGCCGCGCGCGAACCAGGCGCCGAGCTCAGCTCAGCGGTTTCAGGCGCGTCTTCTCAACCCGGGCCAGCTTGCGTTTCAGCCGCTGCAGTTCTTCCTGCTGAAGGGGCGTGCGTTTGGTCCGCGGGTGCGCGATGTTGTGTTTCTCCTGCGGGTCGCGCTTGAGGTCGTACATCTCCCACTGGGGTGCGACTTTTTTTTCGTTGCCGACGCCGTAGTACTTGGCCAGCTTCCAGCGGCCTTCGCGGATGCTGATTATGTGGTTCGGCGCTTTGGGGTAGGGCCCGTTCTTCTGGCCCGACTGCACGTCGTCGTAGGTGAAGACGACGTAGTCCTGGACCGGCTTCGCGCGGCGCGGCGCCAGCACCAGCTTCGAGTAGTCGACCCCCTGCCAGTTGGAGCGGGCGGCTTTCGGCGCCGCCGCGAGGCTCGCCAGGGTCGGCAGGAAGTCGACGTGGGAGACCAGCGCGTCGGTCGTGATCGGATCGGGGAAGAGCTTCGGGTTGGAGTAGACGAGCGGGACCCGGGCCGCCTCCTCGTAGAAGTTGAAGTTCTTCTGGCGCATCCCGCCGTGGGTCAGGCCCATCTCGCCGTGGTCGGCGGTGCGCACGATCAGCGTGTCGTCATATAGGCCGGTCTCTTCGAGTTTGTCGAGCACGTTGACGATGTAGTTGTCGGAGGAGCGCATCAGGTTGCCGTAGAAGTTCAGGTAGCCCCGCTTTTCGGCTTCCGTTTTCGGTTTGCCGGTGAGGTTGAAGATACGCAGGAACTCTTCCTGCACCGAGGGCTTGGTCGAGAGGTCTTCGCCGTTGGTCGCGGGGACGTTTACGTCCCCCTGCAGCCAGGAACGGTCGTAGCCCGCTTCTTCGAAGGTCCGGCTCGGGTAGAAGAGGACGTCGTGGGGGTTGACCAGGGAGATCACCATGAAGAAGGGCTGCTGTTTGGCGGCCGCCGAGCTGAGGTACTGCAGCACGCCCTCGGATCCGGACTCCGGTGAGCCGGTCGATTCCATGAACCGGCCGTCGTTGTCGACGTAGCCTCCGCCCGCCTCGGGCACGCTCTGGTTGGCACCGGCGTCGGGCGGGTTCCAACGGGTGAACCCGTACTGCTCGAGGTCGGAGGGCACCGCGTGTTCGGGCGTCGCCGGCTTGGAGCAGTGCCACTTGCCCTTGTATATGACGGTGTAGCCCGCCGCCCGCATCACCGTCGCAAGGTTCGCCAGCTGCGGCGGCCGCGGCAGTTCGGCCTGCAGTTCGTATTCGGGGTAGGGCATATCTTCCTCGAGCGTGTACTTGACCCCGTGCTGGGCGGGGAAGAAACCGCTCATCAGGGTCGAGCGCGCCGGTGAGCACATGCAGGCGTTGGTGAAGGCGCGTTCGAAGCTGAGCCCGTGGCGGCGCAGCCGCCGCATCGCCGGCAGGTTCTGGCGCAGCCAGTTCGGCGGGAAGTGCTGGATCGCCCGCTCCTGGTCGGTGAGGATCAGGATCACGTTCATCCCGGCGACGTTCTTGCGCCCGCCCTTGCCCGCGGCGAGCGCCTGCTCCACCCCGGCGCCCTGGGCGAGCAGCGCCGCCGCGGCCATGCTCGCGCCGCCGCCGAGCAGCTGCTTGCGGGTCAGGCCCTCGCGATCCGGTGCGCTCATCGGTTCCTCCTGAAGACGTCGACCGCGTTGCTCTTGAAGGCGGTCGAGTAGACGAAGCGGCCGTCGGGGCTGAGCGCGATCGAGCTCACGCCGGCGAGCGCCCTGGCGGGGCCGCAGTCGGGCAGGTTGGTCGCGACGCACCCGGCGCTGCCCGGCTTCTGGGCGAGCGCCCCCTTGGAGCTGCCGCGGTTGAGGACGTCGATCGCGCCGGTGGTGAAGGCGGCGATGTAGGCGTTGCGCCCGTCGGGAGCGATCGCCAGGCCCTCGGGGGCGGAGATCGCGCGGCCGAACGAGCAGCCGGCCGAGCGCAGGAAGATCAGGCAGCCGGCGGCGCCTTCCATCTGGGTCAGCGTGCCGCTGGAGGCGCGGGCGAAGGAGGTGACGCTGTTGGAGAGCAGCGAGGTGACGTAGACCTGGCCGTCGCTCGGGCTGACCGCGACCGCGTTCGCGCCGCCGAGCTGGCGGCCGGTGGCGCACCCGGTGAGCGGGCTCTGGACGATGCAGCCGGTGCCGTCAGTGGCTTGGGAGAGGGCGCCGGTGGAGGAGTCGCGGGCGAGGACGACGACGGCGTTGGAGAGCGCGGCCGCGGCGTAGAGGCTGGCGCCGTCTCCGCTGATCGCCAGGCCCTCGACCGATTCCAGGCCGATGCCGGCCGCGCACCCTTCGGCGGTCTTGGCGGCGATGCACCCGGCGCTGCCGGAGAGTTGGGTGAGAGCGCCCGAGGAGGGGTCGCGGGCGAAGGCCGCAACCGAGTTGCCGAAGAAGGAGCCGACGTAGACGTTCTTGCCGTCGGGGCTGACCACGACCACGTCGGGCGCGAGCAGGCCGCGGCCGGCGGTGCAGCCCGGGACTTTCCAGCACAGTGGGATCCGAAGCTTGGAATTCACGTGACTTGAAGTCGCGG
>JADMIO011409285.1_pt1 | contig 60946 bp, 63 predicted proteins | sample 8958161 | NCBI WGS metagenome assembly JADMIO01 (sample SAMN16585339, study PRJNA669376) | soil metagenome | isolation source: Crop rotation soil | place: USA: Cullars Rotation, Alabama | collected 2011
GCGACAACTTGTCCACGTGGAATTCTAAGCTTAGGATCCCAATGTGCTGGAAAGACGCTAACCGGCTCGGGCACTAGCGCGGCAGTAGTACCATTCTTGACAGTAAGTATGTACGGGGGTTCGATCCCTGGAGGTGTGACTAAGACGGTTAATGGAACCACTTCGTTTACCCTTTCTACACCTTTCGACGTCCGCGTGGATCTCGCAAATTCCGCCAGCACGACTTATACCCTGACCGCGACACTCGCCACAGCGGATGCGACCAATGCGTGGTATATAGGTGCCGTTAACATGTCCGCTGGGGCTCCCCACGCTTTGACTGCGGCCGGTACATTCGGTACCGCAGTTCCCTGGACTCTGAACCTCACAGTACCGGCTTCAGAGGCGGCTGGTGCGATCTCGAATTCGATCGGCTTCACTGCGGTCGGCGGCTAAGAATAACGAATGCTGGCTGGTCTTAAAGGTCCAGCCGGTTTGGTGTCTGATGACCTCACAGCGCACGACTCTATTCCAAGTTATGTTGGCGCTGCTCGCCAATCCCGGGGCATTCGGCCAACCAGCCGCTGCCCCGCGATTTTTTACAAGCGTGGTTGCAAATCCCGCGGCGCCCACTATCACGATTCTCCCTGCCGCCACCGGCGCGCTCCTGCGAAATCCGGGATTCAGTAATGCGTCGCTCGATCTTGGACGCGTCTCCTACTTCAGAGGAACTTCAGCTCCGGGCGAGAGCAGCCAGAGGCACTCACGATCGTTCGTAACCTCCACCCGCTTCGTGTTGCGCGTCGACTGTCCCGCAACTTCGGCCGTATCCAAAGTAAATGTGACGATGTCCCGAATGGACTCAGCCGATACGCACTTGATGCGAATCGATGGGACTCCCGTCAGATCGGCGGAGCAGGTCTTGGTGCAATCCATGCCCTGCGGCTCCCAAGGCGAGCACCGTTTGGACGTAGAAGTTCCGGTTTCCACGCCCGCCGGGCCGATAAGCAGTAATGTCGCCTTCTTAGCGACGCTCAACAGGTGAACTTATGAAATTGATAGCAACTATCGCAACCCTACTCTGCGCCTTTGGCGCCTTCGCCGATGAGAACGCACCGCCGCAAATTTCCATCGCGCTCACACCCGCCGTCATCATGGTGCGCGGCAGGCCGGGGCAAAGCACCACGCAAACCCTTACGATCGTCAATCATACTGGCGATGAAGTCCGCTTCAAGCTTGCTACTGAGGACGTAATTGTACAGGACGGAAAGCGCTCGTTTTCAGCAGCCGGTTTGGTTCCGGATGGCATTGCCGCGAGTTCCGTGGCTTCGCCGCCTTCAGTGGTAGTGAAAGCCGGCGAAGAAGCATCGGTTCAAGTCACGCTGACTCTTCCACCCCAGACCGAGCAGCGCGCCGTCGTTACTTTTTTCCGGGGTGGCTTGGTCAACCCGCGGAACGGCGCCATTGGCCTGGGAGCATCGCTCGGAACCCTGATCACCTTTAACATTTCGAGCGATTATCAAGTGGCCGCTGGGCCGCTCGACGCCTCGCTCCAGACTTCCGCGGCCAATGTGGTCCTCTCCCAAGAGCTGCGCAACATCGGCACTGAGCCAGTGGTGCCTATGGGCGTTATCGTGATTCTGAATGAATCCGGAAAGCGCGTGGCTAAAGCCGCCTTCACTCCCCATCGCCTGCTGCCGGGCGAGCGCCTGACGTTTACCGCCACCAATCCGGCGCAACTGGCTCCTGGGCGCTACCGTACTCTTTCGTCGTTTGAGTTCGAAGGGAAGGTTATGACGAGTGCCGGGGAATTTGCGATTCCCGAGTAAACGGGTAAGGCCGCTTGGGTTCGCTTGGTTGTGGCTGGCCGCGGGTAGCCTCACGCTGACGGCGCAAGTTCACAGAGTCGATCCGCAAAAGACCGTCACCATTGACCTGCCGGGCGCCAGCGCAGCTTATTCGCTCGACGGATCTTTGGCGGAAGCGAACGTCGAGAACGGAGTAGTCTCGGTCACTGGCAAGCAGCCCGGAACTACGCATGTAGTCGTGGTCACGCCTTCCGGAGTCCAGACCTTTGATGTGCTGGTGACCACGCCGCCGCCGCACTATCCGCCCGGCTTCGAAATGCCGCTCAGTGGCCCCGAGTTGGCGCAGACCGGTTACTTTGAGGGACGCTACTATTCCAGCCCGGCGCAGGTCCAGAACCAGCTCGACTTCGTGAAGATTCACGGAGACAATCGCACGCACGTACACCTGGTCGAAACCAATTTGCTGGGAGCGCTGGATCAGGATCGGTCTCGGATCGCGCTTTCCTCCGCCACTTATCAGATCGCAACGCCGCGCCGCGACATCACGCTATTCGACAAGTATCTGGACGAATCGCAGCTCACCATCAACGGTTCGATCGTGCGCGGATTCCACATGCAGCAGGACAACTGGTTCCTGCACGCGGGCTATACCAGTGTGGCGACCTTTGAAGGATTGTTTCTGCCCACTCAGCCGGAGCTGGTCATAGGCGGCGGCTACCGTCGGCCCTTCTCGCTGAATGCTTCGCTTACTTTTTCGTTTTATCAGGTGCGAACTCCCGCGTCGGATCTGCTGGGACATTCGGGAAGCATCGGCGATCTGAGATACAAGTACGCTCCACGGGAGAACTTCTGGTTCACCGCCGATCTCGGAATCAGCCGCGGACTCGCCGCGTCGGGACAGCTCTACTACCGGACCGAGCGCGATAGCATCACGGCCCTGGTGCGGTACATGCCGGGGCCGTTTGCGTCGTTAGGCGCGAACAATTTTCGCGGGCTGCACACTGACGTTTCCTGGACCCGGCACGTTACCCCGAAGTTCGAATCGACGCTCACTTTTTATAACAACAATATTGTGCTGCCGAACCTGAAAGAAACCACCATCTCGGGTGGCGCGAATTTGCGTTATCAGCTCACGCGAAACTGGGCCGTGACCGGGGGCGCGATCGCTTCCACCTTTCAAACCCAAGTGCCGCCGAGCGCGCCGATTCGAAGTTTCACGATGCCCACCGGGCTGGCATTTCAGTCGCGGCATTTGGGGGCCAGCGGCCAATATCAATTCGCGCTAACGCCCGGGCGCGACAACGGCAGCCAGCAGACGCGGTTATCGCTGCATGCGGGATGGGGAGCCTTCAACTTCACCGGCTACGGCGAGCGCGATACGAATGCCCCCACGCTCAATTTCATCTTCGGACAGGTGGCCGGATTGCAGCAGCTTCTGGCGCAGCAGGGCATCCAGGCGACCACTGTGCAGCAAGTGGACCAGTTATTAGCAAGCAATTCTTATCTGATCGCGGCCGGATATATCAAGGGGGCCAGCATCAACCTCGTGCCGGTGCGGCTTCAACTTGGCGGGACCGCGGATTGGTCCAGCCGGGGCGTGCATCGCAAGCAGTTGAGCTACAGCGTTCTGTATAACGACAATCAAATGCTGCAGGGCGGCACGCAGGACATCATCCACACTGTCTCCTACTCGCAAAAGATCACGCTCGACGACGATCTCTCGGCGGCGTGCTCGTTCCAGGGCGTGAAGAATCCCGGAGGACCGCTTGCGTTTACGCCCGTCTGCTTCCTGGCCTGGAGGCACCAGTTCCAGCACGTGCCTTTCCTGATCATTCCCGAACGCCGCGGCGTCATCGCCGGAAATGTTTTTCGAGACGACCATTCCTCGGGCGCTTGGAAGCCCGGAATGCAGCCCATCGCGGAAGTAGAAGTGAGGCTCGACGATGGCCGTCACATGCTGACCCATGCTGACGGTTCGTATCGATTCTCCAACGTCCCGCGCGGCAAGCACCGGATCGCGGCGCTGTATCATTCGGCTGATCCGTTTTTCTTCACGACTGCCGCCGACACCGACGTGGAGGAAAACGCCATCGTGAACTTCGGAATCGGTTACTCGCTCTCCGGCTTGACAGGGGCCGTGCTGAGCGACGCAGGGCAAGGCGTCGGAAGCGTCACGGTTGTAATTCAGGGCAAAGGGAAAAAGTGGAATGCGGTTACGGACGCAGACGGCAGCTTCTTCGTATCCGCGCTGGTGGCAGGCGAGTATAGCGCGCAAGTCGACGACGATTCGCTGCCGTCGGGTTATTCGTCAGAGTCCTTGGTGGCGCTGCCCAGCATAACGGTAGGTGCGACGTCGCCGGGGCGGGCGGCATTCACGGCGCGCGCGCTGCGCAGCATCGCAGGACGAGTGCTCCGCTACGACCCGGGAGTGGGCAGCTACGTTCCGATGGCGGGAGCACGCGTCCTTCTGCGGGAGCGCGGCAAAACCAGCGTTAGCGACGCGGCCGGCAAATACCTGTTCCGCGATCTGCCAGCGGGAACGTATACTTTGCTGGTTGAGAGCCAAGCCCCGGCGTCGCCCCGTGCGGTTCGGCTCGGTGCGCAGCCCATCGACTTGAAACTGGATTTTCAGTTCAGCGGACCTGTTCTGACCGACGCACCGGCTCCCGACGCGGCCGCAGTTCCTTTGCGGTCTCCGCGCGCCGCCTTGGATCCAGCGAAACCCCCGGGCGCCAAAACAACCTTGGTTTCCGAGTCAAACGCGGCGCAACGGCATCACTCTCTCGGACGCCATCTTACCAGCGTGGGCCGGTACGCGGAAGCAATCGCAGAACTGACCGAAGCCCTTCGCATCGCGCCGGAGTTCGCCTTGGCGTGGAACGCTGGTGGATTTGCGCGCCTCATGCTTCATGACTGGAGCGGAGCTAGTGCGGATCTGGACCGGGCGATCGCTCTTAATCCAGGTTATAGAAACGCCTACAAGATTCGCTCAGCTGCCCGTCGAGCGATCGGCGACACGTCTGGCGCGGCACTGGACTTGAAAAGAGCTCAAGACCTCGCCGATTGACGCGGGCGGGGATGGGCTCAGTTTAGCTCGACACCAGAATACCTTCCCTTTACTTTGGACAGCTGGCAGTGCGGGCCGACGAGCAATGTGCTAGTACTGAGGAGCAACGTCTTAATTTAATACCCTTCGTTTTTGGGACGAGTCGCGGTGACGTTGAGGCAATTCAACCAGTACCAGCGTCGAACCAGCCAGGAAGCGATAGAGGCAACTCCGACAAAAGGACTGCGGCGGCTGACCACCGGGCTAGTCCCGCCCAGCATCCATGCAGCGTGAAAATTCAGCCATCGATAAACCCGGGCCTCCAGGCCATAGGGCTGGGCCATCCACTAGACTTCGATGCTGGCGCCGCGCGGAAGTCAACCGCCCCGCGGTGACCGGCAACGCCCGGTCGGTCGCTCTTTGCGTTTGCCGGACCTCGGCTCTGCCTGTTTCCAATGCAGCTCAGCCGCGGAGGCGGCGGACTACTTTGCGTCGGCCCCAGACCATCGGAACTAGGGGCGGCGCGGTGTGTGGCCTTCCTGGACGAGCCCCGCCCGTGCGTTCGGCTTCCGCCGTGTCGCAGCCCTCGAATAACCACTTCCTACCTTTGCGCCCTGGTGGTTAGCCGGGTCGGCCGTATGATCTGTTCAAAGCGGAGACGGTACGACCGGAGGGAAGTTGCTTTTTCATCAGAGGTCGGTTGCTGGCAACAGTAGGGTGAAGTAAGACGAAAGATCGGGCGGATAGATAATGGATGAAGACGCCCCGAACCACTATCCTCCAAGTAATCCTGTTTTCGCATTTGTATGAGTTTCGCGTTGAACAAACCAATCGAAACAGTGGCTACTCTCCCAAGAACTTCTGATCAGGATTTCGCCGTTCCTCGGCCCGAATACCCCCGGCCTCAATTCGTCCGGCGCCAATGGCTGAACCTCAATGGTGTTTGGGATTTTCGCATCGATGACGCAAATGTCGGGTTGGAGCAGCGCTGGTTCGAGGGGTTGGATTTCGCCGAACGTATCCTGGTGCCGTTCTCTCTTGAATCGCAGCGCAGCGGAATCGGCGACCGTTCCTTTCATCCGTGTGTCTGGTACCACCGGCGCGTCAGCGTTCCCGCGGAATGGAGCGGGAAACGGATCCTTTTGCATTTTGGTGCGGTCGACTATCGCGCCACGGTTTGGGTGAACGGTGTTGTCGTGTGCACACACGAAGGGGGGCATACCCCCTTTTATTGCGATATTACGGCTGCTGTGCGATCCGACGAAAGTCGGATCGTGATTCGAGCGGAAGACCCGCCCACGGATCGCTACATTCCTCGCGGCAAGCAACATTGGGAGATGGAACCGGTAAGCATCTTTTATGCGCGCACAACGGGTATCTGGCAAACTGTCTGGCTGGAACCGGTGCCCGAGGGTTCGCTCGAAAATGTCCGCACCACACCGCGGATTGACGGATCCGTGTTTTTCGAAGCTAAAATCAGAAACCCTCATCCGGCCCATTCAGTATGCGTCACGGTTTCGAGGCGCGGACAGACGCTCGGTACCGGGATGAGTTTGTGTGAGGGACCTCGGGCATCGCTCGCGATACGCATCGCCCATCCTGAACCGTGGTCGCCAGATGCCCCAAATCTGTACGATCTTCGCTTCGAATTACACGGTGATACCGGCACAATTGACGTCGTCGAAAGTTACTTCGGATTTCGCACTATCGCCACTCAGGACGGAAAAGTGTTACTGAACGGCGAGCCTATTTATTTAAAAACAGTTCTGGATCAAGGATACTGGCCTGAGTCCAATTTGACGCCGCCGTCAGACCAGGCAATTCAAGACGACATCAAACAGGCCAAAGCGTTAGGATTTAACGGAGTACGCAAACATCAGAAGGTAGAAGATCCGCGATATCTGTATTGGGCCGATCAGCTAGGCCTGCTGGTATCTGCTGAAATGGCGAATGCCTACTTATTCAATGACGACTCTGTTGCGCGGATGACGCGGGAGTGGATTGAAGTGGTGCAACGTGACTACAACCACCCATGCATTGTGATCTGGGTGCCGGTCAATGAAAGCTGGGGGGTACCGAATCTCACGGATGCCCGTCAACAAGCGCATCTGCGCAGTCTTTATTACCTTACGAAGTCGCTCGACGACACTCGGCTAGTGATTGATAACGACGGCTGGGAACACACGGAGGCGACGGACCTGTTCGCCATTCACGATTACACGGAAACCGGAACCAAATTTGCACGCCGTTTCCAGGACGTCCCGAACCGTGGCGTTCCGCTCCCGCTCTACGGAAAGATGTACTTGGTAGCGGGACAAAAATATAATGGCAGCCCCATTTTTCTGTCGGAGTTTGGAGGTGTCGGCTACATTCCACCCGGAGATCGGGCAAAAGTTCCTGATAACTCGTGGGGATATGCAGGAGTTGAACCCACTGCCGATGCGGCACTGGAGCGCATCGGCGGCCTTTATAAAGCAGTAGCCGATATACCTCAGATCGCGGGCGTCTGTTACACGCAGCTTTACGACGTAGAACAAGAGGTGAACGGGCTAATGACCTACGATCGCCGACTCAAATACGATCCGGCGCAAATCAAACGGATCAATTCGCTGTTGAAATAACCGGCTGCAACGCCCCTGGAAATCGCACAGGCTTACGCACGAGTTCTGCCCGCGTGGCGCCCGATAGCTTAGCGCAAAGTGTCAGCGCCTGCGCCACCACCTGATCCATGTTGTAGTATTTGTACGTCGCCAGCCTCCCTGCAAAATGCACTCCCGGTGTGGCCCCCGCCAGACCTTCATATTGCTTGTAAAGGTTGGCATTTTCAATACGAGGCACCGGATAATAGGGATCGCCGCCATCCCCTGGGAATTCATAGACAATACTGGTTTTGGCATGGTATTGGCCGCTGAGGTGTTTGAATTCCGTGACCCGAGTGTAAGGACGTTCATCCGGGTAGTTGATCACGGCGACCGCCTGCAACTGTCCGGTGTCCAGAGTTTCATGTTGAAAACGCAGGGAGCGATAGGGCAACTTCCCAAAACGAAAATCGAAGAACTCATCGACAGGACCGGTATACACAATTTCTTTACATCGTGTCGAGCGCATCACATCGCGGTAATCTACGCCAAGGCTTATTCGGATGTTTGGATGGTCCAGCATGTTTTCGAACATTCTGGTATAGCCGTGGAGCGGCATCGCCTGGTAGGTGTCCGTGAAGTAGCGATCATCGCGGTTGGTGCGAACGGGGATTCGGGAGGTGACCGAGGCGTCTAACTCGGAAGGATCGAGACCCCACTGCTTTCGCGTATAGCCGCGAAACATCTTTTCATATAAGTCACGCCCGACGCGGCTCACCACAACGTCTTCGGAGGTGCGAATGGCGCTAGGTTTTTCGGCAACAGATTCCAAGTAGCGCTCCATATCCTCGTCATGCAAGCTGAGGCCGTAAATGCTATTTACCGTATCGAGATTGATAGGGATCGGGACCAGCTTTCCATCGACACTGGCGCGCACTCGATGCTCGTAGGGGCGCCATTGTGTGAACTGTGAAAGATACTCGAAGACATCCCGACAGTTTGTATGGAAAATGTGCGGGCCGTACTTGTGTACAAGTATTCCATCCTTGTTGTAATGATCGTAGGCGTTGCCGCCTATGTGTTCCCGACGATCAATTAACAAAACCTTCTTCCCAAAATTCCAGGCCATCTGAGCTGCCACGACGGACCCGGCAAATCCTGCTCCCACTATCAAGTAATCAAACACGTGCTACTTCTCCTAAAAGTTGTCCGTCCGCTTCACGGCGGGCGCGATAAGAATCCAGCACTTCTTCGACCAATTGATCCATGGAAGACCAAACAGCATCCCACGACATTGTTTGGAGAAAAGCGTCGGCGCGTTCACGCCATTTCATTCCCATGGTGAACGCCATCGCACCTGAGATGGCATCGACGAATTCCTCCGCATTGGAAGCAATACGCGCCAAGCCGAGTTCGCCATAGGGGCGAACCACATCTCGCACCGGCGTGGAGACCACCGGCAATCCAGCCGAAAGAAATTCCGGCGTCTTGGTAGGGCTGATAAAACGAGTGGAGTCGTTTATAGCAAACGGCATGATCGCGACATCCCAACCCGCGAAATATGCCGGTAAGTCACGATAATCCTGCATTCCGAGCCAGTGCAGATTGTGCGCGCGCGGCAAGGTCGAGTGATCAATCTTCACCACGGGTCCGATCATGACAACGTGCCATTCCGGACGCTGCTTTGCAACCGCTTCAACTAGGGATAGGTTCATTCTCTCGTCGATCACGCCAGCAAAACCGAGCCGCGGATGAGGGATGGCGGCCTGCGCGTCAGGTTCCTGACTGATGGCGCGCGCTTGTGCGAAATGCGCCACGTCGACGCCACTAGGGAAGGGATAAACTCGGGGGTGCAGGTGCTGCTTGTGCTCAAAGAGGCTGACGCCGCCTGTGAAGACCAGATCCGCAATCTTAAACAGCCGCGATTCGTTCGCAATAAGATTCGGCGGCGCGTCTTTAAAAAGCGATAACTCATCCATGCAATCGTAAACGACTGCCGCCGCCGCGACATTTGTCGGAAACCAATCGAGCCACATCGGCGAATAGCACCACACAATGGGCTGGACTACCCGTTTGGGCTTAAAATAACTCTCCAACAGGCCACGCACATTTGCCGACGGAGATTCGGGCGAAAGTATAGGGGTCAAAACATTGACGCCGGTCCGTTCACAAACGGTATGCCGTACATGCTCGCGTGCAGCGGTTTCGTATAAAGGTTCTTCGATAAAAAACACCCGTCGTTTTCTCGCGAAGCGACTCATGAGGTGCTGCGGCCGCTGGAAAACGAAATTCCATCGCAAATGCGAAAAACACAATAGGTCATTATGATTCGGATACGCGTTCATATTCGTTCCGTAAGTCCTTTCCAAAAATGTTCCTGCTTGCGAATTTCGTCCGCCAGCGGCTGGTAGATTTCGCGCGAGCCGTCCGACGAAGGGTAATCCCAAAGGCCGTTATAACAATGCCGATCATCGTTCCATCCAGGATGGTTCAGGATGGGATACAGACAAATTCCGTGCAAGTCGACACCCGAAGACCGCGCAGCCTCGGCTTCTTCACAAATATAGGCAAACCACGCGGGCCTCTTCGCGTCTTCAGTTCCGGTTTCGGAAATGAACAGCGGACGCCTATAGCGGCCGTGGACCTCTTGGAGAATTTGCCGGAACGGGCGATATTCCGGTTCTCCGCGCAATATGGTCTTGCCATGATTCCACCATTGATTGGAATCGTAGTAGTTAATGCCGATCACGTCGAGGTAGGTTTCCGCTCCGCCCAATTCCGGATGCAGACGGCCGGCAAGCATATCCCACGCTTCAAACATTGATGTGCGATACATCTCAGCATCGAGGACATCCTGCGGGCGTTTGGGATCCCCAATGATGTGAATCACAGGCTCGGGGGACACCAGGCGGGAATGTGGCAATTCGGTTTTGATCTCCTGCGATGAGGCAATTGCTGCACGCACCAATTGCTTTTTTAACTCCGTACCTCTTTTGCGCTCGAAAGGAAAAATGTGCGCATCCTCGCCACCGCCCCACGACAAAAATGAAATCTCGTTTATGGGCGCGATGAAGCTCACGCCCGAAACTTCCCTCCGCACAAGGGACGCAAATTTTCTGGCAAGCGTGGCGAAATGTTCCACAAACTGCGTACTGAAGACATCTATGTGATCCGGCCATCCGAAATGAAGCAAATCCCAAATCACTTGAATCCCCATACGCTGGCTGGTTTCGATAAAAGGAAGCACGGTCTCGAAGTCGTAACGATTCGGCGTCGCTTCGATGAGGTACCAGCGGATTCCTTCGCGTGCAGTTCGCATGCCAATCTCCAACATCCGTGCATAGTCTTGGCGCAGATACCGATCGTGGAATGTCGATGCTACTAGATCGAGTCGGCGTCCGTTCCTAATCTTGTGAGTTGAACACTCGAATCCGGCTTGTAAGAAACTCGCGAACACCACTCACTCAAAACCCGCATCCCCGTTAGAAACTGCGGGCTGTCCCGACTCGTTAGACCGGCACAGCACCGGTTTGTTTCGTAGTTTCGTAGGAAGCGTTTGCCAGAGAGTGTGCTACGCTAATTTTCGAGCAGCACGAATCCCGTGAAGCTGTGTTCACGTGAAGGCGCTGTCGGTCCGCTAAGTCCGTACTTTCTTTGCTCCCGCCGAATCAACTTAATCGGAGAGCATACGGACTATTAACTGTGGTTTCGCAATGCCGGCCGCGATCGGCCGAACCACCTGGGTGCTTATGTTGCCGCGAAATGACCACCGAATCTCGGTGCGCGCGTCAGCCTTCGCCGAATCGGCAGATTTCGGGTTGGCGTCTCCGTGCCACCCCCGAAACCACAATGGAGCGGTGTTGCATTCGTCCTAACATCCGTGGGCTTCCACCGGCAAGGCGCTGACCTCGCCATCCACAGACGTCCGAGATCGAAATCGACAAGCGCGAAGTGGCTTTTCGACAGCGCGCCGAAAATGATTTGTTGGCGTGCGTTGCCGCATCATGGATCAACTTGCATCTTGTATGGGACGCAAAGAGCGTGCGTTGCTGTTGGATTGCCGGTCAGTCGACCTCGTATGCAATTCGATGGTGATGGCCTCTCTGAGGGAACGTTATTCCATCGCGCCCGCCACGTGATTGCCGAAAATTAACGTACTTTAAACGGCGCAGTCGCTTTGCAAAATTCGGATCTAAAAACCTTTGGTGAAGCAACCGGGTGCGATCAGGACGGACCTCTCAGTGCCGAGCGTCAGGTACGTGCACGTCTTCGAAAATCGCGGCGCGAAAGGCACTCGTCGTGTCTGGTGTGTGATTATGTCGATGCTGAACGCAACCGTGAGTCGGGTCGTAGGCGCGAAGGAACTCTCAGGTCTTACGGGAGTTTCTCTGATACAGCTGAATACGCCGTCTGCGGGGTATTGTCAGACGAAGAATGCAACCGTCTGTCTTTTTGGCACGCAAAAATGCGAGTGAACTCCGCACCAAAGAGAAACAACTGGGAACAATAATATATCCAAACGAGTAACACGACCAATGATCCGGCGGCTCCATAAGCGGAGCCAACGCTAGCCTTGCCGAGATACAGCCCGATTAGATCCTTTCCTATGGTGAAAAGTATCGCGGTAGCAAACGACCCAGGCCAAAGCCGGCTCCAGGGAAGTCGCTGCTGGGGCACAAACCGGTAGATAACTGCGAAGAGAAGAGTGATGCCTATTAAAGTGATCAAGGAATTGATTATTTGGATCGCAGGGGTGGGGATATAGGTGGTCGCAAACTTTCCAAGCGCCCCTATTACGGCCGTTGCCATTAGCGACACGAGCAACAAGAATCCTACGCCAACTACCATCGCGAAAGACAGGATCTGCTCCTTGATGGTGGCGGCAAAAGAGGACGTGGAGGAGGTATCAACGTCCCACATTCGGTTTAATGCTTTACGAAGCTGAGCGAAGACCCCCGACGCACCAAACAGCAATAAGATGACCCCAGCAACCGAGGCGACCACGCCGGTCCTAGGGGATTGGGCGCTCAGCAGCATGGCTTTGAACGCCTGCGCGCCATCCGGGCCGATGAGCGCGGTAACCTGTGCAATGATTTGGGCTTGTACCGTTTCTTTTCGGAAGGCAACACCCGCAATTGCTACAGCGATGACAAGCAAGGGGGCCAGGGACATCACTGTGTAGTAAGCCAACCCGGCCCCCAAGTCAGCCGAAGCGTGCTCCCGCCACTTCTTGTAGCTTTCAGATAGGAGCGAAACTGCGTTTTGAATTCCGCCCGCCATTCTATATCCCTTGACCCTGTCGACGTAAAAAGCCCACGGAGCAAAGTGAGTTTTGCAGATTCCTCAGTGGGCTTGCAGCCACGCGGCGTTATCCAAGGATCCTACCTCCGAGTCGCCCTCCCCCCGGCATTTCGCGCGCCGCTGCCTACGGTTTGACTTTCTTGATCCTCTTCCTCCGTCGGCGCCTCGGAATCGTAAAGCTCGAAGGCGACCTCATTCAACTTCGAATCGGCTGCTTTCTCCTCGTCCTCGGTCTTCCGCAAGAGTTTACTGACCTTTTGATTGCCAAGCTTTTCCGCGATGGTGCGAGCGGTGCCGTACGCAGAGATTTCATAGTGTTCGACCTTCTGGGCGGCGGCAATAATTGCCAGGTCCAGCATCAGGCCTGGTTCCTCTTCGCTCAATACCTCACTACCCTCCTCCAGCAGACCGCGCATGCCCTTGCACGATTTGCTCTTGGCGTTTTCACCGAGCGATTGAAAGGCTTCTTCCAGTCTCGAAACCTGCTCTTTGGTTTCTTCCAAATGATTGGTTAGCCCTTCTTTAAGATCGGCGTTCTCGGCAGCTTTAATCATCTTAGGAAGTGCTTTTACTATTTGTTTTTCAGCGTCGTAGATGTCACGTAGACATTCAACTAACAGTTCGTTCAGAGTTTCTCGCTCCATAGGGGTGTTTTGTCCTTTTAGAATATTCCCAACCTGCGAGTTGGACCTGCCAGTCGAGGCAGTGTTTCGGGGAACTGTCAAATGGCAATACTTTTCCGAAACAAAAGCTGGCGTTATTGCTCCAACGGTTTGTCAGCGGGCGATAAGTTTCAGTGGGAATTTGTATCGAGGACAATCATGAATACTACAAAATCAGTTTTGATACTCGCTTTCGCCGTGGGGGTGGGGCATCTGTATGGGCAATCCCGTCTCTTCGACCGCGTGGCCGTCGATTTTCCAAATGATGTAAACGTGGCGGGTAAAATTCTGCACGCCGGCTCTTATGAGATCAGGCAATTGCGGAATTCCGCGAGCGGAGCGCGCGTACTGTTTGTTACCGACAAAAGTGGTACCGGGTTCGAGGCTGAAGCCGCGACCATTCCAGTGCTCGATAATCTTACGCCAACGCGAACGCATCTGGTGATGCGCCGCTCGGGTGGTCTAGACTATCTACGCCAACTCTGGATCGCGGGCAAGAATTACGGTTACGAATTTAAGATCCCGGAACAAGGGCAGTTGACGGCGGCAGGCGCGAACGAAGTTACGCTGACCGCCACTTACACCCCGGAAACTCCAGCGGTGGTCGCCCAAAACCAACCGGCTCCGGCAGCTGCACCTGAACCGACCCCACCGCCTCCCTCGCCAGCGCCTCCTCCGGCACAAAGCCAAGCGCAGGCGTCGCCCCCTGCGCCTCCAGAACAAGCCCAGGTGCAAAACCCGCCGCCCGCACCGGCGCCTGCTCCGGAGCAGGTCCAACCTCCGCCGGCGCCTGCGAACCCTCCTTCTGCAAATGGAGACGCGCAGTCTACGCAAACGGCTGCAGCAAATCGCCTTCCCACCACCGCTATGAATTGGATGGCTTACTTGATTGGGGGATTTTTGCTGCTCGCTGCAGGGGCTCTGGTGAAGTTCTTTAGGGTACGAAGCCTGAGCTAAAAAGGTTTTTCGGAGGGGGCCTTCCGTCGGTGTCCACCTCCGGGGGTGAAAGTAATGGAACAAGGGGAAACCAAGGGAGTATATATGATTCGAAATATTTGTTTACTTACAGCGTTGCTGATGGCAAGTGTGGTGCGGGGTCAACCAGTCACTCCGCCAAATGGACCACAAGGCCGGCTGTCGGGCAACTTAACCGGCCTTGCCGGAAGACATAACGTCGTGATCGTTTTGACTGAAGTTAACACTGGCGCGTCGCAACGCGTTACGCCTTCCGCAGACGGGAGGTTCGATGTTGCAATCGCGCCAGGCACTTATCGGATAGAGCTTCAAGCAGACAACTTCAAACAACCGGGCCGCGAAAACCTTGTGGTGCCAGCGGGGGGAACTACGCAAATCCGAGTTGCGATTGAGGGACCCCCAAACGAGGAAAATGTTCAAATCGAAGCCGATGCTTCCCTGGTTCAGGATGAGCCATCGGAGTTTGGCAGAACCTACACGACGCTAACTGTGCACACGCTGCCGGTGCCGGACCGTAACTATCAGGAGCTCGCTGGATTAATGCCGGGCATCACGCCTCCTGTCGTTGCATTCAAGGGCATATTGGATCCTCAGGTGAGCCGGCAGTTTACAGCGAATGGCCTGCCGCCCTATGTGAATGATCAAATGTCGGACGGCATTTCGGTGCGGGAGCCTTTCTCAGGAGTGCTTCCCATCAGAGTCCTACCCAATGAGGCGGTACAGGAGTTGCAGGTCCGTACCACCACTTTCCCGGCGTCGTCGGGCTTCGCTTCGGGAGCCATTACAAACGTGTTCATGCGGCCCGGAACAAACGGGCTGCACGGGAGTCTTGTAGGCTTCTTTTCTGATGACTTTCTGCAGACGGGGAATCCGTTTAACCCGCCCGGGAACCCTGCGCCGACGTTCCATCAATGGCAGTTCGGCGCGACTGTCGGCGGGGCGTTGATACCGGATAGGCTCTTCTGGTTTGGCTCCTACCAGGGATCAATCGACAATGGACGAGGACTTGAATTCGCAACTGTACCGACCGCGGCAATGCGAGCCGGGAGTTTCGCGGCTCTGGGGTTCCCTATTTACAATCCGGCGACGGGAACGCCGACCGGAACCCTACGCATCCCATTCACTGGCGGCTTGATCGGACGGCCCACTTTTAATCCCGTCGCCGTAGCCTACCTGTCATTCTTGCCGGCAGCCACTCAGCCAGGCTTGTCGAACAACCTGGCGGCCGATGTACCCTACGGGCTACATTCGCATGTTCCTGACCTTCGCATGGACTATCGGTTTTCAAACACGTTTTCTGGATTTTTGCGCTATGGCTGGTCGGACATCAATTCTCGCGAAGGTTCAATATTCGGACCGGTATTAGGAGGTACCAAGTTCTCAGCTTTGCGGAACCACCACGCCAGTATAAGTGCAGAAGGAAACTACCACGGCATTCTCGCGGAATTCCGCATCGGCTATAGCCGTTACCGGAATTTACTAACCTCCGGGGAGCTCTCCTCGCCGCTCATCGCTGCTCTGCCTCCAGCCTTTCGGACAGCAGGAGGCGTGCCCAGTATCACGATCGACGGCCTAGGTACATTGGGTACACCGGCCGACTTCCCTTCACGGGATATCGACAACGTATTCGAGGGCGGCGCTAATTTCCATGCAAATTTCAGAGGGAATCAATTCATCTTTGGAATGGATGTACGGGACCTCTCCTCCAGTGGATTCATCAACCCAGCTTTCTCCTCCCTTGGAAGCTTCTACTTCGGACCGGGGCCGACGTCCGTGGTTGGGGCCACAACTGCTCCCGGCAGCGCCTTAGCGAGTTCTTTCGCCAGCTTCCTGCTGGGTGCCCCCACTACTGCGGGGGTCTTTTCTTACGCCTCGAACCCGGCATATCATCAGCGTCTATACGGATTGCACATAGGCGACACTCTGAAGTTGTTTACTCACCTCACGATCGATCTCGGTCTGCGCTATGAGCTTTACTCTCCTGTGGATATGGGAAGTGCCACCGGCTCTACCATTTTCAATCCGGCGACAAACACGGTTACATTCGGAGATGCTGTAGGGGATTACCATTACCGGAACTTTGCCCCGCGAGTGGGAGTCGCATTCAGTGCGACTGACAAAACCGTCGTGCGCACCGGTTATGCAATTCACTATTTCCCGCTGCCGTTCAGCGAATTAGGCATCAACCCGACTGGATTCGGAACCAGCCGCGGGGTAGTGGGGTCATTTGCTTCTACCGCCTTCACAATTCCAACAGCCGTAACCACTTCGTTGGCGGCCACCATCCCCTACACTGTCAATTCGCTGAATCGAACGCCTTATGTTCAAAGCTACTATTTCTTGATCCAACAAAGCCTGCCGCTAGGCTTTCTGATGGATGTAGGATACGTGGGCAACACTGGCAAAGCTCTCCCTTATTTTGTCGCGACAAACGCCGCCGCGCCGGGGACCGGCCTATTTGGGATTCCACTGCGATTATCAGGCCAGACGGCCCCCATTACAGCGGAACGGATCGGCGCCTCAAGTAAGTACAATTCTCTTCAGGTCAACTTAACCAAGCGTCTTTCGGCCGGACTCTCCTTCGCCGTCGCCTACACATATAGCAAGGCGCTCGATTATGGTTGGAGTAGTCTTACAAATCCCTTTTCGATTCGCTCGAACTATGGGCTCTCCGATTTCGACCGGACCCATATGTTGACGATTAGCCATGTACTGGCAGTGCCGGTGGGCACAGGAGCCCATCACTTGAATCAAGGTTTAGTTGGACGGATGTTGGCGAGTTGGCAATTGAGTGGAATTTTCCGCTGGGCTAGCGGCACACCGTATTCAGCGTTGGCTGACTCGACAAGCTGCAACTGCCCTGGCGTCGCAAATGTGTTTGCTAACACCGTTAACGCCGGCGCGATTAATGGCGAGGCGAGATTCGCCCCGGGGTCCTTTACAACGCCGGCAGCGAACACGTTTGGAACCACCAACAGGAACGCTTTCAGAGGACCGGACCTTGCTACGTACGACGTCGCCTTGTTCAAGACATTTCCGTTTATGGAGAACAGGAAAGTGGAATTGCGAGGAGAGGTCTACAACCTCTTTAACGCCACGCAATTTGGAAATCCATACTCCAACATTAGCCTGGGCACCTTTGGAGCAGCGTCCCCTGCGCAAAGTTCGGTTTTCGACCCTATTTCCAATAGCGGCCGAACCTTCTTGCTAGGGATGAGAATCCTATTCTAGCCATCCGGCGCCTTAGACATCCCGTCCTGCTCACTGGCAGGACGGGAGACGCTCCATGCCCGAAATCAGAATCGGAACCTCTGGTTGGCACTATAAGCATTGGGCGGGGAAATTCTACCCTGCCAACTTGGACTCTTCCAAGATGCTGAATTGGTACAAGCAGCACTTCAATACGGTCGAGATAAATAACAGCTTCTATCGCTTGCCCTCGCAGTCTGCCGTCCGTTCCTGGCACGACTCCACGCCCAATAATTTTCGTTTTGCCGCCAAAGGCAGTCGTTTCCTAACGCACATGAAGAAATTAAAGGATCCAACCGCGGGACTAGCAAAATTCTTTGCCCGTATGGATCTACTTCGTGAAAAGCTTGGGCCGGTGCTATTTCAACTGCCGCCAAATTTTGATCTGAACCCCGCAAGGCTCGCGACTTTTCTAAATGCTATTCCTCAGGAGCATCACTATGCCTTTGAATTCCGAAACGCAGCCTGGAACACGCCGGAAGTCTTTCGGCTTTTACAAGATCACCAAGTCGCATATTGCATCTTCCACCTAGCTGGGTTTCAATCCCCGATCAAGACTACGGCTGATTTTGCCTACGTCCGCCTGCACGGCCCCGGTAATAGATATCAAGGAAGTTACAGTGACGATACTCTTCGAAGTTGGGCTTATAGGATTCAGAGATGGCGATCCGAGCGTAAGGATGTGTACATCTACTTTGACAATGACGAGGCAGGTTACGCTGCGGTCAATGCCCTCCGCCTACGTGAACTAGTTGAATACCTGTAGTCTCCCTGTGGCGATCCGAAAACTCGTGGAGATCATTTCTTAGGGCCCGGCCCAGATGACGGAAATGGCGCGCGAAGTGGGCAGGCCGAAACGGCATTTCGGTTGGTCGGGGCGGGGCGATTTGAACGCCCGACCCCCTGCGCCCAAGGCATCGGAACACGCCAAGTCCTCTTGCCAGCAAAGCCCACATTCTAAATGTGTTGTGGGGCAATCGTCTACACGCAACATAGGCCATTGTAGTCAGAATCGTAGCTGTCAACTTCCGCAACTCTCAACACCTTACAATTCAAACTCGGAGCGCATTGGCTTCGGCTGTACAATAGTGGCATGCCGCTCCTCGTTGACGCCCTGTACGGCGGCTTGCCAATATCCCCGAACCGATGGCCGCTGAACTTATTGCCAAGCGCTGGGTCTGCGGTGCAGCCCATTAGTTTCGTAGGGTAGATGAGGTGATTCGATGAGCAATTTACAGAGTGAAATCGGTAGCCTTTCCGCAGCAGAGAAATTCGAGTTGCTCGACGTGCTGTGGGAGAGCCTTGAATCGGAGGCACTCGCGCTGACGGATGAACAGCGGGCTGAACTCGACTATCGCGTTGCCAAATATGAGAAGAATCCTTCGGATGTTATTCCGTGGGAGCAAGTCAGGGCCGACCTGTTTAGGAGACAGTGACGCTTCCGGTTGTTTGGTTGCCTGAGGCGGACGCAGAACTAAAAGAAGCATTCGCGCGATATGAAAGTATCCGTCCTGAACTTGCGCAGCGGTTCGCGGAGGCGGTGGCGGATACAATCGAGAAGGTTGCTGTGGCCCCTTTGCATTATGCGGTCGTCGAAAAGGGACGGCGACGCGCCGGCGTGCGCCGATTCCCTTATGGGATATTCTTCCTCGTGAAAGAGACGCGGGTTGTGGTCATTGCCTGTTTCCACGGACGGCGCAATCCAAGACACTGGCAGTTGCGCTGAATTGTATGCCCAAACAATTCAATACGACCGAATTGCTGGTGGAGCGTCACGCATTCGACTCCCACCTCCGTGCCCTTGATGCTCTCCAATTGGCGGTGGCGCTGGAAGTGCGGAATCAGCAGTTGGTGGATCATTTTGTCGCGGCTGACGGGATACTTTGTGAAGTTGCCGGGCTGGAGGGAGTTTTCGGTAGTCAATCCGGAACGTTCCTAACCCCGCGCCGTTGTTGCACGGCGTACGTCAATGCAAGATCAGCACGATCTCCAAGCTAGACTAGAAGCCGCCCTTGCAGAAGGCCAGTGCTTACGCGAGGAAGTCCGGCAACTGAAAGCAATCCTCGCGCAGCATTCGATCCGTTCCCCTGAGCCAACTACCGCACGAACTACGACTGAACGGTGCCTGCCCGCGCCCTCCGATATCGCTCAGGTTGGAACGCTATCGGACAACCAGGCAAAGATTGCGCTATTTCGATCCTTGTTCCGCGGACGGGAAGATGTCTATGCGGAGCGATGGCGCACGAAGGACGGAACATGGGCCTACCGCCCTGCTGGCAAAAAAGACTGGCAAGCAGTCCTTGCCAGCCGCCCGAAAGATCACAAGAAGGTTGATCGGGAAACCCGTACGCTCTATGCCGTGACCGACGAAGTGATCCGGCAGCATTTGACGGGGAAGAAAACCATCGGCATTTACCCTCTCCTGCTCGATGAAACTTGTTGGTTTTTGGCGGCTGAGATCACAAATCTCACAATTCACGACGCCTACGCCGCATTGGTGACCGACGAAGGGCAAAACCGGCAGATCGTCGCGGATATTGTCCAAGCTGTGCGCGAGGGCCGCACGCCACTCGTGCTCACGAACCGTACGGACCACCTGGAGCAGTTGGCCAGCGGCTTATCCGAGATTCAACACGTGCTGATCTTGAAGGGCGGCATGGGTAAGAAGCAACGACAAGCCGCTGCGGAGAAACTGGTCTCGATTCCTGACGGAGCGCCACGGGTTCTGCTCGCTACCGGGAGTTATATCGGCGAGGGCTTCGACGACTCACAACTGGATACCCTATTCCTCACCATGCCCATCTCGTGGCAGGGCACTCTGCAGCAATACGTCGGGCGGTTGCATCGGATTCATCAGGACAAGAAGGTCGTTCGAGTTTACGACTACGTCGACGCGCAAGTTCCGATGCTTTGCCGCATGTATGAGAAGCGGTTGAAAGGCTACCGCGCCATCGGCTATGCGATGGAATCAGACGACCAAGTGTTAGTCGAAAATGTAGATACCCGGAGCAACATAGGTTGATATTTGCCCGCTGATCGCGCCACAACTCCCATGTTTTTAATGCACGTCAGGGCGGTCCACTGCACCTACGACATGTGCGCACTGCTACACGGCATGCAAAAATAACGCTGAAAACAAAGGCTTTGGTCGGGGCGGGGCGATTTGAACGCCCGACCCCCTGCGCCCAAGGCAGTTTCCAGTGTGGCTCAAAAAATGCCTATTTTCAGCGTCTTTTGTTTCAGTGAGATCCGCCAAGCGAGTGGAAGCCTATTGGGCTTGGTGGAGCCTTAAGGAATCGGCATCCTCATTGTTATCTACATTGATACAACGCGAAATAGTTGCCGTCGGGCGAACAGGAGGAATCGGGTCAATATGTGGACGAAGCGGGCTCCTGTTCGTTCACCACTTCGATTGGTTGAGCGAGTACTACCCTTCTCATTCTGGATCTATAGATTGCGTTAACGCCTTTAAGTCGTGTAACATTTAGCCTTGTTGGCTTCGGCAAATTACGCTTTAAAGGGCGGATAGTGCGGCTTGCAAAGGACCTAAATTTTCGGAAAGAAACGGCAAGCTAATGAAGAAAGCGGCCTTAGGCGTGTTCGTACTGTTTTGTGTTGTTACGAGCGGTAGCCCCATCACCTATACCGAGCAGATTGTAGGCGCCGGAAGCTTAGGTAAATCGACATTTACAAATACGCTTGTCACGTTTGTGCTAGAAGGTGATACGTCTAACATATACTCTGACGCCCCGGGCGTGTTCAGGAACTTAGGAACCGCGACAGTAACAGTAGCGGGCCTTGGTACAGCCACTTTTACTGATGAAATGGGATTTGCTGCCATTCAAGCTTGGCCTTTGGCGGGGATATTCGACCATACGATGGCTGATTTCGGATTGCTGTCTACGATTGATCCATCCTTGGCAACCTATTCGTTAGGGACCGCGATCGGGCCCGTGTCCAGCCAGGCTTTTTGGGCGCCGCTGATCTTTCCGACTACAGATGGGGACTTCATTTTGAATGGCACTTCTGCAGGGATTTCGACTTTTAGCGCGACGACTGTGCCGGAGCCAGCGAGTCTTGCACTGCTTAGTATCGGCTTCGCCAGTTTTTTTGGCTGCCGCTGCGTTCGCAAGCGCGGCTGTGCCTCTTCCGATTGGGCAGCCGAATCCCGTAACGACTTCATCAAGTGAAATAACTCCCGCGGCCCGTTGTCTAAAGATCAGTAGGGTCGCGCGTCAGTTCAAAGTGCGTTCACCCCTTGCTCGATAACCAGCGTTCTCACTCATCCGCTTCTCCTTACCTTCGTCCGATTATCGGACCGTTAATGTGCGGATTGCGGGGGGAGGGTCAAAATACGTAAACCGTCAGTCGGTTCAGGTGTCGGCAGCTGTAATTCTGAGCGAAACCCCGCCAACCCGTGAAGCATCCGCCAGTCACGACATCATGCTGAATCGAGCGTCAACTTCTTTTCCGCTGAGCCACTTCACCGGTTCGGCTGCGAAGCCAGTCGTGATTACTTGATCGATTATCACCGAGAGTTTTTTCCACTCATCTGCCAGCGCCCCATAAATTTCTGGACTATGTTTCTTGGTATAGCCGAATGCCACCAGGATGAACTTCCAGATGTTCCCCACATGTTCAGTAACTAAATTCAGACTGATGTCACGGCCTTCCCCAAGAACACATCGAAGTTTTACATCATCGCCCTTGCAACGTTTTGGCGTCGAAACTCTGTAGCCGCTGTTTCGCAATGCGACGGCAATGTCATAAGCAACAACTAGCCCAGCTGATTCACCACGACGCGTAGACGGCTTGAACCTGGGGGCGGCGCAAACCTGCGGGTGTTGGTTGATCTCGAATAAGCCTCCGCCAAGATTAATCGGTGCGCCCATGCGCTAAAAGCCCCAGCCTTTTAAGAATGCTTTGTACGCGGCTGAGAGGCAGTTGGAAGCAGACGTCCCGCATGTGCCTGCCACGGCTCCAGGATTGAGTACTGGGACTCGAAACTTGAACCAGGCAAAGCGAGCGAAGCCCGCCACACCTTCATCATTGACCACGATTTTTCCGAAGATGTCTCGTGTGCCGTGAAGCCACGTTCCATAGTTAGCTCTATATGCGATATGAATTCCATAGGGCTGGCCCCGCCCGACTGCCACCTGCATTGTTCCGACAGTTGCGGCCGCCCGTGTTGCTGTCGCTGCAACCGCACTGCCCGCGCCGATCGCCGCGGGGACGATGACTGGAATACCCGATACAACGACGATGCCTACTCCCGCCAGATTCACACCGGGTTCAGCTCGCCGAACACCAGCCCGAACGGCGTCAAACCAGGGACTATCAATTGGCACATCGTCAGATTGAACACCAAATATGAACCTACCTGGGTCTTGAACATTCCCGAGACTCGAATTCTCGCTCCAAGGATCGCTGCCAAGCGTTCCGCAGTTGCCCAGCGGGCCGCCACAACCGCCAAATGCTCCGATGCTGGGAAGGGAAGAGCCAAAGACCAAGGGGGGCTTCCCCTGCACAAGGTTTTCGAATGAAGTAAATGCTCCGTATACTGCGACGCCAGCTTCGGGTCCACCAAAAATACCCGCCAAAACACCAGCCAGAACTCCAAACCAACTCTGCCCGGAAGGATCTGTATAACTAAGGGGATTGTTACCCACATAGGAGTAGGCATTCCACGTCTGCGGATTGATGGGATCGGCTCCCGCGTTTCCTGGGTCCACGCTCTGGAACCGTCCTTGAGCCCCGCTCATATGCCGGACCTCGAACCAATCCATCCCCGTCTCGCCATCCCGATTCTTGCCGGTGTACTTCGGGTTTGCCAGGTCCGCACTCGCTAGATAACCCATTCCCGTAGTTCTGCCGTTAGTGGAAGCCAGGAGTTCCTGCCCGAAGGGCAGGTAGTCATAGCGCGTTACCGTGCTTGACCCATTCGCATCCGTCAGCATCCGCGTACTCCCCAGGTGATCCAGGATGGCGTAGCAGGTATTTGTAGCGCAGGCGCTCGTCGACGCTTGTGAAGAGTATTCCGCCCCCAAATATCCGAACGCGTCATAGACGTAAACCGTCGTGTTGCCGCCCGACGTCTTGCTTACCCGGAGGCCATTTCCATCGTAGCCGTAGGTTGCCGTCGCGGAATTAATTGTGGCGCTAACCTGACGATTCTCTGCATCATAGGCGAACGTGCGCGTCATCCCACCCACCTGCATCACATTTCCCGCAGCGTCATACGTCCAGGTGTTGATCCGGTTCGGGACTGTACCGGAGTACCAGCTCGACGCGATCGGCGTCTCCAAACTCAAGGCCGGTAAATTCGTGTTCGCGGAAACCCAGCGGTTCCCATTCACATCATACTGATAATTTTGGGTCCAGCCGGGGCTGCCGTTCTCAGTCGCTGCCGTTAGCCGGTTCAGATTGTCATAACTATACGTCTGGGTCCGGCTGAGGCCAGGCTGCGTGATGGTCTGCGACTGCAAATTGCCGTTGTTGCCGCTGGCACAGGACGTCACCTGTCCGGCACAAGGATAGAATCCTAGCGTTAGAAGGTTAGTGACGCCCGAGGTCACTTGCAGGTTGGTCGGCTGTGCCCGGTCATTCCAGGTAACAGTCTGCACAACATTGTTGCCAGTCGTCATGGTTGCTATCCCACCCGGCGCGGTATAAGAGAGCGTCGCATAGTTCGTTCCCAAGGTGACATTCTTCACTGTGGTCACGCGATCGGCCGCGTCCAGGGGCCCTGGGGAGGGCTTTGCCGCGGGCCCCGAGTCCCTCGGCTGTGGACAATTTTGCCCGGCGGTCACACAAGACAGGTTCTGACCTTCGGTTTTTAGGAGGCTGTTGCACGCAAGAAAAATCGCAGCTAGAGAATTGACTGCATGCCCGCTTTCGAGGCAGTACAAGACACCCGCAAACGGTTGGCTGAAGGACCTATCGCCCAGGCCAAACCACTCCCTACCGTTCCTTGGGCACAGTAGCGCAGATGATTTTTGCAGAGCGCCTCTTCACGAGTTGAGCACTGATACTTTAGCTTGTTGAAACTCTCGGAAAGCTACAGCTACATTTTTATCTACAGTCGATTTTTCGGGCGTCCTGGGAATACCCACATCAGCTTGATTGTATTGGTCGGGGCGGGGCGATTTGAACGCCCGACCCCCTGCGCCCAAGGCAGGTGCGCTACCAGGCTGCGCTACGCCCCGACATTTGCTGCTTCCTTGATTTTAAACCACTTTCTCATTTTCCGATACCGTCCGGCCTGCCCAAATCGACCCAAAGAGCTCCGACCGTGGCAAAATCGTGACAAAACCCCATCAGTTGACCTCTCCGGGACAAAACCCGGCCGGTCCTCGTTGGCCTTCCGGTTCAGCTTCTGCAGCGCCCCCCGTTTCATCTGCAGTTTCATCTCCGAGTACTTCTTGAACACCTTCGCGTCCCCCCGCCGGAGCAATTGCGTGACCCACTCGTCCGCCACGCCACCCCGAGAGTGACCATAGCCCGCTCAGCGTCCGAGAAGAGCTTAGGATCGTCGTTCAGCCCCCGGACAGCCTTGGGTCTGCCACGTGTAGCGGCACGGAAAGGACTCGTGGCCCGAGATTCGGTAGTTCTTCTCCGCCGTCATGCGCACTTCTGCCTTGGCTCAGTTTTCCATCGTTTTAGCCGACCTCGGCCCGGCGTTTGAGATCGGCATCAACGCCCGCAGCGGCGCAATGTTTTGGCGTACCAAGACCGACGCCAACCTAGCCGCTATCGTGAGCGGGATGCCGAATTGTATGCGCTCGATCCAGAGAACAGATACCAACTTCGGCTCGAAGACTACTTGGCGTGGGTACATAAACGAAAACTCGAGTGTCTCTTGGCCATGAATCCGGCGATCACCGGCCAGTTCGTCCCGATCGAAGAGATGGTGGAATTTTTGCACCGGGCGGGGGATTTGGAGCTGGTGATCGTCTATGAAAAGATGAGAACGTGGCGGGCGCACCTTTTTCTTTTGTCCAGCGACGGATAATCTCGGTCGCTATATTAATGTCGCTTCTCCTCACTTCTTCTCGATCAGCCTCCGCGTATTCCGTTTTAACCCATGAACAATTGATCGATCAATCCTGGAAATCTACCATCGCACCGATCCTGCTCAGCTGTTTTCCCTCGCTAACACCAGAACAACTGGCGAAAGCCCATGCCTACGCATATGGCGGGTGTGCCATTCAGGACCTCGGCTATTATCCTTCCGGTAATGCATTCTTCTCTGAGCTAACTCATTACGTTCGGTCCGGAGACTTCGTACGGAGCCTTTTCCGAAACGCTCGCAACGCCGATGAACTCGCCTTCGCCATCGGCGCGCTTGCGCACTATATCGGCGACACGATTGGCCACGCACAAGCCACCAATCCGTCCGTAGCAATCGCTTTTCCCAAACTGCGCAGCAAATACGGATCTTCGGTGAGCTATGAGCAGGCCAAGAACGCCCATGGCCAAGTGGAGTTCGCCTTCGACATCAACCAGATCGTAAAGCAGCGCTTCGCCCCGGCCGCTTATCTTCGCTTTATCGGTCTAGCCGTGCCGCGCCGCCAACTCGACGTTTCATTCTACGAGACGTATGGACTTAATATCGCCGAGACGCTGGGGCTATATCGCACGACGTTGCGCACTTACCGCTTCGGCGTCCGGACCTTTTTGCCAGCCTTAGCTTATGCCGAAGCGCTGTTACATGGCGACGGGTTTCCCGCCGATACCCCAGGTCCGGAGTTGAATCTCTATGAGCAGCATATGGCGCAACTCGCGCGTGAAGCTGAGTGGGACCGATACCGCAAAAAGCCCGGTCTCGGTATCCACTTGCTCGCCGGACTCATCGTCATTCTCCCTAAGGTTGGCCCGATCAAGGTGTTGGCTATCAAGGGACCAAACGCCGAAACAGAAGAGCGCTACATCGAGAGCGTGAACCTCTCCACGGCAGCGCTCAACCAGGCGCTTGTGTCACTCTCCGCCCCATCTTCACCCGGAGCTGACAACGCCCATTCTGCCATACCGCCATACGCGGTACTTCCATCGGTCCATTACCTGCAAGGGCTGCGGGCCGGCCTCGTTCCCAACCGCGACCTTGATACGGGAGCCCGGATTCGTCCGGGGGGATACCATTTGACCGACGAAACCTATGCCAAGCTACTCGCAATGGTCACCAAAGATCAGACAACCCCGCTTCCCGCCGCCCTTAAGCAGGATATTCTCTCCTACTACGCCGATCCCAACGCCCCCATTTCCACGAAGCGAAATCCAAAGAAGTGGGCTCAGGTCCAGGAGGAACTTCAGCGTCTTACCACGGTTCCCACTCGCCCGGAGCCAGAGTGACTCACCGACTAAAGGCACTAAGTGTCTTTATGCCACCGTTAAGCGGCCCGTTGAGATTCGCGAACTCGTTAGGGAAATTGATTGGAATGCTGCGTGGGCTAGTTCCGTACTAAGAACTCTCCTCCAGGCGAGAAGATAAGCGGGCCTGCTGCCTCGATACACAAGAGTTCCGTGCCTGCTGATTCAGCACCGGGGGTTGCTATTGCGCGAAGCCGGAACTTGGAACGAATATCGTGCAGTTGATTGCGGGTTAATCATGGAGACCGGCGTCCAGTTCGTATCGCGGCATACACTCCTCACAAAAATCCCAGTTGCTTTCGCGGCAGGCGCAAGAAGCCGGCAGAAGAGCGATCACTGATCAACGCGAATCAGCGACACGATGCGACATAGGCAAGGATTGCAGGGGTCCCACGATCAACGCAATCCGCCGCGCGGGCAAGCGATCACGTCAGGAGATCTCGAGGCCCAGAGAAAAGAGGGTTAGGGCGACGCCAATTTCCACAACTGTGGATCCGGCAGTGCAGGGACCAACCAGCACCTCGGCCGTTCCCAGCAATGGTAAGCGGAATGCGCGGGCCAACAGCCCGCCCAGGAGACCCGCAACGAGGACAAGCGCAAAATCAGACGCAATACCCACGGACCGGGGTCTCCTTTGATATGAACACCTTAAGGATCGCTAATCATTTCGCGGAGTTCCACTGGTCGATGCCCCAGAGCGCCGCGAAAGTCGCTCCTCCGATGGCGAGGAGTTTGATTGTGAGAATCAGATTGCCCGCAAAAGTCGTTTTGCGAGGCGCATAGTTTTCCGCCGTGCCACCCCCATCTGAACCGGTAGTCTTCTTTGTCTGTTCCATCTTGAAAAATCTCCTTATTTGGCTGTTTATGCAAAGAGCAAAGCACGCACACATCAGGCTGTGCAAGGTTATGACTTGGATGCTAGGTCGTTAGGAAATGTTGTGCGGAGGAGATCTACCACTTTGGCTACGGCAGAGTAGCTTTCGGACTGTGCGAGCCGCGTGGCTTGCAACGATCTGGTAATCGCCTCCACGCATCTGACTTCGGGCAGGCGGAAGAACCAACCTCGCATCTGGCCCGTTTAGATGTCTGGAATTCTCTAGCTGCGAGTTTCCACGGGAGAGTTGGATCGCCGAGGAATGGGACGCTATTGCCAGAATGCTCCTGGAACGATACGGGTCGTCTGTTGAGCATGAGCGGGCTACCAACTGCGCGTTAATCGACACCGCAAGAGCAACGCACAAAAATGCGCGAAGCACTTTCTCGATCCGACGTAGGTCGCTTGTGATCACCGCATTTCTAGGATAGCAGATACATTAACGATCCTTCATATTTATGGTGCGCCGTGTAGTGTCAGACCGGCCGCATCGGATGGGGTGTCGTAAGTGCCTTGATCCCTAACCGCCCCGGCGATCGTTTGCCCTGTTGAGCCTAATCGCATTGAGGTCAAGGTCAGTTTCAATTTCGCGCAAAACTTCATCGCTGATACGAGCCTCGCTCCGCAGTCCTAGGGCTGTCTCTCGTTGAACTTCAGAAGGTCGCGCGAAACATCCAGATAGCAATAGTATTGGCCCGGGCTCTCCCCATCGGCGTCGTCGGGTGCATATTTTAAGCTGGCCAAGCGGTGCCTGTACTGCTGAGCGAGATCATCGTAGACTCCCGTGAACGCGGGCGAATCGTCTCTGCTCTCGTCAAGATACTTCAGCGCCGCTTCGAGGACCAAACGGCGCGCCTCCTCGCGCTTCGCATGTACTACGCCTTGTGCCTAGGTTTAAGTGCCAGTTCATCCACGCCTTGCTTGCCGTGCGCTTCGAGGTCGGCACGCAGCCCCTCGTCAGTCAGATCGAGCGGATGAGAATTCTTCCAGTCCCGACGCACGAGGTGATGTAAGCGATTGAGAACATGATCGTCGCGGACTTCGATCGCCAGCTCACGTCGGCTATCGAAGCTGCCCGGCGCGATATTTATTGATCCTATAATCGCCGCGACGTTGTCCTCCAATAGCATTTTGGCATGCAGTGTCAGGTGCTTGAGCTTGTGGATCTTGATTCCAACGTCGTCCATAATGCGCAGTCCGCCCACTGCCTCGAGGAGCTTGGTCTGTTGCAGCTTGTGAGGAGGACGTGCCAGGACGTGGACCTTCACGCCGCGCCTCTTGGCTCGAACCAGGCGCTCGATGATGACTGGATCTTGATAGCGCTCGTTTTCCACAAACAGCGTGTGGGTAGCGCGATCGATGAATTCCGCGAAGCGGTCTCGCCCGTTTTCGGTACACCAGATGAGATCCGAGTACTCCGGCCGCGTGAAGTTCACGCGCTTCCAGTCAGCCTCGAAACACTCGGCAATCTCCTGGACCTCTCGGCGGTGAGTCGTCAGAACAGCAACATCGCGTGTACCGACGAGGTTCTTGGTTTGCCAGTTGAGCGATTGAACAAGCGCTTCGGCGTCGTCCACGATCATTGACTTCTCGTGAGTAAGGTCGAACGCCGGATTGCTGTCAATCACCTCGACGCCGGCTTTGCTCAGCACCCGCCGTGATTCCACGTTTTCCACCTCGCCGTTACGGCGCGCGGGGTTCAGCATTACACGGACTTTGACGCCTCGATGATGGGCCGCAATTAAAGTTTTGATCAGGGTTGGGTCTGAGAGAAGGAACATCTTGACCCGAAGAGTTTTCGATGAACGATCAATGGCATCGAGAATGGGTTTTACCGAATCTTCCGGCAGAACAATTAGAGAGCGGGACATATGATCTCGCTGTACTTAGCTTCTCTACGCCTCGTTATTCGCTGACGTCGTGTCAAATTGTGCTCTGTGAAGGTCGGCATAAACTCCCCCTAGCGCAAGTAGCTCCTCGTGATTCCCCTCTTCCGCAACGACACCGCCTTTCAAAACGATAATGTTATCGGCATCACGAATGGTGCTAAGTCGGTGCGCGATCATGATTACGGTTCGACCTTTCATCAGTCGCTCCAAGGCGCCAATCACCTCCAACTCCGCTTCGGCGTCGAGCGCGGATGTTGGTTCGTCAAGAATTAGGATCGGATCCTTGCGGATAACTGCACGCGCGATTCCGATCCGTTGCCGCTGGCCACCCGATAGTGTCAGGCCTCGGTCACCCACCAATGTTTCATACCCTTGCGGCATCCGCTGAATAAACTCATCCGCATTGGCCAGCTTGGCAGCCTCGATGACTTCTTCTTGAGTGGCGCCGGGCCGGCCGTAAGCAATGTTTTCGCTCACGCTCCCGTAGAAGAGAACTGTGTCCTGGAGGACGAAGCCGATATACTTTCGAAGCCCTTGCACCTTGTAATCGCGGATATCTACACTATCGATCATCACTTTGCCGCCAGTCGGGTCATAAAATCGTGGAATCAGACTCACGACGGTCGACTTGCCAGAACCCGTGGGGCCTACGATGCCCACGATTTGACCAGGCTGAATTGTAAAACTGACATCCAGCAGGACTGGAGCTTCGCGATCATAGCCGAACGCCACATGGTCGAAAACGATCTGGCCGCGAGGCGGCTCCGGCTCGCGCGCGTTAGGTCGCTCCGGTAGCACGGTGTCGGCATCGAGGATCGCCTGGATGCGTTCCACTCCTACTGCGGTCTGCGCGATCGAGTTGGTCATCTTGGCTAAATCCTGGACCGGCTTGAAGAGCTTGTTCAAGTACGACACTAGAATAGTCAGCACACCGGCGGTCATCGCGCCGGACAGGATCAGGGAAGCCCCCCTCCAGAGTACGACCGCGACACAAGCTGCGACGAGCACACTCATCAGGGGTGACAGAATCGCCTTGATACGTCTGGCCTTTAGAGCAGCATCCACCGTCTTTTGGCTAATCTGTTTGAGTTTCGCTTCTTCAAGGTCCTGCCTTCCAAAGGCCTTTACCACACGCTCCGACTCGAGACCCTGCTCGACTACAGTCACGATTTCGCTTTGGTTCTTCCGAACTTCCTTCTTGACGGATCTCTTGAGTCGCGAAACCACAATTAGAAGAGCGGGCGTTACAGCCACGGCGAGAAGTCCGAAATACCAATTGAGCCAGAACATCAGGCCGAGCATTCCGAGGATCGTAAATAGGTCAACGAGGATATCCAGAGTCCCCGAGGAAGCGAAGGATTGGATCGTCCCGATGTCCGTCATCATCGTGCTCAAAAGTGCGCCGACCCGATGAGTGTCATAGTATTGGAGCGAAAGGCGCTGCAAGTGATGGTAGGTCCGCATCCGAAGATCATGGGCGACCCATTGACCAACGCTCTCCGTGTAGTAACTGTCGATATAGCTTGCAACAGCTCCTGTAGCGGCAAAGGCTAGGGCGCTCAGCGCCGCCACCTCTGCAATGCGCATTTTGGAGACGCCACCAAAGAGGTGCTCCAGAATAAGGGACAGCCAGCGTGGAAGATGATTGCTGCCAACCACGTTATCAATGATGATTTTGAGCGGCCAGGGTCCAGCGAGGCCCATGGCCGTCTCCACCAGCATGGAGAGAAGTATGATCGCGAGAGTCCAACGATAAGGGCGGACGAGATCACCGATCAAGCGAATCATGCGTCACTTTCTTCCAATGTAAACCCAACTGGCGCTCCAGTCGGTGCTCGGCTGGGTTTCGCTTAGGACGCGGACCGCAGGCAAGCCCGGTGACAAAGCCGGGCACGTCCCAGTGGCGAGGTCTGTCGAGTAGCCGCCCTGAGCAGAAACGGGCCAATGTTCAGTTCGCTCACCGGCTGTTACCGCGGTGATGCAAGCTGCCGCAAGCGATGTGGGTCGAATCGCGGGTCGACCCAACCCTTTCGAAGCCAACAGCCGGAGTCGGGTTTAGTCAGGGGATTGCTGCTCAGATTCAGCTGGAATATTGTCAGAATGCGAACTGACTGTTCATCGTCCTCGGGTCGTACTCTGGCGCGAGTCGCACCGAGATTGGCGGACTATGAAAGAAGATTTATATACTTGGAAGACTGGGCCCTCCGATACTGTCTTAAACTAATGAAGTTCCGTTGTTTTCGGCTGTGGCTGTCGCTCTGTAGTCCCACAAATATCTCCGAAGACTATGGGACTGAATACGCCCGTCCGCGCCGTGTTCTGTTGAAGCCAGCTTAGTAAACGCTGCGGTTTTCATCACTGACGGAAGCAAACGCACATTGTGCGAAGACCTGGTGCCACTGGTCGATAGCGAAAACACTAGAATCCGAAAGCACTCGTTCTTGTTCTATCCTTGGGGATGGGTGTGCGTGAGGAATTTGACTTATGAGTCGATTGCAAAGTTTTTTTAAGCATTCGGATACCGTATGGGGGATCTTCTATCCGAAGCATTATGTATTGGCGGCCTATTCCAGCATCCAAGACGCGGAAAATGCAAAGAATGCTTTGAAGCGCGTCGGCTGGTCGGACGAAGAGGTGATAGCAGTGCCCGGCAAAGAAGTAGTGCAGTTCGCGCAAGATGACCTCATTGAGCACGGACTATGGGGACTACTAATGACGGAGTTGTCGCGATTGCTTGATACCGAGGTGACATACGCGGATAGGGACTTGGCAGCAGCAAAAAAGGGTGCAGCGTTCTTAGCTGTGCATTGTCCGACCGAGGATGACAAGAACAAAGCCTGGAAAGTCCTTAAACCCACTAATCCCATCGTGGCTCGCTACTATCATCTGGGGGGAATTGATCACATGGTCGGGGACACCAAGTTCTGACTTACCCCGTGAGTGCCCGGCGGAGGGGTTTTTCAACTCGGCGCCAAGGCCACCGTAAGATGCATGAGCGGGAGCAAGTGAACCCGTCCGTTGAGAGATCTTTCTGAACAAAAAAACACTGGCGCACGTGCACCGGGACAGTCAGGAGATATGCAAGGGGGTCGAACGCGGCGGGTGCCGACTTGGAGAGCGTCGAAGAACTTGGCAGAAGAGGTGCCTTCGAAGCTGACGCCATGCACGGCGCAGAGAGTTCGACAGATGCGAATGGTGGAAGTTACCGGAAGAGAGGTTTGTCGAGGCGATGTTCACGACGACAATGCAAACTCCAACGTCGGGTCTCCGTGGGTGAGTTGGTGACGCGCTGATCCCGCGTTATTGTGGCCGGCGGATACCGAGTTTGCGCATCTTGGATTGCAAGGTCGATCGATTCAAGCCGAGGCGCCTAGCCGCGCCGTTGTTTCCACTTACAACCCAATTCGTCTCACGAAGTATCCGCACAATATATTCACGTTCTGTCCCTGCTAGCGTCGCGTCGTTGACAACGAGTTTCATCTCGGATAACGGTACCTGCAGAACAGGGCCGCGCGACAGAATTACCGCGCGTTCAATCACATTCTGAAGCTCGCGAATGTTCCCCGGCCAGTGATACAGCATAAGAGCCCGCTGAGTCTCTGGCGCGATGACCTCGACCGCTTTCTTCATCCGTCGAGCGAACTTCTGCGCAAATCTTTGAGCGAGAGGAACAATATCCTCGGGGCGTTCACGTAGCGATGGAACAGTGATAGGAAACACATTAAGCCGATAATATAGATCGCTCCGAAACGCTTTGTCGGCAACCATTTGCTCCAGGTCGGCGTTGGTGGCCGCCACGAGGCGAACATCTACCTTAATTGTTCTCATGCCGCCTATGCGTTCGAACTCTTTCTCTTGCAGGACGCGCAACAACTTCGGCTGCAACTCACGAGGAATGTCAGCAACTTCATCTAGAAAGAGCGTCCCCTCGTGGGCAAGCTCGAAGCGGCCCGTTCGTCGTGCTATTGCTCCTGTGAAGGCGCCCTTTTCATGGCCAAAGAATTCACTCTCCAAGAGGCCAGTTGGAATTGCGGAGCAGTTAACCTTAACAAGAGCGCGTTCACGGCGACCGCTAAGCCGGTGGATCGCTAGCGCAATTAGTTCCTTGCCGCTGCCGGTTTCGCCCTGAATCAAGATCGTCGAATCAGTTGGTGCGGCAACTTCGACTTGTTTCAGAATTCGACGAAACGCCTCACTGCTCCCGATAAGGTCGAAATCACAGGCGCTTTGAGCCTCCTCGTCCAGATATTGTTTCTCTGCGCGAAGTCTGTCTTTTAGTATTTCTAGTTCATTACGCGCGATGGCATTCTCTACAGCGATCGACGTTTGTGCGGCCACTCCAGTCAGTATTTCCAAGTGTTCTGGTCCAAAAGCCCCCTCTCGTCGGCTGACTAGGCCGAAAACGCCGAGGCTTTGCCCACGAGAAATGAGCGGAACGATACACCCCGTTCCAAAGGATGTCTCAGCGACGCACTTGCGAAAAAGCGATGGTCGAAACTTATGGACGTCGCTCGGGGTGATCAGCACAGGTTTACCTGATTGAATTGCGAAGCCGGCGCCGGAACCCTCTAACGGTAGGCACTTTTCCGTAAACAGCCCGCCATGTCCAAGTCTCCGGAGGGTGGATGTTTGCTGGTCATACAATGCTATCCCGAAGAAGTCGTGAGGTACTATGCGCCGCAGACATTCAGAAATGTGTCTCCACAAATCGTCGGGATCGAGGTGGTCGACCAGGGTATTGTTGATTTGGATGAGCAGCCGTGACCGATTACGCTCTCGTGTTAGTTCAGCGCGTACCCTTTCGGCTTCACGCAAATTAACGATGTCGGCTAACGCAACGGCATATTGATTCGCGGCTGATTGCAGGACGTCTAACTTCGGCTGATTTCCCTTCCGACCAGTCCTCCATCCAAAACCTATCGCGCCCAGACATCGTTCTGCAACCGTAACCGGAAACAACCATACCGTCTGAAGGCCAAGTTCTTTCATCCAAACGATATACTGCGGAAAACGCACTTGATTACCCGAAACCGATACGAGCAGAGGCCGCTGTTCTCGCCAAACCCGGCATGCGGGTGAGTCATCCGGTGCGTTTCCAATCTCCGGAACTGACTTAGTCTGTGGAGGGTCCAAAACACTGAAGAGCAACGTGCCGGGGTTGGAACCGTAGAGGGTAATGTGCACTGTTACTACTTCATGTCCGACCATCTGTCTGAGGCTTGACGCCAGATTCTGCAATGAGTTCGGAACGTCTCTGTCGAGAGAGTTGGCTTCCGACTCTGCAGGCGGCGACAAAGACGCCGCTAACTCGTGCGCTGCTCTTTGGAAATGCTCGTGGTCGAACTGTTTCGAAGGTGTAGCATGCACATCCGTGCCCGTCTGTTGCGATGGCATCGTCTTCCGCGCGGAATTCGCCACTGTTGACACTAGACACCTCTCCTTCTTCAAGGAGCTCCAAGTTCTTCTCGATGAATGTACCTTGGCTGGCAGTCACCGACGAGCGGCTCAGCGCTAAGCCAGCCATTTTCATTTCGCCGAGGGGCGCTCCGCCATTGTGCTCGCGATAAAAGCTTTCGTGTGCTTTCGTTACGATGGAGAAGGTTCGATCCGGATTTATTACCCGTTCGACTCTACGCAGCGTCTGATTAAGAAGTGTTTGGTTTCCACGAAGGTTGCAGAGTTGTTTGGGCGGGTCGTCGCCGGGGAACCTCCGAGTCAACGGCAGAAGTCGCTTGCCATCCTCTCCCGCCAGAATGACTGCCCCCCAATTGACCACAGCCCCGTGAGCACCGGACTCAGCTTCTGTCTGCATTATCGCCTTTGGTCCAGTCCTTGCCATTTTGCAGATCCCGGCGCATCCGGCTGTGGCAACCGTTTAGCGGAATGTTTCGAGTCGTCCCAGTGGCGACTGTTATACGGAAGTATATCGGGGCGGAATAAGACAGGCATAAGGTAGACCTTATGTTTTCTTTTAACTGGCTCTTGAGCCCACTCCGAGGGAAGCAGAGAAGCCACCCTCGGCCTCTGCCTCCCCTAATTCGGCGTTGACGTCGTTGCAGCGATCTCGCGCGGTTAGAGCACGCAGTTCTGCTCCTGTTAACCGGGACTTTAGGGGGGTGATGCCTCCGATCCCGGCGGAATGTATGTGAACACTCAGAACTCTATAGCGACTCTAGGAACCGAAGAAGGTACTGCAGGTCTGAACAGTTCACGACAGCATAGCGTCCATTCTATTCATAAAATCATCGATATCGAATGGCTTCCTCACAAAGTCACTAGCACCCGCGGCAAGGGCTTCTGCTCTGCGATCCAGCGAAGAAGTGGCAATAATTGGAATACTTCGGATCGGCTCGACACTCGCTCGGACAGCGTAGCAGGTCTGCGAGCCATCCATTCCCGGCATGAGCCAGTCCAGAATCATCAAGTCCGGGAGCCCAGCCTCCCGGAACCCAATGAGTTGAAGAATCGCCTTTCCATCGCCAGCCTCGACGACCTCGTGACCGCGAATAATCAGGGCAAGGCGCAGACTTTGACGTAATTGGACGTCGTCATCTACTAGCAGGATCTTCGCCATCAATGAACTCCAAGGGCTCGCTGGTCGTTCAATCGGGCGCTTCGATCCCAGTGAACAGTTGCAGCGGCGGGAGCAGGTCACACTAGGCACCGGAACTAGGTTGTTCACCTTACCTAGTGGAGTTCCTTCGCGTAAGCTTCCAGAGGCGTCCGCCAAAGCAAGCGCCAGCCCATCGTCGCATAGTGTTTGCATCCGCTTTGGCAACGTCACTAATGTATGTCAAGAGGCGATTCGTGTCATTTGCCAAGTCCAGCCCTTTGGACCAACAGTCGTACAGCAGCGAATGGCCCGCAACGGCTCTTTAGGGTCGTGAAAAGGGCCGCGACAAAATATCCTAGAGCCTCCCTGTTATTGGATCTTGTCGAGGTCGCGGGTCTGTAATCCTGGCCATCTCCGTCGGTTGCATGCTTCTCCCGTTCGGAGCGTTGAAAAGCTCGACCGTACAGCCGTAACCTGATTCACAAGAATAGCGGAATGGCATTAAACAACGATAAGGCCGCGATAATGTTTTTTGTTAGGTCCGCTCATGGTGGTTTTATCACACCTCGTTCGGACTGCGCCTTTGCGCTAAACTGTCGCGGTTGCAAGTGGATGCAGGAAGCGGTAACCGGCATGTAACTCAGTGAGAACGTACTTGGGATGCTCTGGATCAGGCTCTACTTTCTTTCGAAGCTGACTAATGCATACGCGGAGGTACTCCAGTTCATCGCCGTAATCCGGCCCCCAGACAGCTTGGAGCAGGCGCCGATGCGAAATGACCTCGCCCGCATGGGAGATGAGATAGTCTAAAAGTTTGAATTCCTTATCGGTAAGATGACTTGCTGCTCCCGGGCGCCTCACATCGCGACTGTGCAAATTAATATGCACGTCGCCAAGCGTGAGGATATGCGACCTCATCGAACTGGCGCGGCGCTTAACTGCTTGGATACGCGCGACAAGCTCCTCTATCTCAAAAGGCTTCGTAACATAATCGTCCGCTCCGGCCTCTAGAGCTTCAACTTTGCGCCGTGATGTCTGCGTAACAGAGACAACAATAATGGGAATATCCGAGTTTGCCCGGACCAAGCGGCAGGTTTCGATGCCGCCGATTCCAGGCATCTTCAAGTCAAGCAAGATGACATCGGGCAACGCTTCGCGCAGGTTCTCAATAGCCTGCTCGCCACTCGCCACATCGGTAACCTCGAACCCATGCCCAATGAGAGCGGTTCGAAGCAATCGGCGTGCTTGAGGCTCGTCATCGACGATCAGGACTCGAACAGCATTCATCTCGGACCTCTTTCGTAATAAGGAGTGAAAAATGAAATGTGTTCCCCTCCGGTTCAGGGGTTGCCCATATTCTGCCGTTGTGTGCTTCCAGTATGCTTTTCGCACTGGCCAATCCTAATCCCGTTCCCGGCACTCCGGACGCGCAGGCCTGCCGCCCCCGGTAGAGCTTTTCAAATATGCGCTCGATTTCATCGTCAGCGAGCGCTCGGCCGGTGTTAGTGATACTAACGACAACCTGGTAGCCAACTGATCTCCCTGATACTTTCACCGTAGAACCCGGCCGCGAGTACTTCGCAGCGTTATCCAAGAGCGCCTTAACAGCGTGCTTGATCATGGGCGCATCGCAGTCCACCGTTGGAAGAGATTCTTCGAAGTCCGTTTGTATGGATCGGCCTGCAAGCAGAACCGCCACCTCCGCCAGGGAGTCGAAGATGATATCGTTGACACAGTTTGGTTTCCTGTCCAAGGAAAACTCCCCGGACCTTATCTGAGCCATGCACACGGCCTCATCGATTTGGTGGTTCAGGCGGTTTATGTCTCGCTTGATAGCGCCCAGCAGTTCGGATTGTTGCGCTTCGCTACCGCGCTGCGAGGACAGCAGGACCGACGCAGCAACGTTCATCGAGGCCAATGGAGACTTAATTTCGTGAACCAGGGCGTCGAGCACGGCGGACTTAAGTTCATCGGCCCTGCGGGCGACCTCGGCAGTCATTTCTTTCTCAGCCGCATGAGCTTTCGCGAGTCCGGCGCTGACTATGTATGCAATCTGATTTACTAAGTCCTCAATGCAAGCCTCCGCTTTTATGCCCAGACTGCCGGCCAGCTTACCGGCAGCCCTGAGTGGCAGCAGGAATATCCCGGAGGCGGGGTCAACGAAACTCTCTCCGAGAAGCGCAACCTCGCGTAGCTTGTCCTCCGGAATAACACTCGCTTGGGAGCTCGACCGAACGAAGCGGGCAGTAGGCTGATCGTACAGCGCTGCTTCCGCAATTCCAAAAGTTTGGACGATACAGTCAGGGAGCCGGCTAATGACGGATTCCGCGTCTTCGCTACCGAGGAGCGCGTTTCCCAGCTTTTGCAGCTTTTCGGCCCACTCACGATGCGCGATCGCCTCAACGCGATGCGCCTTCATTTGGTTGGTTGCGTACCCCATGGCCAGGGCAATTACAACAAACGTTCCGAACTCGATGATTTGGTCGGGACGACTGATGCCTAAACCACTTGGAGGCAGGAAGAAATAATCGAGTCCCAGGCCCGCAACAATCGCTGCGGCGAAGGCCTCAGTCCTGCCCCACGTCGAGATGAACAAGATCTCTAGAATAAGGATGAGCGCGGCCGTCGTCTCGTTGAAGATTGAAAAGCGGCTAACCGCGACAATGACCAAACCAGTCAAAATCACGCTGGTCGCGATACGAACGACGCGGGGGAACATGCTCGTACTTCCTGATCGCCGGCCGAGATACAACTATACAAAATTTTAGCGAGAAGGATCCGTGCGCTTCAAGCACCTTCGCTGAGCGTAATGTGCGACGACACTGTCCTGCCAAGGGGCTTCGCGGCAAGCGATCCTGCTGGGCGGTTGGCTTGGTTGATTCCCGCATGGCTTGGCCTCACTTGAGGGCCGTATTGGTTTTCTATGCCAGGCGGCACGCCACCCGCTTCTTTTGACGCTTTCGAAATGCCTGGGGCGAACTCAACCGATTAGGGTTCTGATATTTGCATGCGGTGGACAGAGATTGGGTCTCTGCGGCGCTAGGCGTATGTATCGGCAACGTCGCGCGACATAGCTTTGTCCTGCCTCGCCTGGGCGGCGATCGTTGCGATGTCAGACACGCCGTACTAGATGACGGACAACGTTTGGCGACGTGGAGCTCGCTGCCGCAAGCCCGGCCAAGTGTCCCTCGGCGGATTCATTGCTAATTTTGCGAGGTATCTCCGCCTTCCAAGCGATATGCTCAGGCGCCGCCGCGCCGCCTAACGTTATCTTGCGTAATCCCTTCAGCCTGAATAGTTCTAGTTGCGAAATTTCCACCCACCTTGGGGAATTCGCGTCAGGCCCGTCCGAAGCTTGCCGGCTAGGGTCGCGGATTGGCAGCTTTCGGCTGGGATTGGGCGACGGCCAAGAACGGTTTCGCCCCGATTGCCACCAGAAAGGACCAACCTCCGATGGGACGGACAGCCAGTGAGTGAGTCCGTCCCTGGTCCTCGCGAGGAACAGGCAGAAACGCCTAGACGGTTACGCTGCCTTTCTACCAGCGAAGTGGCTACGGGAAGATTGTCATATGACTCTCGACCGTCGTGACTCCAGGCGCCGACCAAGCAGCATGTTCAGCCTCGCTCTTTTCAGCCCACGAGTGGACACTGCCATAGAGGTCTACTTTGCTACCGTTCACGGCGACTGTGATGCGGCGAGCGTCCAATTGGGCGTTACGCTTTAGTGCATCTTCGATTTTCTTCTCGACCTCCGATGGGGTGACACTGGGTTTGAGCTGGATGTTATTGGTTACCCCCATTACTCCCTTCAGTTTCTTGACCTCGTATCCGGCCAGATTCTTCTGGAATTGCCAATCCACTGTACCTTCCAGGGTTACCCACCCGTTTTTCACGATTGGTTTGATTTTTCCTTCCGGTATGCTTATGTGACTATCTAACTCGTGAACGGCATCTTTGGCGATTTCAGGATCGGATCTTGACGAGCTCAGCTTCACCTCTATGTCATTCGCGATTCCCTTGACTCCATACACCCGTTTGGTGGCCCTCTCAGCCGCGTCTTTTTCCCAATAACTGTGTACGAAGCCGGTCAGCGTCACGACGCCATCTTTCACTCTTAACGCGATGTCATTCGCCGTAGGGATCATGGGATCCCACTTTAGTTCAGAGATAACGGATTCGCGGAGGGATTCGTCTGTTCTCATCGGTATAGATGTTGCAGCCATCGTAATTTCTCCTTTTTTACGTGCCGGTTCCGGCGACGAGTTTTCTGCAGTTTCGTGACCACACCGTTCACGATGTACTTTCGAAATTCACACCCCTGGGACGTCAGACCGGTAAGGCCCCCCTTCAATGTTTCGAACCAGGTGAGGAGTTCGTTGACTATTAGGATCCATTTCCAATGGCGATATTTAAGCAGAGGTGCCGAGATGCCATCAGCCTCCCGAGGTGCTCCGAGAGCACTCGTTCCACCAACGGAGACTGCCTTCAGTCGCTCTAGGCCGGAACCTTGCGGCACCTTCAACCGATTGCATTTGTGACTCCTGTAAACGAATTGAAGGTCATTCCCATCTCGAATGCGCGTGGTTCCATCGATTGAGCCTCACTTGAAGGCGGTCCGGTAATTCGAATGCCCTCTCCTTCGCTATTGCTGCATGCCATCCCACCGGCAGGTACGGGCCCGTCCGTCTACGCAGAGGGATTGGTTCACGGCGTATATTGAGTTGATCGAGTTTTTCCGCGGCGATACGGGTGAGATGAAAGCCGCATGAATCTCCAGTTCACTGGATTCTAGGAACCAACGAGCGTGATGGAAAGAGAACCGAACGCCACATTCGCCGAGCAAGCCTTCTCTCGAGCCGCCGGTGCGCCGCTAGTGGCCGGAAATCAAGTCCGGCTGCTTAAGGACGCGCGCGAGAATTATCCGGCTTGGCTGGATGCTATTCGTGCCGCGAAGCGCCGCATCTACTTCGAGAGCTACATCATTCATGAAGACGATGCGGGGCGGGAATTCGCAGACGCTTTCATCGCGAAAGCTGAGCAAGGGGTTCGCACGCGAGTTGTTTATGACTGGATGGGTGGTCTTGGCAAGACCTCGCGGCAATTCTGGAATCGATTACGAGCGAGCGGCATCGACGTGCGCTGCTACAACCCCCCGCGTCTGGATAGTCCGTTGGCGTGGGTCTCGCGCGAGCATGGCAAGATGCTGTCGGTGGATGGCGAGGTCGGATTCATCACTGGCCTGTGCGTCGGAATGGACTGGGTCGGCAACCCGGCTGAGAACATCGAGCCTTGGCGCGACACCGGCGTCGAGGTTCGAGGTCCCGCCGTCGCCCACATTGAGCGGGCCTTTGCTAGCGTTTGGGCAATGATTGGCACGCCGATCCCCGACGGGGAATCGGACCACCAAGGCGCCGGAATCCCGGCTGGTGACATGAACGTCCGTGTGGTCGCGACCGTTCCCGCGACGGCGGGTATTCTTCGCGTCAACGAACTTGTCGCTGCACTTGCGCAAAAGACACTCTGGTTAACGGACGCTTACTACGTCGGCACGACATCCTACGTACAAGCATTAAGAGCGGCGGCCGCGGATAGTGTTGATGTGCGTTTGCTTGTTCCGGGCGGCACAGACATTCCGATACTGAGACCGATATCAAGGGCAGGCTACCAGCCGCTTCTTGAGGCGGGTGTCCGCGTCTTTGAATGGAATGGCCCAATGCTCCACGCCAAGACTTCCGTCGCCGATGGACAGTGGGCTCGCGTGGGATCGACGAATCTCAATATCGCTAGTTGGTTCGGAAACTGTGAGTTGGACTTATTGATCGAGAACAAAGCATTTGCCCGTGAGATGGAGGAACTGTACCTTCAGGATCTAACGAACTCGACCGAAATCGCTTTAGACAAACGAAACAGGGTACGGGGCTCAAACTCTCCCGGTCATCGCCGGCCTGTTGCGGCTGGTGGTAGCACCAGCCGTGCTGCGGCGGGAGCTCTTCGCATTGGTAGTGCAGTCGGAGCCGCCGTCACCAACCGGAGGATATTTGAGCCGGTCGAGACCCAGATACTTGCGAGTTTCGGAGGACTGCTGTTGGGATTGGCCGTGCTCTTTAAGTTATTTCCGACCGCATTGGTGTACCCAGCCATCCTGTTGTTTGGGTGGATGGGGCTTTCGCTCGTCTACAAGGCTTGCAGGTTGCGCCTGAGGGGGCGCCCCGGAGTGGCCAAACTCGAATCGACGCAACCTTCTATACCGGAGGCGCATCCAACAAGTAAGTCTCATGACCCGTAAATTATGGCTGGGGCTGCCGCAAAATGTTACCCCTGTCTAATTATTTCTACCCGACCGCTGTAATTCCTGCGCATCCACGCCCGCTTACGATGGATCGATCGTTCTCGACGGTTTCTCTCAACATTGCCAAAGTCGCCAATCCCAACGAGGTTGTCGAGGCGATTCGTAAAGCGCCCCGGTTGCGTGAATCGGACCTATTTCTTTTTCAAGAAGTCCGGCACGAAAAGGGTAAGCCGAGTGTGGCTGAAGCCGCAGCGCGCACGCTTGGGTTCTCCGCCGGATTCGCGCCCGCTGCGGCCGATACCTATGATCAGGGGCTCGCCATCGTGAGTCGCTATCCGATCGGCGAAGTCCAGATCAACAACCTCAAACTGTGCGATCTGCGCTTTCGTTCGCGAAATCGTTTTGCCATTGCCACTATCGTGCGAACACCTTGGGGCGACCTACGAGTCTGGAACGTGCATCTCGACACCCGCATAAATCCTAGCGAGCGTCTCGATCAACTGCAGCCGGTCATCGACGATGCCGCAGCCTATTCCGGTCCGCGTCTGATCGGCGGCGATTTCAATACCAATGACTTGTACTGGTTTGGAAACGTAATGCCGCTGCCCTTCGGTCCACCGCACGGTACTGCAGTCCGGGGTGCGATGAGGAATAAAGGATTCGAGACGCCGCTCCCCACAGGCCTGAACACCTTCAAACCGTTTCGGCGTCAACTGGACTGGATTTATCTGAATGGACTCAACGCTGTGGCCGCCAGTGTAGAGCCAGCCCCATTTTCCGATCACAATGCGGTCTGGGTCCAGGCCAAGTTATAGCGGGCTCTTGCCAATCACCGGATATTGCTGTCGTTGGTTCTCGAAGCAGCGCTGAAACATCTTGACGAGAGCAGATCCTTCCCCCCGAATTCACGGGAATCTATGACGAACCCGCTCGGCAATAGGCATCGCCTGAACTGGTTTAAATTGCGGACCCAACGATGCTGAAGGGAGAGCCCGGAGCCATATTCGTGCTACCTGGATGTTTCGCGCGAGCTTCTCGACGTCCAACGGGAGATCGCTCTCAACCTGCGCAGCGACAGCCGTATCAGCTATGAAATCTTGCGCGAACTTGAGAAAGACCTCGACCTCAATGCTATCAGGCTCACCAGGGTAAGCGATCACAGGGACGCTTAGCGGCCTAAACATACGGTTCAGTGGGTCGACGTACCGGCCCGGCGCGGTTACCTCTCAATGCCCGCTGGAGTCCGCTCGACGGCTTGCTTCGAAAAGGAACCAGGTGCGCCGTTCGGTTTCGTCGATCCAGATTTCAATCAGACTGGCGGAGGCAATGTCGTGATGCCCATCGCAGACGTCATGGGCCTCCCGCAGGCGCGCCGCAAGAGTCTTGTTGTCCTCCCGCAGTTCGGCGAGCATGTCCTCTGGCTCGACGTACTCGGCATCGTTGTCCTGCACGCGTTGCACGCGAGCGATGTGGCCTATGGACCGAAGGGTCGTCCCTCCCACCTTGCGGATCCGCTCGGCGATCGGATCGGTCATCGCGAAGAGCTGGTCGGCCTGTTCATCCAAGAGCAAGTGATAGTCGCGGAAATGCGGCCCGCTCATGTGCCAGTGGAAGTTCTTGGTCTTCAGATAGAGAGCGAAAACGTCTGCCGCGATGGCATTCAGCGCTCCAGCAATGTCTTTCGTCGCCGACGGGTCTAGATCGGTCGGCGTTTTCATCGGCGCCTGTTGCCTAAGCTTCAAGCTCTGGATCTTCTTGCTATTGAATTTCTTCATGACTCGCTCCTTAATTCGTAGAGGTGCGAACATCGTCTCGCCAGCCTCGACGCGGGCGTGGAGCAACGGCTGTACCGAAAGGCATTCAACCGTCGAGACATTTTCCCACATGGATGGCATCAGGTCGCGGCAGAGCAGTATCCCTGCCTTATTGCGTGTTCACCACATTTGCGATTCGTCAGCCGAGAGTGCCGACCGAAAACCGATCGAACACCCTTCCATCTAGGCCCATACATTTTAGCTCGTCGCCGCAAGCTTGGTCGTTTGGAGCGCGTGCATTTCGAAATCATCGGCATGCGTCGTTTGAATGATGTCTCGAGCCTTCGCCACGTCTGCCGTGGTTCCATGGGCGATAAGCAAGAATTTGTCGGCTTTCAATGCCGTTTCGTATTGAATGATGCTGTTCTTTGGAATGCCGGCGCTCACCAACGCGGCGCCAACCACGCTTAGGCCGCCAACCACAACCGCGCCTTCGAGCCCCGCCACGATCCAAGCGACAATCGGTCCTGCGGCAGCAATCAAGCCCAGTCCCGGGACGGCGAGGAACGCTGAGCCAAACAAGAGCCCCCACAGACTACCCCAGAATGCACCATACTTGCCCCACAGCTTCATTCGATCCCCGGTGTTGTAATAGCCGACCACTTGTTCTTCTGTATGATAGTCACGGCCCACGACAGAAAGCTTTTTCATGTCGAATCCTGCCTTTTGTAGTTCTTTCACGGCCGCCTCGGCGCCGGCGTGATCTTGATACACCGCCACAACAACGTTTTTATCAGTTTTGTCAATCATAGCTATTCTCCTTTGCTGTTATTCGTTCTTGCCGACAGCTCAACTTGGTCTTATCTTTTCGCCTTACGCAGCAGAAGACTTTCCTTTTTGCTGCAGGGCCGGTTCAGATGCGACTGGTTTCGGTAGGACGGCTGCAGCTTTGTTCGCAACGATGGTGACGATGCCTTCTTGAAGTGAAGCCGAAACCTGATCGGGATCGATCTGGTTCGGCATCAAGAATCGCCGCAACAACTCTCGCTTGCTGAACTCGGAGAAGCAGATCTTCCCCTCGCTCCGTTCCTGATGTAACTCGGCCTTTCCTTCGATGATGATCGAATCGGGTGATGTTCGGATCTTTAATTCGCCCGCCGCAAAGCCCGGCGCGGCCACTCGAAGTTCGATGCTCCCCTCTTTTTCGACCATTTCCGACGAAGGGGAGAAGATAAGCTCGCGCTCCGCGTTCAGCCAGTCATCAACGTCCTTTCCGTTCTCCCGACCACGCTGTTCAAACAGGTCAAACGCCCTTCGCCTAATCTCGTCGAAGATATTCATCTCCTGACGCAACGATGCGGGCTCTGCTGGGCTAATTCTATCGACTGCCACTGTTGACATGAAGACCTCCCGCGGCCCTTGTGCCCGGAAACCGCCGCTTTCGTACGGTGTTCGAATGCCGGGCCCGGCCACTCCACATTTCTTGGCAATCCTGTGGCCAGATTCTGAAAGCGATCGCTATCGTGCAGAACCCCTGAAAAGGCACGCAGTCTTTAGACACAGGTAGGCAGAGGAAGGGCGGGAGGACTCTGACGATATTTCAGCTACGCGTGACGATACTCCATCAGCTTTCCGGAGGACACAGATTCATGACGCTTCATTCACACCGGGAAAAGGGAACGCGATTCACAGGCTTGCCGAAGAAAGCAACAAATGACCCAGGCTGAGCCATCCCGGTCCGGAGCCACCGCCCCACCAAAATCACAAATAGAGAACCCCAGGCAGGTAGAGAAAAAGCCGGGAAGCCACGGGCGACCGCTAGCATCTCCCGCATCTGTTGACGACGGTCGCGGACGAACCGCTTACGGGCCCTTGAAATCTGTGAGCCCGTGCAGATCTGTGGCGGCGACGAGCTGGTATTGGTATGGACCGCGATGCCAATCCTGAGACTGAGGTATTCGCATGAACGTCGATGCACTCAAAAAGCAACTGGAAAAGAAAGAACGGAACTCCGTGCAGACATGACGCTGCATGAAGCAGAGGGGCGGAGACGCTCGAGCGGAAGTAAACGAGCGAGGGTTCGACTCCGAGGACAGCGAGGAACAGTTTCAGCAGGCTACTTTGGACAGGAAAGTAGTAGTGGACGTCCGAGAAGCGCTGAACCGCATAGAGGACGGTACCTACGGCAAATGCATCGATTGCGGACGGCGGATTGAGCCCGCCCGCTTGCTGGCAATTCCCTGGACGCCATACTGCCTTGACGATCAGAACCGCCACGACCGCATATCAGAAAGCGAACAACGCTTTGATGCCCTAAGTACGGTAAAGTGAAGCAGTCGTCATCGCGTCACTCTCGTTGTTCCCAAACAACGCAGGCCGCAACATCCTACGTTGTTGACGGAAGCGTGGTGAATGACCGCCTTCCGAGCCGCATCCTAGTTCCTTTTGCCCCACCTACTTTGTCTGGCGCAGCGCACGCCGCTTTACGGCAGGAAGTTTTGGCCTGAACAGTCGGCCCTTATTCGCGCACAAAGATTAAGCCACATTGAAAGTCGCTGCGCTCGCCAGCATTGGTAATGGTGAAGGTCGAACTGATGAAGCCTTGGGCGCTCGCGAACTGTCCACGCCCTCCATCCACTTTCCAACTCGCCGAACCTGCGACGACGCCAGGTTCAATATGCGGCGCTATGTGGCCTTGGCCTTGAGTCGAAAACTTCAGAACGTGCTCACTGTCGTCACCGAAGGTGATTTCCCCGTTCTCTTCAAACTCATCAACTCCAGTGAGGCGTAATTCCGATTCGAAGAAGGCAAGATCGCCCTGCGAAGCTCTCACGTCTGTCTGAATGCCCGCGGGTGATACGACCGTCGTTACTACACAACTCGTCGCACTGCCGCTTGTGCGCAAGACCTGTGAACTGTCTGACGAATGCGAGGTCCTACTGACAAAATGCATAGTGTACAGTATCCTTCGCATCGATTCGCTCTGAGCCGTCATTTATCAGTGTGAATGCATTGCGATCGGCGGTCCGAACGGCTGCGTATCGCGCCAAGTTCGAAATCGAAACCCGAGTACTACAAGAATGGTTCCGAACACGAAGCGTAGGCTCCAAACCACGCGATAGACCGCGACGGCGTCGTGAAAACCGACCACCCAACTATCGTCCATTGCACTGAGCTTGTTCAGAACCGCTGAAGCCCGGTACATGTCCTGTTTGAATCCGACCGCAATTAGTTCTGACATTGTTACCTTCATCCTTTCTTGAATTGATTAGCGCCCGCTAGAAGGGACCAAGTGTGTTCAGCACGTGCCGTCAGGCGACACTCGCACCTGGTTCATGTCGTCGCCCGCGAATCCGCGTCCGACGAAGTGCCAGCGTTGCTTATCTCTCCAACTTCGCAGCCGCCGCCTTCAATTGCTCGGCTAGCAAGTGCTTTTGCTTTGCCACAGACTGTTCGTACTCTTCGCGTATGTGTTTCGCGCGCGCCTCGAGGGTGGCCTTGATGTCACCCTGAGCTTTTTCAGCTTTCTTCTGCAGGGCCTGCACCCTAGCTTCGGTCTCGCTCTTGATCTGCTCCGACCGTTGCTTGGCCTGGTCCAACTTGGCCTGCAACTTGGCGTTGAGCTGGTCGATTTTGGCCTGGAGCTTGGCTTTGCGATCGACCTGGGCGCGAGCGTGCTCGGCTTTCAACTGATCGATTTCCGCCCGAAGCGCCGCTACATCTCGGGCTCTGTGTTCGTCCTCAACGCTCTTTCTGGCTGAGCGAACCACTGCTCCGCCCAATGCTTCCATTCTGGTATCCACGGGAGTAACCCACTCCTCGCTGATGTCGGCAATCACCGCGCACTTGCCGGTTGTAAGCGCGGCGCCAACGTCGTCGAGGAACTCTGCATCGACTCCAGCAACGCTCAAGTCGCCGAGGCTGCCCGCCAGCGCACCAGCTACAGCGCCGATACCTAAGCCAACCGGTCCTCCGAGGAGTCCGATGAGGCTGCCAATCGCCGTTCCGCCGACGGTGCGTATGGGAAACCCATCGTCCACCTGTTTCACCATCACCGTACCATCGGCGTTCTTCTTGATTACCGCTTCTGCGTAAATCGTCATGCTTCCTTCCGCATCGAGTTGCTTGAGGGCACGCGACCCTTCGTAGGCCTTCGACTCGTCGTCAAAAACCACAACTAGCATCTTTTCCATTTGATTAGCTCCTTTTGTTTGATGTTCATGCGGCTCTGAAAGCCGTCCGACCGGGCAGAACCTGGTGTATTGCGGTTGCGAAACCGATCACTGCTACACCGTCAAAGATGAGGTCAACACCGATGGCGAATCCGATGAACCAGATACCGGAAACCGGGATCTGAACAAGTAGCATGACCCCCAATGCCACCGAAACGACGCCGGAGAAGACAGCCCAGCCCCAGCGAGGGAACTTCGCGATTGCGAAGCCGATTGCCCGGAACAGTCCGCCCACAATTAAGAACGAAGCCAGTACCAGGGTGAGGCTCTCGGCTCCGATCAGCGGGTAGCGAATGAGCAAGTATCCGGTGACTCCCCGGAACAACGCACTGAGCAGATACAGGAAGAATCCGCTCCAACTCCCGGTAAAGAACGCTTGAACGAGCGCAAAGATGCCGCTGATGAAAAGCAACCAGCCGAAGACCAGCACGGTGGCGAAGGTGGCGGTTACGTCAAATGCAACGCAGGCTATGCCAAGAATCGTAAGCAAGATTCCAAGGGCCAGAAACCAGCCCCAGGACCGTCGAATCTCTTCGATGCCCGCAATAAGTGGATTGTGAGTAAGTTCCGACATTGTGTCGCTCCTTTCTGAAACTGATACCCTGCCCGGCGATAGCAATCGGGGGGCCAGAAATCGGATCGTACAGTTTACGTTCTGTGTCCCTCTGCAGACCGATTGGGGCTGGCGGCATGGGCCATTTCACTCCCGCTGAGCGCTTACCCAGCCTGCCTGCGCCATTTTTCGGAATCCTGCTCGGGTTCACCTCGGAATGCAGTTCGGAGTCATCCCGGAATCGCGTTCACGTTTCTCCGGATTCCCCCACCAGTTCCGGATAAGGGCGGCACCAGCACAATAATCGCCGGGTCGCGCCATCAGTGAAATCTACCCCGCTTTCGCGCGCCGGCTATCCTGCCTGCCAGAACAGACTGCTCCTTGCTGAGCGTCGTCTGGAGGATGGCGCCGCCGTAGCCGGGGAACTGCTCAGCCACATGGCGGGGTCGGCCGAGCGCAGCAACGCAAAAATCGCCGAGTCGCCAGGTCGGACAGCCGCAGAACCCGCCCCATACGGCCTCTGGTAGCTTGCCCCTATAATCAGAGTGCGATCACCAACGCGCCCGCGAATGGGGCGATCGCGATGAGGATGCTGAAGATGATCGAGGCACCCCCAATTGCGAGTAACCACTCGCCCGCAATATGCTTCCTCAGTCGCGCCGCGGCAACAATTTCGAACGCGCCGGTCACTAATGCCCAGCCAGCGATAACATAGATAAGCACAAGGGAGGTGATGGCCGGCCACGCCACCTGATGACTGCTGTCGCAATACCGACCGGCCCCTCGGCTACCAAAAGTCCCCATCTGTCGCGCGCACCCGCAGCGCGCACTGCGCCGATGATACTCACGATGCCGTCAAGCAAGGCAAGCACCGAACAACAACACCAAGGCGCCCAAGGTTACGCCCGGCCATGCGAACGTAACAACACCTAACATCATTCCGATTACGCCACGAAGGACAACTGCCCACCAGTTTTTCGCGAGAAACAAGCCTCATAGGACCTCACGCCGGCAGGCGAAGTGATGCACTTCGAATGCCAGAATGAGAGGCGCACCGCCATTCTCTCTAGACCATCTCTAGACCAGCTTTGAAGCGTGATCGGTAATTCGCGGGCGAACGGGGGGACGCCCGGTTCGCCGACACCGAACCTGACCAGCGAGAAGCAGGTTAGCGACCGTCGCTCAAGAGAGTCCGGCTGGGCCCGTAGTCAACGTTCGGAGCACTGTATGCGGTTTCCGCTTGGAGTATTGATGCCATGTCGGCACTCCTGCCGAAATACCACCATCGAGGTTCACCCAAAACGACGAAATATAGACCTTGCTTGATGATCCAATCGATTAACGTCTCACACGAACCGAAGACATGCTCAGATTCCCTAGACTAGCGCGTGACCTCACTCTAGAGGCTTCGGAGGCGGATGCTTTTCCAGTTCTTCAACTAATTCGAGAATGTCGTAGTGACGGACATCTCGGTCTGGAAAGAAGCTGTTTACAGCATCCTGTTCATCCTTGAAGACTTCGAGAACTGTATCCTGTTTCATCACTACGGCTGGGTCCATCTGATTAGGGCTAACAATCACAAGTTTCAGCGCCCCGCTAGCCTTCTGAAGTCTGGCATTGCAAACGATTAAAGCTCCGAGCCCATCCTCGTCAATCTGCTTGGTTTGCGCTAAGTTTAAGACCACCTTTACAACCCCATCATTCGCTAAGGCCGTGATGGCTTCGCGGAGCTTGGCTTCCGACTCCCCAAAGATCAATCGCCCTTGCAAATCAAGAATTCGAATGCCTTCTCTCTCGCGCTGACCAATCTGGAGATCCATTGGGTTCTGGGGAGCCTCACTTCGGATTGTTAAGCGTCTCCAAGGGCAATTTGGCCGAACACCACAAGCACGACGCTTGCCTTCTGGAGAGAGGCAAGACACACAAAAACTTCTGTTCGCCCCATCCGCTGTGCGACACCGTCAACTCGCGACACCTTTGCACTTATTCTATCGACGGTTCACATGCAGGAAGCGGACTAAGTTTGCGAATCGTGCCGTTCTGCACGGGCGCTTTGCGGATGTTTCCTCACGTCGGGTGGCGGAGCCATCGTGAATACGATTCCGTTGTCGGGGTGGTCGCAGACGCCAACATGTCGCCCTATCTTGCCGCCAAGCATGCCGTGGTCGGACTCACCAATGCGGCCGCCCTTAAATACGGCCGTCAGAACATTCGAGGGACCGCCATTGCCTCCGGTTTCTTAGCGACACTCCAACTTACACTGTTCCGATGATCGAGCTTCGTCAACGCGGTTTTCATCATCGCCCGGTGGCAAACCGCATATTGCGCAAGACCGTAGCATTCCTTTCCTGTGCCAAAGAACATTGGCGATCGCAGGGCGCGTGCTTTCGTCTCTGGGGGTAGAGTTCAAAACTATCTCCGAGTTAAGAAGAATCACCGCACGCGTCCGCTCGCGCCTCGGAGCGTTGGTTTGAAGCGAAAAAGTCGGTTAACGGGCGGATGGGCGTAGTTTTTATCGCGAGTCTACTTTGTATTCAGTTGGCGCGCGTTCTGGTAATTGACCACTTGGTCCACGTTGGCAACGAGACTGCATGATCTTTTGCCAGGCGTGATCCGCGGAGGCCCCCGCTTGCTGCCAGAGGGTTACCGAAGAAAATTGTTGATGACTACCGACGAACCAGAATTGCCCGGAAAGATGGAAGGGGCCGATATACATTCCGACGGGTGGACGTACGCATTAAACGACGTGGAGCTGCACGAGGGCCAAATGACGCCGGTCTATCCCCGGGGTCTAAATGTACTTCTGGCGCGCGTCGGTGGCACAGTCTATGGCGTTTCGGGAAAGTGCGCGCACATGGCATGTCCCTTGTCTGCAGGGAGGCTGGAGGGCTTCACAATTATCTGCTCTTGTCATGACTGGCGCTTCGATGTTCGGACGGGAAGATTTCTCGACGCGCAGGAACTAGGCCTCGCCGTGTACGCCACAAAGCTTGAGAGCGGCAAATTGTACGTCAACTTGGGTTGAGGAGAATGCTTTGAAAAAAGTCACCTTATACACTCTCTCCACTTGTCCCTGGTGCCGCAGGGCGAAGCAGTTTTTCACTCAGAAGGATATCCCCTTCACATACGTAGACTATGATCTCGCCGACGAGCAGACACAGGGGAGGATTTCACAAGAACTCGATGCCGCTGGCGCTACGGGTTTCCCGTTCGTCAAGATCGGCGACCGAGTGATCTCAGGTTACCAGCCGGAAGCGTATTCGAAAGCGCTCAAGTCATAAGGTGGGTGAAATGGATTCGGAATCGAGGAAAAAAGCACTTTACCACTTCCACGAGAAGGTGGTCGGGCCGTTGGGCTTCAAATTCACGCCCGATACCGAACTGGTAGATTTTCTGCTGCAACAGGAGGTCACTCTGGAATCCAAGCACGGCATTCCATTCTGCCCCTGTCAACCGCTGCGTCACGACCGCGCACGAGATATGCGGATTGTCTGCCCGTGCATTCCTTTCCACAGGCAACATTTCGACGCGCTTAAGCGCTGTTGGTGCGGCCTGTTTGTACACCAGGATGTAACCGACCCGGATAGCTTGCCTCAACTGTCGCCAAAGGACGTGGGCCTTGGGTGACAATTTCGTCCGTGCCATCAGTACCAATGAGATTGCGTCTGGCGGAATGAAAGCCGTTGAACTCGACGGCCAGGAGATTGTCATCTGCAATTGCGGCGACAGATTTTATGCCATCCAACGACGCTGCGGACACATGAATGCGCCGCTGGAATTGGGCACGCTCGACGGTACGTACGTCACCTGCGGCATGCACTGCGCCCAGTTCGATGCCACCACCGGCCACGCACTCTCCGGACCGGTCCCCATGGACTTGGGCAACGAAAGTGTCCCGCCCAGAGTTGCCGCATTTATGCAGCACGCGGCCGTACAGATGCAGCATGTCCGAACTGAATCCATCCGCGCTTACCAAACAAAGGTGGAAGCTGGCTGGGTCCTTGTCGCGCTATGATTCGGAACACAGCGCTTCGGGCTGGGCGCTGACATCGCCGGACCGATGGCGCCGTGATTCCCCATGCTGTCGCCATGGTCAACGGTGTACGTGATCGTCACAATTCCGCGATGAGGATGCCACGGAAATCCCGCCAGGTAGTCCTCCGGGATGTCATTTGCGAAAATCGTCAAGAAGAAGGAAGGGGTCGAAGTCAGACGTATTACCGAAACCAAAAGCCCGTCGTAGATGTACGCGGGCACCTTCCAGAGTCGGCTTCGACTGGGCGACTCGTTTCACAGGTCGAATGGACATGGCAAATTTCCACCCAGAGTTTACTGTGGTCAGAACCGGGAATAATCGGGTACGTGAGGGCGCCAGTCGAACGAAGGCACATGCCATGATCCCAAGCTCCCGAAGGTGACAATGAAATGCTCGGTGAGCTCCATTGCAAGCCGGGTGCCGGTCTCTACCCGCCCACTAAGGTACGATTACGATTTTTCCGTCGACGCCACCCTGCTCGGACAACTTCTGAGCCTCGCCAGCCTCGCTGAGCTTGAACTTCCTGGCTATGGGAATACTGAATGCCCGGTCCCGGATGGCTTGCGCCAATTCCCGCAGACGCTCCGGATTCGGTTGGGCCATGAAGGCTTCGACGCGTATGTCTTTCCCTTCAGCCGCCTTCGGTTTACCTAACACGGAGCCGAGTGCTCCGCCGGACTTCAGCTTCTGGATCAATTTCCGAATCACGTCATGACCTACAGTGTCGGCAATCGCGTCCAAAGTAGGCAGCGATTCGATCTCGCGGTCATCATCGATGGCAACAATCTGATCAGCACCGAGTGACTCGGCCTGCTTCTTCTGGCTCCGCAGAACACCCGCTATGATACGCGCTCCCCGCTGCTTGCCCACATAGACGGCCGTGCGCCCAACGTTTCCCAGCGCTCCGGTGACCAGCAGTATCTCGCCACTCTTAGGCCCGACATGCTCAATCAACTCCGCGCCAGTAGTTGTGACGAGTGGGAGAACGCCGGCCTGTTCCGAGTCGAGCCCATCGGGGATAAGCGTCAGAAGCTCGCTTGAGACGCTGACGAATTCGGCATAACTTCGGTTCACCACGCCCATCACCCTCTGCCCGCGTTTCAATCTCGAGACATTGGGGCCGATTTCAACAATTTCACCGGCCACGTCACGGCCAGGAATGACCGGGAATTGAAGTGGCATCACGCTCTTCAAATCTCCCCTTCGTATCTTCCAGTCAATTGGATTTACACTGGTCGCAGCAACTTTTACGAGAACCTCATCGGGACCAGGCTTCGGTGTCTGCACCTCCTCGTATCGGAGTTGATCGACAGCTCCATACCCGTGCATCATGATCGCCTTCATAGTGGTTTGGATCCTCCTTTTGTCCGGCTGCTGGTAAACACAGAAGTCACGCTACCAGTCCTGCATCATTCTCGTGGGCGCACCGACAGCGCAGCGTCTTCTATGCCGCTGCGGTTGCAATCTATTTCTATTTAAGGCGATTTGCACTCGCCCGGTCATCCCACCCGACCGTCTTCCAGAGTGTGAACGCGATCATCAAACGCGGGAGCGCCGTCACGATATCGGAACAATGATGATTCGAGTGTCGACATCTCGGCAGGTGATGATGATCCAGCATCACCACCGCTGAGCCAGCATTTTGGGTTACCGGGCAGGAGTGGAGTCGGCTTTGCCGGCAGATACTATCCGGCGAGAGTAATCTCTTCGATCACCGCTCGTGTCATAATCCCCGAGCCAACCAGTTTCACGCCGCTTTGGTACATCTCCATGAGGATCTCCTTGCCAATGGAATCTATGTTCGTCATCGCAGTCAATTCCACCAATAGGGAGTCAGGGTGCGCTATCGAGGCTGAAACCTCTTGCCAACTCTTCCTCAGTTCTTCCGCCCAAGGCTTGGTCAGCGACCCTTCCACTCCGAACTGCACAGACCCGCGGTCGTCACATACAATTATTCGAAGCATCGTCCAAGAATGTCGTCGGGGCGCAGGTATTCCGCCACTGAAAGTCTCTCTTCAACGTGCTGCTGAGTGACAGCTGCACTCCGCGTCCTAGAAAGAAATATCTGTCTTTAACTATTGATACCTCACTAAGCAATTCTCGTGCCAGATACGGCTCACGTCGTAACTCTGCAGTATGTAGCCGCGACACTGAGCGTCAATCGCGTACGGCTGGGCAACTGGTTGGGCTCGCCTCAGAAAGCTAACTCACACCAGTAACTTGGATCGCCGCAACAGGATCCCCAAAGAGTTGACCTCCGAGGGCACTTGTTCCGCGCCGCAGGTCAAAAGGGCATGTGTCAGAACTTGTAGGCCATCCAAATGGCGGCGTAACCGACATTGCGACCTGGTGATGTACCTTGGGTCACGAAGGGACCAACGGCAAAGTGCGCGTATGCCGCAGACAGCCCGAGATGCCGACTGACTGTCCAGTAGATGCCGGCAGAAGGCTGGCTGCCGATATAGCGATCTTGATCTTCATGGCCCGAACGAAGGAGATTAACCCCCAGTCCATATACACCATCCTGCAGACTTTCGCGCCAGAAGAGGTCATAATCGCCGGCGAGCAGAACCTTGTCGGTAAGGTGAAGCTTAACCGAGGCTCCGACGACATTCAAATTCGATGGTCCATTCAACGAGATTGCCCCTTGTCCGAAATAAATGCCGGTTGGGAAAAGTGGATTGAATGTTCCTAGATCGCCGGACTTCGAATTTCGATCGCCGCTGGTCGTCGCCAGCCGGAGGCCAAATTGAGGCGTGAGCGGCAGTGAGCGAAAGCTGTAAGCCGTGTCGGTTCCTACAGCCCAAGCTCGTATACCTGCATTCCCGAACGAACCACCCTGAAGCATTGCCTCCCAATCGTAATTCCAAGATCCTCGCGTTCCCCAGAATCTTGTTCCAAATGTGTGGCGGACCTCTTCCGCGGTTCCACGATTGAACGTCGCTCGTTTGTTGTCAATACCGAGGTAATACAAGTCGATGTTCCCTCCTCTTGTGACGTGCAATGGCCTCACAGCGTAAACTCCCCAGAACATGGTGGCGTGGTTCGGAGGGTCGTCGAACACGTTCAAGTTGTTAATGACAGGCCTCGTTGCGAACCCCATCAACTCTCCAAGTCGCCGTGTTGAGGACTATGGATATGCCGTCGAATGCTAGACGGACGTTTGGTCCCTCTCTAGCGTCCACAAGCCGCCCTGCCCCGAACTCGAATTCCTGGCGGCCAACCCGCAGGCTTAACGACATATCATGAGAGGCCTTTAGATTGATGTCCGCAAAGCCCTGCTCGACCCACAATCTAGCCTCGTCATTCGGCCTCGGTCCCCCGTTCCGACCCGCCTCTATATCGCTTGTCAGTTGTGCGAAAAATCGAACCCGACTACCCGCATGGAAGTCGCTGAATAGGGATAGGCGCTGTAAGAGGTAGCCGTTCCCGTCCTGCGGTCCTGCTCCCCAGTTTGCGTTGTGAAATCCTTCGTACCATTCTCGAATTTCCCCGCCGATCGTGACATACTTGTCGCCGTCGCGATTGAGCCGAATGAATTTTAAAGGATCCCAGAAATCCTGTTGGCACGCCGGGTTCCGAAGGAAGCTGTAGTCGTCGTCCTGCCGCAACAGCGCATAGGGTTCAGTCTTCGGACAGCTTGACTGAGCTCTTGCCACACTGAGGGACGAGACAGTCAAAATGATTAGGGATGTCGCATAAAAACTTGCTACATGACAATCGCAGCATCTGATCTGGCGCGCGAAAGAACTTTGCCGTAAGCCCATTCAACGCACCTGCAGCTCCGTTGAGGCGTTATGGGCGCGCATGGCTGTCTGCTCCTATTGCTTCTCCCCTGCGGAGGGCAGCGCAAGAATGACGAGGTAGGAAGACGGACTATTTGTCATCATGATGCCGTTCTGCATCCCTGCGGCGACGGCGATAAACTGCTTGCCGTTGATTGTATAAGTAACTATTCCGCCTCCAATTGGGCCGCCAGCATTGTGCTGTAACAGAACCTTCCCCGATACGTCATCGAATGCGAGAAGATTGCCGTTCAGGTCGCCCGTGAGGACAAGACCGCCTGCCGTCGGAGTGATAGCCGCTACCATCGGCTGTGTCGAATGATATTTCCAAAGGACCTTCCCGCTGTCCGCATCAACGCCGGTCAACCATCCGGTTCTGTTATTCGGATCCGAGTCGCCAAACGCGTTGCTCGAACCAAGAAAGGGCTTCCCGGCTGTGTGTTCGAGAGATTCAGGGCCGCCCAGCTTGATCACCGTGCACCAGTCAATCGAGTTTACGTAGACGGCATTGCGATCCGGCGAATATGCCGGACCGTACCAGTTCACGCCTCCCTGCGATCCTGGACAGAATCGGGTTCCCTCTGGCGTCAGCGGAGCGGTGGTGTTCGCGATCGTCGTCAACGGTGTTTGGTAAATGACCTTGGACAATTCCCGGTTCAGTCCGTAGAGATAGCCGTTTTTGGCGCCGACAATCACCATCTTGGCGCCCGCCCTTGAAGTAATCAGAATCGGACTTGCGGCGATGTCCCAATCGTGAACATCATGCGGAGAAAACTGGTGATAGCTTCGGAGCGCGCCGGTTCTGGCATCCAGTCGCACAACCGAACAGGTATACAGATTGTCACCGGGACGGTAGGCACCAGCAAAATCCGGCCCGGGGTTCCCTGTGGGGATATACAGATCGCCGGTCGAGGTATCGATCGCGTAAGACGAATACATCCCTCCGCCCGCCTTAACTTTCTTGGAATCAGAAGGCCAGGTTGCCGCGCCAGGCCCGGATGACGGTACTATTTCGAAGTTCCATAACCTGTGGCCGTCTTTGATATCCAATGCCATCATTCGGCCGATGGTGCCGACATCGCTGCCAGACGTTCCAATGTACAGCCGCTCCTCCCAAACCAAAGGAGCCACGGTGAAGTACTCGCCTTTTGCGGCGTCCGCGGCGGCGACGTCCCAGATGAGTTTTCCGGTCTTCGCGTCAAGAGCGATCACATGCCCGTCCGGCGTCCCTCGATAGAGGCGTCCGTCGGAATACGCCACTCCCCGAACTGGCGTGCCCAAGCCGAGACTATTTGCCGGGTAGAGGTGTGACCAGATGAGTTTCGCCGAGGTCGCATCGATGGCGTATGTCCCGGTTGCCGTGGTGACGAACATTGTGCTCCCAACCACAACCGGGCCCGACTGGAAATTAGCGTTCTTCTCCGGCAATTCGTACCGCCCGATTTCAGCTACGCGGGAAACATTGTCTTTCGTGATTTGAGCGAGAGGAGAAAACCGGTCGCCGCTGTAAGTACCGTTGTACATTGGCCAACCAGCATCCTGGCTGCCTCTCGTCTGAGCCGCTGCAGGAACATGCGCTACTACCGTCCAAATGCCCAAAGCTATTGCTATCGCAGAAAAACCATATCGTGACATCGCTAGTCCTTCCTTTCATCCCCGCCTATGTGGCGGACGAAGATTCGTTCTGTAATCGTGCCCGCGCCCGTCGATTTACCGTCTTTCCCTGGTCCGCAAATATCTTGCCTTTTTGCGCGAGGCTTGGCCACTCAATGCTTCTTGGCAATCCTCTGGCCAGACCATGCTGCCGTACGATAGTGCCGATCGGCACCCCAGCACAGCCGTGCGCAGCGTTAGGAAATGTGAGTAGAGGAAAAGAGATCGATGACTGACGATATGTCAGCACGTGTGATGATACTCCATCAGCTTTGGCGGAGCGCTAATTCCCCGTGCCGGCAGGGTAGTTCGTGCTCGGACTGGAAGTTCGATTTTATTGCTCCGAACGGTTCTGCGAGCTGCTCAAGATGCTCGTTCGCAACAGTGCGTAGGCTTCGTTAAAATCCACGCAAGGGACTGCCCGGAAGGAGCTTGGATCGATCACCGTAGCCGCTGCGGGAAAGAAATCCTTTTCGCATCCCTCGTATTCTTCATCCGCACCAAAAAACCTCTTCATCCACCCTCGCTTGATGAAATCCCGTCATTCAGACCCAGTCAAGTCCGACGGCAACTGCCGCTGGTATCAACGAGAGCCTATCTGAATTGGCGACGGCGATTGGATTGCAGCAGGACTGCGTGCCGATCGCCATTCGTCTTTTCATCGCAAGGGCAGGCTGTCGCGTATACGCCGGGGATTGTTGGACTCGCGTCTGAGCCGGCAGCAGCACGCGGTTCCGTCGTCGTCTTGGACCAGGATCTCAGACCCGCTACTCTGGAGCCCGTCCGATCGAACCGAACCCCTATGAGTGGTGCGGCGACAACCAAGCATGCGCTGCGACCACCATGGCTTCTATGCCCGTCTCCAACGTTGGACGAATTACCGGAGCGAAGCGCGGGTTGTGATTGGTAGGGATCTCCGAGAGTTTTCCGGCTGCTCGGGCTTCCGCATAGACACGCTCATCGATGCCGCCGACGAACCAAAAAACTGACGGCGAGTGCCACTCCGATCCGAAGCAACCAAAATCTTCGCTGGCGGAGGTTGGCTTGGTTTCCTGAATACGTTCGCCTGGGAATTTACCCCGGAATGCTTCGACTACGCGGCGCGTGGCATCGGGATCGTTCGTTACGAGGTCGTACCGGTCCAGGGGCGTTATCTCCGGCGGCTTGGGTGCGCCCGACGCGGCGGCCTCCGCGTTAACAATCCGTGTAATAGCGGCCAGCACGCGTTTGCGGACACCTTGGTCGAAGGTGCGGACGTTAAGCTTGATGATGGCTTCGTCAGGAATGACATTCTCCTTCGTTCCGGCCTGCAGTGCGCCGATCGTTACCACGGCGGCCTCGGAGGCCGCCAGTTCGCGGGAAACGATCGTTTGCAGCCGAAGAACCGTCGCCGCCGCCATTACTACCGGATCGATACTGGCTTCCGGCATGGAGCCGTGTGCGCCGCGACCAAAGAGGCGAATCTGAAGGCTGTCGGCCGCGGAGGTGACGACTCCCGCACGCCACGCAAGCACCCCAGCTGGCATGCTCATCACGTGCTGGCCCAAGACCACATCCGGCTTGGGGAACTTCGTGAAGAGCCCGTCGTCAATCATCGCCTGCGCGCCCTCGGCGGTCTCCTCGGCCGGTTGAAACACGGCCATCACGGTTCCATTCCACGCATCGCGGGCCTTTGCCAGGAGCGTAGCAGTACCCACCAGCCAAGTCACATGCATGTCGTGCCCGCATGCATGCATCACGGGCACGGTCTTACCCTCGCGGTCGGTGCCAGTAACTTTGCTGGCATACGGCAGCCCGGTGGCCTCCAGCACCGGAAGGGCATCCATGTCGGCTCGCATCATTACTGTCGGGCCATCGCCATTGCGAAGCAGGCCTACGACCCCCGTTTTTCCCACGCCGGCCGTTACCTCGAATCCGGCGGTGCGTAAGCGATCGGCCGCGATGCCCGCAGTCCGCTTTTCCTGCATCGATAGCTCCGGGTGCGAGTGAATGTCTTTATAGGTTGTCTCCAGTTCTGGTAGAAGCGGATCCAGGCCTGCCAGAACGGAATTCGAAGGGGGTGCTGCCTTCTCGCTCATAACGGTATCCTTTCTGTGATACAAGCATCATAAACGCAGCGCATCTTACCGGCCATTCGAGAAGCTACATTGGCAGCAGAAATGCTTTTGGCATTATTCCAATTCGGAGGTCAATGACGAACCGTTCCACCCCCGCGGGAGTATATCGCGGTACGAATAGGTTAATTGTCGGCATAGTTCTGGCCGTCATCACGTTCTGGCTCTTTGCACAAACCACACTCAATATTGCACTTTCCAGCACAGTGGGATCCGAAGCTTGGAATTCACGTGACTTGAAGTCGCGGC
>JADMIO010603961.1_pt1 | contig 60945 bp, 90 predicted proteins | sample 8958161 | NCBI WGS metagenome assembly JADMIO01 (sample SAMN16585339, study PRJNA669376) | soil metagenome | isolation source: Crop rotation soil | place: USA: Cullars Rotation, Alabama | collected 2011
CACACACACACACACACACACACACACACACACACACACACACACACACACGCACACACACATTATATTAATTCTAGGTTACTGGTAATGTGATGTACGATTCAATGGGATCAATATCAATCGGTCTACTAATGTGTGGCGTTGCTATCAGGATTATCACCTCAAATTCATCACATTTGGCTGGACAAAGTATTCCACGAGAGGAACTGAATCCTGTTGTTGCAATGATGCAAAGTGATCCGGTTGTTAGGTGGGTGGAGAATTGATGATTTATAAATTATATTTGCAGATCGGTGCATGATGTAAAAGCAACAATGATAGGACCAGATGAAATTCGTTTGAAAGCTGAATTGGATTTCAATGGACGTGAACTAACACATGCATATTTGGATGACCAAGATCTATCAGCATTACTTGTGGTTTGTTTGTTTTTATATTTATATATTTAATATTTGCATATTTTAAGGTTGTCAAAAATTTGCAAAATGAAGAACAGCTACGGCAATTTATGGCACAACATGGCGAGGGGATTTTTGATCGGCAAGGAATTGAAATCGATCGCATTGAAAGTCAAGTCAAGGTTTGTGAATCATTTTTATTTATTTATTTACTGTTGTTTACAGGAAATTGATCCGCGTTTTCGCCATATCGATTTGGAAGCACTGTGATTGAGGCGTTTTTTCACCATTCCATTTATTCCTACATTTATATTGTGTTCATCGTATAGGCACTGATTTTATTTTAATTTTCTGAAATGTTTTTATTTAGTTTTGGTACCTCTTATTTTTCGCGAATGCCTACTGTTTTGTTTTTACAACTTATGTGAATAAATTGCTTCGCACTAGACAGTAAATATAAATCTGTTATGGAAATTAAATAATTACGTACACCTAGGATAAAAGTATCTCAAATTTCAAACAAGAATAAAACAGCAAAAATCACAATCAAACTTTATTGAAATCAATCGGACCGATCCCACAAACATTGTTTGATGACAGAAATCAAAAAGTACAATTCAATCGCACATTCAATCATGTTCTTGCAGTATATTAACGACATCAATATGTCCCTGCATCGCTGCCAATACTAACGCCGTTTTATGTTCATCGTTCTGTAAATGTGTGTCACATCCTGATGCATGTTTTAGTAATTTCACACATGCCTCGTGTCCCTTTAATGCAGCAAACATCAGCGCTGTATGTTTTTTATCCGCTAATGCATTGACATCAATATTTGTGCTTAACAGCAATTTCACAATTTCACTGTCACCCTGCCACGATGCATCATGCAGTGCATTCAGACCATATTCACGGGTCATTGTTACATCGCATTGCTTGTTAATAAATAGCTTCACACAGTCAGTGCGTGAATGTTTGACAGCCATCATTAACGGCGTAAAGTTATCAGAACCACGAGCGTTAATATCCGCCCCAGTGTCAATTATCTTTGCAATATCTTCCACATTTACCATTTGCGCGATTGCAACAAACAAAGATGTGTCAATCAAACCGTAAGCACGACGCGCGTTTGTAACACGTAACCGACAGCGTTCAGTGCACACAGTTTCTGAGATTAATAACAATGGATAGTTCCAGTAGGATGGTGGTGTTGTGAGTTGTGACTTTCGAATAGCCATGAGTGTTAGAAGTACCTTCTCGCGTAGTAGATTATCGTCAAAATTGTCGCACAGTACATCAACAATCAGTGTGACTATGTGTTCACGTGATAGTTGAGCTACCTCGATACAGTATACCTCAAATAGATACGCGCGCAAATCTTCTATGCTTTCATATTGTGTCAACAACATTTCATTCCGTTCCACCGCTAATTTTAACAAAAATTCATCGCTCGTCCAAACGAGACTCAATTGTCCGTGTTGGCGATAGATAGCAAAACGGCCATCTACGGTTTTTAGCAAATTGCTCAAACTGGATGTTGTTGCAATGGCAACACTGTGTCCGCTGTTATCGTTTGTTACGTGATACACTTGCTTGTCGGAATCGTAGTCTTTTGCATTATCTAATTCACCATAGGGTACATCAGTTGGACGATATGGACTAACTATGGCCTTTAGTGTCATCATTTTTTTGTATTCAATAAAGTGAATACTTTCGGGATTAGCGTCGATCAATTTGTTAGTAATTTCCTCGTGGTCGTGGCTTGTTGACCAATCGACTAGTGGACCTGCAAGCAAAGAATTACGGTATCATGCCAAATCAGATACCTCGCTCCCAATTCCCCCTCCCCCGCAAATAATCTAAATTACACCGTTAGAACACTTCAAAGGTTTGATGTGTAGTGTGAAAGTTTGCTCAATAAACACGAAAGGCGATTCTAGCTCGTTTGCAAACTATAACTTACCAATCTGTTTGCCAATTGGTATTCCCTTTCGAACAAGGATATTGCCCGCTGCAAATTCTGTATCAACACAATGTGGTAATCGAATTTTGTGCATTAGAAGAAAGTATGTTATCCGATCCCAACGCGGTAGTTGACCAGAACCGCCCAATAAGTAGATAATTTTGTAAATTTGCGTATTGTGCAAAAATGTTGCAACAGCATATTCGGCCAATAATCTGTGGAAGAAACCAACAGTTGCTGCTGTGAAATTCACCGCCGACGTAACATTGTTTTCATATTGCCATAAAATACCAGAGGCGAGTGCAAATTTCATCATTTCTTCATGTTTCATTAGTTTTATGCGCATTGTATTAATGTTGTTCACCGTAACACCGCCTTCGAATTGTATTTCAATGCCGTATTGCTTCGGTTTTGCACGAAATAGTAATTCACGAATGTCTATTGTGCATGCCGTTGGTACAGTTTCAATAATTGCAGTTTCGTTTTTATCACCAACGAGTGCTAATATTGCCAGTGCGTTGTAGAATCCTTCCGCATCAGTGATACGATTTTGTTTCAGGGATGCTGAACACTAAAGAACAGACCAAATTGGCTTGGTTGCAATTTCTTTGGATTCTGGAGCCATTCGATTATTTTGAAAAGTCCCAAACCGCGTTTCCCAAGCTCCCCCCCTTCCCAACCATACCTATTGATCGAAAACTGACTTCACTATTCTTCAATTTGCAACTCTTAAAAAAATAATAAGTGTTCAGCATCCCTGTTGTTTTTTGAGTAAAAACAATAAAAAGTTGTTGACAATGTCATATGTCGTAAACATTCGCAAATTCATTGAATCATCCTGACCTTTAGCCATCTGACAAACCATAAGTAAAAATAATGGATGATTTGAAATCTTGTTTTGTCGTAATTGTTTGTGTAGATTCTCAATTCGAAGTTGTCGTTTGCATTCATTCACAATACATTGACTGCCGCAAATTTGATTGTGCATTACATTAATAACGGTTGCCGATTGCAAGCCACATAAACGAAACACACGCCAAGTGTTACAATCTTGATTGACAATTTCATCTGTTTTGTGTCTACGTGTTGTTACAACAACAACCAGATTATGCTTTCGCTTCTTTTGACATTCAATATTTACTGGCCACTGTAGTGCGAATTGATCAACAGACCCTTTGTATTCATCATAGCCATCCAGCAAGAGTAGAACACGTTTTGTTTGCAAATACATGTTAAAGTCATTCTTATACTCGTCACCAATTAATTGATAAATTGCATCTTCCACATTTCCCAAAACTCGATTCAATTGTAAGAATAGAACCATATCAAAGTTGAATGTTTCGTTCGCGTATCGCGACCACTTTGCTGCCAAGTTTAACATTAGGAATGATTTGCCAGCACCCGCGTCGGCTTCAATGAGAACGTTCACTGGTTCCAATGTTGCATTCGGTTGACCGATTGTTGTTAAAAATTCATTTTCATCGAAACATTGTTCCTCACAAACAATCCATCGACTGGCTCCCGCTTTTAGTCCAATTTGATTTTGATTTTCGACCACATTTGCAAGATGCATTGGTATTGCGTGATCGAGCACATCAAATGCTTTTTCATTCACATCGGTTTGCGTGGATAGTATTTCCCTGCAACGGCGATTCAGTGCGACACACTCGGCTTCATGGTGAAGTCTTGCACGGCATTCAACATTTTTGTAAATTGATTGTTCAGACACGTCCGGTATGACAATTTCACTGGGGTCGGCAAGCTCACTTTGAAACATGTCCGCTAGTAACTCATCCTTAGCTAGGAGAATTTCGTAAAATGTGTTAAATGCGTATGCACCCTGGTTGCGTATTTGGTCCTTCATAATGACAAATAAAGTGATGATTCTTTCCGCTGAACTCTTGCATCGCCTAATCTGAAACAGTTAATTTAGGTATTTTTTAGTTAAACTTTTGTCGATGGAAAATCTCACACGGCTCCATTTTTTGAAGCAGATATTGAAAATTTGGATAAAATGTATCGGTAGCAGTGGTTCAAGAGGACAAACGAAATTATTGACCTGTGCTATCATGGTTGGCCAAAATTTGAAATAGCCTAATTCTCTTAACTGAATTAATACCTAATTAATTTTTGGCCAACTATGTGTGCTATTGAAAACTTACTTCTTCAAAATGAAATGTGTTCAGAACTTTCTTGTTTAATAATGCTGGTAAAATATTCCACAATTCGAGATGTTTAACGGCAAAATCAATATTTTCGTCAAACAGTTTACACTGACGACATTCGCGAGCTTTCGTTTCCATTGTCCTTTTGTTCTTCGTATTTGCTTGATTGCTTTTTAAAATATCTAAAAGAACATACAATACAAAAAGGAAATAAAAAATCCAAGCAACATATTTGTCTATGTCAAAATGATTTCGCAATATTTATTTACTTTTATGCGCTAGGTTATCACCTAAGTTGTGAAACGTTTTACTTTTGTGTAATAAGCACTTTACATGTGCGACTCTGTGATAAAGGGAAAGCGATAACTGTACTACACGCCTCTTGCGTGATTCATTATTGTTTTAAAATACGGTGCAATAGAAGAGAACAAATTACATACAAAAATGGCAAGAGAAACCGACATATAGAATCACAAATAATAAAAAAAATTAGAAAATTGCTGAAATATGTTACGATTTAAGGACAAATGATTGGTTGGTTAAATTGAAAAGTTATGACAAAATTGTAATTCCTATAAAATTGTGAGTGCAATAAATCATTGCTGCAATTCTTTCTTTGAGAAGAAGAAAAATTCCCGCGTCAAACGCGACGTTTGCTCCGCTGTTTGTGTGTAACTCTGCTGCGACAGCTTGCGCTTTTTGGAAACGTCACTGTTCACCTGCACAATGAAATACAGTTATTTGCATTTAAAGTTCAGAACCGTTGTCATTAACGTAAGCAAATCATCACGCCGAGCATCCCTCGCGAATACCTCACATATAGCTTGCATATACCAGCTACCACTGCCGTCCAATTCACGCGTTGCCGCTTTACCTGGCGATGTGGAATAGCCAATGTAAATGTCCGCTTCTTGCGGTATTGTTGGCATAAACTAGAAAACATTTACAAATAATGCTAAGTTTTTTATTGTTCTAGTTTACATTATTCTTATCAATTGTGTCATACATTTCTAACAATTGTTCTTCGGTGAACTCATCTATGTCAAGTTCACGCGCGCCATTAATTGATGCCATATCCTTGGAATAATATGACACCTCTTTGTCGTCGTTTGCTTCTATAACATTAATGGAATTGCGAGAAAATACAAGATAGGCTTACGGTAATTGCGACACGCCTGAATAAAGAACATTTTTGGCTTGCCTTCTAATGCAGGACATTTTTCTGGTCGCAGCATCATAGCGAAATCTTCGACTTTTATTGTTTTGTCATCAACACCACATATCTGCAAATTACACAAATGAAGTTAGTAATTTTATCGAACCTCTCCGTGTGCACCATGTGTGAGGACAATAACAATTGCCGAAGGCCCATGTTTCGGATGTCGCGCAAATTCGTCCATATCGGAAATCATTTGCTACATAGCAAATTATTGTCTGAAACAGTTTCACATACCTGCTTTGTGCGATCTTCCAACACGATAACTTCAAACCCAAACGCACGAAATAATGTTGTCAAATGACGGGCGTCTATCATTGTGCCAAATCGAGAGTGCGTGTAATTGTTAAATATCAACACTTGACCTTTTGGATATGCTTTCATGTCGTATGGCTGAAACAGAAAATTAAAAATATCACACAGAGCGAAAGAAACTTCATGCTCGTTAAAGTATACTTAAACGTATACTTCATTAAGTGTGGAAAACTATTTTTCACCCAAACACGCAATATACACATATGTTCGTACCGTTTTTATCATTACGTCAACTACCACATCAAGTTCAGGTTCCATAATTTCTGCTAGGTGTTCTTGTCCGATTTTAACAAGCGCCTTGTGAAATGCATTGTACCCACCCCGCCTGTTTGATACCATTTCAAGCAGACGAATAATTTTATCACTTTCTATTGGGAATCGATCCAACTAAATATTTGCAAAAAGTTTTGTTGGCGAAAATAACGAAAAGTAAAAGTTTTCTTGTATGAAACAACAAAACATAAGTGTAAACACACCTCTTTCTGATGAAATGTTTGCAATATACCAGCGGCAATTAATTCTCTTTTCACTTCTGCCAAAGATAGACCATCGGTGAATTTTGTAACATTGTTCATAAGTAATTTGTACTGCCTTTCCGAATTCATTTTTAACACAGTGACAAAGTTGCTTTTAAAAATGAAAGGTTTGCAACTTGTTTATAGAAAATTGTTTCAAAGCACTGTGTTTGCTATTACATTTATACGATGTGATGACATTGCGCGTTTGTTTGAATCAAACAAAACCGTACATTGCCTTTATCTGACTAATAAAACACAAACAGACATATGAGATTATTTTTACACCATTTTGTTTTCAAAAACATGGCTTTACACATTTACATTCTTTGTTCCGAAAATACGATTTTTAAAAGTTTTCATCATGTAAAATCTCATGAGGCACTACTGTAATTGCTATCATTTTTATGGGTTTGGCGCAATGACGTGTCAAACAGGTTATGGCCCCTATGATTCAGAAGATGCATTTTGATAAAATGCACCCAACATTATTTGTTGTTAAAATGAAAAGTTAGTAAACTACACAATGTAAAAATCATGCAAAGATATAACGCTTGTTTATTTTAAATTCGCATTAACTGTAAATGTAGTGCGGTATTTCTCTTCTACGGCCACACCCCGGGTCATAGGCGGAGAACTGCTCGGGATTCGTGGGACGTCCCTCCCGCGAATCTTCTGTCCCACCCCGAGTGTTGTCTGTAGACCTTCAGAAGCTAACCATACAGGGCAGTTTGCGCTTGTTGTCACTACCTTTCAGAAGTCCATCTGACACTTTCGCCACCAACTTTGTCAACGAATGTAGACACTGCCAAAATAAGAATACACAAAATGCAATAATATTTTATTCCTAAACGAAAAAGCTGCAAGAAATAACACGCCACAATAACAACAAATCACAAAAATTACGGCGACGGAGGTAGCGAATCGTTAACTCTGCAATAATCAAATTTGAACATGAATAGATATTGAAAACGAACGTTTGCATCATCTTCTTGTAATCATTCAATAGCCGCTTATACTTCCTCTTCTTACTATTGCGGCTTATGCCGTCTTGTAATTCCTTCTCGGACACCCAAGTACGGTGTTTGTTACTGAAAAGAGGTGAAGCAAAATAAAATCAAACAGAATCTGTACTTGAATCCCGCCCAGTGAACAAGATACTCCATTGTACCATCATCAACCACACGATGCTCGTCGATACGATCAGCCTGACGATTCTCAATGGCGTCCAACTGTCGCTCGAATTTCGCAATCAAGTCGCTGCATGATTGCAAATTGGTCACCTCCTCCCATGTGTTATCGGTGCTGAAACGAGACATGAGTAGAAAAGAAGAAATCAAAAACTAACTCACTCTGGGTAACCCTCCCACTTCAAGAAATACTCGATTTTGCCGCTCGCGTTTATTCGTTTGTCGACAACTTCTTCGACGGCGTACTCGCCCGGCTTTGTTGATGATTTCGAGGGCTGCATTGTTCGGTTTTTGTAATTTTTGTCACAAGTTCTCACAGGAGAAATTTCGAAAATGATTTGCAAAATCAAAAAAGCAATTTCCATTTGTGCGTGGAATTTGAAAAGTACAGTACTGCACATTTTTGGTTTCCTTTTAAAAAACATTACTTTATAATTTTTGTATTTATCTTAAAAAATTGTAGCACTATGGATGCACGAGAGTGGAGGGATTTGTTGTATTGTCTTGAAGGTTGTGTTTTGCCAGCAACTTGTGTCAACATGTTTGGCTAGCACGATACATGTTTGACGATTACAATCTTGTAATACAAAACCCCAATGTAAACGCGCCAAGCGTCATTTCGACTTTGATTTCAATATTTCTTCTTTTCTGTCTTTCACTGACTGCGTGTATTTCTTTAATATATTTCGTGCAGTTATTATTGAAAACACTTGCGAAACTTATATGTGCTAATGAAACACTCAAAATTCAATTCATAAATCTATTTCACATTTCAACAATTAACAAAAGGTAGCAAATTCAAAAAAAAAAACAATTCAATCACTTGTTGCGACCAACATTCTTCTTACCTCCCTTGTGCCATACGTAATAATAAAATAATATGCACAATGAATGTTAATCAATCAACTGGCGAGGGATATCCAATTCCGCACGTATCACCTGGTCATATATAGGTAATCATATACATAATTACCATAACAACGTTGGTAATGTTGGTGACAACGTTAGTTTGTGCCTACCTAGTGATACATGCAAAAGCATCTACATAGAGCTGCTCAGTGACATCAAAACAACGTGAAATTAAAAATGAATAAAATATTTGCATTTATTTGCTTCAATCTTCTTAACGTCGTCCAGTCGACATACATCTCATGTGAGATAGTCGACATACATTCTCTTAACAAAACATTTCTTTACAGCATTCCAAACCCAATGCACGTCGTTGGCGACGAGCACAAATATTATTGGTGTAAAGCATATGCGCGGTACGTGCTATGTTTTGCACTACCAGGCGACCGCCGTCGGTTATGACACTGCTGCGGCACAATGTAACGACTTCCCGTCGGCGCGGAATAAACACTTGCTATTCCCAAATAACAATCCAATACTGGATTGGATATATTCAATATGGGGCAATGGGGTAAAGGAAATAATCTTTTCAGACAAAAACAATTTCTTGTCTTTAGGATTTCTTCATCGGGTTACAAACCACATCTACATCCACAAATCTGACATACAAACGGGACACATGGGGTTATAGGGATGGGAATGGGAAATTGTGAGTAGTATTTGACCGTGTTGTCCTTTAAGAATCCTTTTCTTTGCAGTTGGCCCATCGGTGTACACAACAACGGTTTCACACATTGGGCGATAAATGAACCTGACGACGTACGACCGTGTGCATACGCGCATCTCAATTCAAATAATCATGCCGCAATTGCGTACAATGCATATTCGGGGGGTGGTTTTTATGAAACTCTATGTGTGGGTGGATATGGCAATATCTACCGTTGGGTGTGTCAATATTGTAGGTTCTGAGCGCACAATGTTTTATTTTTCATTCAAATTCACGCAAACACATTTGCTTCCAGCCGACGACGCCCGCCACTTCAGCGGGAAGTATATCGGCCAGCGCTTGGCGTCGCAATTTATTGCCAGTGGCAATCTGACAGTTACAAATGCATTTGATAAAGTTATGGTTTGTGCGACCTATTGCATGTATGTTTGGATCTTTAAAGCAACACACACACACACACAAACTTTCAGAGCGGCCTCTCCCTGTCGCAGTTTCGGTGTGAGCGAATCGACAGGGGAATGTGAATTGTATTTGGTTGATGACACCTATGCATTGTTCGCTACAACATGGATGAGTACAAATGCCACGTGGACGATTTTTATACCTGAGTAAGCCGCAGGGTGAAATAACTGCACTTTGTTTCATTACAATTCCGACATCTGTTATTTGACATGAATTACAAAAATATTCTTTATGCAACATATAAACAGACGCTGTTGTTTAGTTTATTCATGCACTGTCAAAGGTGACTATGATGCGTGTTGACAACACATACCGGAAAAACTAAACACCGCTAACTACAAATACAATATTTTTGATACAAATATTCGAAACATGGAAGGGAAATTAGTTTACACACACAACAACAGTTTCTGATTTCTCTTAAGTAGCAGCTAGAAAGTAGCTGCAAGAAGAAGTCTTTCACCTATTTCGCCCATTTTCTTTAATATATTTCGTGCAGTTATAATTAAAAACACTTGCGAAACTTATATGTGCTACTGAAACAATCAAAATTCAGTTCATAAATCTATTTCATATTTCAACAATTAACAAAAATAGTAACAAATTCAAAAAATAACAATTCAATCACTTGTTCCGTCCAACATTTTTCTTACCTCCCTTCGTTTTTCTTTTCAACCGCAATTCTTTAATATTCTGTTTTAATTGTGTCTTATTCCGCTTATTCATACGACCCAATGGCATATAACTGTATGGCTGTAATTGTGACGCTGCCGATTCCGTGCTTTTCTTGTCTGAGAAAATTGCACGTGAAATTATACAAAAATGTTTAATACGCACCTTTCTTTTTCTCCACTTTCGATTCCTTTTCAAGCGGTCGATGTATACCGTGTCCACCCGGCTTGTATGACATTTGATTACCACTTTTAACGCTGCCAACCACTGATTTTGTTGACTGTTTTGTTCGTTTGGCACCGACATCCGACATCGTTGCTGCAAATAAAATAAAAATATACGATTACAAACCCAAGTTCAAACCAGTTGTACGTTTCCGCTTTCCCAAATGCAACGGTAAATTATCGTCGCTTCCTTCACTCTCGTCATCATCATCATCCCCTTTTGTTGTATCATCATCGCCAATAACCAAACGACCATCCTTCGTTGTCCTGCAATATATTCATTCATTAACAATTAATCAAGAGTTATAAAACAAACTTGAAACCGCGCAAATTATCGTTCTTCTTTGTCGCAGCCAGTGGATTTGTTGTCCGCATTTGACGTACAACTGAACCAGTTTCTAACAAATCGAGCACGTTACCGTTCGATTCCTGAAAGGGTTTTATGTGAACATAGTGAACTTCAAGGAATGAGATGCGATTTGGTCTCTAACCACATAATGAGCGCAAAGCACATGTGGTCCCATGGTGTAGCGGTTATCACGACTGCTTAACACGCAGTAGGTCCCCGGTTCGACCCCGGGTGGGTCCTTTACGTTTTGTAAATTTTAGTATTTGGCAACTTTGCATCATTATTGATTCTTGAAGAAGTTTGATATTGTAAATAAACTTACAAAAGCTAAACACAAATGGACAAAAACATAAAGGATCCACCCGGAATCGAACCGGGGGACCGTCTGTGTGTGACACAGTTGTGATAACCACCGCTACACTATGGGACCACACATCTGTTCAAATTTTGCAAATTTACAATGTAAACCTTTCTTCGAAATCATAATGTTGCATCATTACAAAATGAGGTTGCAGAATATAAAAATTGCAAAACATATAGGAGGGACCCACCCGGAGTCGAACCGGGGACCGCTGGTCCCAAACCAGCTGTGATAACCACTTCACTATGGGACCGCATAGTTGTTTAATTTGTGCAAATTTAAAATGTAAACCTTTCTTCGAAATCTATAATATTGCATCATTATTTCAAAATGATGTTGCAAAATATTAAAAATTGCAAAACGTAAAGGACCCACCCGGGGTCGAACCGGGGACCTACTGCGTGTTAAGCAGTCGTGATAACCGCTACACCATGGGACCATATACATAGCGGTGTAACATAGCGCTAAATAGCAGTCGCAGAACAAAATTATTTTTCTTCACACATAAAGCAGCTAAAAGTCAAAAGTAGCTACCTTCAACCACACCGAGCCCTTTGTCTTGCGTTGATTAATTACTTCACCATCATCGTCCTCGTCACTGCTATCTGCAAGAATATCAGCCAGTTTGGCGTCAACGAGCGACATTCCACCAGACACCTAGATTAACGAAATTATTTGTCCAAAAATCTTTCACTTGTACTACAAACCTTCGTACGAGCATCAGATTCTACAGACTCTGCTTTATCGCCACGTTTTGCACTTAGTTTGCGAGTATTCTTGTTGCGTTCACGTTTGCTAACACTGAAAAGAAATAATAAAAACTAAAATCAAAATAAAATAAACTAAACCTCCTTAACAGTACATTCCACGATTGAATTGCTTGTGCCGTGTGCTTGTCACTATCCAAATATTTGCGTAATATATCAATGCCAAATCGTCGGAGCATAAATGCAGCCAATCGGGACATTGTTACACGTTCATTGCTGCTCAGTTTCGTTGCCGTAATGTCGAATGAGACAATCTGAATATACAAAATATTCAAATTCAAAAAAATAACAAACCTTATCAATAAGAACATCTTCCATTTGTGTAACAATATAATTTGGCAGAGTGCGCAAAGCAGTTTTTATTAATTTCACACACGCGCGCATTGTTGATGCTTGAATAATGTCGCGACGACATAAAATATCCGCTGCACCGAGCAGTATTTCATATGCTGTTGTGGCATTGCAATTGTCTGCAGCGAATGTTGCAAAATACATTGTAAGACCAATCAATGATGAGGATAACAGTTGTTCTGCGTGTTGTAGTGCCTAAAAACAATAAAATAACAATAAACAAATTAATGGGCAAGTGTTGCTTTACTTTTTTGCCAGAATTTTTCGATTTGTGTAAAGTAGACACTTGCTTGAAGTTATCTTGACATATCTGCCATACTTGTTGAACTATATTTGCAAACACTTGCGTTGATCCTAAAATATTGTTGGTTCAAATTGTGAAATTACCAAGGTGTTTACCTGTATCCATATCCAAATCAAAATGTTTCCGTGCAATTGCCATAAATACATTTGTTGCACTTTCACGTGTTTTCGATTTCTCGGATGGACTCAAACTGGCAACAACGTCATTGATGATTAATTTTGTCAATTCGGATAAATCTACAATAGCTTATCATCTATGATATTCGTAATATTTCATACCAGACATCGTTTGACATTGCATCACACAATACATTAACAACGACATGCGTGACGGTCGCGCGGTACTAACAACATTTTGTGCGTTAATGATCTGAAATAAATGAAAAGTTGTAGAGCAGACGCTATTCCGTATCAAACTTCATTCAGCAATTCATTATCAATTTGATATCCATTCAAATTCTGTTGCGATGCACGAACACATTCTTCCACAATACGGTATGCCTTCTTTTGCATTGATGTCGTATAGTCTTCACCGTCGATATTATGTTCCTAAATAATTATTATCCAACATAAATCTCATTCGCACATTATGTAGCCAATGTCGAATTGTACTAATCAATTCCTGCATTTGATCAACATTTAATCGTGGTACATAAGCAAGTAGAATGTCAGCCGTTCGTAGACGTCGTTGCATTGGTTCAGATATATCTAAAATTGAAATTAACTAGTTAGAAAAACGATCACAAACCAGTAGCCTTGTGTATTGTTCGGGTGAATAAATCGTCAAACACAATCTGCGGCGCAACATCTACGTACAATTTAATGGTATCCATAATTGACAAACGCCACTAAAACATTAAATATCAAACATTTGCAAACAAATATCACATACAATTTTCTCATCGGTGCCGTTGGCCGTATCACCATCATTACTTGCATAAATATTGAACAAAATTGGTAAGAAATTGGCAGAATATTGAGCAACAAATGTGGCCAAATCGGTGTTCGCATTATCAATACACGCATATCGTACAATGTTGCGTAGAGCACTCGCACACACAACACGAACATCGGGACGTTCAGTTAATGCCAATGCCAGAACACGGGATAAACTCCTGGAAAACAAAAAAGGTAACGCGCTAATAATTAACGCACTTGAATTGCGATTGCAAATCGATTGGTTGACGACAAAACGCCGGTAATAAATTCCATAATTGTTGTTCCAGTGCGCTGTACACTTTGATTGTCAGAGAATTCTTCTTCTCATCGGTGCGCAGATGCTGAAAATGGATTGAAATATTTCAAAATAAATACAAACCTTCAAACGTTTGTGAATTGCAATTGTCATTGGCATAAAATGTGTTGAATAGTAATGCAATGATGCAGTTTGTGCATAATGAGCAATCAATGGAAGTATCCAGGAACGAGGCATATCAACTGCTAGAACCAATGTATTCACGTCGATATTCAGTGGCACAATTTCAAGAAATTTATCAACACCACACGATTTAATGTATGCACCGAGTACCTATATTTGGGAAATTGTTTATAATTAATTATGAAGAAAATGCGCACTTTATCAACAGCAGTTCGGTGTTCTTGGGCATCGACATTATCGTGCATATCGACCAACAATTCAAATAGCGGAGACAATGTTTCAGACAATAACGTACATTTATCGGATAACTAAAAATCGGAAATTTTAAATGAATTAAAACTTACCTCTGTAACCAATGTTTCAACAACACTCAATACTTGAGCCCATGCATGAACATATCGTAGCGTAAGACACGATTGCAATGAATGTAAATAATTACTTATTAAACGTATTGCTTGTTGATTATCTGTAACATTAAACTAAAATATTGCACCAATAATCACCCACCACTGTTATTAACCCATTTCGTAAAACAGAACTGTATCACTCGTTGTTGCATTGACGTAGTACATTTCAATAGATCATCACGTTGTGTGTCAAATACACGAACAAGCAGATTTAATGTTTTCGTAATTAATTCATTTTCATCTTCATTCATAACATTCTCGTCACGGGTGCTCAGGCAAATGTGTGCTTCGATTAGTGCCTGACGCATGAAATATCATTTTCAAGAAAGCATTAAATTATTTACCCTTAACCAATGCGTGTACAAATTCGAATCTTGAATATTCGGTTGATAATCGTGTAGTGCATGAATAATTTGTGAGCAAACATTTGCCGGCAATGTAGCATTTGTTGGTCGCCGTAATAACGCCGCATATAATGTGTCAAATGCACACGCGCGTAACTGAATTCAATTATATTCATTTTGAATAATTTCAATTGAGCACATACCTTTGAATCGGCCATTGTAGTAAGTGTTAGAATTGTTTCAATTAATTGTGTAAATGACGCAGACGGTAGATGACTCAATATCGGCTGTAGAACACTTAAGCACGTTTGTATCATTGAATTTGCCGTTGCACCACCTTCGCACGTGTCACGAATACAGCGATGGCATACATCACCTGAATTAAACATTTATTTTGCATTAAAAGTACACCAACAAACCAATACATCGTGCAGCAATAGAGATGAATTTCTCGTCAAATACTTCAGCGTCGTCGTTAGATCGCGGTTCTTCAATGATACTTTGTAACGATGATCGTGCAGCGCGTCGAACACTACCACTGTCATACACACATGCAATTGTTGCCAATGTTTCTAACATACAACGGTTTGATGAGGATGACCTGGAAATAGAGCAATTGGATTAGAACGTTATTGTTACGCACCAAATACTGGGATGTTGTGCACGTAGAAGTTGGCCAAGACATACACAAAGAAATTTAATGGCAATCGGCTTTGCATTTGCTTCTTCAGTTGACACTGGACCTTCATCCGACATCAATGATGTTAATTGTTTGTACAACATCTAAAGAAATTAGCTTAAATAAAGAAATATGAAGCGAATAAACCTGTTGCAAATTGGAATAATGTAATCGTAGTGCGCCGACACTCACTTTTGTCATGACTTTGCTCAGTAGTAATGCAATCGCAGCGATGCGTTCTGTGGAAACTGCAGCGAAATGAAATGTGGAACAAAAACAATAAATCTACCACTCAATTTCTGATCAGCATCATCTTGCGGCATAGCAGCGACTAAAGCACCAAAATATTCTGCATCTGAATTGCCACCACTTCGATCGTGAATTATATCAGTGACGGCGGATAAGACAGATAGCACGGATGCTTGCATTGGTGAACCAGATCTGAAATGAATCATAATGAAAAGAAATAAACAAACTCACTTCCACAATCGATGTACATTTGCAAATGTCACATTCGTACAATTTGTAACTGCGCTAATTTGAGAACGAATATCCGATTTATTATCATTGTTAATATTCATCGATGCCTATAAATGCTGAAAGAAAACCAATATTGCTCACAAACCAGATTTTCATCATTAATTGATCTCATGTCTGCCCCATTTCGTTCATCAACAGGAACATTAGCTAGCTGATACGAATGTATTGACGGAGCACCAAGACGTCCAGCAGCAAGCTGACGATGGGCATTCTTCTTCGGATTGCTATCACTACTGTGTCCTTTCGCCCATTTTGCACCTCGTGAAACTTTTATTCGCGCTTGTTGTCGTCCCATTGTAATGCACCGTTCACATTTAATCGAAATTAAATCTATGAAATCACACAAAAATGTTAAAAGCTTGGCGATGAATTTTCAAAAATACGCCAAATGTCTGTCTGAAAAGCCCCTATGGCGTAGCTATTGACGATTTCGCATTTCGCAACAACACGCGGTATTCGTTAAACACGCAGCACATGATGTTTTGCCCGTGTTGTTAGGATTACTCAGTGTGAGAGAGCGTTGGGGTGCGCTACTCGCTGTTATAAACACACAGTGGTATTGCAAAGCAGAATTGTCTCTTGTACTAGCGTGTCATGCGTACGTATTCTATTATAACCTGTTTTTACGGGAAATTTGTCGGCGAATAAATTATTTTGAAATCAATTTTAACAAATCGCTACATAAACCGTTTTGATTGTATATTCGCTTATCTGAATTCTTATTGTTATCGCAAAGGAAAATTCGCTATTATGCATTATTACGTCACCATTTTTGAGTAGAACATTAAAAATCTTTTTTAAAACGCTGATATTCGAACCCTGTGATTCTTAAAAAATGCAAATTATAAATCAGGTGATGTAAAATCGTGTTTACATCAACGCAGAATTTTTTAGAATGTTGTTCGGTTTTACTTTCGTGTGTGAATGGAATTTTCATGTTTATCGCAGTTTATTTTTTATTCGCTTTCACATTTCTGTTAAGCGGTTGTAAAATTTTTTGCAGAAATATACTCCAACGAAAATACGAAAAACAAGCGAAACGTTTTTATTTACAAAATAATATGATTTGTGCCACATTTGGAATAATAATTTTATCTGATGATAATGCCGATGCCGCCGAAACGTAAGAAATCCGCGCCAAACGATCAAACAGAGAAAGGTTTGTTCTAAAGTTTTAATTTGTCCAAATTTTCTTGCTTATTCTTAGACACACAAGAATCGTCATATGCTTCTATTTCTACGACATCAACATCATCCACCAGAAGTGCGTTTGTTTTATTTTATTGCCTTCTTCACGCCCGCACCGCGTTTTCGTTTTCTGTAGGCGAATACGTTCCATTCGCAGGGCCGCTATCAGCAAAAATCGCGTACAAAGAGCGTCAAGCGCGTTCGCGTAGTGCCGCAAATATTGAGAAGCGTTCGTTTTGTGTTTTATTGCGCATTGTTGCTTATTTGTAGCGCGCGCACAATCCGGCCGTCCGTTGACGTCGCCATTTGTAAATATACCTATGATGCACTCGCGTAGTGCATTGAATCAGTCCACGCCGGCTCCACCTCGGAATAATTTTATTTCGATAGCACGTGTGTTGCGGCGTTGATATTTTGCACGTATTGCTTTATTTTAGCTAGCCTCGTAGTTGATGTTCGTAGCCGTAGTCTTGGCCGTCCACGAGCTATTCATCACGAATCGATTGAGCATTGGCGTCGATATCAAGTGCCTTCTATGGTGGAAGTGAACAAACAGCGTTTGTTCTTGACTTTACCTGGCGCATTCGTTTTTTTTGTTTTAGCGATGGCATCGCGTAGCGCCACAAAGTTTGTAATCAGCGCACGCTTATCCGCGCAGCAGCAAAATGCGAAACATAAATTGAATGCAACAAGTGGTGTTTTATTTTCTACTTTTCTTAAAAACTTAAACATTATGTTTCAGATATTGGTTCAACAATGGTTGCTGATTACGATGAAGGCGGTACAAAGGCTGTCGGAATATTGAACAAACGTGAAAGTCGTCTATCTGCAGGTATATTTATGCTAGTTTCATTGCTTATGTTACTTCTTTTTTTAGACGAATTAACAAATGGTCATGTTCTAAATGAGACGAAGGCAATTACGAATTGTGGGATGGACGTGAGCGATGACGATGATGTCAATGCTGGAAATATTCAAGACAACGAATCGTCATCACCAAACAGTACAACAATAATTGATGATAGAGAAACCACGTCCACAGATTCAACAATCGACAGAAATCGTCAGAAACAAATACCAACAATTAGAAATAATATTTGTAATTATTCACAAAATTCACAAATCGACGCATTATCAACGCAACCGATTCTGCAAACATCGACTTCAAATATTCCAACAACAAATATTAATTCATTACCAATTGGTTATCGTGTACCACCGCCACAACAACAGCAAATTCTATACAGTAATTTTGATGGTGGTGAACCCACAAATAAACGAACACGATTGGATGGACAACAAATGTTTGCGAGAATGCAGTCGAATGTATGTTGTTGTGTTTAATTTATGTTTTATTTCTTTCGTTTTAGCAACAAGGATTTTTCCCGACAAATGGTTTTCCCGTAATGCCACAAGCAAATATTCCACAGCAGGCAAATTATTATCAAGTAAGATTATTTTTACTTTTTATTTAAAAAAAATTTTAGCCACAACAACAGCATCATCTTGATATGAATCGTGCCCCAATGCCATCATTTAATGGAGGACGTCCACCGCCGCCACAACAAGGACAACAACAGCCACATATGTTCCAACAAGGTGTAAATGTGCAACAATTTCATAGAGCAAATGGTTCGTATTATTTTGTCCGATTAAATATTCTACGTTAACTTGTTTCAGGTCAAATGTTTCCACAAAATGCGATTGTAATAAATGGAAACGTGCGACAGATGGTATATCCACAAAGACAACAGTCTATTGCACGTCCACAACAACTGCCACCACAACAACAGCAACAACAACAACAAGCAAGACAACAGCAACAACAACCGATGAGAATAATACATCAAGTATCGAAGCAACAGCCGGCGAAATTACAACGACAACAATCGGATTCACTTGCAATTAATGCCGATTCAACCAGTTCAGGCAACCGTATGTCGGTTAATCCAGGTATTTCGTGTTTCGCTTTTTCAGTTCATTTTACAATTGTAGATCGAACACCAGCCGCATCGCCGGCATCGAGTGTTACGAGTATGACGACAACATCATCTCCACCAATGACGCCACAACAATTCGGTGCTGGACAAACGCGTTCAACATCAAATAATCAACGTGTTGCACGACAGTATTCAAGACCACCAAATGTTGTTAGTAATGTTCAACGGGCACCATTGTCAGTTGTTGTGCTACAACAGTATCCAAATTTGAATGTTGCGTCCACATCGTCATCAACACAATTTGCCATACCGCAAGTAAATGATGTTGCTGTAACGACAGGTCAAACACGTAAGCTTTCTCATTTATTATTTGAGTCCTTATTTTTTGTTGTTGTAGGTATTTCAAAAATGTTGCAAACATTACGAAAGCCGAACGTCAAACAAACATATGTCACCAATTTACTGAATTCACGAACTAGTATACACGAAAATGTATCTGGAGCAATACAACAAAAGCGAATATTGCCACATGAAAACGATGGTTTGTAGATTGTTGTGTTATATAATTCTCATATATTTAGACGTTGATCAATTGACACTTGGTGACAGTATGAATGATCAGCAGCAGACGTCATCAAATCAAGATACGGCAGCATCGATACGAAGTGGTAAACGTAACTCGAGTGAAACACGTGGTGGATCGGTGGCTGGCAATCGCACTACGATACAACATCAAGCACGGCGGACATCGAGGGCGGCGATTAATAATGAAATTGAAACACAATTGGAATCGTTGGTGTTGCAGACAGGTGGTGCTGTATTGCCGTCGCATTTTACATTGTTCACGCCGGATAATCAAGGTGCTGTGTGCTATGTTTGATTATATTATTTTCATTCTTTTAAGGCAAATCATTGCCGGAATCATGCAAGACAATAGCAAAATTGAACAACAAAGGAATGTTTGAGGGAATGTTGCCACCACATGTTGCATCATCGGTGCTTAATGCAAATCGTATGGTTAATTATGGTGAATTCAATTTAGTGCAATATCAATCGGTAATTTTTATATTTTTTTACGAAATGGTTCGGCATTTTGCAGTTTCGATCCACGGCTGTTCTTGAGCGCGCTTGTTTGAGTCGATTGAAGGCGGATTTGAGAAATGATGATGGTACAAATGTGTTTAATGAAAATGATGATGGTGATGACAATGCACTGGCGGAACATTTGATTTTTACGAATGTTTATTCTGGTATTTTGTTGAACCATTATTTGCTAATAACTTATTCATTCATGTATAGGTACGAATCGATTGTCGCGTATGTCGAATGATTTGCTGATTGATGTAAATGATTCGAAGGCGTATCACAGACGAAAAACGGCACGTGCAAATGCTGATGCGCTTATATTGCAATGTTTAATGGAGAATCCGGAATTACAGTTCTGCTTTTATTAATTTAAACTCATTTTTACTTTTTTTTATTTTAGTCGTCATTTTCGTCAAACGGTTATGGCACATTCACATTTACGTGCACAAATTGGACGACGGTTTTCATTCTTGGACGATCAACAAAATCATTTATATTATCATCAAAATATGAATGCGCAAGCGTCACAACATTATAATGCGGAAATGAAGCCGTCATTTGTATCAGCTATTTGTGACACAACGAATAATAATGAAACGTGTAATGATCCGATAGATATGTGAGTCGTTTATTTGATATTTTATTCATCAATAATGTTTGTATTTCCATTTTTAGGAAATTAACTGATTACAAGATGGACACATCTGAGCCAATACAAAGTTCACGTTCATTACAATTGTCCAATGATGTAGTGAATAGGCGTTTGATTGAAGTTGGCGGCGCGCATTTGTATGTTTCACTTGTACATTGTTGTGGCATATGTAATGCAATATTTTAGTGCTAATCGTCGCGCGCAACGGACAAGTAATGTGGCGTGTACGTGTGGGGATCATAATACGTATGTAGATGATACGTTACCACAACAACAACATAATCAAAATCATGTCGCATTGAATACGTTATTAGCAGCAACGCATCAACGGTATGGTACGTCGGCATATGGTATTGATGAAATTATGCATAATTGGTATGTGTTGTTATTTTTGAAACGAAATTGCAATATGTAATTTGTAAATTGTAGTCGACGAAGTGCGGCGCCAAATCGTAGTGAATGTGTGATTTGTGCACGACGGATTAATCATCATACACGTTTATTATGTGTTGCACATGCGTCGCTGCAAGAACGACTGGCTACACTTGATCCACATTTACATAATGCACTTAATATTGATAATGGTTTGTTTATTTTGTGAATGATTTGCTTACGTTTCGTTTTTAGATGATTCGAATACAGCAATTTTGATGGCAGCACAGAAACGATATCAGACATCGATTATGCCGGGTAGAGTGAAACAGACGAGTGTGGGTCAATCGCCAGCAAAAAGTGTTATATCAAGAGCAGGGTACATTGGTTTTGTTAAAATAATATTGGAATTGTTTTGTTTTTTCAGTAGTTCAGCAACAGCAAATCGTCGACGAATGTCACCATCGAATGCTGGTAATAATATGGCAACATCATCATCACATCACCATCATAATAATAATAATAACAATGTAATACCAACAACATCAAAAACACATTTACGTCGATATGGTGCACGTTTGGCGACGACATTTACACCTGCTGGTGCAACACCGGTGCAATTGTATCAGTCACAGTTTGCGGCTGTGCGAATGAATAATAATGCCACACAACAACAACAACAACAGCAGCCATCAACAAATGTGGATAATCAGCGTGCGAGGGGTATGTCACGGCAACAACAAGTGGCACAGCAGATTAGTAGACAGGCACATAAGAATGCGAAAGGTATTTGTGTGAAGTTGTGTTGTTGTTAATAATTATTGTTTGATTTGCAGCTGTACGAAATCGTCATTCATTGGCTGCAAGTGGTAAAGTGAGTAAATTGATTGGTAGTGGTGGACGACGTACAATACATGAATGTGAAATACCTAATGGAACGGCATTGATTGATACATCAGTGGCAGTGCGGGTTTTTAAAGTACCGTATGCACCAATTGGAATTCCAGAGTATGTTACTGCAGCTTTTGATTTGCATTTCTATTATCTTTGTACAGATTTTGTCTATTCAATGATAATGCGCAAACAACAAGTGTGCAACAAGAACAACAGGAAGAAATTGAAGATACAAATGATGATGCATATATGAGACGACATTATGGCCATGCAACAGATGAACGTAAAAGGTTTGTGATTTGTTATTTATGTAATATTATTTAATTGTTGGTACAGATTTTACGATTGTGTTGGTAGTACAATGCGTAATAATCGTCGACGTACTGGGCAATCGGCATCGAGTAAAAGTGCAAAATTAAGTAATAATGAGGCAACAGCACGGAGTTCACATGGTGTGTTTTTGTGATTTTTTTTGTTTATTATCATTTGATCTTTATAAATATAGATAATCAAATGACTGATTCAAATGCACGGCGCGGTTCCATTAGTGCTGGTTTGGTGCGACGTCCATTGGCAGCTGAGGTGCGTTGTTTGTAGTATTTATTATTTTTATGTTTATTTGTCTCAGGAACCACAATTAACCACACGTCAGGCACGTGATATGATGCAGACACGTACATTCACGCCGTATCGACCACGACAATTTACAAAATTGGAAATGATGCCCGTTGTTGTTGCCGCACCGACAAATGGTGATGCTATGGATGCACAGTGATTGTGATGGGTATGCATTGCACAACAATTGTTGTTGCTGTTTTACTTTTGATTTTGGATTTTTAGTGCACACATTTGTAATGTTTCTCAATTGCACTGAAAGTTTTTACTGATGTTGTTGTTGCTTTTTTGATTTCCATTTTTTTGACACCCCATATGTTGTTAGTTGTGCCCTTTTATTTTCGAGACATTCATAGAAAACGCGTAATTTTTGATAAAGTTCATTTATTATTTTTCGATTGCCGGTGTTCTCGTGTTTATTTTTTATCAACCAAAAAGGTTCCAGTAGTTGTGTGGACTATTTAATTGGTTTGAGATTTTGGTAAATCGTCTTTTAATAGTTTGGCGTAGACATTGTTTATATTTTTTGTTTATCTTTAAAGAAGATTTTATTACTGTAATAAACGACTTATCAGTATTGGATTTGTTTATTTGTTCGAAACATGTTCAAGTGAAAACAACACTTTGGTGTGTATCTCAGTTGTTTGTTATAAATGCAGTTTGTGTTGTATGACGATAAAGAGATTAGACAAAATGGCCGCATATACAACAATACCAGTGTTGGGTATTGTAGCACCGACGAGTAATTTCATTGCAACATTGACATCACAATTACAGTCGATTGTTGGACGAGTGCACAAACAAGGCACAAGGCAGAAGAGAGAACGGAGAAGTGTTAGTGCACATGCAGAGGCGGTGTGTTAATTGGGGTGTTTGGGATATTGTTACTTAAGCAGGCTTTATCGGCATCTCGTCCTGTTGATGCATTCGAATTGGTTGATGTGTATTTGCAACATGCTAGTGGTGGTGCATTGATGGTGAATGGTGATAAGAATTTGGATGCTGTAACGGAGTGGGGTGAGTGAGAGGTCGAATTGGTTCTTGTACAGATGATTTTAGCACTTCGCTCAATTGTACAATCGAGTACAACAACAACAGCGATTCCGACAAAACGACGCCCGTATTTGCAATGTTCACTTGGAAACAATGCAACATTGTTAATTGATACCAAGCGGGATACAATTGGTAAAATATTTATAATTACTTTATGTTTTATAATTTTTATTTATGATTTAGTATATTCACGCCGCGGTTTCCGTACACAGCGTTCGTCGATTGGGATTGGACAAATTGATCCGTCGAAGGATAAGGCAAAAACAGCAGATGGAAGTAAAACAGAAGCAACTAATACAGAAGTTATTGATAAATTACGGAAAGAGGCTAATGAAAAAGATGCAAATCATCCGTCGCTTATTGATGTTTGTTAAATAATTATATAAAATAAATAAATAAAAACCAAACCATTATAGCGTGCCTATTCACACGGTCTATTATCGGGTATTCAAAGTGCACAATCGAAACACAGTGAACAATCACCAAATGCAAAGAATGTGAATCGTGTGATCAATTTTGCTATTACAGTTGCATTGTGTATTATGGCTATTCAGTGGTTGAGTGAGTTTTTAGAGAATAATTATTTTAATGAAGCATGCAATTAATTGCAGGATCAAATGTATCAATATTGGGCCAGGCACATACGGAAGTGAAACCGGAGAGTATACACGTTTCGTTTAATGATGTACGCGGTATTGAAGAAGCAAAAGATGATTTGAAAGAGGTGACGAGAAATATTTGACAACATTTTCATCGATATGCGCATACAGGTTGTATCATATCTACACAATCCTGACAAGTATGAGGCATTGGGTGCTCGTTTGCCACGAGGTGTATTACTTGTTGGACCGCCAGGTAATATAGTAAATTCAAATTATAAAAATGAAAATCATTTAGGTACTGGAAAGACATTAATTGCGCGTGCAATTGCTGGCGAAGCCGGTGTGCCATTCTTTCATGCGTCTGGTAGTGAAGTGAGTTTTGTATTTTGTAAGTTTATTTATCTTTTATATTTTCAGTTCGATGAGATGCTCGTTGGACAGGGTGCCCGTCGTGTTCGCGATCTGTTTGGTTTGTTCAAATCGAAATAATCATATCTTAATTTGTTGTCTTTTAGCTGCTGCGAAAGCACGTGCACCATGTGTTGTGTTTATCGATGAGATCGATAGTGTTGGTGCTAAACGTGTCACTAGTAATTTACATCCGTATGCAAGTGAGTGTTTTGTACAATTTTATTTCAATAAATGTTGCTTCTTTTTTAGATCAAACCGTAAATCAATTGCTGACAGAAATGGACGGCTTTGAGGCGAATGATGGTGTTGTTGTAATTGGTGCGACAAATCGACGCAATGATTTGGATAGGTACAGTTTGATTAGTTGTTTATTTGATATATTCTTATTCCAGGGCACTGTTACGTCCCGGTCGATTTGATGTTGAAGTAACAATTCCAAGGCCTGATTTGGTTGGACGACGAGATATTTTCAATTTGTATTTGGACAAGATTGTGTGCAGTAAAGATGTCGATGTTGAACCGTTGGCTAAAGGGACTGTTGGTTTTACAGGTTTGTATTAACAAATCTATTGCTTATTTAAGATCAAATTAATTGCAGGCGCCGAAATTGAGAATGTTGTTAATCAGGCTGCATTACGTGCCGCTTCTGATGGTTTTGATTGTGTACATGCTGAACATTTAGAACAGGCACGTGATCGTATTTTAATGGGTACGTCAATACGTTCTATTTCCTTTCTATAAATGATTTGCCTTATTAGGTCGCGAACGTAAATCTGGTCGATTGCCGGATGAAGTAGCGAATAAATTAACAGCATACCATGAAGCTGGTCACACACTTGTTGCATATTACACAAAGTATGCACATCCATTACATAAATGTACAATATTACCGCGTGGTCAGTCATTGGGACATGTTAGTGGTTTATTTTTTTTTCCTATTTTATGCTTCATTGTTTATTTTTATTCAGACGGCACAAATGACGGACAAGGATGAGTTTTATGTGTCCCGTGCGCAGCTATTGGCACAAATGGATGTCGCCATGGGTGGTCGAGTTGCGGAGGAATTGATTTTTGGTAAATTTTACATCAAATTACATTTTTACAAAATCTTTACAGGACCTGAACATATTACAACCGGTGCAGCGAGTGATATACAAGTGGCAACAGAAATTGCAATGCAAATGGTGAAAAGTTTTGGCATGAGTGAAAAGGTAGTTTTAGTTTTGAGTGGTTTTCATTTCAAATTTGTACATTTTTTCAGGTTGGCCTTCGCGATTTAGTGAACCATAATGGCGACGCAATGATTGTTACGAATGATTTGAGTCCACAAATGCAAGATTTAGTTGATAGTGAAATTAAGCGATTGTTACAGGTGTGTTCAATTTTTGTAAACGTTTTGAATTCAAACTACAGGAATCCTATGATCGCGCACGAGATGTACTAAAGACACATGGACGTGAACATCATCGTCTTGCTGATGCTCTACTTCAACATGAAACATTGGATGCAGCAGAAATTGAGAAAGTGCTTAGCGGTAGTGATTTGCCAAATCGTGTTGCCAAACAGAAGGTTGGCGGACAGGAACGACGGGCGTTGTCGACGGGGGCGAATAAGACGAAACCGAAATTACCAGCAGCACCTACACCTGTTGCCACATGAATTTTGTGATACAAAATGTTATATCTATAGTCTCGGTAGTGTTTGTGATCTGTAGTCATTTGCTATTTCGCGGTTATTTTCATATTCTATTTCCTGTGCTTTAAGATATTGATTTCAAAATACGGGAATTCGATGATATTTGATTTAGATAATTATTTCGATAGACAAGAATTTCAATTTGACACAAAACAGCAATGCAAAAACAATAAGTAACCCGTGCAGCTCGGTTTTAGTCCCACAAGAGGTTCTAAGAAATGAGATGGTAAGAAAAACAATAGAGCATTGAATAACAAAAAGAATCCCGCAAACAGGTTACACAAAAATGTAAAACAAAAAGAATGTACACAAATGAAAATCAATTAACATAACACAGAAATCTCAAATCAATTGCAATCAAGCACCGTTGCATTGTTTCACGCAGTCAATGCTGTCAAGTCAAGGAACGTTTCATTAACGGCCACTGTCTGCTTCGACGGGAACATAGCCGGAAACACCAAATTCCGATAAACCAAAGACGTGACCCAAAAGAAATGCGGGAACATTAACCAGGAAGCCGAATTTGAGATATGCCCAAACACCGAAAATGTACAGATACCCGTTATCATCGGAATGACATACAACAACTATATAAAAATGAATTTCAAAATTAAATTAAATTTCATTTAAAACCAAGCATACCCCGAACTGTGGAATATAAACCAACGACGCCGCAATGCAACAACTGCAGCCCAAATGCAACACGTATATCGGAGCTGCCGAGAATTTACAACGATCATCACTTGTCAACACTAATAACGATGCCGCGCCCATCATCACATATACAACCGTCCATAAGAACCAATGCGGCCATGCGGGCATCACCTAGACAAACACAGTCAAATAATATGTAAATGAAAATGAAAAACATACAAACAAATGCATCGTGCAACGGGTACCAATAAACGCCAAGTATAATGGTGCAAACACGGCAGTGGTGCACAAGGCAGTGAGCAGATAATCTACGATGCTAAAAAGTATGAATTGAAATGGGAACGGAAGAAAAACGATGTACCTCGATTTCTTAACCGGTTTTACGAAATCACACTCGGCGTCCTTCTCCATTATGTCTGTCAACATATCTATTCTTGTAATCGTGAACAATATTCGGAATCGTGAACTAATAAACTAGATTAAAGAAATTGAATTACAACTCGTTAATTAACAACGATTCGTTATTAAAAACTTGACATGTGTGTAAAGTAAAACACATTTGATTGATACACAGAAATGTGGCGAATCATATTTTAAATGTTTATTTTAAATCGAATCAGCAATTACGAAGAAAACAAGTAACCGTGCAGCGTCGTTTTAGTCTCCCAAGAGATTCTAATAAATCAGACAGTAACAAAACAATAGCGCATCGAATAACAAAAAGAATCCCGCAAACAGGTTACATAAAAATCAAATTTCACGAGCACAAACGAAATTAAATCAAATAATCCACATAACACAACAATCTTAAATCAAAATCCATCAAACATCGTCGCATTCTCGTCTCACGTTGCATTCACTGTTCGAATTACAAATGTTTCGTTCATATTCGTTGTATTGGTGGCAGATGTCTTATTTTCCATTAGTGCCACGATACCCGGAATCACAATATTCCAATACAACAAAAATGTCACCCAAAACAAATGTGGACAAATCAACAAGCCGGCCCACTTTGAAATGTGGCCAAATACCGAAACTACGCAAATACCCGTTACCATCGGAATGCCGTACAACGCCTGGCAAAGAATAAAAGCAGCAAAATTCAATGCACCCACCTCGAACTTCGGAATATAAACCAGCGACGCCGCGATACAACAACTGCACACGACGTGCAACGTATAAATCGGAACTGCGGCGAATATGCAGTGCTCATTGACAGCTGGATTGTTATACATCATCAACGGTGCCATGCCCATCATTATGTATACAGCTGTCCATAATAACCAATGCGGCCATACGGGCATCTCCTAAAACGGACAAACATTGAAATTATGAGAGAATGAAACGTACGAACAACTGCATGGACATCGTGTAACGTGTAACAATCAACGCCAAGAACAACGGTGCAAACAATACAATCACGCAGAAGGTAGACATCAGACAGTTTTCACAACTGAAAAGAATGAAGCGAAACTGGGAAAACGAAAAATAACTTACTTCGGTGGCGGTTTATTCACCGGTTTTGCGAAATCACATGCGACGGCTTTCTCCATTATTTCAGCGTTTGCTGTTGTTGTAGTCGGGAATAATATTCGGAATCGTAGACAAACTGAATTCACGAAACTGAGAGACCTGCAAATCGTTGTCAAAAACTTATCTAGATGTTGAGCGTAAAACATATTTTATTGGAATGCGATACATTCGCAGAACCCGTTTGAACGGATTTTAAAATTGCAATTGAATTAATAAATCACACTACACGTAGCAATTCATTTTCAAAATAAAACAGCGAAGAATAATAAGTAACCCGCGCGAAATCATTATTTAAGCATTACAAGAATAAACCAGATGATAACAAAAACAACATTAAATAACAAAAGACATCTCCAAAAAGGCTACACAAAATCGTGCACCTCGCAATCCGACTGCACCCGCATATCGCACAATAAAAAGAAATAAATAAATGAAACAATCCACACCATAACAATCGTTGATCAATATCCATCAAACATCGTCGAATTATAGTCCCACGCAAAGTCAGTGCCATTGACTGTTGGAAGCACAATTGTTGCATTGACGCCACATGTCTTGGTGAGTGGGAAGAGAATCGGAGCCATCTTGAATATGGATCAAGTGAATAGCATTGCACACAAACGAACCTTCTTATAAACCAGAAACATTATCCAGAACCAATGTGGACACATTAACAACGTGGCCGACTTCGAAATGTGCGCGAATACCGAGAACGTGCAAACACCAGCCATCAGTGGAATGAAATAGTACATCTGATAAAGTGCATAAATAAACCATAAATCACCGCACTGAGAAGCTGTCAATAAAGACGAGCGATGGCGCGAGACAAACACTGGCCCACACATACACCGCATAGATCTCCATAGCGGTGATCTTACAGCGTATGCTGTCATTTGCTTCAATAATCTTGATCGATGCTGCACCCAACAACAAATACACGGACAACCATAATAACCAATGTGGAAATGCAGTAACCTCCTGCGACAAAATACATTTGGCAAATATTCAACAAATGAAACGTACGAACAAATGCGTCGTCAAACGGGTAAAGATAAATGCCAATGTCAGTGGTAGAAGTAACAATATTACCTTCGCAGACGTGTAAAGACAATCTTTCGCGCTGAAATAAATCAAATGTTAAACAAAACGACAAGACTAAAAGAACGCACGTCGTGCGTGGTTCGTTGTCGACCGGTTTTACGAAATCATACTCGGCTGCTTTCTCCATTGTTTCTTTCAGCATTATTGTCGTAAGTGTTACGAATATTCGGCAAATCGCATACCGATTAAATGAAACTGAATTTGAAAATTGTTTGAAAGGTTGTTATGAGTGGAAAATGTATTTTAGTCGTACGCGGTACATTTGTCAAAAACTAAAGTTGTTTGAACTATTTTGAAAATTGCTATGGATTGACATGAGTTGAATCGAACAAATTCCTATTTTAACTTGCAACCAATTACAGTATTTCATTCAGTATTTGTACATCAGTAATTCACCCAATTCAAATCACATACACTATCCCTGAATCACGTTTGCATGCTGTTAAAGTGTATCAAAAATGTTTATTTATTATAAAAGTGCATTCGAATTTCAACTTGACAACTTTGTAAGTTGAAAGAATGATGAAAATAATACAAAACGAGTAAATGTGGGACAGAAAATATGACCCATCTTGTTTTTGCATTGTTTTTTGTGCCACTTGCCACCTGCATGCACATCAGTGGTCAATGGCGAAACACTGACTTGGTTACAATTGTAGCAAAATTTGGATTTCAAGTACTGTTGTTGATAATTTAATCGTATTTATGTAATTGAAATTCAGCAAACGGACATATCCCGATTAGAACACACTAGTGGTTTCATTTTCGGCAACGTTACATCCGCATTTGGTGACTACATCCACAATAATAGATCCATCGCCGCACCACTACTAGACTCCGATCAGATCGGCAAGGTAGCCCTAGTGTTGGTCACACGTGAACAATTCAACTCATTCTACGCCGCTGTTAAGTAAGCATTCTGCTATATACCTCTAACACGTCTACTTGTCAGTGGGGAAGATGTTCGTTCCCCCAGTGCCTGTGCACGTATCCTATCCAATGTGAGTGCATATGCATTTGATGCACGATGTATGGTGAATGGATCGATGGACTTCCTCCGATTTGTGCCCTGTCCAATTGGCCAGTTGTGCTCTGCCGAGGACACACCGGCTAATGTTATGCCAAATGCACAGTTCACGTATCGTGTGCAGGAGAAGTTCATGCCGGGATTTTGGTTTGTTCAATATTCATTGAATAGAATTCAAATTCAAAATGCGCAGGTATATGGCACTGGTGTCTTGTATCATGGATGATAATTGCAAATGGGTGAGACAAAGACACTCAGTGACTGTCAATTATGATATTTGGTTGGTTAATGGCAGTCCGTTGGTGAATTACATGAACCCATTTGAGCATCAGGTGTCGATAAGTTGTCGCAATATTTCAACTTTACAGTTCTCATTTGACGAGCAAGATGTGTTCGAAATATATGTAATTGCAATGTGTGTATTTCTGTCACTCATATTCCTTCAACGTCGTGCTGTACTGCTGTACACTGGCAATACCGCATCAATGAAGAATGTTGCTGGTCGAGAAGCACCACTTAGGTTGCGTGTGTTGTACAGTAAGATTTGACCATCTAAAATGTATTAATAACTTCCAGTTGTAATATGTCTCCAATGTGCGTCAACATTTCTCCACACCCTCCACGTGAGTGTGTATGCATACAATGGACGCGGCATATGGATATCCCACCTTCTTGCGGATATTGCATACATCTGCGCGATTAATATATTATCGTTGTTGTTAATTGCTCTTGCCTCTGGTCATTCCATCCTACCACCACCACAAATGAGCGATGTTAATTACATGCAAAGGACGTATCAGCGGTATGTAATTGCTGCATCGGTGATGATCACTATTCACGTTACACTGTATGCTGTTAATACGGTTTGTGAACACTTTAAATTAATTAACACTTTTATAAATACATAATATTGTTAAGATGTACATGGACGAACTAGCTGAGATCGATGTGTACAACACATGGCCAGGTTATGCGATATTGACAATTCGTGTGTGTTATATGACTGTGTTTCTGTTTGAAATGAGACGGACTGTGCAGAGATGTACTAGGTGAGCAGTATAACTTTGCCATTTTCATGTTTCTAATTCAGACGATCTGAGGACGATAAAGCCGTCTTTCTCACACATTTCGGTGCTGCATATCTTGTTTGGTTTATATACGTACCGGCATTAGGTGTATTAGCGTCACAAGTGTCTGCTTTATGGCGATTTAAATTGATATTAGGTTTGGTTAACAAAGGAGATCATCCAATAACTTTCTTAGGACTGACATACACCTGTGACTTCACAGCTGTATGTGTATTAGTGCATGTGTTTTGGCCTCGTAGTACAAACAGGCGATTCTTTTGTGATAATCACCGTCAAATGCGGGTTAGTATTATGGGCACAGACGATTTGGACGATTATGAACGGGTGAATATTTTTTATAATTAATTTCCAATTTTTTAATTAATTTTAATATTATTATTTGTAAATTACAATCATTTCTAGGCATTGATAACAGATCAGGATGATGCAAATGCGGATGAGGAAGTTGTAGAAAACATAATGATGACACCTGTTCATAAGTTAAATGCTCCGAATGATCCAAATTAGTAAAATAACGAGTCTCAGCCGTGTATTTCGTTGCTTCTTCCGTCAACCTTCACTTCCTTTCATATTCCTGGGTAAAATGGGTTCTTTCATTTTTTATTTATTTCTCAACGGGCTGTATCAAATCTCTTCATCTGTGACATTGACAATTGTGCAAATTTGCCATGATATTTTGTTCAATATTTTATTTGATTCGTGCCACATGTGCAATAGGAAATAAAGCATTTATATTTTACGCAAAATGTGTATGCGCTACATCACGTATGACTAAGTAATTATTTCAAATGAAGACTAGAATTAACAAATAGCACAACAGATATCGAATATGCATTCAACCCCCCATTTATCTAATCGTAACCAGTGCAACAAGCAGTCCATACAACCCCAGCAGCTGTCCCCAGGCCCAGATGAGCACCATTCCAACAAAGCACTGCGGTTTCTTTCCGAGAGCACGAATTCCATGGTCTCCCGACACACCAACCGCATATCCTGCACCCATCGAACACAGACCGCACGCGAGACCCGCTGCGAGATGTGAGAAACCGCTGGAATAAATAAATAATAAAAACTAAGGTATATGACACATACTTATAAAGTGTATAACCATCTGTTGTAGGTCGTAAAGCGCCAGCAATAACCACACCCACAACTAGTCCATAAATGCTAATAATACCAGCCATAACAACAGGTACTAATGCACGCATGCCATATTTGGGATAACGTGTCCATGTTGCTCCGATACCTTTTGAGGAGATTGCTGTTGCGTAGGCTGCACCGACGGCTGAGAATTAGTGGTTGTTTAGTTGGTTATTGAGTTTATTTAGTTTAGAAAGTTATTTATTTTATTTCGCACCTGAGAACACCATTGCTGATGTTACGCCTAAACTTCCAAAGAATGGAGAATATATGTGAATGTTGTCGCTAGCTGGAATTGTTGCCATTTTCTGAAATTAGAAACATAGATGTTCAGATAAATATGTAATTTCTATCAAATATGAGACAGTAAAGGACAAATTTGTAGCAATTCAAAATTAGCAGCTGAACAATCCTGTCATACATAAACGTTTGTATGTTAAATGAGAATAAATAATATAATGTGTGCGGCATTTGCGAATGTAACACACATTTAAGCTCTATGTAAAACACACACGCCATGGAACATGCAATGGCACTATATTGATTAGTGGCGTGTGCTGGCGACATTTTTTCGTTGCACATACGCACACACGCATTTATTTGTTCACAACTATTCATTGACAATTGTGCAGAGCATTTCTTGGTTACAAAGGATTTCGTAAGTAGTTTTGTATCAAAATACAATGTTAACTATGCAATGATATCTCAAATTTAATCAAAAAATGTCATAATATTGTTATTTGTCTCTTTTGTCGACACCGTTGATAAAATTGTTTTTCTATTTGTAAAAATAATTCAATTTAAAAATGTGCAAATTGATCATCAGAACAATTTCATCGGAGCACTCATTAAAACACAATCGTTAAGATTTAGAAATATCTATTCTTTATGCATGGTGTAATGCAGTTTACACGCATCAATTTGCAATCATCCCAAATGGGGGTGTTCTTTCGTCACTCATGTTCATAAATAGGGTAACGGTGTTGAGCGTGAAAGTAGATGACACACACACACACACACACACATGCACACAACACCAATGATTGGAATAATGCAAGGCCAGATGTAAAATTATGTCAAAGTGTGTGTGCGCTAAATTCATATGCAATATCACTTGTGGGCGCACATTACAATGGGTATTGTTACAAAACAACATTTGCTATTTAACAATTAATTTGTGACGACAAACAATTCTCACAAAATGCGCGCATCAATTGTTGCACTGATTGTTATTGGTGTTGTATCACTGATTGGTGTCATATCACTTGGTGTATACTTTGCAACACGACCGAAACAAACAACGACAACGTATTTATTTGGTTTACCTAAAGATTCACCTTTTGGTTCACTGTTATCGAATGACAGTCTAAAGCCATGGCAACCGCCGTCGACTCATGGTTCGTTACATTTTAGAAATAAACAAATATGAAACAGGTGAAACGCCAACTCCCATCTACACACTGCCATTCGATTGGAGTCGTTTCAACACAACACCACCACCAGTGTTGACATTAAATGCAAACAACAGTTCACCAATGCAAACCGCATCAACCCCATCGTCAGAAACACCAACAACCACTCCAATTCAACCAGGTCTCACAGAATTCGCAACAAATCTGCAAGTGATGTCCGGTGGACGACGACGACCAACTATCATAACACAGAACAGTTCCACATTCATAATTGGTAGTCGAGGAACGATCATTGATGAAAGTTTCAGCACTTCTACATCAACTGAACAGACAACACTAACTGGTGTTACAACAACGACACCTTCAACAACAATGAATGTAGATGAACAAACTGACACAACATTACGATTGATAACAAACAACAACTTCAACAACCACATCACACCAAAAATATTATTCGTCAATCAAGCAGACGAGAACGGCAAACCAACAGTATTACAAACTACTGTAGACAGCGATCGACTAGTACTACCAAGTGTCGTGGTGACAACAGTAGAAAATGGAACTGCCAAACCAGCAACTGTCAACTTTGATGGTGAAGCATTTACATTAACCAAGTCTGTAACAATGAGTGACAAATTGGGCAAAGTGGTGGGTCTTGCATACAGTAACAAGCAATTGTTTGTTGCATCACACCAAAATGGGAAAATTGTAGTGCTATCAACACCAGATCTGCGAGAAGTGCGAACAATCGAATGTAAAGAATGTCAAATCTACGACATTGCAATCCTCTCAACCGGCGAGCTAATCGTCGCCCAAGGTGCACGAAAGCGAATCACAAAACTCAATCCAATCACGGGAGAAGTGACTGCTGAAACACAGACAACATACTCAACAAAAGGTGTGACAATTGGTGACAATGACGAGATATTTGTTCTATCACGATCCCACGACACCGTGTACAAATACAACAGTCAACTGACTGAATTAGCCCAAATCAAGTTCGAGAATGAACAACAAGACTGCAATTTTATAATCGTACGTCCCAATATTGTCTATCTCGGCTGTGAAGACGTAGTTCGAGTGATTGACTTCACTGGCTCAACATTGGCCAAACTGCAGCCGCCCCGAGACACCCATTTCCAGGTATATTCATATGCTCCTCATATTCACCGATAGTAATATTTAGGCAACATATTCCGTCGGTCTGGACATCGATCCATCAACAAACCGTCTACTGGTCATCTGTCGTGGCTACGGTCAAGTGGACGTGTATGACGCGACTAATGGCTCGTATATTAAGACATTAGGTGCACATAAATCGATGTTATGGTCTGATATGGTTGTGGCTGATGGAAGGGCATATGTTGTTGATTATATTGATGCTTCTATTAAGGCATTTACTTATTAATATATACATTCCCGGTGACTTGTTAGAAATTGTATTAAATGTATAGGGGCATTTTGAAAATGCACCGTTTCATAAAAGAGAGAGAAATTTGCATAAAATAATAGCGCGCACGTTTGAAACACAGACAGGCGAAAATCAATTGTTCAACAAGCGTGTGCGCGCAAAGTTGAGTTTCATTGCCGAAAAAGACATTAGGACAGTGTATGCTTAAAAAGCGTGCTGCACGATCATGGACGCGTATGTTAAAGGTGATACGATAGATGTGCACGAAAAATTGCCATATACGATAAGTGAGTTGGGCGGCGTGGAGGAGGATAACGAGAGTGATACATTGAAAATTGTTCATGTCAAACATTCGGCAAATGTTAGCAAACTTGTTGCTTATACAATCAAACATCTTCTGGTTTGTGTCTTCCATTTTAATCCAATTTGATATCCCCATTTTGAAGACTTCACAAACAATACGTGTGATACTGCGCGGCGTGGGACGTTCTTGCACAAAGACCATATCATGTGCTGAGGTATTGAAACGGGAGTATTCAACACAACATACAACGAATGATGATAGCATGAATGTGTTACATCAAATTACACGCATTACATATCAAAGGTGCGTAGTTTTTGTTGATCATGCTTTTTTAATTTTTGTAATTTCCAGATCGGACGACAATTGGACGCCGACAACGGATACTAATCTGGACGACATTCGGGTTCGACGTCATGAACCATGTGTGTGCATATTATTCACACGTGATCCATCATTGCTGATCAAGAATGTGGCTGGGTAAATGGGAATCATAATTCCCAATTCTCATCTTCCATTAATTTCAGTTATCAGAACGGCATAACATCACAAAGTAAAAGTACAACAAGCAGCAATCAACAACAAAGTCGTGTGCCCTACAATCCACACACCCGTCCACAACCGTACACACGCACAAATCAATGGATGCGAGCGAATAAGAAACAAGGGCATACGACGTACAAAGAAATTTTTACCGAGAAGGAATGATCTTGTTGTTATTTTGCATTGATTGTTTGAATATTTTTGTTGTTTAATGTTCGACTTGAATAAATGTTTCGAAAAGTGATCAATTTTACATTGTTTTGTTTACTAGCGGTCAACTACCGTTTAATACTTCTATTCACTGCACTTTGTATTCTATTTATTATATGCAACGCGCACAATATTTTTAATGTGCTAAATATCCAATTTATTTGACAGCTCGGTGTTTAGACAATGTTGCCACGATGACGCCTGTCCACAATGGATAACCCACCAACATAACAAGTCGATAAGGTAGAATGTCGACACGCGCGAGGACACCAGTGCGTCCGCGTAAGTGGTACGATCAAATTAAAGAAGCACTGCAAAATAACTACAATGATGATGAGCAAGTACAGTTGCGGAGACGACATCCTCAAAATTTCGACAGTTCAAATGGTAAGAATAACGTAATTACTCAATAAAATAACAAAAAACAGACGATGACACAATGATGTCGATAACAACACCATCATCTTCAACATCAAGTAGTTCAAGCAGTGCAAGTACGGTCGTACTACAGCCACGCAGAGCATTTCATTGCTGTTTTGCAACAAAACGTCATACGCAAGTTGTACACGTCAGTTCTTATCTAATCGTGATAACATATGTATACATGTTTATAGGGACATCATGGACAGAATGGTTCCTTGAAACCTGGTGATCATCAATACAAGCTTATAGCAAATGATACACATTTACACCAAAATTGTGCGAAGTTTAATTAATTATTTAACAAATAACATAAACAGACCAAGATGGTTCAGTAATCCGCGACGACAATGCAAATGTAGTATCTGAACGAACACCAACACTAGCACCAAAATGGAGTAATGCACATAATCAACATCAGCAGATGAATGACGTCACCGCTGCACATGCTATTGAAAAGGTGGTATTTATATTTATATATTTATAATTGAAACAAGTCTAGATGGATGCGACAGAGTTACTCAAGAGAATGGCAAATGGTACATTGCCAATTCATGCTATGTCTATATGGAATAGCACATTGTTATCTATCTGGGCAACAACTGGTATACAAATATATAAAGAACAAATACTAACACTACTAAATTGTTTCAATATTTATTGCTTACATTTATTGAATAAATACAGGTGAATTGCACACGCAGCAATTATTCGGTGAAACTGATAAACTTCAACTGCCAACATTGTCATTGTGTAGTGAACCATACAAGATACTATGTCGATATAACGATAACGGGTCATATGGGAGATCATATATTGGTAATATCTTTGCTTGTCTACAACTATATTGATATCATATTAGCTCGACACACAAAAACGCACGAGTTAGCAACAGTAAAAGTCGAGGAACCACATGAACGCAAATTGCAATCAGAAGCAATGACATATCAATTATTACTTCGTTAGTTCAATATAGATATTCACCCCAATATAACATTACAGCACCAGCCGACAATGCGGAGCAATGTTTGTTAGGTATTGGACGTGTTAGATTCTGTGTACATCGTCGCGCACTATTATTACCTGTATTGGGACCATCCTTAGATGATCTATTAGCATATTGTAATCGGCAATTCTCTATTGCAACCGTTGCATTAATCGGTGTTCAAATGGTAGCACATTCATGATTATTGACATAATGTGAATGAATAATATTTAGATATCCCGTCTTGAACACATCCACCATTGCGGTGTTGTACATCGCGACATACGACCATCAAATTTACATATGGGTGTTGGTATTTACAAGAATGTGTTGTATGTAAGTTAAAAATATAAAAATAAATAAATAAATTGAATAAATAAAACAATAAACAGATGGTGGACTACGGTGTATCAAAACGCTGGCGACTGTTAGTCGACACACCATGTTTAGCTCAATTACCAACAAGTACATCCCACAGGGATTTGGACGACACAATAGCAGAACATGTTGCTAAAGCAGAGGACGGCCATTTAGCAGCCAGTGCACGGTATGCTAGTCAAAATGCGCATATGGGCATAGGTAATGTTCATTTTCGCCATTTCAACATGCTAAATAAATGCAGAACAAAGTCGCCGTGACGACCTTGAGTCGCTTGGTTACGTGTTAGCGTACTTTCTCCGTGGTTCCCTTCCATGGCAGGGACTACATGCTGCTAACAAACAGGCGAAAATGGCTAAGATTGCACAGAAGAAAATGTCAACAACACCCGAACAATTGTTCAAAGGATATCCTGGTAAAGAAATAAATAAAATGAATGTGAAATAACATCTAAATTTGAGCCGAATTCGCCGGCTACCAACGCTTTGTAAGATCGATGGGCTTCACTGAACGTCCCGATTACTCGCATTTACGACACATGCTTATTTCAGTCGCCCAACGTGAGGGCGCATACACAGACGGATACGAGTTTGATTGGCAAAGACGAGCATCTGCTGACCATAATAATATGCCAAATCATATTGGGAATAATCACAATGAGAGCGTGGAATTCGAACAACATGATGATGATTTTCTTCTGCCGTGGCCAAAACACAAAATACGCAAACATGGTGTAGCAGAGACAACAGCGCCAGTGAGAACACTAACACCACTCAGAGCTATTAATGTCTATACAACACCGTTATTATGATGTAATGCTCATACTTGATTCATTTATAGATTTTATTCAATTCCACCTTTTGTGAATCTCGCACATTTTGGTACATTTGATTTCATTTGATCTCGTACGTTTTCTTCATTTTACATTCTAGTCATCTCAGTTGTTTCTTAGTGTTTCCTGTGATCTCGAAGATTTCTACATTTTTCTATGCAAAATGAATTCAATTTAAGAATAAAAACTGTTTCAATTATTATATTTCAAGGTCATCGAGTGACAATAGATAAACGTGTGAAACATAAATGCAATACGTGAATTAAGACATCAAAGCTGTTGTTGACATATGAAACAGTTCGAAAAGTTGTTGTGTTTACATAATCCCCGTCAAAATAACCTATCATTTACAGTGTATTTATTTAACGAAATTTCCCACAGACACAACTCCACAGATGTGTTCAGGACACAATACATATACATTGCTAACTCCCACTATTTCGAATGGTGTATAGAATGGTTTATCCCTCGATAGTGGTCAGTTTCAAATACAAACACAGCGCGCAAATATTTTTTGTACAACTTTACGCCCCACTTACGTCATAATCTCTTATAATTGACATTTTATATGTTGCGCTGTGTGAACTATTTATTGCTTTACTTACGGCGATAACATATCTCTGGTTCTTTTTACAGATTTTAAATACCAATTTTCAATTGATAAAATACAAAGAAATGTCAATAAACCACAAACAATAATGTCAATAATTCGCGTGATTCGTCTACGTCGCCGTTCATGCAAACGTTCATGGGGATTCACAATACGTCACACATTAATATTACCAATAAATAATGCTGAACATGACCAATGTACTACGAATGACAATGAACGGCAGACGACAAAACGCGATCCTGACATGGATAGAGGCCCACAACCGTCGAATGGTCAGATGGTAAACTCAACAACCTCGTCAATTTCTAGCTCGCTGCCTGATTTACATAAAACAAATGAAAACATCGCGCATACAGCGTCCACAAGTGGTATGTCAAAACTGCCATAATTATCGTATGATTCACAGCATTAACAAACCCGATATCTATAACAATCGAAGCCGTGGACGTACAAGACTCGTCGGCTGCATATGCTGCTGGTCTACGTAATGGCGATCGTATTATGTCAATTGATTCATATCATGTTAACACATTAACATACGAAGCAATATTAGACATAGTGCGCAAAGCGTATGTTCCTTGTTTTCTAATTTCATTGATCAATCTATTGAGCAATCAAATATTACAATTGAGTAGAGACAGGATGCAATTTGTGGGTGAATCATTGTGTTCATGTGTATGTTGTACACGATAATTGCTGCACTATCTCACTTCACACGTACACTTGATTGTTTCTATCAATGCGTGTTCTTCAGTTTACGGACAAATTGATGTTTTTTGAATTGCAACACCTCAGTCTTCTTATTGTTTGTTCATTCAGAGGAATGCAGAGACCTGTGCTGTAATTGTAAACCAAATATTAAGTGCTTGGTGTGTTTGTCTTCTTCGTAATGGTTGAGTACCAAATATCTATGATTTGTACGTTCTATTTACAAGCATTGTTTGTGCATACTGCCGTTCAGCATCTTCAATTACAAATATTAATGCATTGCGTACAATGTAGATTACATTTATATCTTCTGCGCGACCATTTTGACATTCGACGATGGAATTATTCTTATCTATTTACAGTTATACACGTTCACGTATGTTTTCATTCAATGTGCGCACTCTTTTTGCGCGCAAAATGTGTTAACATTATTTTGATGCTATACATCTCGTCAGATTTTGACATAATTCAATTGTTGTTTGTTGATTGCATTGTTGTTGTGCTTAACTGTGTATGTGTGGCTTATGGAATCTTTGAGTGTGTGTACATGTGTGTGTGTGTGACAAGACATCGCTGATGAAATGCGCATGAGTGAATCTATATGAGTGTTTGGCGTATTATTGGAACCAAACATTTCGATATTCCAATTATCTTTCACGATAGTTCTTTTCTTCTAAATTAGCTGTTTAACAATGTTTTACTTCCGTGATGCCTATTGGTCTACCATGTTCTTGTGCGTGTGATCGAAGAAAATTTAACATCTCTATAACTTAGTGTCTACTTTTTTGTGCGCGTACAACTTCTATAACTTTCACAAAATGGTATACACATGTACACATATATAACCGAAGACAAACGACAGAAGATAGGACGCGGCACTTGATTTTTCTTGTTATGCGTGATTTTTTGCCATTCTATATTTATGCTCATATGGTCTCTAGTTGCACACAAACATACACATAATATAGTGACGTCTGTTTTTCTGCGGCGATTTTCTACTGCCGATATCACATATTCACCTGGGATTTGTTTGCCATTTTGCGAACAAATAAATCGCACGGGGAAAGTGTTTTCATGTTTATTTCTTTTATGAAATATTTAAATAAGGATGCGATTGAATTTAGAGAAGATATGCATGCAAGTATAAAAATGTGGATTAATTGAAATGGGCAAACATTGAATTTGACCTTGATTTCCTGTTTGTTGCATAAGTTGATAAGATTGTCACATGTATGTCACGTACAGATGTCACATATGCAATGTTAGAGAATGACACATAAATTTCATATTGGAATATTTGTAATTTTATAAATTACTATCTTTATTTTACAGACGCCACGTGCTCACATTGCAAGTATTATCGACAGTCGATGAAGACAAGAAAGAGCGTGTACCATCAACGAACATCAAGAATAATATTGAAACGAAACGACATAGCATGAATGTCGAACCAATATTTGACAGACAATCACTTGATTACAACCAACAAACCAATGTAACGGTTAGTCGTTTGTTAACAATAACGAATATTTGCGTGTAATTTTCACACTTTTCCAATAACATAACATTACAACAACTGTGCACAGTTAAGTGATGTGTAAAATTGGCCACTTTAGATAAGGGCAAACACACATATCACGCAAATATTAATGGTTGTTTTATAGTCTCATCATTTGATGCTGTGTGTGTGCGTGTTTACTGATTTCAATACTGGTCATCACACACAGTTTTTGACAACCCAATAATTATGACATTATTATTAACTTGCACACACGCACACAAACCAGTTATGTCTGGTTATTTGCGCCAAATATTTGTCATTTTACAGCTGATGATTTGATAGGATTATTGCTAACAACTAATGTTTTCAGTCATCACGCGTGGACAGTTTGCTGGATGAAATGCACAACTCAATGTATTCACAAAATAGAAATGAGAAACATCTTGATACAAATATTGATGTAACAATGGCGCAGCGGTCAACAAGGTCTACAGGTAATCAACAACAATTTGAATTCAAAATAAATATTGTACAACTTCAAATAATACGTTCAGGTGACATGCCATATGTTATGAATGGAAAACTACCCGAACATGGACAGCGACAACATATCTCGCAGAGATACAGTAGCCGGTAAAAAGTTTCAAATTGTAAATGAAATACTGATGTTTCAACATTTTAGTGATTCAACATCATCAGCACGTCATCCACCGCCAGATTACAACGTTGTAAATATGCAACGGCATCAATATAATAATAATACAAATCATCCACAAATCACCTCTCCGGACATAATCTGGCACAAGCGTGATTCTCCAACAACATCAGTAACAAATAGTTATTCAATGACGCCAAATGACGATATAGCGAATGACTACTATTCCCGACCACCATTCAGTTCCAAGTCAACTGCACATTTGGCTGATTTGAAACGGGTGTCACAGTTGACAGGCAGATTTGAGCAACAGGGCAATTTTGATGCACAGGTGCAAATTAACATTGTATTGACAATTGTTGTGCAGAATGTGCATCAAGTAAGAAGGACACGTGATCAACCACCATCAGTAGTATCGTTACAATCGCATAAATCGAATATCATTTATCAAACACCAATAAATAATGGCGTAGAGTTGAATGCACCAATTGATGGTATGTTGTTGCTGTTTGTGTTTCCCCATTCCATTCGTGTCATTTGTGATTATTGTACTCCAAATATATGTTCCCTATTGTTGCTATTATTTTGTGTCGTGCAGAACATGCCCCACCAACATCGTCTCAGTTGCGACGAAATCATTCATTTCTTAATGCAATCATTAGTGATGAGAAGGTTCAGGAGAATGACTTAATGTTGGACACTGTTGTCATGTCGCAAAACAATACTGATGGTTTGTTGTGTTTCGTTCTGTTTGCTGTTCTCTAAATGCTTTTATTGTATTTATGTTTATCTGTGTTTCATATATATATCTAGATGCTACCACCGCAGTGACAATTCAAGATCAGTTATCGAGATCATCCGTAACAAACACAAATGTTGATGACAAGCGACATAATGTCAATGGTGGTAAGTACATGAATTGTTGATTTGCATTTGTTATAATATGCTAACATATCCATTGCACGAATGTTAAATAACTGCTGCAAATACACCATGCTGATGTGTTACTGACATTGCATTGCCGCTGTTGTTTGCTGTGTATTGATCTTTGAACATCTTCATTTGCAATCAATTAACTGTTTGCAGTGCACTCAGCTGTGCTTTTGTATTATTTCAATATGTGTTTTCTAACGGTGTGCTCATCATATTTTGACACTAAATACCAGTTTCTGTGTGCCGTTGCAGTGCTAGTTAAATGTTGTGCTCAAATATTCATCTAAGACATGTTCGTTTAGACCAATCGACGGCAGATGATAATAGATTGTCTCTCATTAGTATAAATATTGCCAGCAATAATACAAGCGAATATTCAATAGACAACGATACAATTGTTAAAATCTCACTATGTAATGATTATTTGGACACCGAAGATGAACAAGTAATTGTCATTGAAACGACAACATTCCATAACAAAAATATGCAAAACTGTGCAGGTCTGTTTTGGTTGTTACATAAATACGTTTTCTTACATTGTCGCAACGTTTTTTTATGCCCAGTTGTATCTATTCAACTCCATTAGTATTCAAGTATTATGTATTGTTATTATCGCGCATTTCATTTCATATGAAGTGTATGTATGTTTTACAGTTATTATTAACTGGCACATATTTTGACAATATGTACTTTGGAACACCCATCGAGATTGTCACGATTGGCACATCTCGAACAAATTTGAAGTTGATTCATTTATTTAATCTTGTCATCCAATATATATATATATATATAGCTTCTGTGTATAACAAATTATTGGTAACGCCCAGTGAGTCACACTTTTTATTCGTATATTGCCTTGTTTTAGCAAAGCGGAAATTGGGTGTTCACGTGTGTGTTCGTGTCCCATAATTGCTTCATAAACAATAACATAAAATGCGGTCTATTTGGTAATAGGATTATTGCGGTGTTCCATATGTATTGTGGTAATTATTTATAATGACACCTGCGTAGATAATATTTACAAAGCTGCTTGAGTCCACCGAAATATATCGAATTGTAGCATTCTTGTCCGTGTGTGTGTGTGTGTGTGTGTGTGTTTGCAGCAGTCACACTATTACGTCTATTATGTCCACACCGGTCAATAGACATTTGTACAGAATCAACAAATTAGCCAGCAATTAATATTTGTCAAATTTGCAGACTCAATGCCGTCGTTGGCATGTACAAATGAACAAATCCATAATACACAACGTCCACGATCATACGTTATGGCAACACATAATATTCATGATACACATAATGATGATTGTACGACAATATCTCTTCATAGTGATGATAATACCATTGATTCGAATAGGGACAATGTTGTTGGTATACATTAATTGATTATTTCAATAAATAAATTAAATAATAATTCAAATGATATTCATTCTAGGCAGTACCTCAAAACGTCGTCGTCGGTATTTGAAATACGTGCCGGCAAATACAACAATGGATGATCATCAAATGAGTAGTAGAAGTGAACGAAGTCGGAAGTCGCTATCGGATCGATTTATGAACTTCTTTTCAAATAACAACGACGACCATAGTGACAAGGTATCAAACAAGAATATTATTTGTTTATTTGTTTGTACGTTGCATTGAATTATATATTCAGTTTGACAATGCAATGTCTACACCACCAAATGGTGTGCGATTAAAGCGACGAACAATGCCTGCAACAATCAATGGTTCAGCAAATGGTAAAACAACAATACATTCCGATTTGACACTAGACGTGTGCATGTTGTCTTGTCATGGTCGGTTAAAATTAAATGAAATTATTTGTCAATTTTTTATAAATTACAGACTGGATGCATCATCGGGAGTTGTTGGAACAAAAGTGGCACAAATGCTATGCGTTGTTATTTAGTCGTACATTATATTTATGCGCACAGAAGCCAGATACGTTGTTGAATTATGATAAACAGGTATGTGTTTACTATATTTGGAGGTTAGAAATATTTGTCCTCTTTTGTTTTACGCACGCGACATAATAAGCGTTTATTGAACGATTAGAGAAATGTCCTTGAAAGCTGTGGAATGTTGCAGGTTCTGTTTTTCACGTTATGATATTTTGCCGCAGTAGTTTAGTTTATGATATTAAAACATTTTGATTTATCTTGGGAAATAGGAATGCCCCTTGACAATTTCACGTTCAAATCTGTTTGTTTTGCCGAAAATGTTTGCTGTCTCTCCCAGTTATTATTTCCTGTGTGCTGTATTTTCTCTGTGTGTAAACAGTGCCTTACATTCTGTCACATTGAGTAGTCCATGCGTCATTTTACGTGCCATGTGTTTACTATAATTAATCCTTTTTCATTGAATACAATGAGTCAGACCATTTTTATATTTTATTGTAGAGCAATTTTGTACAAACAATTTTACGAAATTATTTCTTTCAGCAAACCCCACCGCAGTCGCAACTGATCACGTTACCAAGTTCAATATTATTAACACAAATTGATATTTGCCAGTCGATTGTAGACATTGCGTATACATGTAAGTTTCGAATTTTATTTATTGTTAATCTAGTTAATCTATTTTTAGGCGATCGTCCCCACACACTACGTTTATGCACACAACACAATGGTGATCATTTTCTGTCGCACGATAATGAAATTTTAATGTTGCAATGGATTAAAGCGCTACAAAAGAATTCTGTCATTGAAAATAATATGGAAATGTCAAAAGTGCAATTTGTGAATGGCAATAATAATGGACATGCGATAAACAATAATAATTCAATTAAATCAACGGTATGAAACAAATTTGTGTATTCACATCATATACAAAGTTCGAATTGAAACTGTCATGACTTTTTATCATTTTACACAAATCCTGTTGATAAATTACCATTTATCGTTGTATTTGGTGCTCATGCCTGTGTGTATGTGTGCGCGTGTGTGCGTGTGTGTCTGTTCATTTATGTGTATGTTTCAGCGTTTGCACACACACACACACACACACATCGTATCGTTGTCCATAATTTGTCTATGTGTCTCTATCTTGCTCTCTGTGTGTGTATGAAACATTGCCACCCTGTGCACCACACATTCTCGCAAAGCACATGCGCGTGTGTCGCCGTTATATTTGGCTTGTTTATGCCATATTATTGCACATTTTGTTATTGCCATTTCAAGAGGTTTCTTGTATAATAATTGTTTATTAATAGAAACATGTACATGAAACACATTGTCATTTTTGTACAGTTGTTCATGTGCCTGAACTTGGACAAATAATTGCGCCTGATTGTCAGCTTGTGTGTAGATGAAATTGGTTTTCTTGTTTTCTATGTGCGTGTGTGCGATTTTGAAACTTTAGCGCGTCCAAATTGTAGATTGGTATTTGCGCAACATTTAAACAACATGCTTGGGTGCTAAGTTTGTACTATGAGTATGGCAAATTGTATTATTTCCCGGTTTCTTGTAAAACAGTTTGTTCCTGTTTATTGAAAGAAACTCAGGATTTATATGACTTGTCAATATTTATGCAACTGTCACAAATGTTCTGGCCAAAAAATATTCTGTGCCATTCAACTTGCCCATAAAACACATACTTGCGGCACACATACATACACTAGCTCATTTTTGTGTCTGCATTCAAATGCACACATAAGCTTATGTTTTATGTTGCAACTTGCACATAAGTCGACTGTATCTGTGTGCTTGTTCCAAAGTATGCGCTTCAAGTGTTGTGTGTGTGTGTGTATGTGTGTTCGCATGATATCGCTCAAAATGATCTCATCATATTGCTGCAATCATTTGCTGCGACGCATGTGGTTGCTAGAACAGTTTGAAATAACGATATTATTTAGCCAAATTGTACATTTGTTGCACCTATTTATATCCCTAGATGACCTGTACAATAGATTTGAATTCATGCGTGTGTGTGTGTGTGTGTGTGTACAATTAATTAAAATCATTTATGTAAATTAATAATTTACGTATTGTTAACAAACTGTTACGTATGACAGTGGCGTTTGTGGCGAATTGACATTGGATGCAGCAGAATGTTTTGCGTTTAATATTCACATACAGTTTGTGGATGAAATATCTTATGTTCCGTGTTGATAGAAATGCAATTAGCATTGTCGTTGACGTCATTCACATCTTCTTTTCTCGCGCGCATTTTATTGCTCTTTTCACTTTTCATTCCCAATGCATGCGTGTGTGTGTGTGTGTGTGTGTGTGTGTGTGTGTGTGTATGGGACAATCTCGTATAATACAAATTGCGGCCATACATACATATTTGAGGTATTTGACGTTTTGTCTGTTTTTTGTTTGCGCCTTATTTTTTCCACTCACGCCCATATGTGTGTGCGAGCGGCCAACGGCAATATTTCGCATTTTGAATGAAATGTGGCACAACATATATAGAAAGATGGATAGTTTTGAAATGTCTTTATATAATATGTTTTGCACACACACACACACACACACACACACACACACACACACACACACACACTTGTGTGCATTCAACTGCGCGCACACTGATAATTGCCTTTGCTGGGATCCGCTAACGGCGTCTACTTTTCTGTGTGTGCATCGTCTCTAATACATTGTGTGTTTTATATTTTGTCCTGTCTCAGCCCATTTACAGCGTTCAAAGATATCACCTCCTTTTCATGATTGCCGGTATCGGTTACTTTCTCTCTCACGTAAACTGAGCCTCCTAATTTTACATAATTTTATTGGGATTTGTCAATAAATGATGATTGTAACAACTGCACGATTTGCATATTTACATTTGCACTTATTCCATATTGTGTGTGAAGAGCTCACTTTAGAACCAATATCGCTTACACTACTGTGCTGATCTGATTTTACATCAAATGATACTATGTTGAAACTGCCATTTTAATGTATGTGGATGTTGTCGCGCAATACTAATATGTTGAGGGTGTGTAAAGTGTGTGCGTGTGTGCAATTTACAATTGTGTGAGGTGTCAGAATTTTTCACTTTCAATACAGTGTTTGTGACCTCAAATCTGCCACTATATCGAGCAGATTTTTGTCAAAATATGTATTGCTGTGTTCAACTATTGACACTTGCCAGTGCAAGTGTTGTAAATCGTGTATATTATGTTCAATTGTTGTGCGTATGCATTGTAAAATATGATAATACTTCAATATTTATTACATGTCTCTAAAAATTATAAAATCGCTCTTTATTCTTATTTACAAACAGCGTCCATTTGTCAAAGAGAACGCTATGAGATATACATCTTTAGACTGTTTATGCGCAAATAACAATTCATTGTTGTAACATCAATTTTGTGATGCTTCTCTCACGGGAGTAGTCCATGATAATGCAATGTAATTTTTAATTTGTCATTGACAATTGCAAAGTTTCCGCGCAAACACACGCACACATATGGTTTATTATTTGCAATTCGAAAACAACACTGTGTGCGCGTGTTTATGTTTTTTGTATGCACACACTGTGTATCGTGGCCACATAACAATGTACAAAATAGCATACGACACACGCATTTATAGATATGTGCTTATTATATCTCACTGCCTACCAGATACGTATTAATACTTTGTTGTATTGCGTGATTGCGCATAACTTTTTTATCAATACCATTTTACGCACACGTTATATTTTATATCTTAAAATATTTTCTGGTCTACTGCTGCCCTGATTCATCTTTTTCATTGTTGATGTAAATATATGGGTTTCTGATGTTCTGATTTTATGTATAAATAATTGTTGCAGCCCGATGAGAAATCAATGGCACTAATTGTGCGTCGCTTGGAGGCAGCAAATAATGAAACAGCGACGCCAACATCTACACCAACAGCAAAGAATAATGGTAGTCCGAGTTTAATCGGACGTTCTTCAGCAAAAACGAAACAAAACAGTGTCACACATATTGGCCAAGCTGGTTCGTCTTCAAAAAGTGGTGATGAATTAAGCACGCCAAAGGGAGCCAAAGTGCCATGGAAAAAGGTGGTACAATTATTGTTTTTATTTCATTGTTACATTCTTGCAGACAAAAAAGGCGACAACCGCTCCGCTGAATGCAAATACAAAACAAGCGAGCACTGAATCTGCGGCATTAGGACAAAAGCTGCCATTGTGCCGCATGGGTGGTGACATTGTCGTGCCACATCAAGTTGGTAATATTGCATCTACGTCTGCATATGAGCCAAACGTGCCGTTTATTGTACAATTTTGTATAAAAGTACGTTAGCATAAACATTCAGATGTCTTATGTCATTCATTCTTCAGACTGTTGAAGCAAACGGCTTAGACAGTGTGGGTGTATATCGCGTGCCAGGCAATACGGCATCCGTGAATGCACTAACCACATTATTAGAACAACACGACATTGAAGCAATTGATTTCGAATCGGACACACGATGGCACGATGTGAATGTTGTGAGCAGTTTATTAAAGGCATTCTTCCGTAAATTGCCCGAGCCATTGTTGACGGACAAATTGTATCCGTTCTTTATTGACGCAATTCGTATTCAAACACATGAAGCGAGATTGAGGAAGTTGAAGACGTTGATTAGGAAGTTGCCGAAATATCACGCTGAAACGTTGAAGTACCTCATTGTACATCTGCAAACTGTGACGAAACATTCACACGTCAATAAGGTTTATTTGAATTAATTTGAATTCATTTCATTATCATTGTTATTCAGATGGAAGTCCGCAATTTGGCGTTAATGTTTGGCCCATCAATTGTCCGCTCTTCGGGCGACTCAATGCAAATGATGGTGCATCACATGAGTGATCAATGTAAAATCGTCGAAACATTAATTCTATACGTACGTTATATATTTATAAATGATACATAAAATAAAATAACTAAATATTTCCAGTGTGACTGGCTGTTACTGACCGACAGTGATGCTGTACAACCCCCACCGGCAATAGTCCGACTAATCACCACTGACCCATCATCAACAGGGAATAATGGCACTGCATCAGATGATACCATGCAGCAGTCATTTGGTGATATAAAGGAATTAGTTGATCGTGTGCACAGCCAACAGACTGCGAATGAAGAGGCAAATGAGAATGGCAGTGGCATGGTGCGGAATTTGTTTGCGGGGAGGAGGAATTCCCGCAAGACAGTTACCCAACAGCAACAAGTATTATATCAATATCAAGATCCATTCTATTTAATTTTTAGATTCGGTCACAATCATCTCGTCCAAATGATATAGCAGTGCCATCAGCACAGCATCAGTCAACACTAGAACGATTGTCTTCTCCGACACAACGACGTACACAATCTGATCGACCATTACAATTGGACAATGCTGGACGACCAATATTTCAGGTAATCAAATTTTAATTCCTATTTTTATTACAAACTGTAGGAACGAAACATTGACGATGAAATTGCTGCACGTGAACAGAATATTGAAACGACACCAACTGCACAACAAAGTAAAATATCCCGTGCATCAAGAGTAACTGTCGATGGTCGTACCGAACTCCAACAAGTGTACGAAGAGATGCGCCAACAGCGCCAACAGAACCTCTACCGGTAATCAATTCTAATATCTTCAACAATATCACCTTTCAGATCGCGAATAAACTTTATGGGCAATACATTCACATCAAATCCTCATCAAATGTCCTCTTCCGTATATCAAACCCAATCAAGTTGTGAGGGATTAACAGATAGTGATGTTAGTCCAATGATGCAACATCGAAGCAATAATACACTGATGATGAGTAAGGAAATGTCGCCTGCTGGGCTTAGTGGTAAGGAATATTAATTCTTATTGTTTATAAACAATATTCATTTAGGTATATCATCCGCCTCATCAACACCCGCGTGTGATATGGAAAGTGCACCAGAGGACACAGCACGATTAGACGATTTAGTGCGACACACACGACATTTAAATGTTGCTGGCATTAGTGGGCCAGCATTGTCCGTGCTATCACCTGAAACACAGGAGCGAATACGGAGGCTGCAAACACAGGGACAAATACAGTCACTACGATTGAAGGATGCACAAAGTGGGGAACAGTTGAGGAAGTTGAAACAACAACGACAGAAGGTCAGTTATATGAATATTATTTATATTTTATTTGTGTAGCTTGACGGTGAATATGAAGCGGTACGGGAAGAACTGGCACATGATGATGATGTAGTATTAAATGTGTCCACACAACAACAGAACCATCACTTAACACCAAACAACACCACATCCGACAACATCTCCCCAGCATCATCAATAAACACAACAGTCAGTAGTGGTAGCAGTGGTGTACATGTTGTCAATCAGACTCAATCAAAACAGCAACAGCAACAATCACAAGTGAATAGGATTGATAGGACATGGTTTGTATTTATGTCTATTGTTAAATGATTATGAATAAATGTAGGTACGAGACACCAGATGAAACATGCAGCACATCGGACAGTCGTATGAGTAGCAGTGGACACACGCTGGATTCAGCGGGCACAGCAGAAGACAGTGGTATGGGCACATTGCCAATGCGACAACAACAGTCTCATCCGAAACATCATTACGATGCGAAACCATCTCCGTCATCACGTATCACCCAAAAGATGCGATTCAAAAATGCGAATATGAAGGATCTGATCAGTGCACCGACATTAATCTCGTCGACAAATAATCAGCAGAAGAATGCGTCGATGGATGCACATTTTTCATCTGTTCATGATTCAATAACACCAACAATCACAACCAAATCAAGCATAGAACGACGTTCATCAAAAAAGCGACGTGATGATCCACGGCGGTTCACATTAAGTGACATGGACGAGATACGTGCAGCTGCACAGACAGATCATCATGGAGATATTGAACGACAGTCGAGTGTGCAGACTGATGTGACAACGAATAAACAGAGAACGATACCGTCACGTGCTGTGCGACTCAAAACGTGGTTTAAGACTAGTGTGCTGGGCAAAAGTACACCGGATTTGAGTAATTGTGAATGAGATGTTTGGATTTGGAATTGTATTTATATTATTTATACTTGTTTGTATACTTCCTACAATAAATTTGAACAGAACTTCTGCACTTATAATTGTTTCAATGCTAGCATAATAGTGATACATGTTTTATTTTATACTTTTGTGGTCTCATTGATATCTGAGCTGAGTTTTGACGCATTAAAGCATTCTGTATTTATTGTGTCTTTCTTGCTGTTTCTATTCTTTGCTATTCACAGTATATACAATGCAATATGGGTATTGAAATAAATGTTATGAAAGATGTTAATTCATTTACAAATTTCGTTAAAAACATAACTCAAGTATGAACACAAGCTATAAACATTGTGATTATGAAGAAGTGAAGAATTAGCTAGAAGTTATAAGAACAACTGTTATATTGTAGATATGAACACGCGTCTTTGACCTGAAATTCTGTTGCTGTGATATACAATTCTTATCTATTATTGTGTACAGTCAAATAATAAACATCACAATAAATGCATAAATAAAACAATGTTGCGACAAATTGCATGTATATTATTATTAATTCTAACAACATCGGCAATAAGTAGTTGATGCATTCATAAAATGAAGTTAATAATTGTTATGTAGCACGCCATGAGCTTGTCGAGCGTCGTCGTATGGCAATGAAGCGCATGTTTACATTGGCAGAAGTGAACAGCACGCGAGCGATTGAAATGGATGAATGGATCGCGTCGCACAAACATCTTCCAACGGAGAATCGAATTGGTATGATAACAAGACCCCAAAACAATTCCACTCCCATAAACCCCTTCCAGCCCCCAATACCCGTCTACTAACATGTTATTACGTATGGGATGATCACGAATCACAACGAACATTGGATGCGAATCTGTGTACACACGTAATGATTATAAACGGATTGACATTGAATGGACATAATGGCTCATTAATCCATCCAACCATTGATATTAATGAAATCAAGCAATTCGTTGCTACTGCTAAAAGTGTTAATCCACAATTGAAAATGATGGTAACACTAACGCCGAATAATCGAGACATGACTGCTATGGTTCGTCATAAACCCCATCGAATTAGATTATTTTTAGACAACAAACAGCACAATAATGACAATATTTGTAAACAATGTAGTGCAATTCTTATCCGATGCAACACTGGACGGGTTCGATATCGATTGGGAGTTCCCTGTTTGGTCAGAGGACGCGGCACCGAGTGATAAGAAGGGTCTGACTAAATTGTGTCGGGTTTGTGAAACGTTAAATAACTTCTTTGTTTATAAATTAACAAAATAGGCACTGCGGTCAGCATTTACACCAAATAGTTATCTCTTAACAGTTGCTGTTGGTGCTCCATGGACAATCGTAGATAAAGGATTTGATATTCCGGCATTGAATAAGTAACTTTCAACTAAATATTACACTAATAATTCTTGTCAGTCTATTAGATTTCATAAATTTGATGACCTATGACTTTCACGATTTCTTCTGGTACACACCATTCACTGGTCATAATGCTCCATTAGCAGCAGGACGTTTAGAATTCTCATATTTGGCACGACTTAATACAGTTTGTGAATTACAATGAAATAAACAAGTTGAATGGATGAATTACAGATGTACTCAACATACTACTGGTACCGCGGTGGGATGGATCATCGTAAAATAGCAGTCGGTATACCTACGTATTCGCACACTTATAAACTGTTGTGGTCATTTTGGCATACGGTTTACGCACCGTCTACGGGTTATTCGCAATATGGTGGTGACACGACGTTCAGTACGGTATTGTAATTCAACTGATATTGTACAAATAATTGTCAGGTATGCCAACTACTGAAACAAGGTTTCACTCGAGTGTGGGACCATAACGCAATGGTACCATATTGTTACAGTAATCACAGTTGGATATCGTATGAGGATACACAGAGTGCGACAATTAAGGTGAGATTTATTCATTTACAACGAACATTTGTTATAAAACACAGGCCAATTGGATTTTGTCTGAAAACTTTGGTGGCGCAATGATATTTGATTTGAATGCAGACGATGTCAGTGGCAACGATTGTCTAAATGGCACATATCCAATAACTCGAACAATAACGAATATTTTATTATCTTAACATTATTGTATCATATACATATCATTTACAATTACATTGAAAGATAACAACAGTTGTTCAACAAATGCTTCTTCCTAATCTAGATTACATGTGTAAATTGAACAGGTGTTGCGACAGGTAGAAATTACAACAATGCTATCAAAGTGCGAATAATGTGTGCGAATAAATAAACATATTAAAAGCAGAAAGGAAATGTGGCAACAATATTCATTCCTAATTCTATTATTCACAACAGTGACCTCAACCGGTTTGCCCAATAGCCACGTCCAAACCCTGATCTCCATTTAGTCATCAACTCGTTCCACCACCAGTTCCCCCAACAACGACGCACTGCAATGGAGAGACAGTTTACATTGACTGACATGAACAGTGCACAAGCTCTGGAAATGGATGATTGGATAAAAGGATATAAACAGCGGACTGCTGGACACAATCGAATTGGTAAGATATGTGGAATCATGAATGTGTCATCTTTACTAAAGCCCCTACAACAAGGCTTCTAACATGTTATTATGTATGGGATTCGAAGGCAAAGGAGAACAAAATTGATGCGAATTTGTGTACACATGTGATGCTTATTAGTGGACTGGGAATTGGCAGCGATGGAATATTAATTTATCCAACACTTGATCTTGCTAAAATCAAACAGTTTGTTGCTGCAACTAAAAGTGTCAACCCACAATTGAAAATATTGTACACTCTTGGTCCCGATACTAAAAATATTACTGCAGTGGTTGGTGATATTTTTTAGTTTCTTTTGCATTACGTAGACAAACAACAATGCAACAACATTGATATTTGCAAACAATGTTGTCAAATTTCTATCCGATGCCACATTGGACGGGTTCGACATCGACTGGGAGTTCCCAGTTTGGGCAATAGGTGGTTCAAAAAGTAACAAAGATGGTTTCACGAGATTGTGTCAAGTGCATAATGATATTTGTTTCTACATTGTACATTACACAACAGGCACTACGAAACTCGTTTAATCCTCATGGATATCTCCTGTCATTCGCCGCTGGTGCACCGTGGTTTATTGTGGAACGAGCATATGATATCCCGGCGCTCAATAAGTAACAATAAATAAATAATAAATAATAATAATATTCAAAACACTAAAATATTCTGGTGCATTGCAGGTCTGTAGATTTCATCAATTTAATGACATACGACTTCCGCTACTTCGCATGGTACATGCCAATCACTGGCCACAATGCAGCAATGTACGCTGACAAGTTTGAGCATGGGCTTTTGGCTCGACTTAACACTGTAAATGAATAACTTTTGGTAAATATAATAAACTATTTAAAAAGGAATACGCGACACTATGGTGGTATCGCGGCGGCATGGATCATCGTAAAATTGCCGTTGGTATACCAACATATTCGCACACTTACAAACTATTGTGGCCATTTTGGCACACGATTTACGCGCCCGCAACTGGCGTGTCGCAGTATGGCGGTGACACTACATTCGGTCAAGTAGAGATTTGAATTGAAACTTCTAAATGCAATAATTGTCAGGTATGCCAACTACTGAAACAAGGTTTCACGCGAGTGTGGGACCAGTACGCAATGGTACCATATTGTTACAATAACCAGAGTTGGATATCGTATGAGGATACACAAAGTGCGACAATTAAGGTGAGAATTATTCATTTACAACGAACATTTGTTATAAATCACAGGCCAATTGGATTTTGTCTGAAAACATTGGTGGCGCAATGATATTTGATTTGAATTATGACGATGTGAGTGGCAATGATTGTCTGAATGGTACATATCCGATAACGAGAACAATCAAGAATATTTTATTGTCTTAACTTATTGTATCGTAATTCACTATTTTTATGATGGAACATTTAACATGAAAAATGATATATGATATCGAAATGAATGCATGAATGGAACATATCCGATTACAAGAACTGTTAAACATATTTTGAATCCATAATAATTTGCTGAACAATAAATAAATAATCACTTAATTGCTTCAATGACAACATTTTTCGGAGGTTGCAACCATGTGTTCCAATAGTCTTCCCCATACAGTTGCATTCCTTCTTTCTCTACAAATGTTGTATGAAATGTGATTCGACTAAATCCCGCATTTCGTAAACATCGCTCATATGTTTGTCGTTCATACCAAATCATACTTGTTGAGCCAATCAATTGGGAATTGTTGTAAAACTCGATCATTATTTTGTCACCTTCATGTATCGTACTTTTGTCATCGGGCAACACATAACGACTACCTAAATTGAAATAATTATATCCTTAGAAAATGTAATCTTTTATTTTCCTTCCCATATATTTTGCCCATCTCCTCAGTAATAACAGCACTGCGATCACAACTTGGAATGAATGCAATTAACCTTCCACCTTCTATTAATGAATTGTACAATCTCGTGCAACTCAATTGTAATTGTTGCTCATCGACAGCAAACTGCAGTACGTAATTGCACAATACTAGTGAGAATGTGTTCATGTAGGGCATTGCAGTGATGTCCATTTGTGAAACATGTACTTTAACATGAGGCTAAAATACAAAACTATTGCAATAATGATGTTGCTTACCAATTTCATTTCATCAACAGCCGTCTTTGTTGTTTCGACCATATTTTGATCACAATCAATTGCCGTCACATCTTGCGCACCACATTTTGTGCATAGAAGAATTGTATTTGTTCCAACACCACATCCGGCGTCCAAAATAGGTCCCGAGTTACTCAAATCCCCAATTAATGCCAATAATGTTGGCATTTCACAATATTGAGCAACTGCGTTCTCTTTTACACATGCATACTTTGAACTATCCACTGTAAATAATGCCATTTTTCAATATTCCGCATTTGAATTGTGTTTTTGTTTTCGTAAAACTTTCTTACTGATTACACTTGAAAACGCGCCTTTTTAGGTGTGTTCTAATGGTGATGAACAGAACTTATTGGCATATCATAATTTACCGACGATTGCTTAATTTACTTTATCTAGTCTAGTCTATAGTACTACTAAAAAAATGGGCTCCTCCGAACGACTTCGAGATTTTTGAATTTTTTTATATCAACCGCTTCGTCTCGACGACATAAGCTCATTGGTGTGTTTAGTTTTCGGTTTGAACGTATACTAAAAATTAAATAAATAAATAATTTAATAAGTTATTCAATACTCGAAGCTGATTAGTCAAAATTGACCCTGATTAGTTTTTGCAAATTAGCGTAGAACTGTTTTATAAGCCAAAATTTAAAAAATCCCTAATTTTCAAAATTCTTACTCATAATCTATTTTTTTTTTCAAATCGATTGTTCATAAACGCAGCTGCCTATGTTCAGTAGCACTAAGGCGACTGCCAATGATGGCAAAAGCCGCGGCGCAGGCGGCCAGCTGCCACTAAGGATGGCTGCGGTGGTTAGACGAAGGGCCCCAGACTGCGACAGGGGCGACGACCTGTCATTATGTGTGTTTATTTAAGTGGGAAAAAGCAACCCATGGGGTGTGTTTGTGACAAAATTCCAAAGGTCTGACGTTTGGTTTATGCGCGTTGGCAAGCGCTTGCGCTTATTGCAACTCAGATTTGTCTGATGTGTTTGTGACGCATTCACGTGTGCCCAGCTCTGTTGGAATTTTCAACTTGTAAATGTTCACATAAATATTCTTTATTGAACATTGAACATGAATAATGTCATCATGACACACTCAGGAGAGTTTCAATAACAAGCTTGTTCCATTGACTAATGTGTCAGCCCTAATGCAAAGCAATAACAAAATTGTATTGTTCATTAATCACTTAAGTCAGAAAAAGCAAAATACGTATTCTATTCCCTACTGGCTACTTGTTTACCATCGAGCGCGACGCAGGTTGCCATGCTACACAGGTGTGCACCTTCATTTTCTATCTGTTTCTGAAGCAAAAAATATTCATAAATATTTTTTTTGTGTGACAATTTCACATTTACAATTTGTAAATTACAGAACGGGAAACAAACATGAAACTCCACTGCTGTATTGTAATAATACTGCAATGGGTATTATGCCGTGCATGGAATGGAATAGTGCGCGACAATGACGCTACAGGAGGCAATACTCAGTTGATCCTTCCAAATGACGTGCCCCACACGGTGGGAAATGTCAATTTTGGTCTACCACATTATACGCGTGCCGTCGCTGTTCGACATCCTGATGGAAATGCATACTTCACGGGAGGCGTAGTGTTGCCTAGTGCTTATAAAACCGATGTGACGAAATTGAATCCGGACACGAATACAAGTAGCGCCGCTGCTTCAATGAATACACCACGCGCCTACCATGCAGCAACAGTTGTTGGTAATCAGATCATCGTATGTGGTGGTGAGATATATTGTTACATTGTTCAAAAGTTATGAAAATTGTAGGCAGCACAACCGGAGGAGGACTAACATCATCATGTGAACAATCAAATATCGGTGTAACATCATGGACACCTATTACATCACTACCAATTGCTCTAAACTCCCTGGCAATGGTGACACTCCTTGGGAAAGCATACGTCATTGGTGGATACAATGCGGGGCCTCAAACATCTGTATACATGTACAACGGGACATCATGGATAGCACGCGCAGCAATGTCACCAGGAAGGGATACACACGCTGCATTAGCATTGAATTATGATCGAGCATTAGTGTGTGGTGGATATACAACAGCATATGTCAACACTTGTGTCATCTATAACGCATCAGCAAACAACTGGACAACGGCACCTGCAATGACAGAAGCGCGCTATGGCTTGAACCTCGTTATGTCAGAAGGTATGTTGCACTGATATTGTAAGAATAACGATTATTTCCAGGCCTAATCTACGCATTTGGCGGTGCTCCTGGAGTGAACACAATTGAAGTGTATAACACGACTGGTGGGGGAACATTATTGCCATATACAATGGTCACGGGAGGTTATGGTGCCGCCGCTGTATCAATGGGTATGACAACTGAGCTTAAAATTAATATTTATTCATTTTATTATGTGCTCATCATTTTACATGGGCTACCTAAGTTACAATTGATTAACTTACAAACACTCGAAAGTTGACATTATTCACAAATGTTATTCTTATACTTGCAGTAAACTTATTCGCACTTCGTACAATCCCCAACAAGACACAGCATCGTACGGGTGGCGTGAAGATCGGATTTAAATTGGCAACAGAATTGTTCCCGTATAATGTATCAAATAATGGAACAATTATCGGACACATCATTGACTGTGCACGTCTGTGCAATAAATATCTGTACTGCACAACATTTTCGTATAATGATGCAACAACTGAATGTCGTTTTGTTGTTGGAATGAATGCAACCAGTGATCCGGCGGCGTTGGTGGTACAGAAAATGCGACAACAATTTATTCATGTTTTCATAACTTTACAGGTAGATAGCGACTTCAATACGTACGACATTGTGGAATTGTAGAATCTTGTTGAGAAATGGATAGTTGGGAAGTGAATTTTCTAATTCGTATATTTATTCAGTATCATCCGGAATATTGCATTTTAATCAGTTCAATTCATATCTTAATTCGTGATTTATTCTGATTACATATCTAAAATACACAAATTTCATCATTTTGTAATTAATAAAATTCTTTTTGTTGGGTAAAAACTTGCCTTCATTTGATCTTTCCAGCACATTGGGATCCTAAGCTTAGAATTCCACGTGGACAAGTTGTCGCG